>SDBV01004514.1_pt1 | contig 19971 bp, 20 predicted proteins | sample 2277081 | NCBI WGS metagenome assembly SDBV01 (sample SAMN10402039, study PRJNA504765) | marine sediment metagenome | isolation source: marine sediment core GS10_PC15, 223 cmbsf | place: Arctic Ocean: Southern Knipovich Ridge | collected 2010 | reverse complement strand
TTGTTAATGTCTTTTATTTTATCTTTTTTTGAAATCCACAATATGAGAGGAAATAGTATTCCAAGAAGTGGAACCAACACAACACTCAACGCAGATAAGTTTACTGCCATTAAAAACCCACGGTCTTCATGCATTGCCCAAACAATAATTTCATCAGGAGTGACTTCAAATGAATTTGCTAATCTTTTAAGGGAGTCACCTCTCGGTTCAGATTCACCGTTCTCAATTCTTTGTATTGTTCGCAAACTTAATCCTGTGCTTTCAGATAATTCTTCTTGAGAAATTCCTCTACGATTCCTCAATTCTTTAATTCTTATTGCCAACTGCTTGTTTTTCATCTCTTTATTTTAAATCAGAACAAAGGTACTCTCAACTTGAATGTTTGGTTGCGTCATGCTTATGTCATTCATGCGTCATATTTGCTATATGACTATTGTTAATGCCACACAATAGGTTTATATATGAACTTAAATTTCGGATATTTCATTTGAATATCCAATCTCTGTGAAACCATTTTATTATGAAAGGGAAGAGATTATTTAACGTGAAGCTATCAGTACAATACTTGCAGCTCATTCCAAAACTAGGGAACCTTCAAAGCAACCATAACTCCGCAACTCTCATCTAATAATCAACAATTGGAATACTTATGAAACTTTCCAGGCTAACACTGTTTACCATTCTTATGATTTGTCTATGCGCCTGTGAGAAAGACAATGATGTATTCAACATTAATTGTGGAAGTTTAGTTGCAGGAAGAATATTTGATAAGAATTCAGATATTGTTAGAAATGAGATTAATAAATTGACGGCAGATTTAGAACCGCGTCCGACTGAAGATGACAAAATTGGTCATAGACAGAATTTTGATATTTTAATCAGTCGAATAAATGCTAGTTGCGAACAGTTAAGTGCTCAGCTGATATGTTACGCTTGCGTTACAACTCATCCCGCACAAAGTCATATTGGAGTTACAGTAGATTCTTCTGCCTTTGCATTAACCAGGATAATAGACATTTCAACGCCAGAGGATAATGTTCTGAGTTTTGCCGGAATACATTAATGAAATGACTGATTACTACCGCCCCGTCCCCGGCGATGTGAAAGAACCTGGCACAGTCTAATTCTTCTCTGGTAAAAGGTTGAAAAATAGCTATCTTAGTATATCGACAAGTGGTACCCTAAATCAAATCTCTGCACAATGAAAAAAGCAGTTATCTGCACTATTCTACTATTGGGAGTATTGAGCGCACACGGACAGATTAAATTTGAAGCACAAGTAGGAGGTTCTAACTTTCTTGGGCTGACTTTTAACACGGCATTTGATTTTAAATTGACTGAAAATGGCAATCATTATATTGTTCCTACCATAGGAATGGGAGTGTCGGTTCCATCTTCAGAGGAACCACCTGCAAGCATCTTACATTTTGGACTAGAATACCATTATAAAAAGTGGGGGCTTGGCATAGAAGTATCTGGCTTTACGACTAGCCCATTTTGGGGAAAGTTATATATCAGTACGTATGCAGACTTGATTATTTATCCGAATGCAAACTATACTTTTCAAACAAAATCAAACTGGTACTATAAAGTTTCTGCTGGATTATATTATGCTTATTCTGAAAAATACGATTTAGACCACAGTAAATATTTTGAACGTCGGGTTGAACCTGGAGCCGGATTTAGTGTAGGGTATAAATTTTAAGATTTCCATTTATCCAATTTAAACATACCGCTCCCCAGTTCAGGCCTTGGGGCTGGAGGGAAATTAGTACGGCTTATCTGAACACTTCCATCTGGAGTTCCGTCACCGACAGATATGATACCACCTTAACAATTGTCAATAAATTCAAAGATTTTTTTTCGGAGATGTTGGGTTTGTCGTATAACTGGGAGATGAAAAGAAGGCATCCAGTGTTCAATTGATAAGCTCTGATTATAACATGTTCCTGTTACGAAGATTATTGCTGTAATGACGAAGTTCATTTTGTAGACATTTCATGGAAAATACGTCGTATCACTTTCCAATAGTTCAAATAATGCCTAACTTAATTTCGTGTAGAAACAAGTTACAGCCAATTTAAAATATAACTTAACGATAAAAAGTAAAAAAAATGAAAACAAAATCAACCAGAACTCTACAAATTTTAGCAAGTGTTGGTGCAGTATTCTATTTGTTTTTTATAGCAATGACTATATTTTATGATTCGTATCCTATTTTTAAACCCTTCGATTTAAAAGAATCACTCTTGCTTATTTTCATAGCAGGTTTTGCTTTGGCCTGGACAAATAAGAAAATGGCTACAGGTATTATATTTATGATTTGGAATGCAGGTATTTGGATTGATGACCTTTATTTGTTCAGAGAAGCGGATTACAGTATGATGAGTGCGATTGCATCTTCTTTTATGTTAATTGGTGCATTTTTCTTACTTGAATGGTATAAAACCTCTAAAGCAACTGTACCCTCGCAGCAACAGCAATGGAGATTTATACTTCTCGTGCTTCTAATCAATTATGCTGTTCTATATTCCATCGTTGTGTTTTCAGAACTTTCGGTCGGAGAGCCAGTAAATTATTTCAGTTTTCCATTTATCATATACCCGCTGCTGCTTTTGATATTTTTGGTGGGTTTTCTATTATCATGGAAAAGGGAATTCCTAGCAGGATACATATTTCTTTTTTGGTGTGCAATTTTGATATATGCAAATGTTGCCTATTCTGAAATTAGCACTTTAGGGGGATGGGCCTTATTTGGCTTGCCAATACTACTGCATGGAATATTTTATATAAAAAATCATAATAAATTTAGACTTAAATAGAAATTTGGATTCGATAATCAATTTCCAAATGCTTGATTAAAAAAGCAAAAAAAGAAATAATTAAAAATGAGAAAACTGGCTGTAATATATAGGGCTTCATACGGCGCTCAGCGCCCAGTAATGAAGCCCCGGTTGAACTATATTCCGGCAAAACCAACCAAAACCATCCCACAATAAAAAACTTCCCTATTTTCACAAAATTTCAAATGTGACCGCCGTAATAAAACGATACCACCTAACCAAGTGTCCAGAAATTAAGATTTTTTTTCGGAGATATTGTTATTGGTGTATTCCGGAAGAAGAAGAGCTCCCGGCTCACTCTGGTTAGCACACATTATGAAAAGAAAACAGAGACATTTTAATTAATAAGCAATGGATATACCTTTTTCGTCCGATATAGGTACTTTTTTCACACCTTTACTTTTTCATAATCAAAGAGATACAATCTATCTTTGTCTTGTAAATAATTATTAATTTAAATTTTTATTGTCATGAAAAAGATATTACTATATCCAGTTCTATGTGCATTATTAATCGTATTAAGTGCAAGAGTAGCAATTAGCCAAAGTATCGAAACAGATTCAATTGTACCCTTCTCAATCTTCTTCAAATCAGGTGGCTTTGTAAATCAGCCTAAAGATGTAGCCATTCAGGTTAAGCAAGAAACTTTAAAACTTACTGTACAAATAGGCGGTATTATTAATTTTGGAGGGCGGCTTTCTATTTATATTTACGACCCTAATGGTAAAAAACAGGATGGTTTCTCAATTTCGAATACTGATAAGGATAAAGTTACAATGACAATGGATATTGTACGCGATAAAGATTATGATAATAAGCAGCTACAATCAAGAGATAGTGTTGAAAAAATAAAGAACTCCACAAAAATAGAAGGTCAGTTTCTTAGAGAATTTACAAACCCATTGCCTGGTAAGTGGGTTATTAAAGTTGGCCTCCGGAATGTGGATGATAAGTTTAAGATTAATCACATTATTACTATGAAGCAGAATTGAACCGTATAAAATCAAATGAAAATATTTCGAAAATTCATATTGGTTTTCATCGTTGCAAAAACTTTGGTTTGCATAGACATTCACGCATCAAGAGTTGATAGTTCAACCGGTATTATACATGGACAATTGCATCTAAATGAAACGTGGAAACCTGTTGTATATCTTTCATACATCCCCGATTTTAGTGAGATGAAAACACTATCAAACAGAATGATTATTTCTGAGACTACAGTAGATAGTCTTGGGAATTTCTCTCTGGATATTAGTTTTCTACCTATAGAGGAGAATTTATTTCGTCTCCATCTTGTAAAAAAAGACAACCCACCAACCTCATTGATAATTGGAGGTAAGGATGAGAATCATATATTTCTCATTGCTAATTGCAATACCAACATTTGGGTAACAAATATAGGGAAGCAATCACTATTCAAAGGTGTGACAATTTCAGGTTGCCCAGACAACAATACTTTTATACAAATCACAGAAATTATATCTACCTCAAATAACAAAATTTCCATTGAAGAATCTCCATTAAAAAAAGAACTAATCGAAAAGGCAACTTATGAGAAATTACGATTTATTGCCGACACATGTACAAATTCTTTAGCTTCCCTTTATGCCATTTATAAAAGCGATTTCGAGTCGAACTACTCGTCAAATATGTCTTTTTATAGTTCATATAAGAAAAAGTGGAAGAATAATAACTCTACATATTTTGTAAAATTTAGAGAACAATTGTCGATTAAAAAGGAGAGAAGAGGAATATATGGTCTTTTAGCAGTATTCCTTTTCATAATTATTGGGTTTGTGATTTATAAAATAGTACGAAATGAGAAGAATAATCGGGTAAAATTATTGAGTGTACAAGAGAGAAAAATTCTTGCCTTTTTACAAAAAGGGGCAACAAATCAACAGATATCTGACGAGTTTAATATCGGGATAAATACAGTAAAATCTCATGTAAGTAGCATTTATTCAAAGTTGAAAATTAAATCAAGAAGCGAGGTTATGAATATAAAATAACATGTGCTAATATACAGGGCTTCATACGGTGCTCAGCGCCCAGTAATGAAGCCCAGTTGAACTATATCCCGGCAAAACCAACCAATCCATCCCAGAATTAAAACTTCCCTATTTTCAAGAAATTTCTAAATGTCCGGTGGCGGAATAAAACCATACCACCTTACCAATTGTCCAGAAATTCAAAGATTTTTTTCGGAGATGTTGTGTTTGGCGTATATCGTAAGACAGAGATTATCTGGCTTTTAGAAACTGAGGCCCCAGGTTCTGATAAGTAAACGCTGTTTTGTGGTTGAGCAATCTGGCCCTTGGTTCTTGCTTATCATTACAGATTTTCATAATTTGTATATCATTCCCTCTCAGTTTTTTTCAATCTCATTCTCATTATTTATTAATCAAAACCTAAACCATGAAAAAATCATTTTTCATTTTCAGCTCCATTACACTCACCACCTTACTCGTAATGGCCTGCCAATCACCAGTTGAAACGATTGATATTGAGAAAGAGAAACAGGAGATTAAAGCGGTCAATGAAGAAGAAAGAGATGCTTTCTTTGCTCAGGACATTTCAAGACTGGAAGCTATATGGATGCATGAATCCACCTCACAACGCTACTTCTGTTCAGGAAAATCTCTTACATTGCTGAATGGATGGACAGAAATCACGGATAACTATGGTTCATCTATAAAACCTGACATGTGGGCAGATTATGAAGATTTAATGGCTGATTTCTCCAATTATAATATCTCTGTATATGGAAAAACTGCAATCGTTTCACATGATGTTAAATGGAGCGGGAAACACCTTGGTGAGCCCTATGAAGCTGAACAAAAACGTGTTTGTCACCTTGTTAAAGCGGAAGATGGCTGGAAATTTACTTTAATAATAATGATGACTGTCCCAGTCGAAGAATAGGTAACTACTGAAGGTCAATAAAATTATTCCATCTTCTTATTTCTATAGCAAACTTGAAGTTAGATATTTCAATGCTCCCCGCTCTGGGGTTAATACTTTTTATTGCAGATATTTGGGGATAATTTTAACCCCCCCCAGCTCAAGCTCACTCCGGCACCTGAACTGGGGGCCCTAATACCCTAAAAACCCAACCCAAAACCATCCCAAAATAAAAACTTACCTATTTTAAAGAAATTTTGAAATGTGCCTGGCGGAGTGGAATGATACAACCTTCCAATTGTCATGAAATTCAAGATTTTTTTCGGAGATATGGCCTTTGGGGTATACCGGGAGGGCTTTCTTAATTTTGCTCGGCTAGATTATTGGCTGCAATGGCGAAGGTCATTTTGCTAACATTTCATGGAAAATATTGCGTATCACTTTCCAATAATCCAAATAATATCTAACTTAACTTTGTGTAGAAACAAGTTAGAGGCAAGCTGCTTGCATCATAACCGGTAAAAATTTGCATTTAGATGGGCATTAATAATACAAAAGCAACTTTCTTAATACATTTTTCATCTAAAAAGAAAACTGTTATGAGAGGAAATAAAATTTTATCAGCACTCCTCGCTATTATGACCTTATTAATAAGTTGTGAGAAAGAAGCATATGACCCTTTAGCTCACGATGGAAATGTCTTTACTAATGAGCAATTATTAGGACAACTTTTTACATATCCAGATTCCATTATTTATAATAGTGAGGTGTATAAATTAGAGTGCGATGTATATAGAAATTTCTCTCCTATTCCAATATGTGGGAATGGACCAATACCTGATTCAATTCCAAGGTTCCTGGAAGTTGCTCTAACATTAGTGAATGATGATAGTTCTAATATTGGGGAAAGTCTTTTCTTAACTGAGATATTTGTTGTTCATAATACTGAAATATGGCAACCTGAACATCATTTTGATACGACATTAATAGACAATTTATTTTATATAATTCGGGGTCCTCAATGGGATACAGATGATATTGTATCAGTAATGTGCAATTTTAAAGATAACGAGGAAAACATTATTAAGCTAAAACAAGAGAATCTTACAATTCGGAGAATTGATTAGCATGGATAAGATATTCAATAAATCATCCTATCTCCCAATCTTTTGTTTCAGCCTACCTCTAACAGTGTATATGAAACGCTTCATACATCGTTGCAACTCAGAAAATCATTGGCATCAATCAGAAATGCAATCACTGCTTATGAAATGCGGATTTAAACAATACCACGCTTCACATATACTTGAACCGTTGTGGGCAATTATAAATCAAATCATAATAAAATGACATTAAAAGAATTACTAGATATTACTAAAGTTCAACTCAAGGATATGTCAACCTTGGAAAACCCTGATTTTCGTCTTGAGCAAGCTGAATATCAAAAGGATGATGGAATTTGGGATATAGTAGTATCATTTTTAGTGGAGAATACTAATAAAAGGACAACACCCCTGGCTGCATTAACATCTGAATTTCAATATTACAGAATATATAAACGAGTCAAACTAGATGAAGACAAAAATATTATTGGGTTCTACATTTTTAATAAAGAATGAAACTTATTGATACTAATGCCCTGATAATATTATTGCTCGGTGTGATTGACCCGAACTTATTTAGGAGGCATAAACGTACTTCAATATATGAAGAACAGGATTTTAATGACCTTCTTGTAATGATTGGTGATGTGAAAAATCTAGTTGTACTACCTAATGTCTGGACAGAAGTAGATAATTTACTAAATAACTTCGGAGGGCGCTACAAAGACAAGTACGTAGAGGAAATTACAAGGACAATTAAGTCAACAACAGAAAAATTTCTGGAATCACACAAAGCTACAGAAAGTCCTGGTTTTTTTGATTTAGGGTTGACAGATTCGCTTTTGTTAGAGTATTCGAAGGAATGTGAGCTGCTAATTACTTCTGATTCTAGTTTGTCAGATTATGCAGTTGCCTACGGTGTAACCGTTTATGATATGGTTGAAAATCGAAATGAAAGGATTTAAAATAACTGCACACAATATATAGGGCTTCATACAGCGCTCAGTAATGAAGCCCCGATTGAACTATATCCCGGCAAAACCAACCAACCAACCACACACATAATAAAAAACTTCTCCATTTTCAGAAAATTTCTAAATGTGTCCGGCGGATACCGGGAGGAGATGCTCTATGCACCATTGCTAGAGCTCTAGTCTATCAATACAGTAAGTTCTTGTAACAAACCCGGTTGGATATTCATTATCATAAAACATTCGTTAACTTTGGTATACATGCTAGCATATTATGACTCATTAATAAAAGGCGATGGAACAATATAGTAGTATTTTAGAATACGTTTGTGATAACAAATATTCAATCCTAGTAAATTTTAGTTCGACATTAATAGGAGCATTTTTAGGTTTTTTATTTGCCTTAATTATTTACTGGATAACGGAATTTAATAAGCGTAAAAATGAGCGACATTCAGAAAATGTGAAAGCATTTAACACCCTTAATAGATTCTCATTGTTATTAAAATCTGTCATAATAACAATTGAAAAGCAAAATGAAGCATTCAAATCACATACCGAAGAATTAAAAGAAAAACCTTTAAACTTACATCAACCACAATTACTGGCAACAAATGATAGAGAAAGACTTGTTAAATCAGATAGTTTAGAATTGTATCATTCATTTATGTTATATGGAAAAGAAAATCCTGACAAATTCAAAGACTACAAGAACATATTTAATCATGCCGATTTCCTTCAAAAGCATTATTCTGATTTATTCACTCAAGATGAGAAACATCAAAATTTCTTACATTCAGATTTAAAAGTAATTCGAGACAACCTACTATATATTTCAATTAAGATTGGGTTGCTTCAAAAAGACATTCAATTCAAAGACCCAGACGGATTCAAAGGAAATTCGGAATTTCAATTTTTAGAAAAGTTTAGAAATCTTTATATAGGACTTAAGGGTATTGGATTTACAGATTTAGAACCTTATAGAGACAAGTTTTTAGTTCCATTGCAATTTGAATTATTCGAAAATATAAGTGAGCAAAGAGTAGCAGATGAAATAGCATTTCAAATAGCAAATGCATTATTAAGAATGGAAAATGTAGTTTTAAATTCTAATACTCATGCTGATGATTTCACGGATAATGATAATTATGTGAATTCAGCTTTGGAATTTCTAAAAAAGATTAAAAATAATATTGAAGAAATTAACGAGCCATAATAATGTTTAAGCTATAAGGGTCTATTATAATGTGCCCCAGCTCAGGTCTATCCCTAAACTGGGGGTCCTAAACCCTAAGAGCCCAACCCAAACCATCCCAGGATAAAAACTTAACCATTTTCAGGAAATTTCTAAATGTGCCTGGCGGCGGGTTGGGCTGGGGTGGATTAAGGACACTGATTTTGTACAGCCTAATCCCACAAATAATCTTATTCCCTTTTTGAGGACTGAGCGTAAAAAACCTTTTATTCCACTTTTTCAGCTGTTTGCTTAATTATTTAGTCATTCACCGTATATCTAGATGGAATTAGGAAAATTTTCTAGAACAAGGATGATTTTAGAGCCTTTTAAGACCATCAATTTCACTAGGTGATATAACTCAATCTACAACAGAACGTCTGTTTAAGAGTGCTTAAATTGACTCAGATGACGCAATAAAAATGGCTTAAAATAACCGTTTACAATAAGGGCTACTTGGGAGGAAAAAATTCATCAATTTGCGTTTGCAAATATCTTGACATTTCAATTTTTACTTCGGCCGGATTAAGTTTCCCTAATTGCTTAATTATTCCAATCACATCTTTGTGCGTATAGAAAAATGGAGTGTAGTTAACATTTGTTTTTGATGCAATTTCAATTATACCATCGCTTAGTTGTTTTAATTCTTCATCTGAAGTAGTCCTTCCAAATTCATTTTTACATCTCTTCTGGTAATAGTCAAATATTTCATTCATATGTTTCCTTTTAATATGCTTGGTTAAGTTCTTTTCTAAATCCATTTCTTCAAAGGATGGCAGATTACCTGGGTGTTTTTCTTCATGAGCCCTACTGACAAAATCCTTCCACTTCTTTTCTAAAAATGTCTCAAGAGACTTAAGATATGTCCCATTCAAAATCTTTTTTTCACTCACCTGTTTTTTAGTAATCCATTCAGAAAATTCCCTCATTTTACCCCAGAAGTTCATTTCATCATACTGTATTTTTAATCTGTCCGATAAAGATTTAAAATCATCCCTCTCCAATAATCTATTAATAAATTCTTCACTTGACATAACACACATATTATTTTCATCTGAAATCTCCAACTGCTGTTTACTTATATCAGAACTAGGAAGGTTCTCTGTAATTTCCATATCTAGTAGGTTTTGGTTTTCTTCGTCTTCTTCCAGATATAGGGGAACTTCGAAAGAGTTGTATTGCTCTTTTAACCATTCTGGTTCTTCAGGAACTAATTCTGTATAATTAACATCCACACCAACACCTCTTTCTTTCTCACTAAGATATTCTGTTTCATCTGTAGTTTTCTTCTTAAGATTATTACTATTATTATAATTATGTAAAGAAGTGTTTGATGTATTTAATTTATTTGGTTCTTTAGATTTATTAACTTGTTGTGGTGAATCCTGAGGTAAATCCTGATGTAAATCCCGTTCATTATCACCTTTTACCAAATCCTGTTTCTTACCCTGTTCATGACCCTTCTTAGCTGCCTGATTTTCTGGACTTTCACTCCGTGCATCACCCTGTTTATTCTTTTTCTTCTCAGGATTATATGAATCGTAATTAATAAGCTTTAGAACATTCTGCCCACCCCTTTTTAATATCTCAATTGTTCCATCTTTCACCAGAGATGTTAAAAAGTATCTTACTTTTCCTTCCCCCCAGTCCCATCTTTTTTCTAAGAATCCAATTGATGCATAAAATTCACCGCGGTAAACATCAACTTGTTCTCCTTCGACTGGATTGTATTTATAAGGTGTATTTAATTCCCAATTTGCGGACTGGATAATGTCCATTAAAGCTTCGAATTTGGAATAGGTTCTTGATTCTTTCCAATGCTTGTGATTGAATATCTTCCTGGATATTACAATAAAGAATTTTATCTTTTTGTTTTTCATACCTGTAGGTTTTTAGCAGTAAGGTCCTGTAGGTTTTTATTGAGAATGTTCTGGGAGGAACCTACAGGGAAACTCCCAGAACAGAGAATGATATTCAAATTCTTTTCATCCATATATAAATAGTCTAAAATTCTATTTTCCCGGTCTATTCTATTTCTAACCATGATTTCTTAAGTTTTAATTCAGTGAAATTTCTACATCCATTTCATTAAGACTAACAAGCTCGATATCATTACTACATTCTTCTTCTCTGATTAATCGTTCATATACTTTTGCCGTGACATAGAAATCATCATATTCTACCAGGATTTCATCTTCAAAATCTTCAGGTGTATCTTCTGCTTTGTGGAAATTCTTTATTACGCTTTTAACTACAAATTCTGACCATTCTGCATCATTTAAATGCTCTTCCAATAACTCATGTAACACCAACTCATACAACGGTTCAATATATTTGACATCAAGTATATAGAAGCTATTATCCTCCATTGACCAATTGACTTTTAGCAAGTTTCCTTTGAAAATTACTTTCGTTTTAACTGAATCGACTATTATTCTCATATCCTACAAATAAAAAAGCATTAAAATGACAAGTTGAATGTTTTCAAAACTTGCCACTTCAATGCTTTTATGCAATAAAGGGATATGTGTTTTTCTATCCTACTGTAGTACTATACGTTTATTTTTTTCAAAAGTTAAATGTTTTCCTAGAAAATATTTAAAATAGATTCATTTAAAATGATGTGATTGTAATACAGGGTTTTAGCTATCAGGAAAATGTAAAAATAAATGTAATTCAAAATGATTCGAGGTGGGTTTTGGGACCAAAGAAGCGGGAGTTTGTAATTAATGCAGGTAAATATGGAGTATAAAAAACCACGATAATAGATTCACTCAAAGAATTGCTAAATTTGATTTCCCCAACCAAAAACAATCCATGCAATTCAGCGAAGCTGACACCAGAGCCAAATTCATTGACCCCAAGCTCAGGGAAACTGGATGGGAAGAATTCACCATCCGGGAATATTACTTTACGGAAGGTCGTAAGCTTCTGGGAGGGAAAAGAAGCAAACGCCTTTACGCCGATTATCTCCTGAAATATAAAAATGTAAATCTGGCCATAATTGAAGCCAAAAGGCTGGACAAACATCCAACCGAGGGATTACAACAAGCCATTGGCTATGCTGACAAGTTGAAAGTGAAATATGTATATGCTTCAAATGGTGAGCAGATATATGAATTTGACATGCATTTGGGGAAGGGAGATTATATTGACACTTTCCCCGCTCCGGAGGACCTCTACAATAGGTCTTTTGAGCAAGCAGATGATTTCAAGGAGAAGCTTTTATCTGTTCCGTTTTATCTGACCGGGGATAAGACCCCCAGATACTATCAGGAAATAGCAGTAAATAGAGCGGTTGAAGCTATAGTAGACGCTAAAAAAAGGATACTCCTAACCCTTGCAACTGGTACTGGAAAAACATTTATTGCATTTCAGATTGTCCACAAACTGTTTACAAGGAGATGGAACCTGGATAATGCAGAGCGTCGGCCCAAGGTTTTGTTCCTGGCGGACCGTAATGTCTTAGCAGACCAGGCTATCAATACCTTTAATGACCCATACGAGAAGGACCTGGTTAAAGTAGACGGCTCAGAGATTAAGGACAGAAATGGTGTAGTACCGACAAATGCTCATATATTCTTTGCAATCTACCAAGCCATCAGTGAGAAGGAAAACATTGGAGGGTACTACAAACAATATCCAAAGGACTTCTTCGACCTGGTTATTATCGACGAATGTCACCGAGGCAGCGCGAAGGAAAGTGGTTCCTGGCGAGATATTCTTGATTATTTTAACTCGGCGGTCCATCTTGGGTTGACAGCGACTCCTAAGCGTACTGACAACGTTGATACATATAACTACTTTGGGAAACCCATCTATGAATATTCACTGAAAGAGGGTATTAACGATGGATTTCTCAGCCCATATAAAGTAAAGAAAGTAAGGACAAATATTGACACCTACATTTTTACTGATGACGATACTGTTGTCCAGGGCGTTGTAGAACCAAGAAAGGTTTACAAGAAAAAAGATTACAATAAGATAATTGTCATTCCCAAGCAAATTGGATTGATTGCCAAGTCCATTGTCGATAATATTAATCCCCTTGATAAAACCATCGTCTTCTGTGTGGACCAGGAACATGCCCTGAATCTAAGGGATGAAATTAACAGGCATAAAACCATCAGAGACCCTGAATACTGTGTTCGTGTGACTAGTGATGAGGGCAGAGATGGAAGAGTTCTGTTGGAGAAATTTCAAGATAATGATAAGGATATTCCGGTTATCCTGACAACATCACAGATGCTAACAACGGGAGTTGATGCCAGGAACGTTCGGAACATTGTTTTGGTCCGGGAAATTAACTCTATGGTGGAGTTCAAGCAAATTATCGGACGAGGAACAAGAGTCTTTGAAGGAAAAGATTTCTTTACCATTATTGATTACTCTGAAGAGGCCACTGACCTGTTTTTTGACCCCGAATGGGATGGTCCACCTGAGGAACCACCTGTTATTATTGACCCGCCTCCAGGACCAGGTCCTGGTCCTAAACCCCCAACTGGTGGAGACGGACCTGGCCCAGGTCCAGGCCCGGAACCGCCCCAGCCGCCACCAAAGCCAAAAAAGATTGTGATTGAACTATCCAATGGCAGGCAACTTAAGGTATTGGATATAGAAACCCGCTACATTGATGAGAACGGGGTACCATTAACCACCAATCAGTTCTTGGAAAAACTGATTGGTTTTATTCCTGACCTTTTCACTAGCGAAGAACAGCTTCGAGGGATATGGTCCAAGCCGGAAACTCGTGATGAGCTTCTAAATAGACTAGCTGAATCTGGAATTGATGATGAACAATTGGATTCCCTGAGACATATTTTTGAAGCAGAGGACAGTGATATCTTTGATATCCTTATGCATATCTCTTATAATAGTGATATCATCACACGAACTCAACGTGCTTTTCATACGAAAACGGACACAAAGTTCTTTGATGTATATGAGAACCTGAAAGCAAGGGACTTTTTAAAATTTGTACTGGACCGTTATGAAAGAGATGGCATCAAAGAACTGAAACGGGAAAAGTTATCTGACCTGGTGGAATTAAATAAACTGGGAACAACAAGGGAGGCCGGACAGGTATTTGGCAGTATCCAGAATTTAATTGATGCTTTCTATAAATTGCAGGAACACCTATACGCTTCATAATTATGACAATTCCAATTGACTACGAATATTTTGTTGCTGAGTACTTTCAGAAGTTGGGTTACACAACTGATGTAACTACTGACACAAGAGATTATGGTGTTGATGTGTTTGCAGAAAAGGAAGGAGAGAAAATAGCTATTCAGGCGAAACATTATGGTACAGGAACAAGGAAAGTAAACAGAGCCATGATTATGGAATTACATGGAGCAAAAGACTATTTTAATTGTCAAAGAGCCGTTCTTGTTACAACTGGGGAATTGCAGACCGATGCAAAAGAGGTAGCTGAAAGACTAAACATTGAAATTATTTTTCTACCATTTGACCGTGTTGAATTATCGGCAAACAATATTAGTGATACAACTAAGGAGCCGGACAATGCCATATCTCCCGACAATAATGATTTATCTTTTCAAGTAATATGGAATCAGTATGTTATTCCTATGAAAGGGAAAACACTTTCAGGAGAAACAGGTCTACAAAACAAAATTATTTCAGTAGACAATAGCGGAGTGGTTAGGCGTACATCTAAAGGAAAATCTAATGAAATCCCAATAGAGCCATTTAGATGGGCATTTAAAAGAATTAAGGAAGTAGGACAGGTTACGCGGGACGAAATTAATCAGGAGTTTGCCGGGAGACTTTCTTCTGGTGTAGTATTAATATTAGGTAACATACCGTTATTTGAGGTCACCACTAATCCCCTAACAGTTAAATTAAAGAAGTGAGATGGAATTGCAACAAAAAATTGACCGTATTACCGATATACTCAGAAGGGATGATGGAATTAGTGGTGCCATGCACTATACTGAACAAATCAGTTGGATTTTGTTCCTTAAGTTTATTGATGATTTCGAAGAGGAAAAGGCAGGTGATGCTGCACTTGATGGGACTTCATATAATCTCATCATCACTGATGAATTTAAATGGAATAGTTGGGCATGTCCAAAAACCTCTGACGGCAAACCGGATGTAAAGGTGGCCAAAACGGGTGATGACCTGACCCAGTTCGTAAATAATAAGCTGTTCACTTACCTGAAGGGTTTCAAGGATAATCTGGGGGACCTGAAATCTCTTAAGTACAAAATCGGCAACATCTTCGAATTCCTAGATAACAAGGTGGCCAGCGGGCACACCATGAGAGAGGTTCTGGATATTATCGACACTCTGGATTTCCAATCCCAGGATGAACTGTTCGAACTTTCCCATGTGTACGAAAATCTGTTACAAGGAATGGGAAACGATGGGGGAAATTCCGGTGAGTTTTATACTCCCAGGTCAGTTATCCGGGCGGCAGTTGAATGTGTACAGCCAGCGGTTGGGAAGAAGGTGTACGATGGTGCGGCAGGAAGCTGTGGCTTTTTAATAGAGTCCTTTGACTTTATTAAAAAGAATTACCAGGATAAGCTATCTACCGAACAGTGGAAGACATTGCACGAAGAAACATTCTACGGCAACGAGAAAACACCACTTGCTTATATTATGGGTGTAATGAACATGATACTTCATGGCATTGAAGCTCCCAACATTTATAAGCAGAACACTCTCTCTCATAACATCCGTGACATTCAAGAGAAAGATAGGTACGATATTATCTTGGCAAATCCACCGTTTGGGGGAAAGGAAAAAGGCCAGATACAGCAGAATTATCCTATAAAGAGTAATGCTACTGAATTGCTGTTTTTGCAACACTTTATGAAGAGTCTTAAGCTGGGGGGAAAGGCTGCCATTGTGGTTCCTGAGGGGATATTGTTCCAGACTGGCAATGCCTTTAAAAGGGTAAAAGAAGAGCTCCTAGAGAACTTTAACCTACATACAGTACTCAGCTTACCCGCAGGTGTATTTCTACCGTACAGCGGCGTTAAAACTAACTTGATTTTCTTTGACCGCACCGGAAAAACTACTGATATCTGGTTCTATGAGTGCAACCCTCCTTATAAACTCACAAAGAATAAACCCATCTTGTACCAACACTTGGAAGAGTTTGTTCAGCTATTCCACAATTCTTCTGAAAAGGGTAAAGGCAATTCGAATGAATGGACAGTGAACGTAAAGGATATTGTCGATACCGACTTAACGGCAAAAAATCCTCATACAAACACCGATATTGAACACCTCCCGCCTCTTGAAATAATCTCAAATATCAAAAAGAATGATAATGAGATTGGGAGGTTGATGAGTGAAGTTGAATCTATTTTGAAGGAGGGAGAATGATGGATAAGTTGCCAGAAGGGTGGGATATTAATACAATTGGAGAAATAGCATCCATCGTTACAAAGGGTACCACTCCGACAACATATGGTTATAAATTCATAAATGAAGGAATTAACTTTGTTAAGATTGAAAACATTAAAGAGGGATTTATAGATAGAACATCCATTGAAAAATTTATTTCTAAAGAAGCGCATGAATCACAAAAAAGGAGCGCGTTAGAAATAAATGATATTCTATTTTCAATAGCTGGGACTATCGGAACAGTGGCGATTGTACGAGAGGAAGATTTACCAGCAAATACAAATCAAGCGCTTGCCATAATAAGGGGATACGATGGATTAGTATTACCAGAGTTTCTAAAAATGGTTCTTACCTCACAGTATTTAGCCAAAACTCTATTAAAAGCTAGAGGAGGTGCTCTTCAAAATATTTCTCTTGCTGACATAAAGAACTCACAAATCCCAGTTCCCCCAGTTCCAGAACAAAAACGTTTAGTTTCAAAACTTGATAATCTTTTCGAACGGATAGACCAGAGTGTTGGGTTGTTGGAAGAGAACATTGGATATTCGGATAATTTAATGGCGAGTACCTTGGATGAGGTATTTGGAACAGCAAATGCAAAATGGGAGTTTAAAAAACTTCAAAAGATAACAACAAAAATAGGTAGTGGAGCAACTCCTAGAGGTGGTCAAAAATCGTATAAAAATGCTGGTCTATCGTTGATTAGAAGCATGAATGTGCATGATGGTGAATTTAAGAGAAAAGGACTGGCATTTATTGATAATAATCAAGCGGAAAAACTTTCAAATGTTACTATACAAAAAGACGATGTATTATTAAATATTACTGGTGCATCAGTTGCGAGATGTTGTACAGTAGATAACTCCATATTACCGGCAAGAGTAAATCAACATGTTTCTATTATTCGACCTAATTTAACTTTAAACCCATTCTTCTTACAATTATTTCTCATAAGCCCCCGAACAAAATCTAAATTACTATTTGATTCTGGAGGTGGAGCAACAAGAGAAGCAATTACAAAATCAATGATTAACAATTTGGAAGTACCCGTACCAGGAAGTGATGAACAAAAAAGAATAGTCGAATTTGTATTGAATACGAAGAGGAAAATCTCTTTAATGAGACTAAAGCAGCAAGAAAAAATCGACGAACTATATGCTTTGAAAGCGAGCACACTTAATTCTGCTTACAAAGGGATGCTTTAATCAGAAATATATATGTCCATCGCTAAAAAGCAAAAAATTAATTGGCCTTTATGGATAATAATCATAGTTGCCATTATTGCAATAATCCTTTATTATAGTTCTCTTGGTACAATTGATATCACCAAAGAAAAAGACAAACCCAAAGAAAAAAGACTCAGCAAAGCAGAAATCGCCGAAAAACATAAAAAGCTTCTGAAGTATTTAATTGAAGAGAGGAAACGGATTTATAAGATACGGCAAAGGGTTTATAAGATTGTATATTTTGGTGTGCGGCTTGTTTTTATTGGTTTGTGGGCAACTGGGAACTTGATTCTATACTTGAAGCTGGGTATAACTGAGCTGGGAAAATTTCTTGATTACAATACTGCATTTCTAATTGGACTCTTTGCTGTAATATTTCTTTTCTTCGGGAAGCTATCTTCTTTGAGTGAATGGAAAACCAATTTTGAAAGACGGCTTGAGATTTGGATATTTCAGAAGTATGTTAGGCAACCGGAATTGATAGAGAATAATGAATCTGAATTGATTAAATTGGAGGAAAATACAGATTAATTGTATTTGTAAATGAAAAAAAGGCAATTAGATATTAATTTATCCTGCGAGATTTTAATTTGGGCAAGAAAAAGTGTCGGTCGGTCAATTGAGGATACTGCCAAAATAGTTGGTGTTAAACCAGAAAAAGTAAGTGAATGGGAAGAAGGTAAAAGCCTTCCAACTTATGGGCAACTTGAAAAACTAGCATATAAAGCATATAAATTTCCAATTGCAGTTTTTTTCAGGAATTCCCCTCCCATGGATGAGCCACTTAAAAAGGACTTAAGAACATTACCTCAGAGTGAAATTAATGGACTATCAACTGAATTCAGACTTGTAATTAGAAAAGCAAAACGAATTCAATATCAAGTATTGGATTTATTGGCGAATGAAGAATTCAAATCAAAGTATAAAGATTTTAATGTTAGAAAATATAGTTCCTCTATCCAGGCAGCGGGAGATTTTAGAAAATTTATTGGGCTCACATTTGAACAACAGCGAAAATGGAGAGTAAGTGATTCCTTTACAAGATTTAGGGAGATAATAGAGAATCAGGGAATATTTGTCTTTCAATTCAAATTCCCAATAGAGGAAGCTAGAGCATTTTCATTGTTTAACCCACTTCCGATAATAATCCTAAACGAGAGCGATTCAAAAAATGGAAGAACCTTCTCTTTGCTTCATGAAACATGTCATATTCTATTTAACTCAGGAGGATTATTCAGAGATACTCAAACCAGTAACTTAAAACAGGACTTAAAACTAATTGAAGAATTCTGCAATGAATTTGCAGCAGAATTCCTCCTTCCTACCAACATATTTGTTGACACTGTTGACCTAGAGAAACATAGTGTTAACGATTGGGAAGATAAATATCTGGAATCATTATCACGTCAGTTCAAGGTAAGTAAGGAAGTTATCTTAAGAAAATTGGTCACACTGAGACTTGCAACATTCGATTTCTATTTAAGTAGAAAGAAGGAATGGGATAAGACCTTATTCGAATTCAAGAAAATGCAAGTCCAGAAGAATAAGGATAAGGGAAAGAAAATTATTCGTTCACAGGCCGAAAAAACAGTAACAGAAAGAGGTAAGTTATTCGTCAATAAAGTACTCGAAAATCATGAAAGGGGAGAAATTCCCTATAGTAATATATCTGAGCTTTTGGATGTGAAATTGGACCATATTCCAAAAATTCTTGAGAGGATTTAACCAGCATCAAAATAATATTGGACTTATTTGGCTATCCGTATAAGTATGTAATTGATACTAGTGCTTTAATTGATTTGAAGAGGAATTATCCTCCGAAAGTATTTCAAAACACTGTGTGGAGAGCAATTGACGATGCATTTCATAATCAGCTAGTTGTTTCAACAAGAGAGGTTTATAATGAGATACAAAGAGGTTCGGATTTTTTAGTTGACTGGATTGAAGAACATTTAAATTCATTTCTATATCCAAGCAAAGATGAAATGGTCTTAGTTCGTGAATTGCAGGATAAGTATGAATATTTGGTCGATTGGAGAAGTGATAAACCTCATGCTGATATTTGGGTCGTCGCATGTGCAGCTCATTATGGATTAACCATAATACAGCATGAAAAATTGCAAAATAATAAACAGAAATTACCTTTCGTTGCTGGAGAACTTGAGTTAAAATATCTAACCTTGAGTCCGCTCCGATAACCCCCTTTTTCAAGCGACGGAGAATACTGTATTCTCGGAATTTGATAAATGATGTGGCAATATTGCCGATAAATATGATTTTAACGCAAAATAGAACCCCGTGTAG
>SDBV01004513.1_pt1 | contig 19976 bp, 12 predicted proteins | sample 2277081 | NCBI WGS metagenome assembly SDBV01 (sample SAMN10402039, study PRJNA504765) | marine sediment metagenome | isolation source: marine sediment core GS10_PC15, 223 cmbsf | place: Arctic Ocean: Southern Knipovich Ridge | collected 2010 | reverse complement strand
AACCGGCAATGGCTTCACCATCCGCCAGTTGTCCCGGTAGGGTACTGTTGGGAGAACAACAGGTTTTGTTAGAGACCGTATGTCTCTGCAAAACAATCACTTAAGCGACCTCGTGTCGCAATACCGCCCGGTGTATGTGCCGTGCAACTTCGTTTCTTACTGTCATAAACTTAGCAATATTTGCGGAGATTCAGTAAGCAGCGTTTCTGTCCAACGAGCCCGCAGCGAAAACGCTTTTTGTTTTCAATAGCCTTAGATTCACGAGGCCATAAGCAATTATTGCGGACTAACTCAAGAAACTTAAATACAGCTTTTTAGTTGCGAATTGCGCATGGCAGCATACACGATGTTGAACTAAACCTCACTATCGTTCGGTAACTTGTGCTATTTTCAACATAATTGAACATAGATATTTCCATTCTTTTTTTTAGTTTTATGGATCAGTTTTTTATCAATTTTTATTGATTGAAAACATCTGAAAAATCGTTTCCACATATATAAGGTATGCCCTCCAAAATATTCCGGTTTAATTCAACATCAAGCGCATATTTGGCTATCGCCAAAAACGATGCTTAAAAATTGTGCCTAGTGCGATTTTGTCCAATTCTCTATTTCAATATTTTTAATACGTCGAAAATGGGATTCATTGTTGGTTACTAAAATCATTCCATTTGCTATTGCAGAAACTCCTATCAATAAGTCGAAATCATCTATGGGTTCACCTTTTTTTCTTAATCTCGCTTTTTCCTCAGCATATAAATCAAGTGAATTATATATCGGAATAATCTGGATTCCAGTCAAAAAATCATCAAGTACGGATTGGTTCTTTTTTGGCGAGCTGCTGTTTTGAACTCCAAATTTTAATTCTGCTAATGTAATTTCAGAAATAAATCTATTTTCATTCTTTATAGTCCGGAATTTCTCTTTTAATCCAAATTTTCCTTTAATAAAGTATATGCAAATATTGGTGTCCAATAAGTACTTTTTCAAATTGTTTCTATTTGTCGATTAAAAGTTCTGCTTTCTCTAATGTCCTTAATGATCTCTTCAGAATCCCTTGAATCTTCCCATGCTCCAAATGACTTTTCAAAACGATCACTTTTTTTCGAAATATCTTTGCTTATTGACTTTGATAGTCTTTCTATCAATTTGAGTTTAAGATTTGGATTTAAATTACTTAAAAGTCCAATATATCCATCTATTATATATGTTTCAGCTTTCATAATATTTTTCTTTTAACGAAGATATGAAAATATTAATCATAGAAACGAAGTAAACCTTATGAATGTTCCGGCATTAGGCACAACAATCCAACAAACCACGGTCATCCCAAATTTATTTCAGGATCTCCCAGCTGTCTGCAGCAACATTTCATATTTATTTTCGTAAATACATTGATAAATAAAAGTAACATAAATGTTCCTTCATCACTTTCATAAAAGGAACGAAAGCGTTACATTTATATTTATTGGGAGGTAACAAAAGCGTTACCTTCAAAACAAATTTTTAAACTGATAAAAGGATGAAATATTCAGAACTTTATCGCAAACTTGAAAAAGCTGGATGGTACGAAGCGCGAACCAAAAAGCATCACACTTACAGGCACAAAGAGATAGAAGAGCCATAACTGTAGGAAAGCATACATCGCAGGAAGTTGCAAAAGGAACTTTAGACAAGTATTTAAAACAAACAGGACTTAAATAGCCCTTCTTTTAGACTAATAGTAAGTTTATCGTAAAAACGTAATTACGAAGAATTATTGTAAAGAGAGTAATTATGAAAAGAGTAACAGTTGTAATCGAAAAAGGGCCCGATCACTACGCGGCATTTGTAGCAAAAGGGCTAATGAATCATGCACTGAATGGCACTGGAGCATCGGTGAAAGAAGCTATAGACGATATGCAGGAAGCTCTGGAGGAGGTGAGAGAAATGTATACCGAAGACGGTGAGGATATTCCTAAAGAATTTAAGGATATATCATTTGAATACAAATATGATGTAGGTAGTTTATTTGATTATTTTGGCGAGATCAATATTACCAGTTTTGCCAGGAAGATAGAGATGAATGAAAGCTTATTGAGAAAATATAAGAATGGGCTGGCAGTGGCCTCAGAAAAACAATGCAAACGGATTGAAGTGGGGCTCCAAGAGCTGGGACGCTCTCTTGTAGCTGCACGGCTTTAAAAATGATAAAAGTCAAAACATGGTGCGTCAGACCATGTGTGTCTCTACACTAAAATCATTCCACCCAGATGACCTTATCCTGAATTGGTTTTCTTTTGCTTGTTGGCCATTTTGATTTGGGATATCCCAAAAACAAAAATCCAAGCAACTTGTCTTTAGTGTTTAGACTAAAAAATGATTTTGCCTCTTCATAATAGGTGACTCCGCCAGTTCCCCAATAGCAACCAATACCATGTGCGGTTGCTGTAAGTTGCATATTTTGAACGGCACAAGCCACTGCTCCCACCTCTTCAATTTCCGGGAGACGTTCTTTAGGATCACGTTTCATGCCTATCGAAATGACATGTGAAGCCAAGAGTGGTTTGTTTTTTAAAATTCGAAATTTACTTTCTTCGAACAATCCCTTTGCCGAAGACGCCTCCCGATAAAGTTCAGACATGAAATCACCAAGTTTCCCCAACCCCAAGCCGGAAAATACGGTAAATCGCCATGGTTCAGAAAGTTTGTGCGTCGGCGCCCAATTAGCGCTTTCCAGTAAAGCTTTAATTATATCTTTCTTTATGATTTCCCCAGAATATTGAGCCGGATAAATTGATCTTCTATATTGGATCAAACGTGAAATTTCGTTGGGATTAAATTCTTGCATTCAGTTACATTTTATTGAAAAATAGCTTTAAACCTCCAAAATAATTCCGCTCTGGTGAAGGATTATAATATCTGCCCCCATATGGGTTGAGATCGTTTCCAAGACTATACTTCTCGTTTAACAAATTATCAACTCCAAGGAAAACCTCCACAAGATGCTTTTGTTTTAATTTAACCTTCCAACCGGCTTTGGCTGTGATTAATTGGTAGCTATCCGCATAAACGGTATTTGCATCATTAAGCGGAATGTTATCCGTAAAATTGTAGGTGAAATTTAAGTAAGCGCCACTTTTTGTTTGAATGTCTAACGAAGTTACTGAAATATTAGGCGCAGTACCGGTAAGATCATTTCCTGAGTAATCTACGTTTTCGCCCCTGCTTCTTTTTACATAATCGTTGAATGTGAAATTGTGATGTGTGAAGGCGGTTTGAATATTTAATAATGAAATGACATTTGAAGGATCTTTGATAAATGAATATCCAAGCAAAAGTTCAAATCCCGCCTGTGAAGTAGAGCCTGCGTTTTCAAAAACCACGGTTCCAAACTCTGTTGATTTACTCACAATAGTTTCTTTTTGCTGCATCCAAAAAGCGGCGATATCGTAATAAAGTTTTTCATTTGAACTGTTTCCACGCAATCCAATTTCAAAATTGATTCCTTTTTCCGCCTCCAGGTCTTCATTGATTCCTCCGTCACTTGTCCTGACTTCTTCGGTGGTTGGCGGGGAAAAACCGGAACTAATCGATCCATGAAAAGAAAGTTCATCAGTTAATTTTCCAACTATACCAATCCTGGGTATAATTTCAGGTGTGAAGGTTCTTTTTATTTGATAAGAAGTGTCTTCTGCTACATCCCTCAACCGGTTTATATCATAATTCAAATAATTTAGGCTAGCTCCAAGGTTTAATATCCAATTATCTGACAAATTCATATTTGCCTGCAAAAAGACAAATGATTGCAGCGATTTCAATTCGTCTTCATATCTCAATGTATCAGCATATCCATCAACATTTCCATGATTGCTGGCATGAAAATCACCATAATTTAGTTCAGTTCCTGCTGTAAAGATGGTTGGCATATTACCCAGAATCGTATTGAAAGCAAATGAAGTCCTTCCTCCGTATGATTTCAATTTTTCCAACTCATAATTATTTATGAAAGGATTTTCCTTTACACCATTTGTAAAATAAATTGAAGTAGTATTTTTTACTTTTTCATTCCATTCATAATCCTGAACCAATCCGGCCAGGAAATTCTGATGATCTATCGATGTCTTTTTCCCTGCAGCGCCTGGTCTGGCTTGTCTGGGATTTTCATCATATTGCTCCTTGGTCAGTCCTCCGGGAGTCTGATAAAACAGATCGGAATACAGAATTTGTGTCCTTAGGATCCTTTTTTCAGAAGTATAAAAAGAGCCGCCCATCTGAATGACTTCCCGGTCAAAATTGGTGTGATTGCGGTACCCATTACCTTTTTGCTTTGCATAGCGCACAGAAAATCGATTGCCCTCATTACCGGTGTTTAAATTTGCGGAAACTTTGTTATATCCATATGAACCTGAGGTATAAGAGATGTCAGCCGCAAGCGGTTTGATTTGTGCTACATCACTGTAAATATTGAGCACACCACCAATTCCAGCTCCGTATATACTTCCTGCCGGCCCTTTGATTACCTCCACCTTACCCATGTTGTTCATGTCCAGAAGATTTAGTGGCGTGTTTCCCGTTGGGTCAGTATAGGGAATATCATTCCAATACACTTTTACATTTCTAACACCATAAGGAGCCCTTAGCAAACTACCCCTGATACTCACTCTATAACTGCTTGGCGATCGCTCTTCAAATCGAATGCCTGGTAAGGTGTTCATGGATCGGACCAAAGATTCGTCGTTAAATTTTTCCATGGTCAATTTGGAATTTAGTGCATAGCCCCCCGCAATCTCCGAAAGTTTTCGGTTATTTTCATACCCAACAACGGTAAGTGCATTGAGTAACCGGTAATCCGTTTCGAGATAAACGGTATTTTCACCTGAACTTAGGATATAAGTCAATGTTTTAAATCCGATATAGGAAATTTGTAATTCAGCTCCGACTTCCATATTTGAAAGAACTGCCCTACCTTTCAAATCAGTTGTAGTTATTTCATCAGTAGTACTGACTTTGATGTTGGCGCCTGCCAGCGGTTTATTCGTTTCAAGCTCTTTTACCAGAATAGTATGTTGTGCGTAAAGTATATTCCCACAAAAAATTAGTATTAAGAGTAAATTCAAAAAAGTTAATTTCATTTCCCTGAAATTTTAATATATATTTTTAACAAATTAAATAGATTATTTTCACTAAACGGAGGTATTGTCATTGAAGCTTTACAGTAGTTTCTGAATGAACCGAAATTTAGTGTAACTTTGATCTTTTAAAAAATATAATGTGCGTAAATCTAAGGTTTAGTAGTCAAATAAGATGCGAAAAAAATTGTTGCGGACTGGCGCTGACGAATTAAGCTATGAGATCCGGGGAATAGTAAAAAAAGCTGAGCAGTTAAAAAAACTCGGTTGTGATATTTTGTGGGAAAATATTGGAGATCCTGTTCAGAAAGGAGCTAAACTCCCACAATGGATCAAAGATATTATCAGTGATTTGGTCCAGCAAGATGACACATATAGCTATTGTCACTCAAAAGGTGTATTGGAGACCAGGAAGTTTTTGGCCACCAAAAATAATGCCCTCGGAGGTGTACAAATTACGGAGGAGGACATCCTGTTTTTCAATGGTTTGGGAGATGCCATTGCGAAAATATATCAATATTTAGTACCTCCTGCAAGGATTATCGGTCCATCACCGGCATATTCTACACACTCATCTGCGGAGGCCGCACATGCCAATGACCACCCAATCACCTATGGCTTGGATCCACAAAATAACTGGTATCCCGATATGGACGATTTGTATTTGAAGGTGAAATACAATCCAAATATTGTTGGTATTCTCATCATCAATCCTGATAATCCAACGGGGATGGTCTATCCTGTGGAAATCCTAAAGCGGTTTGTGGAAATCGCAAAGGAATTTGATCTGTTCCTGATCAGCGATGAGATTTACATTAATATAACCTATAATGGAGCCAGGGCATACTCATTGCCTCAGTACATCGAAGAAGTTCCGGGTATCGCTTTGAAGGGATTATCGAAAGAAGTTCCATGGCCCGGATCGAGGTGTGGATGGGCAAAGTTTTATAATAAAGACAAGGACGAAGAATTCAATAAATTGTGCACTACCCTGGAAAATGCCAAAATGATTGAGGTAAGTTCCACAAAATTGCCTCAGGTAGCCATACCAAAAATAATGGGGGATCCGCGTTATCAGGATTATTTAAGGTTCAATAACGAAAAGATTGGTAAGCGAAGCCAGTTGATTTCAGATATATTGAGTGATTGTGAAGGTATTTACTTCAATTCTACATCCGGAGCATTTTATAATACAATCGTATTTAAGGATAATATTATCAATGATAAACAGACACTTAAGATTCAAAATCCTGAAGTTCAGCAGGTTGTAGAAAATTGGGTCAGCCAGGCAGATGTATTGCCTGATAAGCGTTTTGTCTATTATTTACTTGCCGCGAAAGGAATTTGTGTTGTCCCGATCTCATCATTTTGCTCTGATCTAAGGGGATTTCGTGTCACAATATTGGAAGATGATGAGAAGGTGCTGAGAGAAACTTTTAACGTTATAAGTGAAGCGATCAAGGAGTATATAAGTAGCTAATCAATTTTGGTAGTTAGATGATTGTCAACATCATCTAACTACCAACAATCTATACCTCCCCATCATATTTATAGCCGATACTTTCTACTTTATTCTTAACCATTCCCAAATCAATATCTTCACCGGTCATCTGTACTTTTCCACTTTCAAGATCGATTTCAATGCTATTGATTCCTTCAATAGCTACCAGGTTATTTTCTACATTTGCCTTGCAGTGATTGCACGTCATGCCACTAACTTTTATCGTTTTTTCCGTCATATCATTAACTGTTCCCTTAATACTTTGATCAATTTTTTTATGTTTTAAATATTTTTGAATATATCCGTTTATCAGAAATATGATTAGCAAAATGGAGGAAGTGACCTTTAACCAATATGGTAACAAATGTGATCCGTGCCCATCATGAATATGTGCAATGGATGAAAGAAACCATTCACGCGGCAAAAATTCATTTACAATAACTCCAAAAATCAATGCCCCGCCAATGATGGAAGCCAAATATGAAATAAGTGTTTTTCTTCCCAATACATTTCCGATTACGGTAATCGTGGCTGCATTTGTCGCAGGACCTGCCATAAGAAATACGATAGCGGCTCCAGGCGATAATCCTTTCATTAGCAAAACAGCAGCAATCGGAACAGAACCTGTCGCACAGACATACAACGGTATGGATGCAACTAATACCACGAGCATGCTCACATATTCATTGCCAAGGTAGTTTGTAAAAAAATCATCCGGGATGAGTACAGCCATGACTGCTGCCAGCATTAAACCAATTATAAGCCATTTTGAAATATCCTGCAGAAATTCAACGAAGGCATAATGCATCATTTTTCTAAGCTTATTGCCTTCGTTCAACGGATTTTGCGCTGTTTCAGTCTGATCAACATCAGGTTCAGCTTTATCAATTTTTTCAACTCCATTGGTAATTAAACCTCCAAAAACGCCGGTGATCAATGCGATGACCGGCCTTATGATCGCAAAAGGCAATCCCAGAAGTGAGTAAGTAGCCAATATAGAATCTACTCCGGTTTGTGGAGTAGAAATTAAAAAGGATACGGATGATCCTTTTGAGGCCCCACTTTTATAAAAGGATATTCCTGTTGGAATTACGCCACAGGAGCATAATGGCAATGGAACCCCGATAAGCGCTGCATTTAGTACAGACCAGAAATTGTTTTTACCCAGGTATTTGGCAACTTTTTCTTTAGGAAAATAAACAAATAAAATACCGGCAATTAAAAATCCTAATATTAAATATGGAGACATCTCAAGTGTCAATTCCCACAAAGCAATCAAATAATTATTTACGATGTCAACCATATTCATAGGTGAAGTGATAATTTTTTTATAGTGCAAATGCAAAATTACTAATTTCCCTGTAAACCCAGGTATTCAAAGCGATACTAAACTTTATATTATGTGATATAGGCTTGGAATTATATTGTTTGATTTATTCTCCTGGAATCTATGTTTGCTGTAACCAAAAGGATCATATTTTTGCCTTGATTAGTAAAGGTTACAGGCTTACTAAAAGATTTCGTTCATGAAAACCGATCAGAATTTATGATCAGCCTTAATTTTTTCCAATAGATTGCGGCAACTTCGATCCAGTAGTTCATACACGTAGGTAAACCCATCTTCACCACCATAATATGGATCAGGAACATCCTGTCCAACACCTATATTATCAAAATCGCGCATAAGATAAAGTTGAGCTGCTTCTTCCATTGAACTTTCAGGGAGATTTTTCAGGTCATTATAATTGTTGATATCCATCGCAATGATGTATTCGAAAGAAAGGAAATCATCGCCAATGGCTTTCCTTCCATAACTATCCAACTCAATGCCATTCGCTTTTGCTACTTCAATTGACCTGGGATCGGGACGTTCTCCAATGTGCCATCCTGAGGTGCCACCTGAGTCAACTTTAATTTTATTTTCCAAACCTTCTTTCCCAACCTGGTGTTTGAAAACACCTTCTGCAAGAGGAGATCGACAAATATTACCTAAACAAACAAATAATACATTTATCATTATCGACTATTAATATGAATATTCCAATAATTAACTTTAATATTTAAACATAATGTACTTTTTTTATAAAAAAGTTATATTCAGTGGTTACCTACAATGAAGCAGTAGTATAAAAAAGTACATAACACAAATTTATTCATACACCTGTTTAACATTTAGGTAAAAGCTCCATTAGGGGCTTTTACTTTTTAAGATCATTTGTTACAAATTCCCACATAAGGGCAGTAGTCACACTTTTTTAAATCATCAGTTTGCGAAAACCCAATATCCTTGTCAAATATCTCCTGTAATAAATTTTTTAATTCTTCATTAAACTGATCCAGATATACACGAATGTCCTGAATATCCTGATTGCTTCTTCCTTTTTTAATCTGAATTAAAGGAGAAAAGTTTTCATTAAATAATTCGCGGATATTAAACAAGCTTGCTTGTATGGGTAAGGAATTATATCGAATTGGTGATTCCAGATATAATAGTCCGTAAAAGAAGGTCTGAAAAACAGCTTTATTCCTGGTTTTGTTCTCCCGGTCAAATAAGGAAGGAACGTCAGGAAAACTTTTAGCATCTTTTCCTGTTTTATAATCCACTATTCTTACTGTATTGTCTTTTTGCTCAATCCGGTCAATAATACCTTTCATCCCAACTTGCATCGGCGAGCCATCGATTTCAATTTCCGAATTCAACACAAATCCTTTTTTATCATCAGCTTCCACTCCCAGAATATCAAAAGGAGCCCGTTGACTGTCGTATTCCAGCACTTTAAAAATCATTTTCTGAATGATTTCTCTCACCAAAATATTCTGCCCTTCAAATTCAAAACGCTCATCTTGAACCCCAAACTGCTTTGCAAATGCTTTGTTGATTTCAGAGGCCACATTTTTTTTCATTTTTTTCATTTCCTCTTTTGAAACCGTTCTGTTCCCATCTTTATCATATGGTAAATAGAGCTGCTCCATAACATGGTGCAAAATGTTCCCGAACACCATAGGATCAACTTCCTCAGAAACCTTATCCAATTCATAGAGTTCAAGGATATATTTAAAGTAAAACTTCAACTTGCAATCGAGATAGGTGTTGAGTGCGGTCGGCGTAAATCTTTTCTTATACTCTTTTCTGGATGTAAACCTGTTTAAACTTTCCAGAATACGCTCATTTTTGATAATTGAAATGACATGAGGATCTTCAACGGTAACATCTGCGGATACCGTTTTATAAGAAATCGACAAATCCGTTTCATGTTCGAGCTGACGCACAAATCGGCTTATCTCTCCTGATTTTCCAGTTTCTTCGGTAGAATTGTATATGAAATAAATGTTTTTCGCACGTTGTACCAGTCGCATAAAAATATATGCATACATCGCATCCTGGTGATCTGTTACCGGTAGTTCGAATACTTTTCTGATGCTATACGGGATAAAAGAACTGCTTTTGGGAGCGGGAGGAATTAGGCTTTCATTCATCGAAAGCACAATAATGTTATCAAAATCCAGGTTCCTGGTTTCTAGTATCCCCATCACCTGCAAGCCAAGAAGTGGCTCTCCTTCGAATGGCAACCGCTCACCTTGCACCAGTTGTCTGAAAAGTTTCTGGTAGGCGGTTATTGAAATCTGTAGTTTAGTATTCTGAATAAATTCATTTAGTTTGTTGAGTAAGGTATAAAAATGAAATAAAAATTCTTTTTCTACCTCATCCTCATTTTGCTCACTTAAAAACTTAATGAGATCCATCAAATAATCGGACAAACCAGTCTCAGGTTCCCTGAAAATCAGATTCAACAAAATGTGTTCCGTCCGGAATTTTTTCTTCGGAATCCATATGGTGTTTTTTTGGATGATGTCCTTAGCAATTTTATCTACAGAATCATCTTTGCGATTTGCCAGCAAAGGGTGTCGTAAAATAGTGAGAACCGACCTGAAATGATAACTGCTTTTTTCCTTTGCCTTTATCTGTAAATTGATCAATGCATCAAGAAAACCATAAACTGTTGAGGAAGAAAGGGGATAACCCATCGTGATATTCAGCCTTTCGACTTCCTCGGGCAGCGCATGCAACAAAGGAAAAAGCAGCTCATTATTTGGCAACACTACGGCAGTATTTTCGTCAAAAGAGGAATGCAAGGAACTTAAAAGTTCTGATGCCTGTTGCGCCTGACCAATATCTGAGGCCACACTGATCACCTCTATTTTTTTATCCGATCCTTGAAATGCAAAGCCATAAGATTCGCGAAAACTTTTCCGCAAGGTGGGATTGCCATATTTCATTTCGCGAAGATATCGCCCGGCCTCCTGCTTGTTATCCTTCAGGTAGTGGTCGTCTGCATCCCAATACACTTCTCCTAATCCTTCTTTAACACACCAGGAAATAATATTTTCCTCGCTTTTCGACAGTGCATTAAATCCTGCAAAAATTACGCTTCCGAATTCAGGTTTTATCGTCCCATTTTCGAGCGCTTCGGCCACTTCGCGATAAATCATGCCATTGTATGCAATCCCTCTTTCTGTAAGTCGGTTTTTGAATTGAACATATGTTTGGAATAAATTATCCCAAATCGCAAGAAATCCCTTTTGATGGGTAGAGTGCTTTTCCCTAAAACTACGCCAAAAACCGGCGATCAATTTTTTTTGATCCTCCTCAAGGTAATCAATATTATTTTCCAGGTTTTTTACATGGATCAGGTTTTTGAAAAGCAATTCGGGGTCGACCAGGAACTTATCCAATTCGTCAAAATCCTGTAGCATGATATTTCCCCAATAGAAAAATTTATCAAAATTTTCGCTTGATTTATTGAGCTTTATAAATACCTGGTATAATTCAAATATTAATTCGAGTTTATCGGCAGGTTTCAGCTTGGATAAGTTTTTAATAAAATCCTCAATACTGACGATCTTTGGTGACCAGATAGGTTTAGTGATTCGGGCAGAAAGATATTTCTGGAAAAATAAACCCGCTCTTCGATTGGGAAAAACAATAGTGATCTCATCACTTGCATCTGCATGACGGTTCAAAACTACCTCGACAATTTCTTCTAAAAATTTCATATCAGGCAACTTTTATCACTTTATTTAACGCTATATATAGCAGGTGAACATCTACATTCAGATATCCCATTTCCATCAACAGGTTCCTGTATTCCATCACCTGTTTTTTATCATTTGACTTTTCCTTTCCAGTTTTAAAATCAATAATTATGGCTTTCTTTCCTTGAAGAAGTACACGGTCAGGTCGTTTTGGGTAATCATCTTTGACGATAATTGGCACTTCAGCCTTTACCTCCCAATCCGTATTAAACCAATTTTGAACCTGTGGATTGGAAAATATTATGCTCAGCTGATCAATCAATGTTTGTCCTTCCTTTTTAGAGATTAGTCCTTCCATTTGAAAACCTTCTACAATTAAATCAGCTTCTTTCTCATTTTTTATTTTAGACAAAATCTCGTGAACCAAAAGACCGTAATTGACTTTTGCTTTCTGCTCTGAAGCATCAGGATCGAAAAGTAAAGCGCCTTTTTTTCGTACAGCAATTTTATTTCTCCAGTCTGAGGACTCATATATAGAGCTTTTACCGGCTTGAATATTGCCTGTTATTTTACTTTTCGCCTCTTCCAGCGTACCGATGGAATAGTTTTTTACTGAATCATCTTCGTCCTGTAACTCGACATTATCAATTTGCTCTAACCTTTCAATGCCTGCTAAAACTAAATCACCCACATTTTTTAGTCCGTTTGACTGTGGAGGGCAATTGATCATCAGAAACTCCTCGGCACGGGTAAGGGCTACATAGAGTAAATTCAGATTATCGATATGGGCTTTAAACATTTCCTCAAAATAATCAAGTGCAAAGTGGCTCTGCTCTAGCCTACTACTGTATTTTATTGGCATATAACCAATGTCTGCAAATGGTTTTTGATCTGATTTACACCACAAAAAATTATCCTTTGTGCTGTCATGATCAAGTTTCCAATCACAAAACGGCACCAAAACAGCTTTGAATTCCAGTCCTTTAGACTTATGAATTGTCAGGACACGGATGGCATTGATGGCGTCGGGCATTTGTATGGATTTCCGTTTGCCTTTATCTTCCCACCAAACCAGGAAGTCATTAATGTCTTTGCTTTCGTTAGAAAAATATTCCAGCACCAAATCCTGAAATGCCTGTAAATATCCTTTGTTTTGTTCCTGTCCCAGGTTGAACAATTGAATAATGCGTTCAATCATTTCATACACAGGCAACCTGATCAAAGACTCCATCTCTTCAAAAAAAGCTGCCGGCAGCCCTTCTCCATCCAGAATGAATCGAAGGTCTTCATGTGTTGATTTAGCATTTTCATCACCCTCAAGGTGTTGATGATTGTAGCATATTTCAGCAAATGAAATTTTATCTTCAGGGTTCAAACAGTATTTAATGGTATTGATCAACAAGCTGATCACAGATGCGTTACCCAGGAAAAGGGATTCACTTGAGATGGCATCGTAGCAATATCCTTCTTTTGCCTCAGCTGACTTTTTGTGCTTTATCATTTTTTCAATAACCCGCTTGCCTTCATCGCTTTTTCGCACTAAAACGGCAATATCCCGGGCTTCAAATCCGGCATCCTGAAGTCGCTCAATAACTTTGGGAAGCTCATCCAGGACACGTTCTTTCCAAGGGTTGTTCGCATCTTTCTGATGGGCAACTATTTCGATCCTGCCTTTTGAGGGGTCCAAATTTTTGGCCGTGACCTTTTGCACTACATCTTCATAAAGCTTTTCAACGTCCTTTGACATTTCCGATAAAACTGTCTTTTCATTTTCCGCTAAGCTTAACCCATTGATTTTACTTTCAAATTCACCACGGATAAGCGAGGGCAGGAAGCTAAAAATTGCATTGTTGAATTCAATGATTTTTCGGGCGCTGCGCCAATTGGTATTCAGTTTTTTCTCTGAAGGGCTATACTTGGAGAGATCATCCTTGACTTGATTCAAAATTAAATTCCAGTCTCCGCCACGCCATCGGTAAATGGATTGCTTTCCATCTCCGACCAACAAACTTTTAAGCTCCTGAGCTAAGCCATTTTCAACAAGTGGTTTAAAATTCTGCCACTGATAACCTGAGGTATCCTGGAATTCATCGATCAAATAATGCCGGTACCAGGTGCCGGTCTTCTCATAAATAAATGGAGTCTCATTTTCAGCAATAATTTCTTTTAGAAATATCGCCACATCAGAAATTAACATGATGTCGTTTTCCTGTCGGTATTCCTTAAGTTTTACGACGATGTGAGAAAGTATTCCAAACACATAGAAATTCCTTAAAATCTCTGTGGCGCTTGTATACTCCTGAATATTGTCGTGATAGGAATCAACTAAAGAAATGGTTATTTCCTGAAGACCCGCTTCAACTACATGTTGAATCTCATGCTTTTTTGTTGAGGTTTTAGTGCTCCATTTCTCCGGATTTTCGCAAACTTCCGGAACAAGTTTCTTTGGATCAAACTCCTTTTTATTTATAATTCTATTAAAATATCCCGCAGGCCCACCAGATTTTCTGGAAAAGTCATCTACCGAAAGGCCATGATCCTCGATCAGGTCAATGGCCTTTTTGGCTTTGACTTTCATGTCCTGTTCAAACCGGTTTTTTATTTTCTCGATTTTTTCTCGATGACTTTTAAAACCATCTCCTTTTATATGCTGAATACTTTTTTCAATTGGCCTGAAAGATTCCTTAAAAACTTCATTGGCCAGTATTTCGATCTGGGGTCGTATATTCCAAGATTTATTTTCATCGACCTTAGCCAATGAAAAATCAACCAGCCAGTTGGTTAATTCTTTATCATCGCCAAGTTCATCAATAATTTGATCAATCACTTCCTGCTTTATCTTATCCTGATCCAGCTCAACTTTATAATTCCCCAGCAATCCCAATTCCTTGGCAAAGGACTTCACGATCTTCTGAAAAAATGCATCTATCGTGCTGATGGAAAATTGTGAATATTGATGGAGGATTTTCCCGACTACAAGTTGAGCATTTGTTGCAATGGTCTCATTGGGCAACTCAGTCTTTTCGGAAACTTGTTGCAATAGGTCATCATCTTCCCCATTAGCCAGTTTTAGTAAAAATGAAAGGATGCGCTCTTTCATTTCCTTGGTCGCCTTGTTGGTAAAGGTAACAGCCAGAATTTTATTAAAAAGATTAGGATTTTTTATCGCCAGTGCAACAAACTCGATAGCGAGCTGATAGGTCTTACCTGAACCGGCAGATGAGCGGTAGATGGAAAAGGTTTCTGAATTCAATAAATTAATTTTGTCGTGACACTTATATTTTCCTTATAAAAATAGGTAATTAATTTTTCTGTAAACAAAAAAAGCTGCCTTGAGCAAGGCAGCTTTTTTATAATTATTTAATTTATTCTAATTATACCCGGGATTTTGTTTAAGAACCTCCGGTCCTACCACATCAATTTGTATTTGAGGAATAGGATAATGCTCGTTTTTGCCTGCTACAAAAGAAACGCCATTTAGATATCCCCTATGGGTTTTTTCTTTAGCCAGATATTTATTCAATACATCAGCAGCATCTCCCCATCTCACAAGATTGAAGAAACGGAATCCTTCCATGAAAAATTCAAGGCGATGCTCAAACTTAACGGCTTTCCAGGCATATGCCTGGCTAGGGAATGTAGTGTATGGCCGTACATCATAATTTGCTTCGTCATTCGGATGTGTACCATCATCATCTACTCCACCCGCTTGCACGTGGTTATTGTCTGCTCTTACTCTTAACAGATTCACCATATTCACGGCTGTTGGCAAATCATTTTCGCCGGCAGCTACTTCCGCTCTCCATAGTATGACATGGGCCAATCTAATAATTCTTACATTATTTGCTGTAGCGCCACTTGTCCAACCTGCTGCATCTGTAAGCGAACCTTCTTCTGCTTTGTAGTAAATGTTCTTTTTAGGTGCATACGGACCTCCGTAAGCCTGGTCTCTTACCCATTCTTTGCCTGGATGATCTCCCCAATCGAGATAAGCAATACCTCTTCTGCCAATAGACCAATCTAATCTTGGATCAAGTGGTCCTGCATGTTCGACGAAGGGATCAGATGAATTAAGTCCCTGATCATTAACAACATCCGTATCGTTAAATGTATCCAATAATGGAAGTCCAGCGCCATCGGTTTGATGGGCATTTACTCCGTTTATTGAGGGCTGATGGAAACCACAGCAAGTACCGGGTCCGCCACCATAAGGAAAATTCAATACATCGGCCCAGTTTCCATTGTTTCCTCCAGAACCATCGTTTACCGACGCCTGATATTCCCATATACTTTCCTTATTATTATTTGTAGTAATTTTAAAGTTATGGTGATAGTTATCTACAAGACTATAAGGTCCGGCACTGAGAATATCAACTAACAAGGGTTTTGCATCAGAGAGCTTCATCTGCCACATGTAGCATTTGGCAAGATATGCTTTTGCCGCCCATTTGTCACTTCTGCCGGCTTGTGATCGTATTTCCGGAAGATTATCAATTGCATGTTGAAAATCAGCTTCGATTAATGGCCATGCATCAATATATTCGCCGCCTTCACTAACATTTCCAACAGTGAAATAATCTTCAACGGTTTCATCAATATATGGAATGTTTCCAAATTCCTGTTTTAAATCAAAATGATAATGTCCGCGCAAGAACCTGGCTTCAGCAACATAAGCATCATGATCAGCCTGTGTAATTGTACCATCTTCTAAAGCAACAGCTGCAACTTTGATCACATCGTTACTTCTGGATACTCCATCAAAAACACCCCTCCACTCCTGATCCATATAGGAGGTAAGAGGTGTATGGACATATCGTTCTATTTCTGTCATTGGAACTTGGTCAGTTGCGTCAGTACCCTTGTAGGCATTATCTGATGCAATACTACCCCAAATAAAATTGGAAGCACCACCTGGCCACGTACCACTATTTGCATGTCCCAATCCATCAAGTGTCGCATACGCAGAAATCAACAAAGCATCAAGACCTTTATTGTTGGCAAGTTGTGCAACTCCCACAACACCTAAAGGCTCTTTTGTCAAAAAATCATCCCCGCACGAAGTCACAAATCCAAGGAGAATAATTACTAGTATAATATTAAATTTTTTCATCGTTTTAAATATTTAAAATCCGAAATTCACACCTAACAAAAACTGCTGGCTAGTTGGATAGTACCCTTCATCAAATCCAAGGTTAGCATCGCTACCACCACCATTAATGTTTACTTCAGGATCCAATCCGCTATAATTTGTAATTGTAAGTAAGTTTGTCGCCTGCACATAAACTCTTAACCTGTCAATGCCCTTAAGATTTGGCACAGTATATCCTACCTGCAAGTTTTTCAACCTCATAAAAGAACCATCTTCAACAAAATGAGTGGAAGGTCTTGTGCTTATATTATCATCCGCGCTTGCAATAGGAAGTGTCGCGGCATCACCCAATTCAGGTGTCCATGATTCGTAGCGCATTTTTTTACTTCTGTTACCCTGGAACATCCAGAAGTCCGTCCAACGACTTACATAATTTGTCAGGTCGTTTCCTTGCGATCCCATTAAGAACACGGCAAAGTCAAAGTTTTTATAGGTACCATTGAAATTCAGACCATAGGTAAAATCAGGATGTGGGTTCCCGATAAATGTCCTGTCCAGATCTGTGATTACTCCATCACCATCAAGATCTCTATACTTGAAAAGGCCTTTGCCATCACCATAATTATAATATCCTGGGAATTGATCAGAAACGTAAATAGGATCCCCAAATTCATCTTCATCCCAATAAGATTCAGATCCATCTGTAAAACCATCAACAATATAGCCATAGAAAGAGGAGAATGGAACACCGGCCTCATTCCTGGTATACACTTGCTCACGTCTCGACTCACCAAAGAATCCTTCTGCAGCATTATCACTTAGTTTCACGATTTCGTTTTTATACTGGCTAATATTGAAACCAATATCGTAGGTGAAGTCTCCTGTGGATGAAGCGCTACTCCAGTTTATGGCAAGATCAATACCCTTATTGTTCATTTCCCCGACATTCTGAAATGGGAAATCAGCACTGCCTCCTGTACCGGGAAGGTTTAACCTATATAACATATCGGTAGTAGTCATGTCGTACCAGTCAAAGTTGACAGTCAACTTATTCCACAATGTCCAGTCAAATCCAATATCCAGCGTTGTAGTGGTTTCCCAAACACCTTCAGGATTACCGAAATATTGAGAATCAAACCCAGCTACCACACTTGTATTCGATCCGGATATATCATATGCCGATTGATTTAGGCTACTCCTGTAGGTAGAAAACTCATTGTAATTGGCAATTTCCTGGTTACCCATCTGGCCCCATCCGGCCCTTAGCTTAAGATCTGTTGTCCAACTCGCATTGCTCATAAACGCTTCTTCACTCAATCGCCAACCCGCACTAAAGGCAGGGAAAGTAGCGTATCGATTGTTGGCACTAAACCTGGAAGAGCCATCCCTTCTCACGGTAGCATCAAAAAGATACTTATCGTTATACACGTAATTTACTTTAGCAAATAACGAGAAAAGAGCAGATTCACTTCCACCGTTGTAGTTTGTAATGCCTGCGGTTCCGGCATTAAGATAACGGTAATTGAGACTTGTATCAAAGAAATTCACCCGGTCTGCTCCCATATTTCTGTTTTTACTATTCACTGCTTCAGTACCCACAAGTACATTTATTCGATGAATATTTGCAAAAGTTTTCGAATAGTTCAGGGTGTTGTACCATGTCCAGTCTAAATTGTAACTGAAATCAACCCCCAATGCATGATTTGAGCTTGGTTCTGATCCTTCAATGTTCTGAAATGAAAAAGCAGATAGATAATAATTTCTATAATCAATACCCATTTGGGTCTTGAACGTTAGATCTTCGATAATATCAAATTCCATGTAAGCAGCACCAAGCATTCTCCATCTTTCCTGAATATTATCTTTATTTCGATCCAGGGATGAAAATGGGGTATCAGAGTTTCCTAAATTAGCGCCTTTGGTGCCAGCATAGAATCCATTAATATCATAAAGCGGTATGATCGGTTGAGTTCTGAAAATTTCGGCTACTGAATTACCTTCCGTATTATTACGTTCCCCTACTGTTTGAGAATAAGTCACTTCAAAAGTCTCGCCAACCCGGATCCAGTCTTTCGGAGAGAATTCTGTATTTACCCTCATTGAAAAACGATCATATCCGCTTTGCTGCACAACACCTTCCTGGTTAAAATAATTTAAGGAAACGAAATATCTGGCTTTATCGTTGCCTCCACTTATTCCCAAATTGTATTCCTGGATAAGAGCAGGATTAAATATTTCATCATACCAATCAGTCCCTTCTTTATTGGCCTTTGTGATGCCGTAATAAGGATCAAGACTATATAAGTCAGGATTTACAGCTGCATCACCCTCAAAACCTCTTGAAGGAAATATATAGTCAGGAATAAAATTAGAGGCTGTAGGATCCGGGCCGTATTGTCCATGCTTAAATACAAAGCCTGTATCTACAGCAGCCAATCCATTCGCATTGATATAGTCATTGCGCGCAGCGGTATAAAGTAATTCTCCCAATTCCTGTGTTTTGAGTAAATCAAGCTTGTTCATTGCACGTTGCACTCCAAAACGGGCATCAAAGGTAATTTTTGGTGTACCTGATTTGCCTTTTTTCGTAGTAACAATGACAACTCCATTTGCAGCTCTCGCTCCATAAATAGAAGCAGCAGCAGCATCTTTCAGTATTTGGATCGATTGAATATTGGCAGGATTTATCGATTGGATATCACTTTTTGTTGGTACTCCATCAATAATATACAATGGACTATTGTTGTTGATAGTACCCCATCCACGGATTCTGATCATCGGCGCTCCACCGGGACGGTTATCCTGTCCAACAGTAACTCCTGCAACTCTTCCTTGTAACTGTTGTGTGAAACTAGCAGCAGGCATTTCAGCCAATTTTTCAGTATCGACTGAAGCAATGGCTCCTGTAATATCCCGCTTAGACTGGGAGGTATATCCAGTCACCACAATTTCCTTAAGGGAAGTTATGTCAGGAACTAACACAAGATCAATGACCGATTGATTGCCAACAGTCACAGCTTCAGTAGTGTAACCGATAGAAGAAAATACTAAAACAGCATCAGAACCTGAAACTTGAATACTGTAGTTACCTTCAACATCAGTTACCGTTCCTTGTCCTGTTCCCTGAATGAGGACGTTTACTCCTGGAAGCGCTCCTTCCTCGGTAGACGTTACCTTACCGGTAACCGTACTTTCTTGAGCATAGGCTAAGCTGAATGCTAAGCCAAAGAGGAGAAGAGAC
>SDBV01004512.1_pt1 | contig 19982 bp, 20 predicted proteins | sample 2277081 | NCBI WGS metagenome assembly SDBV01 (sample SAMN10402039, study PRJNA504765) | marine sediment metagenome | isolation source: marine sediment core GS10_PC15, 223 cmbsf | place: Arctic Ocean: Southern Knipovich Ridge | collected 2010 | reverse complement strand
TATGTGCATGCAGTTGATCCAGAAGCCGGAGCTTTACGATGTTATCGTGCTTCCGAATCTTTACGGCGATATTTTAAGCGATCTTTGTGCGGGCCTGGTCGGCGGACTTGGTGTGGCACCGGGAGCTAACATAGGCACAGACGGAGCGATCTTCGAAGCGACTCACGGGAGCGCACCTAAGTACGCGGGCCAGAACAAGGTCAACCCAACGGCGCTTATACTTAGCGGTGCCTTGATGCTGAGCCATCTTGAGATGCACAGCGAAGCTGCAAAACTTGAAAAAGCTGTTGCGATGGTTATCGCAGAAGGTAAGGACGTAACTTACGATATGAAGGCAGATCGTAACGATCCTACCGCAGTCGGCACGCAGGAAATGGCAAACGCGATCATTGAAAAGATAAAGAGCCTTTAGGGCTTGTCGAACTTACGATCTTCTAATTGCAAAAGGATTGAAATTGGATCAAAATTTTTATCGCAACCTTATAGCACATTCTGACGGCGGGTACGGCAGACGTCTTTTGAGGCTGTTGCTTCGACTGATATCGTTCGTTTACTGCGTGGCAGTGGAAATTCGCAATCTTTGTTATAAAATGAAGATATTCAAGTCTGCCCAGACAGCGGTACCTGTGATAAGCGTCGGCAATATCACAACGGGCGGTACAGGAAAAACCCCACTGGTGATATGGCTGTGCAATATGATCGCAAAAAAAAATGTCCGATGTGTGATACTTACGCGAGGTTACAAATCGCAGTCAGGCAATATCTCCGACGAGCCTGCGATATTAGCAAAGGCATGTCCGGACGCCAGGGTGGTCGTTAACTCCAACCGCTACAGAGGATCGCTTCGGGCAGTAGCAGAGTTCGGTGCCAAGGTGCTTGTGATGGATGACGGGTTTCAGCACAGAAAGCTAAAACGGAACCTGGATATAATCGCGATCGACGCGACGTGCCCTTTCGGATATGGCAAGCTCTTGCCTGCCGGTTTGCTGCGTGAACCGGTACGATCGCTTAAACGTGCAGATGCGATTGTGATCACGCATTACGATCAGTCGTCGCCGGATCAGACAGAGGATATTATAAACAGGATACGTCAGATCGCCCCGGATATGATCATCGCAAAAGCCAATCATCATCATCCCAACGCGGTGCTTCATAAAGGCGAGACGCTGACGATCGACGAGCTTAAAGAAAAAGACATTTTTGCTTTTTGCGGTATTGGCAACCCGAACGCATTTTTGAATAGGCTTGAGATGTTCGGGCTTAGAGTGGTCGGCTCTAAAGTTTTTAACGATCATCACAATTATACCGACGGCGAAATTAGCGATATATACGAACAGGCGAGGATATTAGGAGCGGATATTATCCTGTCCACGGAAAAGGACTGGGTCAAGAGCACACTGTATGTTAACAAAGACGAGAAAATACTTTTCGCTTATCTCGGCCTTGAGCTTGAGTTTATAGAAGGCGCCGGCAGTATCGAATCGCTTGTTGAAAAGGTTTTATATTAAACGGAAGTTGCCATGGACAATAAATTATTAAAAGCAGTAACCAATCTCGGATCGCCGAAGATACTGTTGGTGGGCGATTTCCTGCTGGACAGCTATGTATACGGCGATGCAGTGCGTATAAGCCCGGAAGCACCTGTCCAGGTACTGCATGTAGTCGGCCGCGAATACAACTGCGGCGGAGCAGGTTCGGTTGCTATGGACCTTGCGGCGCTTGGAGCAGAACCGATGTGCATAGGCATTATCGGTGACGATCGCAATGCCGAAGTGCTTAAAGATCTGCTTGCAAAATCCGAGATCAATACTAACGGGCTTATAAAAGTAAGCGACAGGCCCACTATCAGCAAGCAGCGTTTGATCGGGCTTGCACAACACAGGCATCGTCAGCAACTTTTACGGATCGACGACGAATGCACCGATCCACTCGGCAAAGAGATTTACGAAAAGGTTCTGGGCGCTTTCCGCTCACAACTGGCCGATGCCGATGTTGTTTGTTTGCAGGACTATAACAAAGGCATTTTAAACCCGGAAGTTTGCAGCGAAATGATAAAGCTGGCGTCCAAAGCGGGCAAAAAGATCCTTGTCGATCCGCCGATGTTCGGCGATTACTCGAAGTATTCCAAGGCAACGCTTATAACACCTAACCGCAAAGAGACCTCTACTGCAGTAGGGTTTGATGTTAACACGATAGCCGATGCCGAAAAGGCTGCTCGCGTACTTGCCGAACAACACAGCTTAGAAGCAGTGGTCGTTACCCTGGATAAGGAAGGTGCTTATCTCTGGACCAAAGACAGCGGCGAGCATATCCCGACGGTACCACGAAGCGTTTATGACGTAACCGGTGCCGGCGATATGGTCCTTGCAATGCTTGCCGTTGCGATCGCAGCCGGGTGTGACTTTAGGACCGCGGTACAACTATCGAACATCGCAGGCGGTATCGAGGTCGAAAAATTTGGCGTTGCAACGGTTACTGTCGACGAGATCGTCAATGAGATCATCGCCGAGAACAAAGGCAAAACCGGCAAGATACACACCATCGAGATGCTGCTTAACTTGCTTTCGTTCCACCGGCAGCAGAAACAAACCGTCGTTTTCACTAACGGATGCTTCGATGTTCTGCACACCGGGCATATCGAGTTCCTGAAGTTTTGCAAGCAGCAGGGAGACATCGTAGTCATTGGGCTAAACAGCGACAGCTCGGTTACAAATATCAAGGGCCCGGGTCGGCCGATCAATAACCAGCATGACAGAGCCGCAGTGCTGGCAGCACTAGAGATGGTAGATTTTATCTCAGTGTTCAGCGAACCCGATCCGCTTAGAATTATAAAACAGGTTAAGCCGAACATCCTTGTCAAAGGTGACGACTGGGCAGAAAAAGGCGTCATCGGAAGAGAATTCGTAGAAGCCGGCGGCGGTAAAGTTGTTCTTGCCAAACTGATCGACGGAAAAAGCTCGACCGATACTATTAACAAAATGAAATCCTTGGACAAATAACTATATAGGTGGCAAAATGAGCGAAAAGGCAGTTTTTCTCGATCGTGATAATACATTGATAGAGGACCCTGGCTATATTAACAGCCCGACGCAGATCAAGCTGCTGCCCGGAGCGATTGAAGCGCTTATGGAACTCAAAAAGATGGGCTATAAGCTGGTGATAGTCACAAACCAGTCGGCGATTGCACGCGGACTCGTTACCGTTGAGGTACTCGATCAGATACACCAGAAGCTGACACAGCTGTTTGCGCAGAAAGGCGCGTATATTGACAAGATTTACTATTGCCCATATCACCCCGACGGCGTGATACCGGAATACAGAAAAGAAAGCGAGCTTCGCAAACCTAATCCGGGCATGATCCTTACCGCCGCCAAGGAAATGGATATCGACCTTTCGAGGTCGTGGATGGTTGGCGATTCATATCGTGATGTCACCGCCGGCAAAGCAGCAGGATGTATGACAGTAATGATAAACTCGCCGGTGACCAAGAGCTATAAAAAACCGCAGGACCCGATCCCGGACGAACAGGCAGTGAATATCAAAGAAGCGGTAAACATAATAAAAATGTACGACAGAAATGCGACCAAAGCCATAGCAAAGGAAACCCCGCCCGAAACGCATTCTTATCGCCCGCCTGAAACAGAAAAGAACGATCAGCCGGAAGCGGTGGATCGTCCGGTGAAAACACACACGGCAAAAGCGGTAACAATTCAGCAGGATCACGAACAGAAAGCCGAACCGGAACCTGCTGAACTGCACGGCGGCAGGACGCATTGGCTATTGGAAGAGATGCTGAAACACTTGAAAAGCGAAAGCCGGACGGACATGTTCGACGATTTTTCCGTGATGAAGTTTATCGCAGGTGCCGTTCAGATCGGCGTACTCTTTTGCCTTTTGCTTAGCTTGTGGTTCCTGATGGATCACCAACGACCGATCGAAGCGGTCCACACGGCTATCGGATATGCGATCGTCCTGCAGCTTATGGCAATTGCCTTTTATATCATGCGCGATCGAAAGTAACACCAAAGGTGTCTTTTTCGTTCGCGAGGAAAGATCGTTAAAACGATAAAAACTAAAAGATTAGACCGCGCATCGACGCAGAATTTAAAAGTATAAATGGTTTAAAACTGTATATGGAACAGGAAAAGATATTAGTCTGGCTGCCCTCTCCGATGGGCGATGCGATCCTTTGCACTCCGGCTTTGCGTGCGATCAGGAGACGATTCGAGTCGAAGCTGGTCTATTTCCTTGCAAGCCCCACCGTCAAACAGATGCTGTCGCCGAGTAATTTCAATGACGAATGGATCGAGTATACGGGCAGGAATATTTTCAAGCTGTCCCAAAGGCTCAAAAAAGAAAACTTCTCGACAGCGATCCTTTTTAAGAACTCCTTTGGCTCTGCCCTTGCAGCGATGCTGGCTGGGATAGATCGCCGCATCGGTTATTCGCGTGACTACAGAGGTATCTTTCTGACAGACAGGATCGAACCGACCAGGGCCCAGGGTGGTAAGTTCAAGGCCGCGTCGATGGTGAATTATTATCTCGGTATCACTTCGCTGCTCGGCTGTGAGACAGATGATATAAAACTGGAACTTCTGCTTAAAGATGACGACCTGTCAAGTCTGGCGGGGAAAATGCCGAGCATTTTTTCACCCGTAGCACCGCTCGTTGTTCTGGTACCGGGCGGAGCTTTCGGACCGAGCAAATGCTGGCCGCCAAAACGATTCGCTCAAATTGCCGACTGGCTTATCGAAAACTACGGGGCAACGGTCGCGATCTCAATAGCACCTAATAAAGCCGAAAAACAAATCGCCAAAGATATTGTTTCCGCGGCAAAGAACAAACTGTACAGCCTTGGCGATACGCCGCTTACGCTGGGAGAATTGAAATCGTTTATCGCAGAAACCGATCTGGTGATCACCAATGATACCGGACCGAGGCATATCGCTATCGCACTCGGCAAAAAACTGATAACCCTCTTCGGACCGAACAACCCGGACTGGACAAAAACCGGATACGAAAACGAAATACAGATCGTAGGAACCGCAGACTGTGTTCCCTGCGACAAACCGGAGTGCAACCAGTTGGAACACTTGTGCATGAAATCGATCACGGTTGAAATGGTTCGCGCCGCGGCAGAGAAAATGTTGAAAGAAACGAAATAACAGGGCCCGATATGAATAGGCAAACCTTTAAAAATATTGACAAGAACCTTTATATCGACGGCGATCTTATCGACGCATTTAAGGACATGGGGCTCGATTCGCTTGATGCAGTATTTGCTTTTAGCGGCGGAGAAAACCTCGTCAAATCGAACCTCGCTAAACACCGGGCAAGGATTAGCTTTACGGTAGGCGGCAGGGATGTTTTTCTCAAACGCTATCACAAAACCCCTATGCTCACCCAGATCAAGAACTGGATAGCTCATTTTAGAAGGGACTGCACCGCCGGCTACGACAGACTGCCCGCTGAACTGCTCGCCCAGGACGGGATAAAAAGCTATAAGGTTCTCGCATACGGCTGGCAATGGGGTAAGCTTTTTGAAAAGCGAAGCTTTATCGTGATCGAAAAAATACCGAACGCCGAGTCGTTAGAGAAAAAGCTGCCGGCGTTTTTCTATGATGAACGATCTAACCGGGACCAAAAGCAAAGGACAGAATTCATCAATTCGCTGGCGGACTTTACAAGGCGGTTTCACAGGACTGGGTTCCGGCACCGGGATTACTACCTTTCGCATATTTTCGCCGACGATGCCGGCCAGTTTTACCTGATCGACCTGCATCGCGCATTTAAGCCGATACTGTTTGGGCTTCGCTTCCGGATAAAAGATATAACGCAGATTTATTATTCGTCGCCGGGCAAATACATAACCCGTGCAGATCGCCTAAGGTTCTACCTGCGGTACAGACAGAAAAGCAAACTAAGCAGGCTTGACAGGTTGTTTATATGGTTCGTTAAAACAAAAGCGTGGAAGATGGCTGACCGTGAAATTAAACACGGACGGGATGTGCCTTTTGCGTCTTAGCAGTCCTTTCGAGAAAAGTGCATGATAAAAGCAGCGATAATAATCGAAAGAGCCGACATTTCACTTGGCGGAGCCGAGCGGTCGGTGTATGAGCTTACGGCACAACTCGCAGCGATGGGTGTCAAGGTTACAACGCTCGCAGCCAAGGGTAGCATCGTAAACGAAAACTTCCACATCCTCTGCAACGACGTAGAGAGCAAACGTGTCTCTATCGGACGATTCGGCAAAGCATTAAAAAAACATTTCAAGGATAACAAATACGATATAATCCACAGCACGCTGCCATTTGCATTTGCGGACATTTATCAGCCTCGCGGCGGATCGTATAAAGAAGCGATGATCCAAAACGCAGCAAGCTATGAAAACAAGTTAACCGCTGTGCTCAAAAGAGCGACCCACCTTTTAAACTATAAACGAACCGCCCTTCTGCGTGCAGAGAAGAAAGTTTGCAGGTCAGGCAACACCATCGTCGCCGCACTTTCAGAATATGTAAAAGATCACTTCAAAAAACACTACGGCCTTGACGAAACACAGATACGTGTGATAGCCAACGGCGTTAAAACGAATATCCAGCCGGACGCACAAAAGGCCGAAGGCATCCGCAGGCACATCTTTGAGAAACTTGACCTAACCGAATCGGACGAACCGGTGCTGATGTTATTCGCAGCCAATAATTTTCGCCTCAAAGGTCTTAGCCAGTTAATAAAAGCAATGTCGATCGCATCAAACAGTAGCCCGCAACGACCTATATGCCTTATTATCGCAGGATCGGGCAAGGAACTGAGATACAAATTACTCGCTCGGAAGTTAGGGCTAAACCATCGCATCATATTCCTTGGCAAACTAGGCAGCATCCAAAACGCATTGAGCGTTTGCGATGTCGCGGTTTTGCCGAGCTGGTACGATCCGTGTTCGCGATTCATACTCGAAGCGCTTTCTATGGCCAAACCGGTGATAACAAGCCGCCTTAACGGTGCAAGCGAAGCGTTCACAGCCGGCCGGCACGGACAGATCGTCGAAACGCCCGGCGATATCGAGTCGCTGGCAAAAGCAATGCTTTACTTTACCGAAACAAACAATATAATGTCAGCATCGCAGGCGATCGTAAGCGACAGGATAGCCGATAGTGTCTCGATCAAACGACACGCAGCCGAGATAACAGAACTTTATAACACGATCCTGCAAAACAAGAATTAACATGGAATTTATAATACTTATACTACTGGCATACCTGATCGGCTCGATACCTTTCGGGTTGCTCTTGGCTATGGCTCATAAGGTCGATCTTCGCAACATCGGCTCGGGCAACATCGGCGCGACGAATGTTTCGCGGGCGCTCGGTAAGAAATGGGCATACCTGTGCTTTTTGCTGGATTGTCTTAAGGGTCTTGTACCGATGCTTCTGGCGGGCATGCTGATAGACGATATTACGATCGCGAAACTGTCCCTTTGGCTTTGTGTCGGATGCGCTGCCATATTCGGGCATGTCTTTCCGATATATATAAAGTTCAAGGGCGGTAAGGGAATGTCAACGTGCCTCGGCGTTATCCTCGGGTTGTTCCCGTATTATACCATTCCGGGAGTTATAGCGTTTGCGGTGTGGGCTGTCTGCGTTCTTCTCTGGAAGTATGTTTCGCTTGCCTCGATGATAGCCGCTGCCTCGTTCCCGATCACACTAACAACAGCCTTCTTCATTCGGCCGGACTGGCATTTTCACGACCTTTGGCCGTTGTTCGTCGTAGCGATCGGGATCCCCGTACTGATCGTCGTAAGGCACGTCGAAAACATCAAGCGGCTCCTGGAAGGTTCAGAAAGCAAAGTCCTGCAAAAATAAATACGATCGGTTTTACAGCGAAAGCTTTTTGTTCAATATCTCCGAAACAACTTTAGGGTTCGCCTGGCCCTTCGACCTTTGCATGACCTGCCCCATCAAAAAGCCCGTCGACTTTTTGGCTTTTTTAGAACCTGATGTTGCCACGGCAACAGCTTTTGGATTGTCCGCTATCACCTGATCGATCAGAGTCTCGATCTCACCTGCATCGGATTTCTGAATAAGGTTAAGCTTTTCTGCGGTCTCTTTTGGCGTACCTTTGCCCTTTGTCATTTCTTCAAAGATCGTTACCGACGCAGATGCGCTTATCTCGGACGCATCGACCATCCTTGCAAGTTCTGCCAGGCCGTCCGATGTTACGCCAAGCTCTGCAACTTTACACCCCGCCTCGTTGGCAAGCTTTAGCCCCGTCTGGGTCAGGATGTTGCATACGCGCTTAGGGTCGCCGCCGGACTTGATAGTAGCGTCGAAGTACTCCGCGGTTTGCCTGTCAGCCGTTAGCACCCTCGCGTCATAATCGCTAAGCTTATAGTCTTGAGCAAACCGAAGCTGCATCTGTAGGGGAAGCTCGCAAAGGCGCGACTTGATCTCACCAAGCCACTCGTCGCTCATCTCGACGGGAACAAGATCGGGATCGGGGAAGTACCTGTAATCGTGAGCCTCTTCTTTTTCCCGCTGAAGAACCGTGCACTGATTGTCATCGTCCCAGCCGAACGTCGCCTTGTTGCCCATCTCCATAGTCTTGCCGAACTCGACAAACTCTGCGTACTGCCTTCTCGCCTCGTAAGTGACGCTTCGTTCCAGAGCCTTAAAGCTGTTAAGGTTCTTAACCTCCGAGATCGGTGTTTTATATATCTTGCCGTCCTTTTCAATGTGCAGGTTGATGTTCGGCTCAAACCGCATGTGTCCTTTTTGCATGTCCCCTTCGGAGATACCAAGGAACCTTACAATTCGCTGCAGCTCGACAGCCAGCGCCCGAACCTCTTTACCGCTGTTCATATCGGGCTCGGTTACCATTTCGAGTAGCGGTGACCCTGCCCGGTTAAGATCGATCGCGGAAAAATTGCCAAACGTATGCGTGTTCTTGCCCGCATCCTCTTCAAGGTGTGCGCGGATCATCCGGATTTTTTTTGTTTGACCATCTTCAAGCGGTATCTCGATAAAGCCATTGCCGCACAACGGCAGATCGTACTGGCTGATCTGGTAGTTCTTGGGCAGATCGGGATAGTAATAGCTCTTCCTGTCCCACTTGGTAAACGACGGGATCTCGCAGTTAAGTGCAAGCCCCGCTAAGGTTGCGAACTCGACAGCCTTTTTATTCATCGTAGGCAGCACCCCGGGCATCCCAATACAAACCGGGCAAACCCTCGTGTTAGGCTCACCGCCATAAACAAGCTCACAGCCGCAAAACATCTTAGTCTTCGTCGCAAGATGTACGTGAATTTCAAGCCCAACAATTATTTTATATTTAGGATCAGCCATAATATATCTTTAAACCTCTGTGTCCTCTCTGTGCTCTCTTTTTTCTTCCTGGCTCGCCATAGCTTTAGCGACGGCGGCTGTGGCAAAACAATAATTCAGCCGTAGGCTGAAACAATTCGTCTTCATTCATGCAATCTGTGAAAAAAAACTTTTAAAGCGAAACGCGTTTTACTCCATCAACCAGTCTGTTCTCGCCGAAATTGATGATCAGACCTCGTTTAAGATTGGTCGCTTTCAAATACGATATTGTCTGAGAAATCACTACTCCAAGTGTTTTTATAACTGATTTTAGTTCAACAACAACTTCATTTTCAACCAATAAATCGAGTCTATGACCGCTTATTTGACGTCCCTTATAGTTCAATATAACAGGAATCTGTCTTTGGAACTGAATGTCTCTAAGTTCAAGTTCATAACATAAAGCCTCTTCATAGATAGTCTCCAAAAGCCTAGGCCCTAATGCCTTATGAACATCAATAGCAGCCCCAATTATTATCTCTGTCAATTCATCTTCCATAGTAATCCTATCTTCATCCACTGAAATGACTAATCTGTCATTTTTCTTTCCTCTGTGTCCTCTTTGTGCTCTCTTTTTTCTCTGTGGCAAAACAATAATTCAGCCGTAGGCTGAAACAATTCGTGCTCATTCGTGAAATTCGTGGCTAACTACATTTTTGGTATTTTAGTATTATGGTCGGTTTGTTTTTCATACATCCTCGCGATACGCAGCAGTTTGTCTTCCGTAAATGCATCTGTCAATATCTGCAAGCCGATAGGAAGCCCGCCATCGTCGAATCCGCACGGAATACTTATCCCGGGAACGCCTGCAAGGTTTACAGCGATCGTATATATGTCTGCCATGTACATTTCTAGCGGATCGTCCGTCTTTTCGCCGATCTTGAACGCCGTCGTAGGCGACACCGGCATCATTAAACAATCTGCCTTCTCGAAAGCATTCGTAAAATCCTGTCGGATAAGGTTTCTAACTTTCAACGCTTTTAGGTAATAAGCATCGTAGTAACCGCTGCTCAGTGCATACGTTCCCAGCATGATGCGACGTTTGACCTCCGTGCCAAAACCTTCCGCACGCGATTTTGAATAAACTTCCGTATAGTCTTTCGGCTTTTCTGTCCTGTGTCCATAGTGTACGCCGTCATATCTTGCAAGGTTGCTCGAAGCTTCTGCGGTGGCTATAACATAATAAGTCGCTATCGCGTATTCGAAGTTGGGCATCGTTACTTCCACGATCTGTGCACCTGAATTTTTGTAAACATCCAAAGCTTTTTCTATCGCATCTTTCACCGGTTCCGATGCGCCTGCGTTTAGCTCAGGGACAACCGCTATCTTCAAACCATCCATCGGCTGATCGATGCCGTCAAGGTAATCCTTAACCGGTGCGATGTCGGTACTTATCGACGTCGAATCCCGCTTGTCATGACCTGCGATAACGTTCATAATTAGTGCCGCGTCGGATACTGTCGTTGTCAGCGGGCCGATCTGGTCCAGGCTCGAACCGTACGCCACCAACCCGTAACGAGACACCCTGCCGTAAGTAGGCTTTAGCCCGACAACCCCGCAAAAGCTGGCCGGCTGTCGGATCGATCCGCCAGTATCAGAGCCCAACGCGCCAAAACACATTCTCGCTGAGCCCGCTGCTGCAGCCCCGCCGCTGCTTCCGCCCGGCACTGTCGATACGTCCCATGGGTTTTTCGTCTGCTGTAAAGCAGAGTTTTCGCAGCTCGAGCCCATCGCAAACTCGTCCATGTTAAGCTTGCCGATGATGATCGCGTCTGCTTCTTTTAGCTTTTCGATAACGTGTCCATCGTAAGGGGCCTCGAAGTTTTCAAGTATCTTAGAGGCGCACGTCGTCTTACCCGTGCTGACACACATGTTGTCTTTAACACCGACAGGTACCCCTGCCAGCACGCCGACTGTCTCGCCTGCCGCTATTTTTGCATCGACATCCGACGCTGCTTTTAATGCCTCGTCTTTAAACGTGCTAATATATGCGCCGATCTCTGCGTCATGTTTTTCGATCCGCTCGAAAACAGATTTCACTGCATCGACACTTTTTATCTCGCCGCCGGTTATCTTTGCTTTTAATTCAATTATACTAAGCTCGTGCATTTACTTTCCCACATCACATTAATTGTGCCTATTGCCGTTAATGCCCTATTGACCCTCAGAAGTCAACGCCTCAAGAACAAATCCCCATCCGCCTGTATGATTGCACACTTTAACCAAAACCGGGTTAAGCCCTTCTCTTAATCTAACCTCAAAAGCCATATCGCGGACTCTTGAAACGCCTGTGTTCAGCTTTTTTGCGACCGGATTACCGTTAACCCAAACTTTGGCAAGATCGTTCGCTCCAAGATAAAAACGGACCGTCCGAGCCTTATCTGACTCAATATAACAAAAAGCATACCCGCATCTATAATCAGTATCATCAAAATATTTAATCAGATCGACCTGACCGTCCAGCCGTGCAGAGGCCGATGAAGCTTTAGTTTTCGTCGGCAAATACACACGTCCTCGTTCCATGCGATCGGCAAAAGCAATTACCGTCTTTTCTGTAAGCTTTGCCTTTGCCTCACCGCCAAGGCTTTTTAGATAATCCGTCCCGAATCCTTTAAACTTCGAGCCATCGGCTAACCGATCCTTAACTTCCTCATTCTCAAAACCGCCAACAACAAGCCAGTTACGGACGAAATCACCATCGCCAAAACTATGGATCGGAACACCATCAGCGTCGACTTTCATTTCAGATATTGTATCTATCCTATTGCCTTCCATGATAAATTCCCAAATAGCTCCGGGATAATTAAACACCTTCACCAATACTGGATTGTATCCCCTTTTCAAATGGACAATAAAATTATCTGAATGTGGATAAATTCTACTGTTTCTTATTACACTATGAACCAGTTGACCGTTAATCCAAACCTTTGCACTGTTATCTCCGCTAAAATAAAACATAAACGGCATATCCTCTTCAGCGTAAATATAACAAAATGCGTATGCACTGGCATTTTCACGACCATACAATCTGTCAATATTCACCACGCCTTCACGGTACGCACTAACCTGTTGGGCCTTCATAGCATTTGTTTTGCCGTTTGCATCCTTGTAGCGTATCTTAGAAGACGGTTTAAGAACCGCCTTTCCTTCACCGCCTAGGCTCTTTATAAAATCCTTACGGAATGCAACATGAACATCCCTGTTCTTGCTGCCCTTTATAGTAGTATTCTTAAATGGCCCAATAAGCAGCCAATCGCGCATTATCCAGTCGCCGCCAACCTTATGAACCGGAGCCCCCGCAGGAGCGATCTCAGCATACAACTGCCCTGCTAACAGAATCAAAAAAAACAAAATGTATTTGGCCATAGTTTTCATCTATGATTCTCCTGCATTCAAAACTTTATGCACCAGGTCCGCCGTCGAGAACTTTTGGAACCTTAAAATGGTTGTCGAATGATGCCGGGGCATTTTTCAATGCAGCCGCTACATCCAGCGACGGGATAACAACGTCCTCGCGAAAAACATTATGCACCGGCAAGCAGTGAGACAGCGGCTCAACCGAATCGGTATCAAGCTCATTCAGTTTTTCGATGTATTCCAATATCGAGCTAAGCTGACCGGTAAACTCGGTTAACTCCCCATCGCTCAGGTCCAGCCGAGCAAGCTTGGCAACCTTTTCAACCTGCTGTCTATCAATCTTCTGAGACATATCCAATATTCCTATTAACGTATGCAGTGTGCAGCTAAAAAAAAAGCGAGACTTTCGCAGCCTCGCTTTATCATAATCAATTTAAATAAAAAGTAAACGTCAATTAGTCGGCTGCTTGTTCGGCAGGCTTGTAATTCCTTTTTGGCGGCTTTACGACCAGACCCATTTTGATAGCCTTAGCCGAAACCTTGATCCTACAAACTCTGCCGTCTACCAAAGCTCTTACTCTCTGGATATTAGCTTTGAACTTACGTTTTGTAACACCAGTGGTCTTTTTACCGACACCACCGAGGTATTTTGCTTTACCGCGTCTTGCTATGCTGTTCCCTGCCGATGTTTTTCGGCCTGTAAAGTGACATACTCTTGGCATTTTATCAAATCTCCGTGTTTTAACTGCTGCCGTTGGATCGGCCATCTATTTTCAATTACTCCTAAGCCTTACAACTATATATATTTAGCGGATTAATGCAAGTAAGTATTGTGATTTTTTTGAAGAAAATGGCGATTACCCGCCAAAACCGCTTATTTTTCTTGATTTTTACCGGCTTTTTTATAGTTTATGGTCATTGAAGGAGCTAACTGTGTCTGAAAAAAGGATAAAAAAACGTGTATTGATCACCGGGTGTTCAAGCGGATTCGGTTTGCTGACCGCGGTCGAAGCTGCGAAGGCGGGTTTTGACTGCGTCGCGACAATGCGAAACATGGAAAAAACCGGCAGTCTCAACGCCGCCCTGCATCAGGCAAATGTCAATGCAACGATCGACAAACTGGATGTAACAGAGCCGGCACAGATCGAGGCTATCGTCGAGAAGTACGGGCCGTTCGATATTCTGGTTAATAACTCCGGCATCCTGACGATGGGGTCGTTTCTGGACATCAGCGAGGCGGAGATGCGAGAGGTGTTCGAGACCAACTATTTCGGTGCGGTCGCTCTTACCCGTGCGGTCGCTCCTGCTATGATCGAACAACGCAGCGGGCTTATAATCAACATCGCTTCGCTTGCAGGCGTCGTCGGGCACATGTTCAACGCCGCGTACTCTGCCAGCAAACACGCACTTATCGGTTTTAGCCGATCGACGCGGATGGAGCTAAAGCCGTTTAATATCAAGGTCGTCTCCGTTGAGCCCGGGTATCACAAAACCGAGATGATCCGGCGGAACGCCAACGTCTCGGAAAATTTCTATGACCGTCAGTCCCCGATGTTCGAGTTGAATCGGGGATTCTTGCGTCTGATGTTCGACGAGGTTATCCCGCGTGCGGGTGAGCCGAGTGTTGTAGCTGAAAGGATCGTCAAGATAATGCAGTCAAAGCACCCTCGGCAGCACTATACTATCGGCAAAGATGCGATGTGGGCAACGATCGCTACGAGGCTTGGCTTGGGCGGGCTTCTGGAAAAGAAGGTTTGCCAAAAACTCGCCAGAACTACCCGGCGGGAAAACCGCAAGGACCAGTACAGAAAAGACAAACGCAAGAACCGCAAAAACAACCCGTAAACACACTTTTAATTGATACATTTGTCAAATACAAAAGTGCACCATTCCTGCACCGTTTCTGCACCACTAAAAAATCTAATCAGCGTTTTTGGAGTGGGAACGCCGATTTACTTCACCATTCTTTCACTAGCGCAACACACTATTAATACAAGAGTCGTCGTCTCCAGATTACATGGATTCCCGCTGGTTGCCGAGCATCGAATATGTAATTAAAAATATAATCATAAATGCAAGATCAATGATCGCAAATGGTTTCCATGGCTGTGGTACTCCACTTGTGAACCAATAGAAAAACACTGTCCCGGAATAGGACAATTTCAAAAGGATACCATAAGGGATCAGGTTTCTGTTCTTACATGGGTCCCTGGCAACAGCACAAAACATAAGCGCAAATACGATCAACAGAGCGGCTGGAAACTGAACGTAACCGAAGTGGTTAGGCGGTATGACCTGAGCCCACTCAAAAAACTTTGGTGCTGCGATCAGAAAAACAATGCCTAAAATACCGTCGTACAGAGCCGCTAAGATGTAAAAAGCCGAGATGGATCTTAAATTTTTCATGTTAATCTCCTTTCGTTACATGAGTATTACGAAAATGTTTCTTGAAATTATCCCTTCGCCATTTTGTAAAATCGTCAGCATATAATTTGTTTGCAAGAGTTTTGAACCCTCCAGCCAAAGCTTCCTGGCTCATGTTTAAAGGTTCGAAGTTAAGATCGAACAGCGTGCATTTTGTCCAGGCCCTGGGCTCAAGCAGCCGGTTCTGATCTTTTAATCGCCGATACAAAGGTGTGCCCGGAAACGGGGTAAGGATCGTCACCTGAACCTCGTACAATTCTGTTTCTTTGACGAATTCGAAAACCTGCTCGAAAATGTTTTCATCATGGCCGTCAAGCCCGATCACAAAACAGCCGTTTACGGTAACACCATGAGACTGTATTTTGCGGATAGCTTCTTTATATTCATCAAAATGTTTATATTTCCAGTCATTACGAAGATCGACACCATGCAGTGCCTTCCGGGTAGGGCTTTCAAAACCAATAAGCACCTGTGCACATCCGCTTTTCCGCATGAGTTCCAGAAGCCGATCGTCCTGAGCGACTGAAAGGTCAGTTTCTGTGAACCATTTTACTTTTCTTTCTTTCAACTGTGTTAAAAGTTCTTTCCAATACTCCTTGTTTACAAAGGTGTTATCGTCGGCAAGTTCAATAAAAGGATGGTTCCATATCTCAATGATCCTGTCAATTTCAGCTAAAACTTTGTCCATTGGTTTCTGTTTATATTCATCTACGAGGACAACAGAACTTGCACAAAACTCACATCGATGCGGACATCCCCTGCTGGTCTGGACGGTCAGGCGATTATATTTTGAAATATCCAGCAATTCAAATGCGGGCATAGGTGCATCGTTTAATGAATATTTTCCATTGAGGGAACCATAGAAGCTTTTTAGTTTTCCAGTTTCACAATCCTTCAGCACATCAAGCCAAACGCTTTCACCTTCGCCTATCACAACTGCATCACAATGGACAGCCGCCTCATCTGGCTCAGCCGATACATGCGGACCTCCGATGACAACAGGTATGCCTATTTCCTTATATTGATCGGCGAGGTCATAAGCTTCGTTTATCTGCGCGCTGTAACTGGAGATCGCAATAAGATCGAAACCGGCAGGTAACGGATCAACCGCTTTTAGATCGGGAACCTCTATGTATGACAATTGGTGTGCTTCCGGAGTCATGCCCGCTAATGTAAGAAGCGCAAGGCTCGGAAGGGACGCGATAGTTTTACTGCGTTCGACAAAACCCGGAAGCGTCAGCCCCATCTCCAATAGTTCCGTATCGCAAACCCTGATACCGCTCATCGCCATCAGTGCAATTCTCATTGTTGCGTAAGCCTCCAAATTAAAAGAAATATAGCTATCACTACAGACGCCGTTGGTATAAAAAACAATTGCCTAAAGACTTCTTTAATAGCAGACAAATAGCAAAAAAGAGGCATGGTTATTAGCCCTGCAACAAGAAGCCAGGAAGATATTTCGGTCCCGCTTTCAATGTTCAAGGACCTGACTGTAAAAGCGAACGCAAGATTAATAAAACCCAGGCCAAAAAAAGATATGTGGCCCAGGCGAGTTATTCGCCTTGGCCATGAGCTGTATCCGCCCATCCAGTCCTGCTTATGAAAAAAAAGCCCCTGTACCGCTCCAAAAACAGCACCTAATAGAAAGCCGATCCAACCCGCATAAATATTGAGCATATTGATGTCCTTAACATGTCTTTTAATCTGCGTTAAACTGTTGATGCTATAATGTATCTGCAATCACATACATTTGTCAAATACAAAAGTGCAGGGGGAAAAGAAACCGCGGATTTAATCCCGCAAAGGCGCCAAGACGCAAAGAAAAGAAAGATAATGATCAAAACTTCCAGCCTTTGGCTGGATTAAGGGTTATTTTGCCACAGAGGAAAAAGAGAGCACTGAGGACACAGAGAAAAATGCTGGTTTGACTTTTGGGGATGTTGGGCTTAGAATTATTAGCGTAAATGTGTTGACGCATTGGGAAGGGAAATCCTGTGATTGATAGTGAACTAGACAATAAGAATATCGGTTTACTTAAAAACCTGCACTGGTTACGTCAAAAGCTAGATGTTTATTCTTTAGTCTCTGCGAACGCAGCCAAAATCAAGCAAATTGGAATGGGGATAAGTTTTTTTGGCTTCTTGCAAAAGCTATGCGTAGACGCGATAGCTCTTAATATATGTAAAATATATGAATATGAAAAAGCTTATGAACTTCACTCGATTATGGGAGTTTTAAAGAATGTTATAGACAAACGACTAACCGCTACAAACCCAGCAGTTATCAATGAGTTCGTAAATAAATATAATGGCACCTATGATGAAAAACAATTATTGCCCTCACTTGAATTAACAGTATCTGAATTCAGGAATAAGTATATAAATGAGATAAATTGGTTCAAAACTCATCGTGACAAAAAAGTTGCTCACAGTGAGTATGGCCATGACATGAAAAGTCTGCCTTCTTATGACGTCATGGAAAAACTTTTTGATTTTGGCTCTGACTTTTATGCTCTAATTTTAATTACTTTTGTTTCAAGTTCTTCCACTTCTGTGACACCATGTAATTTGAACAGTAACAGAAAAGTAAAAGTTGGTTTGACAAGAATACTGTCTAAACTTGGCATTGAAAATATCAAGGAAATAGAATAATTAATGGAAGAAAATGCAAGAAAAAGTTGATCAATTAGTTTCATTAGTCCAACATCTCATTAGAGATTTGGAAGAAATGAATCAAAACCTGTTATCCAAGAGGCTGTCAAAGGCTTGCTTCTGCCTTCGTTCTCATGATCTCATTGGTTTGGATATAATATTAAGTTCTTTCAAAGGAAAAGACTCTTTAAGCGATATTTCAAATAATGACAGCAACTTGAATACTTTAAAAGAAAGCATCTTTCAATTGGCAATGGACATTAAGCAGGAATTTGATAAAGATGTTATTCCTATTTCACTCGCAGAAGAACTGTTTCTGAACCTAGGTTACGACAAATTTTTTGATATCTGCTCTGAAGTTTATAGTGACGAATTTTGGGGCAAGTCACCTCAATACAGATTAAGCAAAATATTCCAAGCATTTTCAATTTACAATGAATTATTAAATCATGAACCTTTTAAAGGTGTTCTAAAGTGGTTGTCAAAATATCGTCCACCAATGGAAGCGGAAATCGCCGGTCCGCTTTTTAAATTTATACGAAATATTTTGGCCCACTTTCCATTTTACGACGCATGGGATGAAATATGGGTGAGTAAGCAACTTGTTAACTGGAAGCATCCCAATCGGAGTATAGATCGATTTCTAAAGAAGTTTTGTGGTACAAAGGAAGTTAAGTATCGCTTTAAAGAAAAGACAAAGCAAGAGTTCACATACGTCACAATTAATTTTCCAAAATCTTATGACGAGAGCAAAATCTATTTAAAGGACATAATAAACGAAGAGCAAGGCATTAAGTTCGCTCTAGTTATGATGATTAAAGTGCTAAACACCCAAATAGAATCGGAAAACTAGGGACAGTCACCTATTTATCCGAGTTGGGACAGGTACAACCTGCCTTTGGCAGAAGCTTGTATTTAATGGGATTAGAAGAATGGCCATTCTTAAAAAATACAGCATGGTTTGTCAAGCTCCAGGTGCTAAGCTCTATACAGTGTGCGCATACAGCGGCACAGATCTGTCTCAGATAATAGGCATCAGTCAAGCAGATAGCATGCCCGATGGCTATTATGGGTGGATGCTGGAAAGCGGCAATGCGTATGTAATGGTCAGCGGTCAAGCAAAACCTGTCTATGCTGACTTTAGTCCCAACGAAGCTAGACTTCGCCTTAACGAGGAATCGTCGAAGGCCCCACAGAAGAGTCCCGCAGAACCTTCTGGCACAATGGATGAGAAGTCATTGGCTCACCAGAAGGACAAGAGACTTTCTCAACTGCCACCTCTGCTCATAGAAGCCGGTCCTTATTGCGAGTTACTTAGGGAAGCCAGAGACGTGTTTGTAGACGGACACTTCTATGCTTGTGTCGCAATGTGTGGAATCTCATTTGAGAGGTTTCAGCGGGACAAAGCTGAGCCGTGTGGTGCTAAGCGGAAAGATAAAATGTGGGAAGTTAGAAAAATGCTGAAAGAGAAGAAAACGCTCTCGCCGAAAACACTTATCCTGTGCAAGGAGATGGCTGACTTGCGGAACGAGTATGCCCATGGACATGGCCTTAAACCCAAAGAAGATGCCCTCAAGTCGCTTACATGGATGCACTCCTTTATAGACAATGAAACCAATTTGATGCGGGATTATGTAATCGTGGATGGCATACTAAATCGAAAAAGTACCGCAAAGGAAAAATAGATGTCCTGCCATATCACTCCCCAAACCCTGCACTGGAAAATTTAAGGTCCGGCTGACCTTATTGTTATAATGTGCAAAAGGAAAGGGCCTGTTCTGTTAAGAACAGGCCCTTATAAACCTGGCGATTACCTACTTTCGCCCTTACGGACTATCATCGGCCGGGCGGGCTTAGCTTCTGAGTTCGGAATGGGATCAGGCGTTTCCCCGTCAGTGAAGTCACCAGGAATTCGTTAAACCAGCATATTTGTAAATTTGCTTTGTAACGGTATCACGAGATACCTTGCATTTTTACATGCCAGGAATATTCACTTTTAAAATCTCCTTGTCGGAGGAGATCTCTGAAAAGTTAATAGCAGATGAACTAGCATTTACTATATTGACAAACTTTTAACCTGTCAACACATGATAGATATGGTCAAGTAATCGGGCGTTAGTACTGGTTAGCTGAACACATTTCTGTGCTTACACACCCAGCCTATCAACCAGATAGTCTATCTGGGCCCTCTCGG
>SDBV01004511.1_pt1 | contig 19982 bp, 24 predicted proteins | sample 2277081 | NCBI WGS metagenome assembly SDBV01 (sample SAMN10402039, study PRJNA504765) | marine sediment metagenome | isolation source: marine sediment core GS10_PC15, 223 cmbsf | place: Arctic Ocean: Southern Knipovich Ridge | collected 2010 | reverse complement strand
TACCAGGTCAATCAGATGGGTAGGATGGGCATATTCCTCTTCTACTCTCTGCTCAGTATAATTAAACCTCCATATAAGATCTTTCCTGTAATAAAACAGATATATCAAATAGGCGTTCGTTCTGTTTTTGTTATCCTCTTTACAGGGCTCTTTACCGGCATGGTCCTTGGACTGCAGGGATATACGACGCTGAGCAAGTTCGGGGCCGAGGGCACCCTGGGTACGGTTGTGGCATTGAGTCTTATCAGGGAATTGGGTCCTGTCCTTGCAGCGCTTATGGTAACCGGCCGGGCCGGGTCAGCCATATGTGCCGAGATAGGGATTATGCGGATTTCCGAGCAGATCGACGCACTCGACTGTATGGCCATTGATCCTCACAAATTCGTTATAGCGCCAAAGTTTATTGCGGGGATCATTTCCATGCCGCTACTGACATCTCTCTTTAATGTGATAGGGATTATGGGAGGATATCTGGTAGGGGTCGGGCTTCTGGGTGGGAATGCGGGTGTGTATTTTTCAAGAATGTATAACGATGTCGGGTTTGATGATATTTATATGGGTTTTATGAAATCGCTCTGTTTCGGTTTTTTGATCATATGGATATGCACTGCTAAAGGTTACTATGTCCATCTGACAAAGGGCGGCGGATTTGGGGCTGAAGGTGTAAGCAGTGTAACTACGAACGCAGTGGTCCTGTCGTCTGTTTCCATATTGCTGTTCGATTACTTTTTGACTTCGGTGCTTTTATGAGTGAAAAACCGGTTGTAGAACTTATAGACATAAAGAAATCATATGGGTCCCAGCAGGTCCTGAGGGGAGTGAACCTCCCCATAATGGAGGGCAAAACTACTGTTATTGTCGGAGGGAGCGGCACGGGAAAGAGCCAGATCATTAAACATATACTGGGACTGATAAAGCCTGACAGCGGGCAGGTAATGGTATATGGAAAAGATATAAGCAGGGTCAATAAAAAAGAACTAATGGAGATCAGGACAAATTTCGGGGTGCTCTTTCAGAACGTGGCCCTTTTTGACTCTATGACAATATTTGATAATGTTGCTATGCCCCTGAGAGAGAGGACGGATAAATCCGAGGCTGAAATAAAGAAGATTGTACTTGAAAACCTGGGAATGATGGATGTTATAGGCCACGATGACAAATATCCCGCACAGATCAGCGGCGGCATGAAAAAGAGGGTGGGACTGGCGCGCGCGCTCGTCTTGAAACCCAGGATAATTTTCTTTGATGAGCCGACAACCGGGCTTGATGTTGCAAAGAGCAACGAGATATACCGTGTATTTTTCAAGACACAGACACAGTTAAAATATACTGCCGTTATTGTAAGCCATGATGTTCCGAAGATATTCAAACTGGCTGATTACGTGGCGTTACTTTATGGCGGTCTGGTCCAGGGCTGTATCACTCCGGAGGAGTTTCAGCTTTCGAATGACCCCGTTATCAGGGAGTTTGTCGAAACAACCATGGGACCGCTTTATTCAAGTGAAATGGAGGGTGAATTATGAAGAAAATAAACATTGAGACCGGCGTGGGGATTTTTATTATTATCGGGCTTCTAAGCCTTGCGTATCTTTCTGTAAATCTGGGTGATGTGAAGCTTTTCGGTTCAGACCAGTATCCTGTCACGGCACGTTTTGCAAATGTTTCAGGTCTTAAGGCAGGGGCTACAGTAGAGGTCGCGGGTGTTGAAATTGGAAAAGTTTCCGGCATAATACTTGAAGACTATGAAGCAGTAGTGGGCATGATGATTGACCCTGATATAAAAATCCAGGAAGACGCGATAGCCTCAATAAGGACCCAGGGTATAATAGGTGACAAGTATATAAAGATCAAGACAGGAGGGGCCGAAGAGTTTATAGAAGTCAACGGAGAGATCCTGGAGACCGAATCGGCACTGGAACTGGAAGAACTTATCAGCAAGTATATTTTCGATAAAGAGTAGCCTGGATTTCAGCAGCCGGCTTTTGCAGCCGGAAAATAAATAACAGGAGAAGTAAATGATGAGAATCAGAAGAGCACTTTTACTTATAATTGTTTCGGCGTTTACTTTCAGTCTTTTTTCTGTAGCAATAGCCGCAAAGACCCCGACTGAGTCAATGAAGTCTACAGTCGATGGGATACTTCATGTAATGAAAGATGAAACCCTGGCTGTTCCGGCGAAAAAACAGGAACGGCGCGATAAAATGAGCGCTTTGATCAGAGAGCGGTTTAATTTTCTAGAGATGTCAAAGCGTTCCCTGGCAAAGCACTGGAAGAAATTAACTAAAGAAGAGAAAAAAGAGTTCGTGATTATTTTTTCCGATCTGCTTGAGGCCTCTTATGTCGGGAAGATTGAGAACTACACTGACGAAAAGGTCACATATGATAAAGAAAAGATTAAAGGCAAGGGCAAATACAGCGTAGTTAATACGACTATTGTCACAAAGAGCGTGGACATCCCGATTGATTACAAACTCATTTTCAGGAAAGACAAGTGGTGGGTTTATGATATTGTTATCGAGGGGGTAAGTTTTATAAGTACATACAGGAGCCAGTACAACAAGATTATTATGAAAAAGTCTTTTCCCAAGCTGCTTGAGAATATGAGGGATAAACTGAAGGAGGTAAGGGCTCTGGAAAACAAGTGACATGGCAGTTTCTAATGCAGTAATCCCTTCATAATTTATTCATAATAATTTGTTTTATTATATAGACTTTCATGGAAAACAGGGGACAGGAGGAAAACGGTCTGTATAAATTCTAACTGGTTGAAATATCAAGAAATTGCTATTAAAGGAGGCTGTATATGATTAAAGTTAAGAGGCTGCTTATTTTAGTGCTTTTTATTATTCCATTACTGCTGTCTGCAGGCTGTGTTGATAAAAAGAAAGTTGAAGAAATGGAAAAGGCACAGAAAGATATACTTGCCAAACTCGAGTCCATTGAAAAAAATCAAAAAGAGATGATGACGCTCTTCAAGGGGAGGGGGAAAAGACCCCAGCTTGATTACAACAAGGTCTACAAACTGCCTCTTGCGAGCTCAAAAATCAGGGGCAATCCCAATGCACCGGTCACGATTGTTGAATTTTCAGATTTCCAGTGTCCTTACTGCGCAAGGCTTCAGCCTACTTTGAAGCAGGTTTTAGAGGCTTATCCTGATGACGCGAAGCTGGTTTATAAAGACTTCCCCTTATCGTTCCACAAACAGGCAAAGAATGCTTCCAAGGCAGCGCATGCAGCAGGAGAACAGGGAAAGTACTGGGAAATGCATGATCTCGTTTTCGAAAAATATAATAAGCTTACAGAGGTTATGTTCAAGGAGTTTGCTGAGAAACTGAGTCTTGATATGGGCAAGTTTACGGCAGACTACGAGAGCAATAAATATGACAAACAGATACAGCAGGACATAAACCTCGGCCGGTCTGTAGGCGTATCCGGTACTCCTACTCTCTTTATGAATGGGAAGAGGATGAAAAACCGTTCTTTTAATGATTTCAAGACGGCTATTGACGGGTACTTAAAAAAGAAGTAAGAGGTCTTGCATAAAAAGTTTCAGTAAATAGGGAAGTCAGTGTGAAGATAAGAATTGTGATAATAAACATTCTGATGCTTTTGTTATACGCAGATGTTTTTGCCGCGGAAGGTCTTTACCTTAGCGCTAACCTTGGCGTCAGCTTTCCTGAAAATTTGAATTTTTCAAAATCAGAACCGGGGCTTAATGTAGAAGCGTCAACTAATTTTGATAGTGACTTTCTTTGGGGAGCAGCAGCCGGTTTTGACGCTGGATCATTCCGTATCGAGGGAGAGTTTAAATTCATGTCGCATGAATTGAAAGATGTACAGCTGTCAGGAGATGCTACGGGAACCCATAATGGAAACGAGAGCATTTCAATTCCCAGCTTATTTTTCAATGTCTTTCTGGATATCGAAAATGAGAGTATTATTACTCCTTATATCGGTGCTGGAATAGGTTTTGCTATTTATGACTGGGAGGGAATAACCGTTTCAGGCGTTTCTTTCAAAGGCGCTCATAAGACGGCTAATCTATATCAGCTGGGCGGAGGAATTGCGTATCAATTAGGAGAGAATTTTGTTGTGGACCTTGCTTATCGATATGTTGCATCAGATAACATTACTATAGAGGGGGGAAACATGAAATACCGCAACAGTAATGTGTATCTGCAGTTGCAATACTTTTTCCATAACCTGGAATCAATGGAATCAGAAGAGTAATGCCTGTTTGTTTTTTGAAGGGCTCGTAATCCTTTTCTATCGCCTCCCCTCTGCCCACAAGTCCCTGGTTCCTGAAAAAACGGTATTATTATCTATCAGATCACAGAAGCCGGGGTTGCAATTCAGGCCACGGTCGGCGGGACCAAGTACTGGAAGGATAAGGAGTTGAATTAAATTCAATTGCTTATTGCAGGCTCAAAAAAATACTGCAGCAAATCCTTATTTGCATATTTACAGCCAACTAATTATTATATACTGCTATGGAAAACATTCTTATCAATCAATCGGTAGCTATTCTCTGCGACGGGAATAACATTGAACGGAGCATCCATGATCTCTCAAAATCAAAAAATGCAATGATCAATTTTGACAAGCTGATCCCGAAACTGCTGAACGGGAGAGGATTGAACAGACTGCTTTATTTTCGGGAAGGCAAGGCCATTTCTTCCAAGTTTGCTGAAAGACTGCATGAAAACTACTACGGGTCGGTCCTCCCGTGTCATAAGTCAGCCGATATCCCGCTTTCTATCAAGGCAACGCAACTCGCTTCAAAGGTTGACACGATTATCATAATGTCAGGCGATTCTGACTTTGTGGACCTGGTTACGCATTTGAAGGGGGAAGGTGTAAGGGTAGAGATTGCCGCTGTAAGAAAAACAGCTGCCAAGATACTGATTAATGAAGCCGACCATTTCCATGAAATAACCAGGGAAGACTGGTTTGTATACAAAGCGCCAAAAAAGAAATAATTTTTCTAACCCTTTAGCTTTTTTATTGTTTTATCTGTTTGGAATATTCCTTCCGCCTGAGAGCTGTCTGAACAGTTGGAACATTTTTAATCCTTGACAGGAGCCATATGAGTTTCTTGCCGTTAAAAGCAAAGGATTTAAAGTAGGTCTTTACATAAGGATTGATCATAACTGGTCAGAGCATCCTTTCCTCCGCAATGCATTCAAGATTAAATCCGTTCGGGAAATTGCCATGATACTCAAGCATGACCTGAAAAAGATCTATTATGAGCCATCCCGCTCCGACCCTGAGGCAGTCAAACAACTGAAATCCCGCGCTCCGCTGACTGTCCAGGAAGAGGCCGAGGTTGAAAAGGTGCTTAGCCAGAAGGAGTCAGAGGAAGAGAACATTCTCAAGTCGATGAAAGATGAGCGTATCAAGGCCTATGAAAAGCGGAGGGAGAGCGTCAGGAAAACTGAACGTATTTATAATCAGGTCCTCAAACAGGGTAAGGGCATGATCAAGAACGTCGGCTCCGGGAATGAAGAGGGGCTTAGAGCAGCTGATGCTATAATCGAATCTGTCATCAATATACTGAACGGCGGGGCTGCAGAGACATCGCTGATCAACCATCGTAATCGCATGCAGCCCATGGTTATGGTCCATGAGCCCGAAATCACCAGGGAGGAAGCCATTATTGTAGACCTGGCTGAGGACAAGGACTTCAAGATCCAGGAGAGCCTCCTTCCAGGAAAAGTTTCGAGAGAGACCCTGAAATATCTGAACATCAGAAATATGAGCGGCTACTTCATGTCGGAGAGTGCTTAGCAATCCGCAAAACTTATTTTACCAGGTACGACAGCGGGCCCTTCCTTAAAATAATTTCATTGACAGGGGTTTTCAATCGTTGCTGCTTTCTCGGAAGAGAACAGAACAGGACTAAGTTTGAATTTATCATTGATTTCTTTTATGATGAAAGCGGCATATTCCTTTGTCCGGATCCCGGCAACTCTGACCTTGCTGAAATTATTTTCTCTTGTTATATACGCGCATAAGTTCATGGCCTTTAATTTATTAATTATATCGTTCGCATAATTAATGTTCTTATAAGCTGCAACCTGTATGATGTAATTATCCTCAATATGAACCGCCGGATCATCAGTTCCGTCAGCCGCAGCCTGCTTGCCGGTTTCTGTAATTTCTTTGCCTGTTTCTGATTTTTCAGCTATGCTGTCCTGTTCAGCAATTGTATCTTTGTTATTGGCTTCAGCAGCTTTTTCGTCTATTTCCGGTCTTTCGGCAATATTGCCCGGCTCAGCAGCTATGTTATCAGCTTCTATAATTTCTTCAACTGTTTCCTGGTTTTCAGGAATTTGCTCTGGTTCGATAATTAATCTGGCTTTGGATTGGTCCGGCTTCTCTACGGGGACGGGTGGTTCACAAGAGAATGTAAGAGAAGCTATTAATAAAATCAGTACTGAAAATAACATTTTGTTTTCCATTTATTATCTCCCGATTATGTATTAAAATTATAACTTCCCCTGGGTCCTCATATCATCCCTGAAAAGTTCATGTAGAATTATATCAAGTTGCTCAAGAGTTATCCAGTAGTTTTCAACCAGTATTTCCCCTAAAAACCTGTGAGGCCTGTTGGCTAAATCATCATCTACCTGTTCGATCAAGGCCTTCTTCAGCTGATCTGCAGTTATAAATTTCATCTTAACCGCTATCTGGCCGGACCGGGGATGATATTCTTTCCTTTCCTCTTTGTCAGCATTATCAGACATTTTCAATCTCCTTTTGATCTTATGTGTGCCCGCTATAAGCAGTAACTAGTATTATAATAAACGTTTTTAATATTTTTTATTATCGGGGAATTGAGGCGTTCACGTATAAGGGGAACTACCTTGTTTAAATGCTGCAGCGGCTAAAACGGATGGAACTTATTTTCTAGTTAACCCTAAGCATTAACATCAACAACAGACCCCCCGAGGTCCCTGATCTTTTCATCCAGCATTTCAAGAACTTTATCGAGTGTGTCATGACTGATGTCCGGCAGCTTCCCTCCGAAGAGTTGCTCTGCTTCTTTGAAGCCTTTTAGAACTGCATCCCGGACAGTCTGCAGTCTTTCAGGGTCATCCCCGGCTCTTGCTGCCGCAAAATCAAAAATTCTCATGGCGGTATTTTCAACACTGAAATAACCATCGTCGCTGATCAGTTCTTTGGCTTCATCCTGACTAAGTTCTGTAATTGGTTTACCGTTGTATTCGAACTGCGACAGATCAATGCCGGCAGATTCAGAAAGCTTCTCAATGCCGGCCTGGGTCCCGAAACGGCCTTTCGATGAAATTAGAATTTCCAGGTGCAGTTCAATAATCAATTTATTCGTCTTGGCAGTCATACTTTCCCTGGTTTCGTTAACGGCGGATTTTTTGCTGCCTTCATCTTCCCGGTCCGTTTTCCCCTCATGTTTTACATGCGCACTTTTGTTACCGTTTACTCCATCGATATTAGACATAAATACTCTCCTTTCATTGACCATTCAAACAGGTCCGTCAGGTATGGCAGTTCTCCTTTTGGGGAAGCGGACATACTGGTCTTATAACTATTATAAGGGAAAATATCTCAAACTCAAAAAAAATCAGCGGTAAACAGGCGGACGGACGTGCTTTTTAGCTTGAAAATCAGTAGTTATGCGGTTATGATATTGGCAGGATAAAGTTTGAATTCATATTGGAAATGGATAAGACTGAATTAGTTGATATCATCAAAGGCTGTATTGCAATGGAGCAGACAGTTGCGTCCATATACAGAATTTTCATAAGATTATTTCCCGAAGAAGAGTCTTTCTGGGAAGACCTCTTTAATGATGAAATGGAGCATCACTCCTGGTTAACGGACGCACGTTATATTGAAGCCGTTGACCTGCTGCCCTCAGGGGACATGCTTCCGTCAGCCAGACATATCGATAGCAGCCTGAAAAGCGCGGTAACTACAATAGAGCAGATTAAATCCCGCCCGGTCACTTTTGAAGAGGCGCTCATGACCGCGCTGCGTCTTGAGAAATCAATGGTTGAGATATTTGCAAATGAATTAATGGCAAATGTGTTCGCTTCAGGTTACGAATCATTGAGTCAGAGAATAGCCGCAGCCGAAAGACTGCATCTGAACAAGATTGAGGATATGATGATAGAGAAAGGTTTTATGCAGCTTTCATGATGAAGGATAATGAGTCCCTGTATCTGAAATAAAAAAGGTTGGAGGGCTATGAAGAATATAATTTTTGTAATCATATCTATTCTGCTGTTTATAACACCGGTTTGCCATGCGGGGTTTTTGGATGATTTGCTGAAAGACATTGGGCTTTCAGCAGGGCAGGGTCCTGATAACAGCACAGTAATATCAGGTCTTAAAGAAGCCCTTTCCGTGGGCACTGAAAACACGGTAAAAGAGGTTTCACAGATTGACGGATATCTGGCCAATGAGGCCATCAGAATTCTCATACCCGAAAAAATCCGGATGGTTACGGATGTCCTTGAAAAGGTCGGGTATCAGAGACAGGTTGATGAGTTTATGACCAGCATGAACCGCTCAGCAGAAAAAGCAGCTGTGAAAGCGGCCCCTCATTTTGTCGACGCAATAAAGGAGATGACGTTTGATGACGCCAGGAATATTCTTGACGGGCACGATACTGCTGCAACCGATTATTTCAGGTTAAAGACTTTTGACAGGCTTTACAGTGAATTCAAGCCTGTTATCTCATCAAGCATGAACGAAGTCGGGACAACCCGGAACTATAAGGCGATAATGGGGAAATATGAATCCCTGCCTTTTATGAAAGCAGTAGCATTTGACCTGGACGACTATGTAACGAATAAAGCACTGGACGGACTTTTTTATGTGCTGGCCCTGGAGGAAAAGAAAATAAGGACTGATCCCGCAGCAAGAGTTACTGACATTTTAAAGAAAGTATTCACGAAATAATTAATTATTGTTAATGAACAAGTATAGTTTGCTAAAGAAATAATGATAAGGCAAGGGTCATAAATAATATTGAGAAAATCGCAGGTTTATTTCTGCTGGCTGCTTTTGCGGGTTACCTTGTCAGGCGTAACAGGCGCAAAGGAGGGGCTGCCGCGGCTGAATTCAGGGATAAAGTCATGGCTGAACTGGAAGGGTTGTATCCCATCAAAAAATACTGGAAGAGCGAAATATTTCACAGGTTCGGAGAGACCATTCCCGCAATAGAATCCGCGGCCGCGGAATTCAGGCGCTTTATACCCTCCGGCAGCAGGGAGTCTTTTGACTCTGCGTTGAGAGAATACTGTAAGCATTGCAAAGAGATAACATGGGGAGAGTGCGCAACGTTCGGAATTGTTCCGGGTGAGAGAAAACCGGAAGACGAGGGGCCGAAAGAGATATTCAGACAGAACGTCAATGCACTTCTGTCTTTTGCAAAGGAAGTATAACAGGGCATCTGTTTTTTACTTTATAGTGTTAACCCGCTGAGTTGTTAAGCCTGATATTTATCCTCTGAAAAATAATTTTCCCGGCCCCCTTGACAGTGAACGAAAGTTCACCTATAATGTTTTTATGAGAGCCGAGGCAGAAAAGGAAAAATTAAGCTCCAGGATAAGGGAAATATCAAATTTCTATTCCCGGAACAAACGAATGCCCAGCTATTCGGAAATCGGGGAACTCCTTGGATTAAAGTCGAAAAATGCAGTTTCAAAGCTCGTTGTCAAGCTTGAACAGCTTGGGGTAATACGGAGGGACGAAAAGGGCAGGCTCATTCCACTCTCAATATCATCTCCGCTCAAGGTGCTCGGAACAGTCGAGGCAGGGTTCCCGAGTCCGGCTGAAGAAGAGCTTACGGACTCTCTTTCTCTTGATGATTTCCTTATCCAGAACAAGACAGCTACATTTCTTCTTAAAGTATCGGGGGACTCCATGATTGAGGCCGGCATACTCCCTGGAGACATGGTAATTGTAAATAAAAGCCAGACACCCAGGAGCGGTGATATTGTCATTGCGGAAGTTGACAATGAATGGACCATGAAATATCTGCAAAAGAGGGGGAATGATGTAATACTTGTGCCTGCAAATCCCCGCTTCAAACCTATAAGGCCTAAAAATGAGCTGAAGATCGGAGGGGTGGTAACAGCTGTAGTAAGGAAGTATCAGTGATTGCTATGAACAACCAGCCTTTAAACATACGATCATGGCCCAGGGCAATCCTTCATATGGACGCGGACGCCTTTTTTGCATCCTGCGAACAGGCAGTCCACCCGGAACTCAGGGGGAGGCCTGTAATTACAGGCAGGGAACGCGGAATAGTATCTGCTGCCAGTTATGAGGCAAAGGCGCGGGGTATAAAAAGGGCAATGGGATTGTCCGATGTAAAAAAGATCTGTCCGGATGCGGTAATCCTCCCTTCGGACTATGAGACCTACAGCATTTTTTCCATGCGGATGTTTGAGATACTGAGGCGGTTTTCCCCGGAAGTGGAAGAGTATTCCATTGACGAGGCATTTGTTGACCTGACAGGCCTCAGGAGAAATTTCCACTGCTCCTATGGAATGATCGCAACGAAAATGCAGGAGACGGTTGAAAAGGAACTGGGAATCACCGTGTCCGTCGGGGTGGGACTTTCCAAAGTACTTGCCAAGTTAGGGTCAAAGCACAACAAACCTCATGGTCTGACGCTGATACCCGGAAAAGAAATCCATCTGTATCTGGACAAGCTCCCGGTTGAAGAGATCTGGGGAATAGGGGCCAATACAGCGGCCCTTTTAAATAAGCTCGGTATAAGGACGGCACTTGAATTTGCGAAAAAGGATGAGGAATTTGTAAGGAAACATTTTTCCAAACCTTATAAGGAGATCTGGGCCGAGTTGAACGGAGAGAGTGTTTACCCGGTAACTACCGAAGCAAAGAACAGTTATCAATCGATAAGCAAGGCAAAGACCTTTACTCCTCCGTCACGTGATGAGAACTTTGTCTTTGCCCAGCTTTCGAAAAACCTGGAAAACGCCTGCATAAAGGCAAGGCGCCACAAGCTTGCGGCTGCCAGGCTGGTTGTGTTTCTCCGGAGGCAGGATTTCAGGAATGTCGGGGTGGAGCTTAAGTTAAACCGCCCCACGGCATATCCCGGAGAGATGTTTGAAGTATTAAGGAAGGGTTTCAAAAACATATATCTGCCGGACACCCCGCACCGCCAGACAGGCGTAGTCCTTGCCGGGCTGGTGCCGGAGAACAAAGTCCAGCTGACCCTGTTTGACGACACTGCAAAAATAGAGAAAATGTCGAAGATCTACAGCACAGTGGACACCCTGTCAAAGAAATTCGGCAAACACACTCTCCAGCATGCCTCAAGCCTTCCAGTAAAACTGCAGGCCCAGCACGAGGGGAAAAGAGGGGACGTCCCGGGACGCAGGGTAAATATGTTCAGGGGTGAGAACAGGAGACAGAGGATTGGGCTTCCTGTGCTGGATATTAATGTTTGAGATTGAAACCTGACGCTTCAGGTTCAACGATCCTTTCCGGTTTCTGTTTGGCATAACGTACGCATTGTGGTACGTTAATGAGAGAGGTGATAAATATGACAACAATGTCAGCAAGTGAAGCAAGGGCAAAGCTGTACAAATTATTAGATGAAGCTGCTTCGTCCCATGAACCAATCCAGATTACCGGGAAAAGAAATAATGCCGTACTTATTGCTGAAGACGACTGGCGGGCGATTCAGGAAACCCTTTATCTGCTCTCAATGCCGGGAATGAGAGAATCCATACGCAAGGGACTAAAGACCCCTGTAGAAAAATGCAGCAAAGATCTTAAGCGGTGACCTGGCAGCTGATCTTCACGAAGCAGACACAAAAAGATGTCAAAAAGCTGTCTGCATCCGGGCTTCGTCCAAAAGCCGAAGAACTGCTGAAAATTCTGAAAGAAAATCCCTTTAAACAGCCGCTTCCATTTGAGAAACTGGTTGGAGACCTGTCCGGAGCCTGTTTCCGTCGAATCAATATTCAACATCGTCTTGTTTATCAGGTTCTGAAAGATATTAAGACTGTAAAAGTGATCCGCATGTGGACTCATTATGAATAAGTATTCACGGTCATATGTCATATACCCCGACTTTATTTAACTGTGAACTTTTCTGTGTTAAAATGTAGAATATATAAAAAATTAATTACGGGAGAATCCGGTTTGAACAGCAGCAGTTCCTCTACAGGCAATAAACCATCAGCGATCGATGAAAAGACACAGGAGCTGTTAAGGGAGATAGGCAGCGCTGATATTGTCATTGGAATACCAAGCTACAATAATGCCGATACTATAGGACGTGTTATCAAGGCTGCAGAGCTTGGCCTTGCTAAATATTTTGCTTCGTATAAGGGGGTAATTCTTGTGTCGGAAGGCGGGTCTGTTGAAGAGACCCGGAACGCAATTGATGCCCTTAAGGACAAACATTATTTTGAGAATTCCTTTATTTCAAAGCCTGAATTTGAGACAAAGATTCTGAGTACGAAGTATATAGGGGCATCCGGGAAGGGCACTGCCATCAAGGCAATCCTGGAGACGGCAAAACTTCTGAATGCAAAGGCCGGATGTATGCTTGATTCGGACCTGAGGAGTATTTCCCCCGAATGGATCGAGCTGCTGCTCACTCCTGTCATCATGAAGGGCTTTGGTTTGGTCACCCCTTATTACAGCCGCCACAAGTATGACGGGACCATTACCAATATGATCGCTTACCCTTTGACATGGTCAATTTACGGCAGGCGCGTTCGCCAGCCTATCGGGGGGGATTTCGGGTTTTCACTGGAACTGATCGAGAGCCTTCTCCAGAAAGATGTGTGGGAGACTGATATCGCGAGGTTCGGGATAGATATATGGATGACGACTGTGGCCATCTGTGAAAATCTGAAGATATGCCAGTCATATCTTGGTGCAAAAATTCATGACGATAAAGACCCGGGTAAGGACCTCAGCCCGATGTTTAAACAGGTCGTGGGCACTATTTTCAGGTTAATGGACATATATCAGGAAAAATGGCTCCAGATAAAGGGCAGCCGTCCCACGGCAATTTTTGGTTTTGAATCTGAAGTAGCTCCTAAACCTCTAAATGTAGACAGTGAAAATATGGTGAATATATTTAAAGAGGGAGTGTCGAAGTACATGCCTGTATGGGAAAAAGTGATGGAAAAAGAAAACTGCGATAAAATAAAGGAAGTGGCAAAACTGGAGAATTCTCATTTTGAACTTCCGGACGAACTCTGGATTAAATCATTATTTGATTTTGTAGTGGCATTTAAAAAACAGTCCGACGGCCTGGACCATGATGAAATTATTGAGGCCCTGGTGCCGCTTTATTATGCGAGGGTGGCCTCTTTTGTACGAAAGACACAAAACCTGGATTCTCATCAGGCTGAAGAGGTCATTAACCAGCAGTGCAGTACTTTTGAAAAATTAAAACCGTATTTAATCAGTCGCTGGACATAAAGCCGTCCCAATAATGTCAAAGGGATTGAACATTGTCCCGGGAGGTCAGTAAAGTGAAAAAGAAAATATTAATTGTCGATGATGAAAAGAATATAAGACTCCTGCTGAAAGAAGAACTGTCAGATGAAGGCTATGAAGTCATAGCTGCTGAAAACGGTGAAATTGCTCTCCAAATGATTGATAATGAAAAGCCGGACCTGGTTACTCTTGACATAAAAATGCCGGGGGAAGACGGCCTGAGTGTTTTAAGGAAAATCAGGGAAACAGCATACGATCTGCCGGTTATTATCTGTTCTGCATACAGTGTTTATAAAAGCGATTTTGCTGCGGTTGCCGCTGACCATTATGTGGTCAAGTCTTCTAATTTCAATGAGCTTAAGAGCAAGATCGGTGAAATTCTTGATTATGAATCTTAACGATGATTTATTATCAATGCGTGATTTATAACCGTTTTTAATCTCCGGATTCCCGTCTGTCTCCTTACCATTTGACTGCAATAAAATGAAGCTGTTTCCGTGTAAATCCTTAATTTAATTGTTTGAAAGCCCCGGTTTTCAGGTATAACTGTCCAATATTTTTTCATCAAGTATTCACATGAAAAATCCGAATAATCAATTAATAGCTTGTAATCTGATAATGCATATTGTTTATTAGGAATGATTAAGAAAATAAAAACCGATCAGCTGAGAATGGGGATGTATATCCAGGATTTTAACTGCGGCTGGATGAAGCACCCTTTCTTTAATAAAACCGCAAAAATAACCAGCCAGAAAATGCTCGAAAAAGTTGTTAATGCCGGAATCGAGGAATTATATATTGATACGGGCAGGGGAGCGGACCTGCTTGATGAAAACGCTGAAAATGAGAAGAACCGGAAGGTCCAGAGTGAACTGAATAAAATTGCAGAAATGAAACTGGAGGAAGTTGCCAGTGTCCCGCTGGAAAAGGAGATCGAGAAGGCAAAAGAGATAAAAGATGAAGCAAAAAATACTGTGCAGAATATAATGGAAGAAATAAGGTTCGGCAAACCTATAAAGACTGAACAAGCCGAAAACGTTGTTGATAAAATGGTTGATTCAATATTTCGCAACCAGGATGCGCTTATAAGCCTGGGAAGAATCAAAAAGACTGATGAATATACATATCTTCATTCCATGAGCGTATGTGTGCTGATGATCTCTTTCGGAAAGCACCTTGGTTTTGACACCCGGCAGTTAAGGGAAATTGGAATCGGCGCCATGCTGCATGATGTTGGAAAGATGATGGTGCCCCCGGAAGTCCTGAACAATCCCAACTCCTTAAATGACGAAGAATATAAGCTGATGAAGGAGCATGTGGTACACAGCCGTCTCCTGCTGCAGAAGACTAAAGGTATTTCCGATATAGCGATTTTACTTGCTTCGCAGCATCATGAAAGAATGGATGGTAATGGATACCCTGACGGCCTGAAGGGCGATGAGATAAGTCTTTACGGACAGTCTGCGGCCATAGCGGATGTGTATGATGCGATGACTTCGCAGAGATGTTATCAGAAGAAATTTGAGCCGACAGAGGTGCTGAGAAAGCTTTTTGAATGGAACCAGATCTATAACCAGGAGCTGGTACAGAAGTTTATAAAGTGTATAGGGATTTATCCTGTGGGTTCACTGGTAAGACTGGACAGCGGCCTGCTGGGAATAATCCTCAACCACGGTGAAAAAAGTCTCCTGCATCCGTTAGTACGCATTATTTTTGATACGAACAAAGACCAGTTCCTTTCGCCTTATGATATTGATCTTTCAATTCAGTCCGATAAAGATTTTCAGGACAAGGTCAAGTGCTGGGAATCCGGCGAGCAATGGAATATCCAGATAGAGAAATACATGTAAATGATAAAGAAAATAAAAATTGAACAATTGAAACCCGGTATGTATGTCCGTGATCTAAACCTTGCGTGGATGAAGCATCCCTTTGTCGGCAACAGCAAGAAAATCAGAAGTGAAAAAGTAATTGAAAAAATTGCCGGCTCGGGAATAGAGGAATTATATATTGATACAGAGAGGGGTCTGGATGTTCCCGATGCACCGACCGAGGAAGAAGTAAGGCGTGAGATTCAGGAGGAATTTCATCGAATTGCTGAAGAAAAATCGGAAATCAGCAAAACGGTTCCATTTAAAGAGGAGATCGTAAAAGCTAAAGATATTAGAACAGAGGCAAGACAGACAGTGTATGACATAATGGAGGAGATAAGGTTCGGCAAGCCGATCAGGACTGAAAGAGTAGAGCCTGTTGTTGAAAGGATGATAGAATCGATTTACAGGAATCAGGACGCCCTTTTAAGCATTGCAAGGATAAAGCAGCTGGATGAATATACATATATGCATTCAATGAGCGTGTGTGTTTTGATGATTTCTTTTGGTAAACAATTAGGTTATGATGCCGGACAGTTAAAAGAGGTCGGGATTGGCGCCATGCTGCATGATATCGGGAAGATGAAAATACCGCTCGAAATACTTAACAAAAACAAAAAATTGTCGAATGACGAATATGATCAGATGAAGAGACATGTGGAATACAGTAGTATGCTGCTTAAAGAAACTCGTGGAATTACGAATACATCGGTTATAGTGGCTTTACAGCATCATGAGAGAGTAGATGGAACAGGGTACCCGGGCGGCATGAAAGGAGAGAAGATCAGCGGTTACGGTCAGGCAGCTGCAATAACTGATGTATATGATGCTATGACTTCCCAGAGATGTTATCAAAACAGATCTGAACCTTCGGATGTGTTGAAAAAACTTTTTGAATGGAGCAGTCATTTTAACCGGAACATGGTTGAGCACTTTGTGCGCTGTATTGGTATTTATCCGGTAGGTTCGCTCGTAAGGCTTGAAAGCGGTTTCCTTGCTGTAGTTACCGGCCACAACAAAAGAGACCTGCTGCGTCCGGCCGTGCGTGCAGTTTATGATGTCGGCAGGGACAAATTTATTTATCCTGTTGACGTTGACCTGTCCGGGACAAACAGCTTGGACAGTATTATAGGCTCTGAATCACAGGACAAGTGGAAAATCAGGACAGATCGGTATATACAGGAAGAAAATAAAATATCTGTAGGCTAATACGTATCACTGCCACTCTTTGTCAATCATTGAACCTTAAAACAGAATAGTTGCCGGGAAATCAGGCCGTTCGTGCCGCTGTTTCGGCCCTAGGGGATTCCCCTATTCAGTAATCAATTCAAATTACCGATAAAACATGTACATGGCAGAAAAAGGGAGTAAAAAGTAGTGATTAAGAAAGTTAAAACCGGCCAGTTAAAGCCAGGGATGTTTGTTCATGATTTTAACTGCGGGTGGCTCCAGCATCCATTTTTTTCAAGTACTTTAAAGATTAAAGACAGCAAGATGGTTCAAAAGATCTTTGACAGCGGGATACAGGAGGTCTATATTGATACGGACAAGGGTCTTGACGTTGCGGACGCACCGACTGAGCAGGAAGTTGATCAGAATATTCAGGCTGAAATAAGCAGGGTGGTTGAGCCGGAAACCGGAGGCATGAAGCCGGCTTCTGTGAAGGAAGAGATTAATCAAGCCCAGGAGATAAAGAAAGAAGCCAAACAGACAGTCCAGAAAATAATGGAAGACATAAGGCTTGGAAAGCAGCTGGAGGTGGAAAAGGCTGATCAGGTTGTCAATAAAATGGTTGATTCCATTTTCAGGAACAAGGACGCCCTGGCTAGTCTCGGCAGGATCAAAAAAACCGATGAATATACTTTTTTCCATTCTGTCAGTGTCAGCGTACTGTTGATCTCATTTGCCAAACACCTCGGTTTTGATATGGGATTGATCAAAACCATCGGTATCGGGGGGTTGCTTCACGATGTCGGAAAGATGAAGGTGCCTCCTGAAATCCTTAATAAGCCCGGCAAATTAACTGATGATGAATACGAGAAGATTAAGGAGCATGCAGATCACAGCCGGATTATTCTTCAACAGTACCCGGGAATCAGTGACCTCTCCGTATTTATTGCAGCCCAGCATCATGAACGTTTTGACGGCACAGGTTATCCGAATGGTTTAAAAGGTTATGAGATTAGCGAGTTCGGCCGTATGGCGGCTATTGTGGATGTGTATGATGCAATCACTTCCGACAGATGTTATCACAGGGGGATGCTGCCTTCAGAGGCATTAAGAAAACTGTTTGAATGGAGCGAGTTCCATTTTGACAGGGCACTCGTTCAGCAATTTATCCGCTGCATGGGCATCTATCCCGTCGGTACACTTGTGCGCCTGGAGAGCGGACTGATCGGCGTTGTAATGGACCATGGTGAAAGAAGCCTCCTGCAGCCGATAGTACGGATTATTTACGATATCATAAGGAGACAGCCTATAAAGCCTTATGCTGTAGACCTGTCACAGCCTGAAGAGGGCAGGGAAGATAAGATCAAAGGTTACGAACAGCCGGAAAAATGGGACATTAAGCCTGAGGAGTATTCTCTGGACAGCGAGGCTTATCTTTTTTAGGGTTTTAACGGGGCTCTGCCCAATTTTTGATAAATAAATTAATCAATTTTTCAATAACCGGATTGATGTCTTCTTCAGTGGTATATTTGCTGATTTTTATATAACGGGCCTGATATCTTGTCAAGGATTAGAGGCTTATGATATATTTAATATGTATTGACGGGTTATAAGTTATCAGTTATACGTTATACGTATAAAGGTTTTAATTAGCGGCTCGTATGACATATAACGGTTAACTTATAACTTTTTTTTGAGGAAAAAATGCCCATATATGAATATCAATGTTTAAAATGCAGTAAAAAATTTGAAGTAATGCAGAAGATATCTGATGATCCGCTTTCAGAATGCCGTACGTGCGGAGGTGAATTGAAGAAACTTATAACCAGTACCTCATTTGTTCTTAAAGGCGAGGGCTGGTATGTCACGGATTATCCCTCAGCTGACAGGAAAAAGGCAATGGATGCCAAAAAATCAGCATCTTCAGGCAAAGGCAAGAAAAAGGAAAAAGAGAAAAAATCCAAAAAAAATCCATTAAAGCTGGATAAGTAATTGTGCAGAACGGTTCCCCTGAAATTAATCCGCATGTCCATGTCCCATATGATTCGCTGGATAAATATTTATCTTTCATAAATAAGGAAAAGCTAAACCTTGAGATATACTTCGGTTCCGGGAGTTTTGACAGTTTAACGAAATACGACATAATCGACCTGAAGAGCAAGCTTGATTATGACCCTCAGCTCACGATCCACGGGCCTTTTATGGACCTCTCCCCCGGCGCGGTTGATCTAAAAGTCAGAGAAGTTACAACTCAGAGGTTTTCGGATGTGCTGGATATTTCCGAGGTCCTTAAGCCGAAGGTGATCGTATTTCATTCCGGGTATGACAAGTGGAAGTATGACAGCAGGGTTGATATTTGGCTTGAAGGAAGCCTTGAGACCTGGAGGCCCGTTAATGATAGGGCTCTGGACCTCGGTATTAAAATTGCGATTGAAAATATATTTGAAGACGAACCCGGGCACCTGGCGCTCCTTGCGAAAGAGATGGGCTCGGACAACTTCGGATTATGTTTTGATACAGGTCATTTCAATCTTTTCTCAAAAGTTCCGCTGCTGGAATGGATCAGTATCATTAAGCCGTATGTCCTGGAGCTCCATATACATGACAACTCCAGGACTGCGGATGATCACCTCGCAATCGGGGACGGGGACTTTGATTTCCCGACATTGTTTAAAGAGCTTGAAGGAATAGATTGTGTTCATACAATAGAAGCACATACTATACAGGATGTGAAGAAGAGTCTGGAAAGGATAAAGGAATTTATTAAATAAAGGCGTGCTTTACAGATTCTTCGCCAGATTCCGCATTGAAAAGCCTCTTAACCCGGGTGTGCCGTCCCCCTTATGCTGGATCATAACACTATGTGATTCACCCATTCCATGAGGCATTATCAGACCTTTGATTTTGGAAATTTCTGAAAAATAATCGGGGGAATCCGAATAAAGCTCTACTATGACCTCGTCAATACCGGATGCCGTAAGGTATGTTCCCTGCGGGCAGTAGCCCACTGTCTTAAAACCCAGTTCTTCCCCCCATTTATTGATAGATGAGAAGTTTACGTGTGCTGTTATGTCCTGCTCCCCTATATGCTGGTAGGGGTCTTCATTGAATTGATGTTTGTGGTAGCAGAGAAGGGTGCCGCTGGACCTCTCTTCATCATAATATTCCCGGGCTGAATATCCATAGTCGATAGTGAGGATAAAACCGTTTGAAAGTTTAGCGCTTATATCTTCAAGACACTTTCTTATCCTGAGGTTTATTTCTGTTCTGAATCCCTGCTGCATATCACCGAAATGCTGTTTTATATAATCTGTTATTTCTCCGGAACCGGGCCTGTTTTTTACTTCCGCAAAGCCCGAACCATTATGGGTTATATAAATCTCCCTGAATTCATCTTCCATTTCAACGATATGTACAGGGAATGCGTCAAAGAGCTCGTTTGAGAAAAAACATCCCTCGATT
>SDBV01004510.1_pt1 | contig 19992 bp, 15 predicted proteins | sample 2277081 | NCBI WGS metagenome assembly SDBV01 (sample SAMN10402039, study PRJNA504765) | marine sediment metagenome | isolation source: marine sediment core GS10_PC15, 223 cmbsf | place: Arctic Ocean: Southern Knipovich Ridge | collected 2010 | reverse complement strand
GCCGTACGTCTGGTGCGTCGCTTGTCAACACCAATCGTCACACGCTGCTCGGCTAAATGCCCTTGCCTAAGCATCCAAAACACCCGGAGTTAACGCCGGCGCGCAAACCGCGATTTGCACCCCCAGCCACTTCCGGGGGGCAATGTCATCAGTTGACATTGACCCCCGCCACTCTTCCACTACAATGCCGCAACGCGAATTCCACACCCATTGGATTTCCGCTCCAGCGTTGAAGCTGCCTCATGACTCAATCCAACCGAGACGAACCGAGCGGCGGGGCGGCCGGACTGGAAGCCGCCCGGCGCGAGAAACTGCGAAGAATACGCGAACTGGGTATCGACCCTTGGGGCGGCCGATTTGACGGCCATTCACCTGTCGAAGAAATCCGCGCCCGAGAGACCGAAATCGTTGTGGAGCCGCTCGCCGAGGGCCAGCGCTCGGCGGATCAGCACGGCCCCAAGGTCCGCGCAGCCGGCCGGATCATGCTCCGCCGCAGGGCCGGCAAGGCCGTTTTCATCGACCTGCACGACTGGACCGGAAAGATCCAGCTCTTCCTCGGCAAGAAGCAGGTGGGCGAAGAGAACTGGGAACTGGCCGAGTGTTTCGACCTGGGCGACATCATCGGAGTGGACGGCCAGCTCGGCCGTACCCGCACGGGTGAGCTGACCATCTTTGCCGAGGACCTGCACTTCCTGGCCAAGTCGATCGACACCCCGCCGGCGAAGCACAAGGGCCTGACCGACCCCGAGCTGCGGCAGCGGATGCGCTACGTCGACCTGATCCACTCAGAGGGCGTGCTGCCGCGGTTCCTCAATCGCACCAAGATCGTCCAGTCGATCCGCAACACCTTGGCCGGCGAAGGGTTCGTCGAGGTCGAAGGCCCCACGCTACACGCCATTGCCGGCGGGGCGGCCGCCCGGCCCTTCATCACCCATCACAACGCCCTGGACATCGATCTGTACCTGCGGATCGCCCTGGAGCTGCACCTGAAACGGCTGCTGGTGGGCGGGATAGAACGGGTCTATGAACTCGGACGCGTCTACCGCAACGAGGGGATCAGCCCCCGGCACAACCCCGAGTTCACCATGCTCGAGGCGTACCAGGCCTACGGCGACTACCGCACCATGATGGAGCTGACCGAGCGACTCATCGTGGAAGCCATCCGGGCGACCGGCCAGGATCTGAAACTCCCCTGGGGCGAGAGCGAGATCGACTTCACCCCGCCGTTTCCCCGAAAGACCTACGACGAGTTGTTCACCGAACACACCGGCCTGGCTGCCGACGACGCCGAGGGGATCCAGGCGTTTGCCTACGGCGCAGGGCTGGAAACCACCGGAAAACACCCTGACGTTATCAAGAACGAAGTCTTCGAGGCCAAGGTCGAGGACCAGCTTGCCGGACCGATCTTCGTGCTCGACTACCCGGCCAGCATCTGCCCGTTGACCAAACGCAAGGCCGGCCAGCCCCAGATCGCCGAACGCTTCGAGCTGTTCATCCGGGGCATGGAGGTGGCCAACGCCTACACCGAGCTGAACGACCCCGATTTGCAGGAGGAGCTGTTCAGCAAGCAACTGGAGGGCCTGGCCGAGGAAGACTCGATGGCCAAGAAGGACCACGACTTCGTCCGCGCGTTGCGCCAGGGCATGCCGCCGGCCGGAGGCCTGGGCATCGGCATCGACCGCCTGGTAATGTTGTTGACCAATTCCCAGACTATCCGCGAAGTGATCCTCTTCCCGCTGCTGCGGCCGGAAGCGGAGTAGAAGAGTGAAGAGTTGAGAAATGATCACTGAAGCTCAACCGACGCCAGACCCCACGGGCCGCAGCCCGTGGGCGTTTCTGAACCACACAATCTCTCGCCCCTAACCCCTGCTCCCATGTACAAACTCCTCCTCTGCCTGCGGTATCTCCGCACACGGTACATTGCCCTGGCGTCGATTATCAGCGTGATGCTGGGGGTGGCCACGATGATCGTGGTCAACAGCGTGATGGCCGGCTTTACCACCGAGATGCAGAACCGCATCCACGGCATCCTGGCCGACCTGAGCTTCGAGTCTCGCAGCATGGAAGGCATGCGCGACGCCGAGTGGCACATGACGCAGATCCAGCAGGTGGCGGGCGATTGGATCGAGGGGATGACGGCCACGGTGGTGGTCCCCGCCATGCTCAGCTTCCAGTGCGGCGGCCAGTGGCATACCCGACAGGTACAGTTGATCGGGATCGACGAAAGGACCCAGAGCAGCGTGACCGACTTCGGCAAGTACCTTCAACACCCCGAGAATCGCCGCCAGATGAGCTTCCAGTTGCGCCCGCAGGGCTACGACACCCGCGATCATCAGGCCGGCCCAGAGGTACCCGAGCGAAGCCAGATGAAAGACGCCGGCTGGGTACACCGCCGCCGGGTCGCCCAGTTGCAGTCGCTGCGCGAGCAAATGATGGGTTCCGGCGCGCCCCCGGGGACGCCGCCGCAGACCCTCCCGCAGCCACCCTTCCAGAGCGACGGCGCAGCGCAACCCCGGCCGGGAGCCGCGGTGCCGCCCGCACCATTCGCCGATCCCTTCGCCGCGGCCCGGCCCGAGGAGAACCGTTTCGACCCGGCCACCGAGCAATACACGGGCGTTGTGCTGGGGATCGCGTTGTCCAACTTTCGCACACCCGGCGGCGAGGATCGTTTCCTGCTGCTGCCCGGCGACGACGTGAAGCTAACCTTCCCCACGGCCGGCCCCAAACCTACGGCCAGCTTCGCCAACTTCACGGTGGTCGACTTTTACGAGAGCAAGATGAGCGAGTACGACTCCAGCTTCGTGTTCGTGCCCATCCGCCGGCTGCAGGAACTCCGCGGCATGTACGACTACCAGGGCAGCGCGAAACAGTACTTGGTCAACTCGATCCAGATCAAGCTCAAGCCGGGCGTGGACGGCAACGTGGTCCGCGACAAGCTTCGGGCGGCCTTCCCGCCGGAACTCTACGGCGTCTACACCTGGCGCGACAAACAAGGCCCCCTGCTGGCCGCCGTGCAGATGGAAACCGCCATCCTCAACGTGCTGCTGTTTTTGATCATTGCCGTGGCCGGCTTCGGGATCCTGGCCATCTTCCTGATGATCGTGGTCGAGAAGACCCGCGATATCGGGATCCTGAAATCGCTGGGGGCCTCGGGGCAGGGCGTGATGGGGATCTTTCTGGCCTATGGACTCTCGCTGGGCGTCGTCGGCTCCGGCGTGGGGTTGGTCCTGGGGCTGCTGTTCGTCAAATACATCAACCAGATCGCCGACCTGCTGGGCAAGATCACCGGCCAGCCGGTGTTCGACCCCTCGATCTACTACTTCTACAAAATCCCCACCATTGTCGACCCCGTGACCATCGGCTGGATCGTGGCCGGTGCCATGGCCATCGCCGTATTGGCCAGCGTTCTGCCCGCGCTGCGTGCGGCGCTGCTGCACCCCGTGGAGGCATTGCGGTATGAGTAACGTCCTCACCCTCCAAGAGACTCGTACGCCGGTGATGGCGGATTACCAGCTTACGGCCCATGGTCTCGCCAAAAGCTACCACAAGGGGAATATCAAAGTCTCCGTCCTGTCCGGCCTGAACCTGGCCGTCCGCAAGGGAGAGTTCCTGGCGATCATCGGCCAGAGTGGGTGCGGCAAGAGCACCCTGTTGCACCTGCTGGGAACCCTCGACGTGCCGGACGAAGGCCAGGTCCACTTCGAGGGCCGCCGGATCGACAACCTGCCGGGTTCTCAACGCGACGCCCTGCGCAACCGGCGTTTCGGCATGATCTTCCAGTTCTACCACCTGCTGCCGGAGTTCAGCGCGCTGGAGAACGTGCTGATGCCGCTGATGATTGCCCACGACACGCTGAGCTACTTCCGCCACCGGCGCCGCCACCGGGCCGCCGCCGCCGAGCTGCTCGAGGTCGTGGGGCTGGGACACCGGCTAAAGCACAAGCCCAAGGAGCTTTCCGGGGGCGAAATGCAGCGGGCCGCCATTGCCCGGGCACTGGTCGCCGGGCCCGACTTGCTGCTGGCCGACGAGCCCACCGGAAACCTGGACCAGGCCACCGGCCGCGAAATCATGAAAACCCTGGCTGCCTTGAACCGCCGGCAAAACCTCACTATAGTGATGGTTACCCACAATCAGGCCGTCGCCCAGCAGGCCGACCGCATCGTACGGCTGGTCGACGGCCGGATCGAACCGTAAGATGGCAGAGTAGCCGTCTGTCGATCTGAAAGCGACCTGTTCGTAGTACCGCGTTGCAGGCGGAGATTGCCGGCTGAAGCCGGCACTACGAACTCGGCAAACCAGGTTTGACATCCCGCTGGCCGTCAACCTCCAACAGTCGCCGCCACGGCGGTTGATCGGCCATGCCCGGCAACTGGTCCCCAACTTTACCCTCGACATTGCCAAATACCATGCCCCCGCAAGTCTACATCAACGGAACGCTCTACAACAAGGAAGACGCCAAGATCAGCGTCTACGATCACGGCTTGCTCTACGGCGACGGTGTCTTCGAGGGCATCCGCAGTTACGGTTCAAAGGTGTTCCGGCTGACCGAGCACCTGGATCGGCTCTGGGACTCGGCCAAGGCCATCTGGCTCGAGATCCCCATCAGCAAGCAACAGATGGCCAAGGCGATTGAAGATACCCTGGCCGTCAACGGGATCACAGACGGCTACGTCCGCGTGGTCGTCAGCCGGGGTAGCGGCACGTTGGGGCTCGATCCGAACAAGTGCAGCGATCCCCAGGTGATCATCATCGCCGATCGCATCACGCTCTACCCCGAGGAGTTGTACCAGAAAGGGCTGGAGATCGTCACTGTCAGCACGGTGCGAAACCACCCCGCCGCGCTCAACCCCCGGGTGAAGTCGCTGAACTACCTGAACAACATCCTGGCCAAGATCGAGGGCCTTCAGGCGGGGTGCATCGAGGCCTTGATGCTAAACCACAAGGGCGAAGTGGCCGAGTGCACCGGCGACAATCTGTTCGTGGTCCGCAACGGACGCATCAGCACTCCGCCCAAAGAGGCCGGAATCCTGGAAGGCATCACCCGCGAGGTGGTGATCTCCCTGGCGGGCGAACTGGACGTCCAGGTCCAGCAGGTCCCGCTGACAAAGCACGACGTCTACATCGCCCACGAGTGCTTTTTGACCGGCACGGCGGCCGAAGTGGTCCCGGTGGTCAAGGTCGACAGCCGCACCATCGGCGACGGCATTCCGGGCAAGATCACCCGCCAACTAATGGCGCGATTCAGAAAGCTCACGCGGAGTTAGGCGCGGGTCGCACGAAGGGATAATCAACAATGGAAGGCATGAGGCTCTTACGCACGCTTCGGCTGGAGAATTTCTTGTCGTACGGCCCCGAAGGCACGCAAATCGACCTTCAGCCTCTGAACGTTCTCATTGGCCCTAACGCCACCGGGAAATCGAATCTCATTGAGGCGATAGGGCTTCTCAGGGCGGCACCAACCGACATCTCGGCCCCGATTCGAACCGGTGGGGGAATAGACCAATGGCGGTGGAAGGGCGAAGAAGAAGAGGAAAGCTCTGGCTCCGAAGAGTCTCTTTCCATCGACATCGAGATTGAGACGACCGTCTCTTATCCGAAGGGTCCGGTGCCTCTGCGATACAAATTCCGCTTGGCCAGCGTTGGGCAGAGGTTGGAGCTTGCGGACGAGGTAATCGAGAACGAGACAATCACTGACCCGAGAAAAGAAGACGTTCTTTTCTTCTACAGATATCAACGTGGCAACCCAGTTCTCAACGTGCGTGAAAAAGTCGAGGAGAAAGAAGGCGAGGATATTGGGCGACGTTCTCGGAGCCTGCAACGGGAGGACATTAGTCCAACAGAATCCGTTCTATCACAACGGAAGGATCCGGACCACTATCCGGAACTGACCTACCTAGGCAAAGTGTTTTCGGAAATCTGTTTGTTTCGCAGTTGCAACCTTGGCCATGAATCCCCGTTGCGCGGTCCTCAAGCGGCGGACCAGCCGGCGAGCTTTCTTCTCGAAAACGGCAGCAACCTGGGAATGGTTCTCAACGACTTGCTCAATCGGCCTCCCGCGAAGCGATTACTTCTTGACCAGCTCGAGCGTTTTTGTGAGTACTTCGAAGACATTACCACGAAAATCTATGCGGGCAGAGTCGAAACTTACTTGCACGAGCGTGGGTTGTTCGAGTCAGTCCCTTCTACCCGACTCTCCGACGGGACACTACGTTACCTCTACCTTCTGACCATCTTGTGTCATCCGTCACCACCGCCACTGGTGTGCATTGAGGATCCTGAAATCGGACTGCATCCCGATGTCCTTCCCGCAGTGGCCGAGTTGTTAGTGAAGGCTTCCCAGAAAACGCAACTTGTGGTTACCACGCACTCCGATGTGTTGGTATCGGCGCTTGGTGATTTGCCGGAAGCCGTAATCGTCTGTGAAAGAGATGATGAGGGGACTCACCTTAGACGGCTTGAGCCCAAACGTTTGGAAGCATGGCTGGAGAAATACTCGCTCGGTGAACTCTGGAGAATGGGGGAGACCGGGGGCAACCCATGACAAGCGAGATTCGCCTGTACGTCGAGGGGGGCGGCGATCAAAAAGAAACGAAGGCCCAACTTCGAACAGCCTTTGGTGCGTTTTTGAAAGAGGTGCGCGACCGTGCGCGAAAGAAACGGATTCATTGGAGCATTATCACCTGTGGTGGCAGAACTTCAACCTTCGACGACTTCCAGACGGCGTTGCGATCCCATCCCGACGCCCTCAACGTCCTGTTGGTGGACGCAGAGGCTCCGGTTACGCCCGGCTCTCCATGGGAACACTTGAAGTCCCGGTCCGGCGACGGGCGGGATAACCCCGGCATGGAGGACAAGCATTGCCACTTGATGGTCCAGACGATGGAGGCGTGGTTGATCGCCGATCGAGAGAGGCTGCGTGAATACTACGGACAAGGTTTCCGCGAGAACGCCCTCCCGGACAATCCGAACGTGGAAGAGATCGACAAGAAGATCCTGATGGCAGCCTTGAAAAGGGCTACTCGCGGAACGAACAAGAAGGAGTACCACAAGACCCGGGACGCTCCGAAGATCCTGGAGCGAATCCGGCCGGCAGAGGTGGGGGCCAGGGCGTCGTCTTGTAGACGGCTGTTTCAAACGCTGGGCGCGGAGATTGACGCCTCGTGATTGGCGCCCCCGGTTGGCCGTGACTCTGGTCCCTGATCTACCGCGGCGGTCCTGTTCCACGGGAACTTCCCGACAGCCATCAGAACACGCGTTCTTCTCGACTGGCCTTTGCGGTTCCCTTCGTCCACACGGCCTTTGCCGCCGCGGGACAAGTTGTGGTCAGCACGGCGTTCGTGTAGACTGAGTTGGCGTAGGGTCGCTCAAGTCTGCACCTCGCTGCCAGGGTGCTGCGATGGACAACAAACCGGTACGCGTGAAACTCCCCCTCTGGAAGAAGCTGCTGTTTACCGCGGTGATCGCCGCATCACCCTTGCTGCTGGCCGAATCGCTGATGCGGTCCTGTGGCTACGGCCCGCGGCCCGACCTGGGATTGCCCATGCTGGCCAATACCGGAAAGATCAAGCTGAGCGCGCTGGAGTATTTCGCCCTCTGCGATCGCTACTTGGGCATGCGAAACCGTCCTAACGGCCGATATCGCGCCTGGTATATCCACGGAACACCGCTCTGCACCACGGACCGGTTCGGCTATCGCAACGGTCTGGGGTGGCCCGGCAACGGGCAGTCGCCGATCGTACTGTTCGTGGGTGACTCGCTCACCTTCTGCTCGGAGCTCGACGATTACCACACCGGACCATCCGAGGTGGCCAGGCTCTTGCGCCACGAGTTTGACGTGCGGGTGCTCAATGCCGGGGTCCGAAGCTACAACACTCTTCAGGCCAAACGCATGATGCTGGAGTGCCTCGAGCGATTTCCCCAGATCAAGGTGGCCGTATACACTTTCTGCGGGAACGACCTCGAGGAGAACCTGGTCCCCAATTTCCGGGCCCCCTTCAAGGCGCCTTTCATGGCGCAGGACCCGGAAACCGAGAAATTCCGGGAAGTTGAAATCTCTGACCCCGCGGTTCCCTGGGGCAAGGGCTTCATCGGCTGGGAACCTCCGCCGGTGGTCGCCAGCGCCGGCACCAGGATTACCGGATGGATCGAGGCGCGTTGCGCGCTGTTCCATCGATGCCTGAACGGCTTGCGACGGATCGATTTTGGACCTGGCAATACACTAGAGTTTCCCGATGGAAAACACGTGGTGCCGTACTCGCAACACGCCAGGTGGCACGACTGGGCGGCGCAAAACGGTGGACACTACGCGCTCCAACAACTACTGGCCGAGATGGACCAGATCTGCCGAAGCCGCGGCGTGGCCTTCCTCACCACTTGCGCGTCCGACGGTTCTGATTCCGTGGCCTCCCAGGCCATGGCGGTCAACTGCGCCGAAGCCGGAGTCCAATTCGTCACGATTGGGAAGGAGTTCACCGGCAGCCCGTTGGACTACGCCTCCTTGCGCGTGGACGGCGGGCACGACAGACACTACGGTCCGGTGGGCGCAAAAACCTATGCCCAGGCGCTGGCCCCGACCCTGAAACAAATCCTCCGGTCCCAGGCCACCAAGTTGGCATCCGACGTTCAAGCCGACCTCGACGATTGAGACCCCCGGACCCCAACCAAGCCCTCTCACACGATCCCGACACGCTTCCTCCGACCGGTTCCCGCTCTCATGAAAACACGCATCCTTCCCGCGACCGTTCTGCTGATCTGCGTCCTCCAGCCCGCCCTCCGCGCCGACGATTGGCCCCAGTGGCGAGGTCCTACTCGCGACGGAGTCTGGCGCGAGTCCGGCATCATCGAGAAATTCGACGGCCCGGAAATCGAGCGACGCTGGACCGTCCAAATCGGCGGCGGATACTCCGGACCGACCGTGGCCGACGGGCGGGTCTACGTCACCGACCGGCTCACCGAGCCGGAGGAAACCGAGCGAGTTCACTGTTTCGACTGGGCCGACGGCTCGAAGATCTTCACGCACAGCTATCCCTGCAAGTACGGCAAGATGGGATATCGCGCCGGGCCCCGGGCCTCGGTCACCATCGACGACGGGAGGGCCTACGCCTTGGGGGCGGTGGGGCACTTGTTCTGTCTGGACGCCGTCACGGGCAAGGTCCTTTGGAAGAAGGACCCGGAGGCCGATTTCCACGTCCGTTTGCCGATCTGGGGAATCGCCGCGGCGCCGCTGATCGAAGACGACCTGGTGATCCTGCAGATCGGCGGCCGGGACGCCTGCGTGGTGGCGCTGGAGAAGACCACCGGCCGGCGACGCTGGGCCGCCTTGGAAGATCAGGCCTCGTACTCGGCCCCGATCTGCATCGACCAGGCCGGACGCCGCGTGGTGGTCTGTCGCACGGGCACCCGGGTGGTCGGCCTGGACGCCCGCTCCGGACGGCTCTATTGGGAGCACACCATCGGCTTCGAGCGCTGGCCAATCGCCGTCCCCACGCCGGTGGCGCGGGGCGATCGGCTGCTGATCTCGGCGGCCGACAAGGGCTCGCTGATGCTCAGACTGCTTCCCGATAGGCCGGCGGTGGAAAAGATCTGGTGGCGCTACGGCCCCAACGAGTTCAACACCGACAGTCTCCAGCCGCTGATGTCCACGCCGCTGCTGACCGACGAGCACATCTACGGGGTCAGTCTCTACGGGATCCTGCGGTGCCTGGAGGCCGACACGGGCGATCGCGTTTGGGAGGACCGCTCGGCCACCTCACAGGTCCGCTTCGGCCATCTCCATATAGTGCCGAACGGCCAGCGAGCTTGGATGTTCAACGACCGCGGCGAGTTGATTATCGCCCGGCTCTCGCCGAAGGGATTCGAGGAACTCAGCCGGGCGAAGCTGATCAAGCCCACCTTGGGGCAGCTCCGCCGCCGCGACGGAGTCACCTGGTCGCATCCGGCGTTTGCCTACAAGCACGTGTTCGTTCGCAACGACGAAGAGTTGATCTGCGCGAGTCTGGCGGCAGAGTAAACACGGCCGCGTGATTCTCGAACGAAAGCCGTTTGGCGACCGACGGCACGCCGGCCCCGTCCCGACGTTCAGGCCCGCGGCCGGTTCAAAGCAGCCACCTGATCAGCACGAACCCGCCGATCAAAAGCACGGTGAACACGATCGTGACCAACCCGAAGTACTTGTCGATTAGATCCTTCACTTTCGAGCCGAAGATGAAAATGCACGCCGCCACGCTGAAGAACCTGGCCGATCGGCCAAGGACCGAAGCCAGCAGCAACACCGGTAACGGAACTCTGAACACGCCGGCCGCGATGGTAAACACCTTGTAGGGGATCGGTGTAAACGCCGCCACCGCGATCGCCATGAAACCGTACCGGTCGTACTGCTCCTTGACCAGATCGAAGTTCTCCTGCGAAACACCCGGGACGTACCTCATGAAGAACTCGCCCGTCGCCTCCCAGAGCGCGTAGCCGATGTACCAACCCAAAATGGCCCCCAGCACGGAGGCCACCACGCTGACTGCCGCATAGTAGAAAGACCGTCGCGGCTTCGATACCGACAACGCAATCTGAAGCACGTCCGGGGGGATCGGGAAAAACGAACTCTCCGCAAACGACAGCCCGAACAACGCCGGGGTCCCGTACGGCGTATCAGCCCAGTGCAGCACCCAGAGGTACAGCGACTTCACTAACCCTGGTTTTCGGGTGGCTTTTTCTGGGGCATCAGGGCTAGTCGTTTCGATCATGGAAGGCTCCGCAAACAAGCCGTGCCGGCGTGGCTGATGACCCAGGATCGGGCACGGCATTTTAACGATAGGCGACCGCTGTCGGAAGTCCAGCGAAGGCGTAGTATAACCCGAATCATGGCAACGGTTTGAGCATGGTACCGCGAAGCTCTGATGATACGGCACCTGCAATCCTTCCACCCAATGGTGGTATGTTGTTTAGCCGCCGACGGCACGTCGGCCTGAACGTCGCCCGACGTGCCGTCGGCCGCTGGAGGGCCGGATTGTGCGTAATTCAGCTAACGACACCTCTGCCTCGGCATCCTGCCCGAGAATTGCGCGCGTTGAGAATTCGCACGTCGGAGGCCCGGCCGCACCCAGTACCCCACTGCCTGGTGGGTGCCGGCAGAAGCGGCAGACGCCTGCTGGAGTTTTCCCCTTTTCCGGCGGGATAGCTCCGCTCCCACCTTGACGGTTCACCTTCGGATCGCTAAAATCGATGCTGCTGACGTGGGTCTGTGCTTCCGGAAAGAACAGTTTGGCGGATTACGGTCCGTCGAAATGACCGCCGACACCAAGGGATACAGGCGGATGCACGTCCACCGGTCCAATTCCGAGTTGGTTGTCCAGGCGCCGGCCAAGCTGAACCTGTTCTTCGAGGTGCTGGCCAAGCGCAACGACGGGTACCATGAGATCGAGACTCTCATGTGCCCCGTTGGCCTGTACGACACTTTATACTTCGCGGAGGGACCCAGAGGCCAGCTTCAATTGAGATGCCAGATAGTTCGCAGCAGCAGCGGGCCCACCGGCCACAGCGCGGAAGTGCTGCCGGCAGGGCGCGGAAACCTGGTGCTAAGGGCCGTCGAATTACTGCGGCAGCAGGCCGGCGTCCACAGCGGCGCCACGCTGCGGCTGGTAAAGCGGATCCCCCTAGCGGCAGGCCTGGGCGGAGGCTCCAGCGACGCGGCGGCCGCCCTGGTGGCCGCCAACGAAGCCTGGGGACTCGGCCGGTCACCGGACCAACTGGCCCGGATCTCTGCCGAGTTGGGTTCCGATGTCCCCTTCTTCCTTGCCGGCGGCCCGGCGGTCTGTCGGGGGCGAGGAGAACGCGTGGAGCCGGTGCCCACGGTGGCCGCTCTGCACTTCGTGGTGGTCTACCCACCCGAAGGACTGTCGACGGTCGCCGTCTACGGCGCCTGCCGGCCTGCTGGGCAGCCTCGGATGCTGGGACCTTTGCTGGAGGCGCTCCACCGAGGAGACATAACCCAAACGGGCCGGCTCCTGTTTAACCGGTTACAGCCGGCCGCCGAAGAGCTGTCGCCCTGGATCGCACGATTGCGGCGCCAGTTGGCACGTCAGGATTGCCTGGGACATGGTATGAGTGGAAGTGGTTCATCTTACTTTGGGCTCTGTCGTCACGCGCGTCATGCCCGACGCGTGGCCAGACGTTTACAGGCAAACGGCGTGGGTAGCGTGTTTGCCGTGCGAAGTTGCTGTTAGATCGCCCGTTTTGTAAGGAGAACGTCCGTGGAAATCACCGAGGTTCGCGTCAAGCTCATGGACGAGCCGGGAGAGCGATTGCAGGCGTTTTGTTCGATCACCTTCGACGACTCGTTCGTGGTTCGTGATTTGAAGATCATCGAGGGAGCCACCGGACCCTTCGTAGCCATGCCCAGTCGCAAGCTAACTGCCCACTGTCCCCAATGCGGCTGCAAGAACCACCTTCGGGCAGCCTATTGCAACCAGTGTGGCGCGCGATTGAAGGAACAGCAGGCCATCAAGGACGACGAAGGTCGCGCCAAGCTGTACGCCGACATCGCGCATCCGATCAATTCCACCTGCCGGGAGATGATCCAGGGCCGCGTGATTCGCGCCTTCAGCGAAGAGAGATCGCGATCCACGCAGCCCGGCTACATCCCCAGCTACGAAGATTTCGAGGAGGTTACGCCGCCGGCGCCCGCGCCACCCGCCGCACCTCCGCCGGCAGCGCGGCCGCCGGTCCCGGAGCACACACAGGTCCAAAGTGCCGAGAGGCCCCGCGGTCCGCACAAAACCCCCTCGCACCAGCCCCAGTCCGAGAAGTCGGCCAACGACGACTTCGGGGCAGGGATCTTCGACTAGCGCGAGGCTGAGAGCCAGTCGAGACATTCCAATCGCACCAACGCCATGCTCACGCTGTTGATCGGCGTGGGAACACGTACCGTTAGCGGGCGAGGGATGAGATGTCCGTCGGGAAAGCAAGGTCCGGCAAGCTGAGGCCCAAGCGCCGCTGGTTCCAGTTCAGCCTCCGAACGCTGCTGCTATTGGTCGCCCTCCTCGCCCTCTGGCTAGGATGGCACGCGGTGCAGGTCAGACGGCAACGTGAAGCCGTGCTGACGATCGAAGAGCTCGGCGGACACGTCCTCTACGACTACGAGTGGCCACGTGGCAGTAGCAATACGCCTCCCAACGAGCCTTCGTGGTTGGCGCGGCTCGTGGGAGTGGACCAAGTGCACGATGTTGCCAGCGTCAGCCTGGCGCATAACAAGGAGGTTACAGACGCCGATCTCCGGCAACTTAGCGACTTGAAAGACCTCCGCGACTTGAATCTCGGGTGGACAGAAGTCAGCGACGAGGGGCTGGCCCATCTCAAACGGCTCAGAGGGCTTGAGCACCTCTATCTGGAAAGCTGCTCCCACGTGACCGACTCGGGGATCGCGCACCTTGCGGGCCTGACAAACCTCAAGGAGCTGACGGTTTCGGGCACCCGCATGTCGAACGCGGGAATGGTTCATCTTAAGAACCTGAAGAAACTCGAATGGCTGGAGTTGACCGGCGTACCGGTGGAAGACGATGACGTCCAGTTCTTGCGGGAGTTCACCAATCTGAAGGTGCTCTTCTTCTGCCGCTTGGGGCAATCATGTCCGTCTCCGAAAGTCAGCAAGGCCACCGTCGACGAATTACGAAAGTGCTTGCCCAAATGCGACGTCGTTTGGAAGCCTCCGGAGGTCGAAGTGGAATCGGGGAAAACCTCCGAGGACGGCCGAGCGCCAAAACGCCGAACGCTACCGGACGCGAGAGACTTCGTTGTGCAGAATCACGACCAGGCCGTCGCCGCGCTGCAAAGCCTCCCGGCAACGGTCTCGCTGCGTGAGAATCGAGCCGTGTTTGTCGATCTCGACAACTACGGAGTTACCGACGAATACTTGGCCCCCTTGCGGTTTCTCACCGGTCTGGAGCAACTTGATCTCTCGCGTAATTCGTTCGGCGACGCCGGCTTGGCACACCTTGCCGGGCTACGGGAGCTGGAAGTGCTTCACTTGGACAAGACCGCCGTGGGTGACGCGGGACTGAAACACTTGAAAGGCATGAAGAAGCTCAAGACCCTCTACCTTTCCGAGACGCGCGTCACGGACAAGGGATTGGAGGCCCTCAAGGAGCTTCCTGAGCTAGACGAGCTCCTCCTAGATGGCACCCAAATCACCGATAAGGGCCTACGACACTTACAGGATCTGGCCGGTCTGAGAGTTCTGGCCCTGGGTGAGACCGGCGTCACGGCTGCCGGTCTGGATCATCTGACGAATCTCGTCAATCTCGAGGTTCTGAACCTGCGCGGTACCCGAATCTCTGACCAAGACCTCAGCCGGCTCCGCGGCTTAAAGAACCTCAAGTCCTTGGATCTGCGCGGCACGCAGGTCACCCGGGATGGCACGCGTGCTTTGAAAAGCATGCTCCCGGAGTGCAACGTGCGGCTGCGCTAAGGATCGACCGACAGACAACTTGGGGACTGTCCCCTTCGGAAACCCAACGGTGACGTCGGTCCCGAAGCAAGGGACTCTCGATCTGCAACCGGCCGGCTTCTCTTGGATGGCCTCCGCTGACGCACCAGGTGTGCTCTTCCGCGGAGACCCCCATTCGCAGGGTCTCTCAGGCACTTGTGTCACGCGCCGCCGGAGACAATACTGAACGAGCGTATCAAACCCGCCAAAATGCAGACGCGAGAAGGAGGGCACCGTGATGGCATTGAAGATCAGTCGGCGCGAGCTGATGACTCGCGGCCTGGGCACGGCCGGAATCCTGGCAGCCGGCGGAATACCTGCCGCCCTGGCCGAACCGCAGGCGCCGTCGAAGCCTCGGCTGCCCGATCGTTCCAAGGATGCCCCCAGCCTGCCCGTGGCCATCCAGCGATGCGAGTCGTACCAACCGCAACCGCTGCGGCGCAAGCTGGATACGGCGCTGGATCTGATCGGCGGCATCGCCAAGCTGGTCCGCGGCAAGACGGTCACCATCAAGCTGAATCTGACCGGCGGGCCGGCCCGCAAGCTGGGCGGTCTGCCCGCACATCGGACCTACCACGTGCATCCGAACATGGTGGCCGCACTCTGCGCCGCGGTGCACGACGCGGGGGCCCGGCGGATCGTGATTGTCGAGAGCCAGTACTCCCTCGAGAGCCCCGAGGAGGTCCTGGGCGGCGCCGGCTGGGAGATCGCCGCGATCAAGGCCGCCGGCGGTCAGAAGGTCGAGTTCGAGGACACCCGCAACCGGGGCCGCTGGCCCAAGTACAGCCGGCTGAAGGTCTCCTGGGGCGGCTTCATCTTTCCGGCCTTCGACGTCAACCAGTGCTACGAGAAGACCGACGTGTTCATCTCGCTGGGCAAGATGAAGGACCACGCCAACGCCGGGATCACGCTGGCCGTGAAGAACCTCTTCGGCATAGCGCCCACCGCGCTGTACGGCCGCGACGCCCCCAACGAAAAAACGGTCAGCGCCCGCTCCCCGTTCCACAACGGCGGCAAGCTGCCCGACGGCGTACCGGAGGAGATCGACCACGGACAGCCGAACCACTGGTCGGTCCGCGTACCCCGGATCACGGCCGACACGATCGGGGCCCGGCCGGTAGACCTGGCGGTGATCGACGGCATCGAGTCGAACCGTGGCGGGGAGGGACCCTGGATCAAGGGGACCCAGCCGATTGTACCCAAGCTGCTGCTGGCCGGCCGCAACGCCGTCTGCACCGACGCGGTAGGCGCCGCCGCCATGGGCTACGACCCGACCGCGGACCACAAACAGTTTCCATTCATGGGCGAGAACCACCTCAAGCTGCTGGCCTCCGTGGGCGTGGGCACGCACGAAGTGGAGCGAATCGAGGTCGCCGGACTGCCGCTCAAGGAGGCGGTCCATCCGTTCAACCCCAAGCGTTTGCCGGTGGGCACGCCGATCCTCAGCTCATGTCCTGCACCAACCGGGGCAATATTGACATAAGCGGCCCGCTTCTCATAAAGCCGCGACCGGTGGTCGCGACCTGACATGACGCTGCCGAGCCGTTTTGACGGTTCTCTGTCGCGACCACCGGTCGCGGCTTTATGGACCACGCCCAGCAGCCTCATTTCTTCTTGGGCTTCGGCTTGGTCCAGGGCACTGCGTGGGCCCGCTCGGCCCAGGATTGCCACGTGGCGGCCATCCTTTGGACTCGCTCCGGCTGCTCCTCGGCAAGGTTGTGCAGTTCCGTGCGGTCGGCCTCCAGGTCGTACAGCTCCCAGGGACCTTGCCCTCCCTTGGCAACCAGCTTCCACTTGCCGGCGCGGACCGCGCGGTTGCGCTCGTGCTCGAAGTAGATCGCCTCGCGCTCGATCGGCTTGCCGTCGAAGGCCGGCACCAGGCTGCGGCCTTCCATGGGGGTGATCTCGTGGTCCTTGTACCGAGCCGGATAGTCGGCACGGGCCACGTCGACGCAGGTCGCCATGATGTCGATCAGGTGGCCCGGCTGATGACGCAACTGGCCACCCTCCTTGATCCGGGCCGGCCAGTGCACGACCAGCGGCGCGGAGATCCCGCCCTCGTGCACCCAGTGCTTGTAGAGCCGAAACGGCGTATTGCTGGCGTTGGCCCAGGGCAGCCCGTAGGCGATATACGTATCGGCCGGACCCGGCATCACGCCGCGGCCGGTGCGGACCGGGCGGCCGTCGCGGGTATGGGTGGGCTGCATCCGCGTCTGCAGCTCTGCGGGCTGCATCGGCTTCAACTGAACCGGCTTCGACGGATCCGGCTTGACCGCACGGCCGCTGCCGTACTCCTCGGCACAACCGCCGTTGTCGGCCAGGAAGAAGATCAACGTGTTATCGAGTTGCCCTGTATTGTTAAGTGCGGCCACGATCCGCCCGATGCCCTGATCCATGCAATCGACCATCGCCGCGTAGACCTCCATCCGGCGGCAGAACCACGGTTTCAACTCGGCGTCTTCCCAGGCCGGTGCCCGCGGATCGCGCGGCGTGATCTTCCATTGGGCCTTGACGATTCCCATCTCGATCATCCGCTTGTGCCGCTCTGCCCGCAGTGCGTCCCAGCCGCGGTCGTAGCGGCCCTTGTACTTGGCGATGTCCTTGGGCTTGGCGTGCATCGGCCAGTGCGGAGAGGTGTAGGCCACGTACATGAACAGCGGCCGGTCCGGCTTGTGTTGGGTGATGAACTTGGCCGCGTTGTCGCTGATCGCGTCGGTGTAGTAGAAGTCGTCGGAGTCGGGCACGATGAACTCGTTTCCCCGGGTGAGCGTGTAGGGATCGAAGAAGCTGCCGGCCCCCTGGATGGTGCCGAAGAACCGGTCGTAGCCCCGCTGCCGGGGCCAGTTGTGCTTGGAATCGGTCTGGCGCCAGTGGCGAGTCACGTGCCATTTGCCGGCCATGTAGGTGCTGTATCCGGCCAGCTCGAGGACCTGGGCGATGGTCACGCAGTGGTTGTTCAAATCGCCGCGATAGCCCTCCACGCCCCGGTCCGACATCATGTGTCCCACGCCCGCCTGGTGTGGATACAACCCGGTCATCAGCGACGCCCGGGTGGGACAGCAACGGGCCGTGTTGTAGAACTGCGTAAACCGCAGGCCGCCGGCCGCCAGTTTGTCGACGTTCGGCGTTTCGATCTCGCTGCCGTAACAGCCGATGTCGGAAAAGCCCATGTCGTCGGCCATGATCAGCACGATGTTCGGCCGCTGCCGAACCGCTTCCATCGCCGAAGCCCAGCCGGGCATCGCGATTACCGTGGCGCCGAAAAGGATCGTCTTCAAGAGATTCCGGCGTCTGCCGTTGACGATCTTCATGGGAAGTCTCCTTCACTGGGTAAGCGGATTTGCTGGGCGGTCAACGTTCTTCAGTGCGTGCGCCAATGCCCAACGGGTGTAGACCGCGTGCTGAGCTTTGCCGTTGTGCTTCATGGCGCTGTTCATCTGGGGGATTGCAGGCCGGGCCTTCCGGCCGACGGCCACCAGCGCGATCGCGGCGTGGAGGCGCACCCGAGGGTCGTCGTGCTGCAGGCCCTCGACCAAGGCCGGCAAGGCATCTCCCTCGCGTCCGAGCCCACACAGCGCTTGGGCCGCAGCAATTCCCACGCTCGGATTCGGATCGTCCAGGGCTTGCTTCAGCGCGTCCACGGCAGGCCGGGCCCGCGGACCAAGTGCCGCCAGTCCCGTGGCCGCCCAGTAGCGCACCGCGGCGTCTGGGTCGGCAAGCAGGGCCATCTGCCGGGCCCGGGCGGTCGGCCCCCGGCCCACCAACTCTGCCGCGTCGAGAATCCGTGAGACGGGGAAGATCCCGGTCCGTTGGGCCATCACGTAGGGTGCCCCTGAAGCGGCGCGGGTGTGCATCTCGGCTTCCGGCAGCAAGCCCGTATCGCGGGTGTCGACCATCCACGAGCGCAGCACTCCGCGCATCCGGCGGAGAATCTCGCGGTGATCCGGCGAGTCGGCCAGATTGCGGATTTCGTGCGGGTCGCTCTGCGTGTCGTAAAGCTCCCGGGGGGCCTTGGTTTGCTTCATGAAATCCTGGGGAGGACCTTCCAGCTTGCCTTCCCTCAGCAGGCGGCGAAACTCCTGGCGGGTGGGCGTCTGCTCGGAGTAGGTGCTGTACTGCATCCGCGGCCGGTGGGGGATGTAGTTGCGAATATACTTGTAGCGCGCGTCGCGCACCGCCCGGCTGAACTCGTAGACCTCGTCTACCCGGTCGCGAACGGCGAACACGTACCGGCGAGGCTCTGCCGCCCGCTCACCCAAGAAAACACGGCCCTGCATGTAAGCGGGAATCTCCAGCCCGGCCAGACTCAGCACCGTGGGGGCAAAGTCGACGAAGCTCACCAGCCGATCGACCGTGGTGCCCGGTCTGCCCGGGGCCCAATGCCGGTACTTCTTTGGAAATCGGATAATCAACGGCACGCGAATGCCCGAGTCGTAGAGCCAGCGCTTGTGCCGCGGCAGGCCGGTGCCGTGATCGGAGTAGAAGAACACGATTGTCTCTTCGGCCAGTCCGTCCTCTTGAAGCTGCCCGAGCAGATCGCCGACTTGTTTATCCATGGCAGTAATCAGATCGTACAGCCGGGCCACGTCGCGGCGGACCACCGGCGTATCCGGGTAGTACGGCGGCAGCGGGGCGTTGGCCGGATCGTGCCGCTGGTGCGGCGCCAGCCGCGCGGTCCGCTGCGCGAACTGCTTCTCGGCAAGCCGGATCTGACCCTGGTGCGTGGTGGTAAAGTTGAACACGCTGAAAAACGGTTGGCCCGGCTTGCGCTTGCGCCAGTGTGCCTGACGGCTCGACTCGTCCCAGGCGCCCGGCGGGGTGGTGAAGTTGTAGTCCTCCTTCACGTTGTTGCTGCAATAGCAGCCCGACTGGCGGAGGTACTCCGTGAAACATCGAACCTGCTTCGGCAGCGGTACGGCCCCTCGAAGATGCTGTGTGCCCAACGAGCTGGCGAACACGCCCGTGATCAGACAGGACCGCGCCGGAGTACACACGCTGGCCGCGGCAAACGCCCTGGTGTAGCGTACGCTTTCTGTTGCCAGGCGATCGAGATTGGGCGTGACCGCGTACGAGTCGCCGTAACAGCCCAGGTTGGGGCTGATGTCCTCGCAGGTAATCCAGAGGATGTTCGGCGGCGGACCCGCCGACTGCTGATCCGCACGACCGGACGCGGCCGCCACGGTCAGGGTTGCCACGGCAAGGGTCAGGGCTCTGAAGAAACCGGCTGCTGAGTTGGGGCGGACGTTCATCTTGCTCTGGCTCCGAAAGGCTCGATCGTGGCACCAGTGCCGTGGCTTGCGCAGCCGGACAAGCGGCCACGGCTACTCCGCTTTGGGGGCGGCCCCGGCATTATAGTCTGCTCGCGGCCATCTTGCCATGCGGCGGCATTAAGGGGTTGTCAAAAAACAACGTCGCACTTTTGGAGAATAGCCCCGCCCGGGAGGGCGGGGTTGGATGTGGCGACATTCCAGGAACCCCGCCCTCCCGGGCGGGGCTATCAACAAACGCAAAAAACGGGA
>SDBV01004509.1_pt1 | contig 19996 bp, 26 predicted proteins | sample 2277081 | NCBI WGS metagenome assembly SDBV01 (sample SAMN10402039, study PRJNA504765) | marine sediment metagenome | isolation source: marine sediment core GS10_PC15, 223 cmbsf | place: Arctic Ocean: Southern Knipovich Ridge | collected 2010 | reverse complement strand
ATATAATTCCATACTCGAATAGCCGTCATTAGTGGGTGAATATATCTTACGTAAAAATAAGCTTTATGTTTCATTTTACTATCCTCTCATTAGACTATATACAGTATAACATATATATCGGCAAGTGCAAATTAAAACTTTAATTTATTTTTATTGGTTGATTATTTGTACTGTGTGCCCGATGTTTGTTAACTGATTAACTAATTAACTGTGTGGTTATGTGTTTATAACAACTGGTATAAAATGTCGGCTGTGCTTCAACGCCGGATACCGCCGACCCCGGGGTACTACCCTTGAGTCCGATAATTTGGAGTCCCGTGTACCCCTTTCTTAGACGGCCAAAATCTACAAAAATTTCGTACTTAGACAAATTAGATAACCTGGATTGGTACAATATGTCGGCACATGTACATAAATGATAAATTAATGCAGTAGATCGAAAAAATATTAGAAAATTTTTTGAAAAATTCCCACATAGACACGATAATACCATGCCCCCGGTGTATATAAGTGGAGAGACTCTATGTTTTTGAAAAGCTAAAAAGGTGACCAATATGCTCAATATTTCAGAAAACAGAGTATCGGAATTCGGGACAGTAGATCCTGAGTTGGACCGTCTGTATCGTGAGCACGCAATAGCAGTGGCTCTTTCTGCTAAATTTCCGCAACCATCAAACAACGAAGAAATTTTAGAAGAACTTGAAGAAGATTTAACATAATGCAATGGCTAACTCAACTAATTGATCGATTATTTTGCTGGATCCCCCGAATCTGGCTTGTAAATCCTGATGAAAGTGGTGTGCGGATTACCCTGGGTTCCCGGCACAGTGTTACGTCTCCCGGATGGTATATTTGGTTCCCGTTATTGCAGGAATGTATTAAAATCACAGTCACACCGCAGGTAGTTGATCTCCGGGCACAGAGTGTGTTTACAGCAGACTACAAAGATCTGTGTTTTGGTGGGGGGATAATGTACCGAGTAGACAATTCAGTAAAAGCAATATTAAAAGTACAGGATTATGATAAAAGTCTAAACACACTGGCCCTGGGAATTGTTGCAGATTATATTAACAAACATGATTTTAAGGATTGTAATGTATCAGGGATTCAAGAAGCGATTTTAAGGGGTGTTCGAGATGCGGCTGCCGGTTGGGGATTAAAAATAATGCGTATGTATGTGACCGACTTTGGTACCACACGAAATTTACGAGTATTAACGAATGTACCGATTATGACAGTCGTTGGTCAGATTGGAGAAGAATAATGCCCCGACCGAAAACGCATGAAGAATTTATTCGGAATTTGAGAGTAATTTATGATTCGTTTGAAGTTAAAGATCTTACTTGGGATGAATTTAGAAATCAGATGATCGAATTGCACGACCCGAATAAAATGTTTAAGGACCTGGGTGATATTGAATTGAAAAAAGCCAGGGAACGAATGAATAAAATGAGAATAAATAAGGCGTGTGGGGAAAGATGACTTTAATTAATCATTGGCCTTTGGACGACAATGCTGCCAACAGTATTATCATAGATTCTGTTGGTGGAAATAACGGTACCTATCAAGGGGCAAATACTGAAGATAAGACTGTCCCAGGAAGGGTAGCTACTGCTTTAAGTTTTGTAAGAGACGCTATTCTTCTTGTAGGTACAATTAATCTTACTCCTGATTGGACCATTACTTTCTGGGCTAAATCATTAGTAGAAAATCCCGCAGCTACATTTGATAGTGAACTAATTGGTGATAATTCTGATTCTGATAATCAATTTTATATTTTAAATGGCAATAAAACCCAATTTTATACTAATCAATCTGTTGGGGCTAATTGGACGGACGATACAGATTTTTATGACAAGTGGAGATTTTTTACTCTCATAGGAACTACTAACACTGTAGAATTAGTCTTGGATTCTGTATCTCAGGGTACAAAAGATCTTGGTGCCTTCGATGCTAATTTTGATGTAGCGAGTATAGCTGCTGCTCACACAACTGCTAATACTAATTTTACTGGGTACATTGATGATGTGAGAATTTATAATACGGCATTATCGCAGGGAGAAATTGATGTGTTATATGCTTTGGGAATATCATTAATTAGAGGATTAGGAAGAAAAACAAGTCATAGTAGAAGAAGGTAAAAAATGAATGATGCATATTTATCCAATAAGGCGGGATATAGAGTTAACCCGGCAGCCGATACTGATCGTGTGGTGGCTGAGAGTGGACAAAAATTAACATGTACAGCAGCCGATACTGATTATACACTTACGGTTGTGGCGGAGACACGATATGTAATAACAGCAGATGCTACAGGTTTAATTTATCTTGGCATTGCTGATATTACTACAGACGCAGATATTATTTGGACCGTTGGTGCAAGTGGAAGTGTGGGAATTGAGATACCAGTAGGAATTACTACGCTTCATTATGGTAGTGATAGTGCTGGTGCAATTGGTAGACTTGCACAATTAGATGACACACTATAAAAAAATTTATAGGGGAAAATAAAAAATGAGTGAAATTTATCACAGTGATAATGTTGGGAATCGAGTACCGCCGCACCCCGATATGAGTGCCCCGTTACTCGCATCTGGACAGACACTCACACCCAATAAAGAAACTAATACACAAGTGACTGTGGTAGCCGGAGCGTGTTATTCAATAACTGCTATTGAGGGTTGGTTTGTTTTTGGTATTGCTACTACTGGTACGGCTGCTAATATAATTTGGGCATGTCCACAGGGTAAGACAGTTGTTATTCACATCCCACGAGGATACACGAGTTTGCATTATCAAAGTGGTAGTGATAATCGTATAGCGTATCTCAGACGTTTACCTCAACCTGGAGATTGATATTGAAGTAGAAAGTTAAATATTTTATGGTTGCGGCTGTGACACCAATAAACATCTGTAAAGAATTGCTAAATGACTAAAGAACAAGTACAATTAGAAGTAGAAGTATTAATTAATCTTGCTGGTGAAAAATCAGTTATTAAAACAAAATCACTTCAAGATAGTCTACAACTTTTACGTTTATGTATAATATATTTAAAATTTGATAATGAAGCTATGAAACGTGAACTTAAACAGGCTCAGAAAAAAGGATAAAAATGACTGAGAAAGAAAGAGGACACAGAACCAGAGTAGGTAAATTACTAAGCAATTATATTCGTCAGATTGCTGAAGAAGAAACTGAAATGGTTACAGATCCCAAATCTAATGAAGATAGAATGGCTACCAAAGCTGAAGCATTGGCTCGATTAATTTGGAAAAAAGCTTTGGGGTGGACAGAACTTCAGGTTGTAAAAGGTGAGACAATAGATATTCGTCATCATCCTGATAAATACCTCATGGGTTTACTTTTTGATAGAATGGAAGGTAGAGCACCATTAACTGTTGGAGACAGTGATGGAAAAATGACTACCGCAGAAAGAGTTACGGAGCAGGGTGTAAAAAGAATTGAAAGTGCCGGAGAATTAAGTAAAGAATAATGGTTGAAGTTGCTGAACAATTAAGACCGACTTTAGCGGAACCTTTTCCTGATGTTCCCCGCTATTGGAAAGATTCAAAAACAGGACTTAAAATTCCTAAAGATCCAGTGGAGAATATTGAATGGCGGGGAAAATTACTGGAACAAGCAGAAAGTGATCCAATTTTACAAAGAGATTTGTTTGCTGCTTGCGGACAGTCACTTTTGTTTTGGACAAATACATTTGTCTGGACCTACCATCAATTTGATGTGAATCCGCAAACTGGTGAAAGAATGGAAGCCAAGCAACCACATAATCCGTTTATAACCTGGGAAATTCAAGACATTTTAATGAATATGTTTTTATATTGTCTCAAACATGGCGTGGATATTCTAATTGATAAATGCCGTGATATGGGGGCAAGTTGGTTGTGTGTAGTATTTCTTCATTGGTTGTGGTTATTTAAACCCGATAGTCAACTTTTGGAAATGTCACGTACTCAGGATTATGTTGATCAAACCGGAAATATGAAAGCATTGTTTCAGAAACACGATTATATAAATGGTTGGCTTCCTAAGTGGATGTTACCACCTGCTGTAATGTTTGGACAAAAACATCGCACTAAAATGCACATGAAAAATAGTTTAAATGGTAGTTGTATAGATGGTGAATCAACAACCGAACATGCAGCATCAGGTGATAGACGTTTAGTAACTTTGTTGGATGAATTTGCTAAAGTTGAACACGGGCAATTGATGAGATCGGCTACAAGAGATGCGTCTTATATACGTATTATAAATTCAACTCCTGCGGGTGCGGGCACGGAATATAGTCGTTGGAAAAATTCAGGGCAGATTAAAGTTTTTGTTTTACCGTTTCATGAGCACCCGGAAAAGGGTAGGGGTAGATATATTAAAAAAACAGAACTTGGTGATTATGAAATAAGATCACCCTGGTTTGATGTTGAAGAAACTGTAAGATCACCACAAGAAATGGCAAGAGAAATTTTACGACAAGATATTGAATCTGGTGCTGTATTTTTTACTATACCCAATGTTGATAAACACATACATTTATTCGGTAGGGAACCGAGAGTACGTTTCCATATTCATTTTAGGCCAAATACTCCGAATGATATAGTGAAAGATATTATTAGACGGAAGGATCTCAAGACTATTTTTATAAAGAGGGGGAGTAAAGGTCCATTAAGAATTTGGACTACACTGGTAATGGATAGACCAGATCAGTCCAAGACTTATATTTTTGGAATTGATATTGGCAAAGGTCAGGGAGCATCTGATTCAGTGATCTCAATTAAGTGTAAAGAAACTGGAGAAAAAATTGCAGAATGGCGAGATGCTAATACGCCGCCGTATGATATGGCAAGAATTACTATCGCTTTAGCCATCTGGTGCGGCGGTAGGAAACCACGCAGTTTACCGTTCTTAAAATGGGAAAATAACGGACCTGGTTGGGATTTTGGAAAAATAGTTGTAAGAGAATTTTATTATCCATATTATTATAGAAAAGTAAAACCCGGCCAGATCATCGATAAAAAAACAAAAAATTATGGATTTCATACAGACCGTCAAAGTAAACACGAGTTATTGTCGCTTTATGATCGGATATTGGCTCATGGTGGTTATATAAACCATTCTATAGAAGGTTTAGAACAGGTTAAATTATATATTCATTATAGTGGTGGTGGAATAGGACCGGCACATTTAGTTGAAGAAAGTGATTCTGCAAGAAAACAACATGGGGATATAGTTATTGCAGATGCTTTGACTCTGGACGATAAAGAGTTACCAAAGATAAGGCGTACAGGTTCCTCAGCACCTCACAATTCGTGTGGGTATAGACGAGATGTAGCATTGAAGAAAAATAGAGCAAGGAAACAAAATAGATATTGGCAGCAGCCGTATGATTTTGAAAGAGGAACAGTGTGAAAATTGCTAAAGTTAAAATCCATTGTCCAATGTGTGGAAAATTTAAAGTTGAACATGAAGTTGACACAAATGAATATGGTTACTTTAGTTTTCCAGAAGCATATTGTCCCCATTGTCTTGCTATATTAGGAGTAGTTATTGATTGTTTACCAAAGGACATAAATGATGGCTGAAATAGTTACGCCTCAGAAAATTCAGATGGCAGTGAAACGTGGATTCGAGCGTATGAAAAGATACCGCAGAGCACGAGCCATGTTTATAAAAGAGTTCGTTGGAAGTTATTATAGGAATGTACAGGGTCTTACTGGAGACGAACCAATTAACTTAATTTTCCATACTATCCGAACAATAGTCCCTAATTTGGTTATGAAAAATCCAGTTAATGAACTCATAACTCGTTTCACTCCACAAAAGATGTACGGGGAACTTCTTGGATTAGCAATAGACGAAACTGAGCGTGAAATAAATTTGAAAAAAACCTTACGAGCGTGGGTTGTGTCTGCTATTTTTGCATTCGGGATACTTAAAACCGGCGTGGCTGCAAGCGGGGAAATGTTGCAATTTGGTAATACAAAAATAGATCCGGGACAGATTTATACTCTCCTTGTAGATTTGGATGATTTTGTATTTGATCCAGTGTGTACTGATATTGATAAATCAGCTTTTCTGGGAAGTAGAATTAGAATACCAAGACAACTTCTTTTAGATACTGATGGGTATAATCGTGATCTTGTAATGAAATTACCGAGGGCACGTTTCAATACAAATAATAGAGTTGAGGATCTAACTAAGCAATCTATGAGTACAATGGAGATGTTTACACTACAAGATTTTGTAGATGTGGTAGAATTATGGGTTCCCGAAGCAAATGCTTTGGTAACAATTCCTGATCCAGATCAGATTACATTTGATGATTATCTTAGATTAACTGATTATTATGGCCCAATAGAAGGACCATTTACTTTATTGTCATTTACTCCACCTGTTCCCAATAATCCGTTTCCGGTTGCTCCCGTTAGTCTGTGGTATGATATTCATAAAATAGCCAATAGAATGTTTAAGAAAATAATGGATCAAGCAGATAGACAGAAAGATATTTTATTGTATAATCCTGCCCAGACAGATGAAGCACAGGATATTCTTGAAAGTAAGGATGGAGATAGTATAGCTTCTGCGGATCCAAAGGGGATTGAAGTTAAGTCTTTTGGTGGACAGAATCGTAATAATGAAGTGATGTTAAGTGAACTTCAAGTGTGGTATAATTATATATCTGGTAATCCAGATCAAATGGCTGGTAATATCCCACAAGGACAGAGGGGGAAAGAAACAGCAACAAGATCACAAATTCTCCAATCTAATGCTAATATTAGTATTGAAGATGCCAGAGATCTTTTATATGACGGGGCTGCTGACGTTGGTAGAAAAATAGGGTGGTATTTACACACTGACCCATTAATTAATATACCACTAACTAAACGGATAACTGGTGGGAAACAAGTTCAATTGTGGCTAACCCCAGAACAAAGACAGGGTGATTTTCTTAAATTTATTTTTAAAATAAGACAGAGATCTATGTCACGATTGGATCCGGCTGTTAGATCAAGACGAATTGTGGAATTTGGAACTAATGTAATGCCAGCTATGATGAATGCAGCTATGATAGCCGCACAAATGGGTGTAGAATTTAATATTAGAAAATCTCTCACAGATCTTGCTAATGGACTCGGTATTATAGAAGATGTCCAGGATTGGTTTGATGATCCAGAATTTGAACAAAAAATGTTGGCAATAATGAAGATGGGGCCGAAAAATGCTGGTAAAGCAGGTCAGGCTTCCGCAGAGGGCGTTATGCAGAATGGCGGATTCCCAATGGCTCGTAATATAATGACACCTGGACAGGAATTTAACCAAAATGCCCAGGCAGGAGCAGCAGAAGCTCAGTCAGCTAACTTTGGAGCAGTGGGGTTATAAAATGATAGGTGAGGTAACAAGAATGACAGAGAAAAAGATAGACGGTATTGATAAATGGGAAGTTGAAAGTGCAGCACGCAGTCTAATGGAAGCAATAAAGATTAGAAAAAATCCGAAATTGTTCGCTGCTGCTAAGAAAGAAGCAGCAAGGCAAGCAAAATTAGCTCAAGCTGCTGCGTTGGAAAAGAAAGTTAATGCGAAATTACTTCAAACATTTGGAAACCCTGATTCTCATAAAAAGAAAGGATATTGATGATTAATCATTCTTTTACTTGTAATTATTGTAAAAGGACTACTACAGATACAAATACAAAAAAGATTCATAGGTGTTTAAGCTGTGGTGGAGACATGCAATGGGATCTTAATATTGCTATTCATGGTAATTATACACACCCGATACATTCTGATGCTTTAGCAATACACCCAAATCAACGTGCAGAGCATGAACAATTATTTCCAAATATACGATTAGACGGACAAAACAGACCAATTTTTGATAATTTTATGGACCATGAAAACTACTTGAAAAAATGTGGCCTTGTGAAATTACCGCAAAAAATTAAACCTAAAAGCAATCGTTAAATTTTTATTAACGCTTACCCTTTTTAGGAGTATAAGAGATGGCAGACGAACCAAAAAAAGATGTACAGACATCGGAAGAAATGGCTGCTGAATTAGCAGTAAAAGTCAGTGATGAATTGGTAGAAACACAAACCAAAGAAGCTGACGCACAAGCAACCCTTGAAAAAGCAACCACTGATAGATTAGAAAAAACTTTTGTAACTGGTGAAAAGTTGGAGTTGCCAGAACCAGCTTTAAAAGAGGATGACTCTACCCCGGAAGGTGAACCGGCAGAGGAATCTGATGATAAAGATGGTCCTACCGCAGCAGAAAAGAAGGAAGAAGCCAAACTTGAAGCTGAAGCAAAAGCTAAAGAAGGTGAGAAAAAGGATGGTGAATCAACAGAGAAAGTTGATGATAAAGCTAAGGATGGGGATGCTAATAAAGGTGGTGATAAAAAGAAAGATATTCCACCGCTTTCTGATGCCTATTATCGTGCGGCGATCCACAGGGGTTGGAAACCTGAAGAAATTGATGAAATGTACGAAGCCAATCCCGAATTGACAGTAAGGACACTGGGCAATATTTATGAAGCAGTAAACAGAACATCGAAGGAATTTGCAGCACTTGGTCGTGCAGCTAAAGAGGCCGTTGCTCCAAAAACTGATGTACAACCAGCACCAGAAGCAGAAGCAAAACCTGAATTCAAAGGTATTGATATTGAGAAATTGCGAAAAGAGTATCCTGATGACTCCGTTGTTGATCTTGTTAAAGCAGTACAGGATCAAAGCAAAGCATTGTTTGATGAAGTTCAGGAACTTAAAGTTGTCAGACCTGCCTTGACATCGAGCCAACCGTCTGATGTAAATACCCAACAGGTTCGAGCCGTTGAACAGGAAGCTGCTGCAATTGAGCAGCAAATTGAGACATTCTTCAAAGCTGATGAGTTAAAAGGTTACGAAGATTTTTATGGTACTTTACCAAAGGATGCTACTGATTGGAGCAAACTCACTCCTGGTCAGAAAATGAATCGGTGGACTGTTATTGAAATGATGGATCAAATGATTGTTGGTGCTCGTACTCTTGGACGAGAACTAAAAATTGACGAGACACTAAATTTGGCTCATTTAAGTGTAACTGAGCCGATAAGAGAAAAAGTGATACGTGAGGATATTCAAGCTAAAGTTGTTAAGCGTAATAGTAGTCTCACTCTTAAACCTTCTGGTACTGCTCAATCTGGAGATGCAAAACCTCAGACAAAACAGGAATTAGAGAGTGTGACAACCGAGAGACTTAACAAAGTTTTTAATTGATGCTCGTATCTAAGAAAGGATTAAAATGGCTGTTAAAAATGCAGACTTAGCTGATCTTATTGCCATTACTCTAAATGATCTTCCCAAGCAAGAGTTTGAAGTTGCGTGGGATAATCAGGATTATGAGTTCTGTCGTATTTATCAGACAGAACGTATGGAAGTAGATGGTGGTCCTCAGATCGAGCGTAAAGTCATGTTGGACAACACAGGTAATGCACGGTATCGCAGACTCTATGATACTGATACACCTGCTGTTGGTGATGTTATGCACACCATTAAAGTGCCCTGGACTCAGATTGGTACGAATTATTCCTGGGATCGTGTTGAGATCATGAGGAATAAAAATTCGGCTAAAGGTTTCATTAATCTTATGAAAGTTCGTAGGATTGATGGCCTTTGGTCGTTGGCTGATCTTATTGAGGAAAGAGCCTGGAAAACCCCGGAAAGTTCTACGGATGATCTTTATCCGTATGGCGTTCCCTATTACTTGACTCCGTACACCGATACCAGTGGTACGATAAATTCAAGTTCAGGTTTTGTTGGTCAAGCTATAAAATTCCAGGATGCCACTTATTCGTATACGTGTGCAAATATCAATGCCAATAACGAAGCAAAGTGGCGTAGTTATGCGGCAATTTACACGTCTATTAATAACGCTTTCTTGAAGGCTTTCCGATTGGCATTTATGTATACTCGTTTTAAAGCTCCGTTAATCGTAAATGATCCACAAAATAAGCGTACAGCAATGAAGCGTGTATACACTGATTTTGATACGGTTGCAGAAATTATGAATCTGGCCGATCAAAAAGATGATCGTCATACAGGTAAAGACATTCTTAGTAACCTTCGTGTTGATGATGGTGGCCTGGCTTATGTTAATAGACTGCCAGTGGTTCCGATTCCGCAATTAAACAGTGCGGCTCTTTCACCGATTTACTGCATTGACTTTGCAAAGTTCATTCCTTATATACAGGATGGCTATTGGATGGAAGAAGGCGAACCTATGACTGATCGTGGTCAGCACACTACGTTTACAGTTTTCCTGGATGGTGCTCATAACAATTTGTGTTTAAATAGAAGGACTTGTGGTTTCTTAATGCACAAGGCAAGCTAATATTAATAATTTTATTCAAGGGGCCGAGCAATTAGCTCTTTGGCCCCTTTTTGGAGAAAAATTAAAATGGCAAAAGGAAAAGCAAAAACGACTCATTTGGGTATACAGGGTCTTGTTGGTCACAGTAATGCACCTGATTGGAGCTTTTTATATGAAGCGTCTTTGGTTAAATCCCCCAAGTGGAATATTGGTGATCATGTAGTGCTCCCTGATGGCCGTGAATTTGTTTATGCAAAGTCGGCTGCGGCTTGCATATCTGGTCAAGGCTGTGAGTTTACAGCTACAGGTGCTATTTATGGTTATCCCATCGCCACTGTTGTTAAGGGTGGTAAAGTAGTTACATTAGGCGATTCAGGCAGTGCTGTTCTTCTGACACATGCCGCAGCTTTTGCAGAAGATGTTTTTCGTGGTGGGTACTACCTATCGCATGATCATCCAGGCGGTAACGCCGATGCACAAGTGAGAGGGATTGTTGGGAATGATTACTCGGCTATAAATGCTGTTCTTACACTGTATTTAGATGCCCAATTACACAAAGCAGTGAGCACTGATGAATTCACCGAGATATTCGAGAACCCATACGCAGCTTTACGAACCGGGACGAGTTCCTCTCTTGCAAAAGCAGGCGTTCCTGCGGTTGAAGTTGCTGCGGCAGATACGTATTTCTGGGTTCAGAAAAATGGGGCAGTTTTTGCCGCCCCGCAGTCTGCTGTTATAAGCAACCAAATTGGTTGTTGGTGGAGAGCTGATGGTTCACTTCAAGATGGATCAACAGCGTATGATGCTAACACTGGTGATGCGAACATTAGTACACAATACGCAGGTCATACTCTATTAGGCAATTATGCCGGTTATGGCCCACTGTTTATGCTACAAGGTTAATTTGTTTAATCGTTATCCTGGGAACTTGTGTTCCCAGGATGACTTTTACTTGGAGAACGAAATGAAACTAAACCAGGCAAAAATGATTTTACAAGAGCCAAGGTATCTTAAAGCTCTTGAAATAGTTGCTGAGGCTGAGGCTGCTAAAGTGATTGCTGAAGCTGAAGAAGTTGTTAAAGATGCTGAGGCACGGGCCAGAGCCGAAGCCGAAGCCGAAGCCGAAGCCGAAGCCAGAGCCGAAGCCGAAGCTGCCAGTGGTGAAGCTGAGGTTGAAGATGAACTTAAAGTTAGTAGAGAATCTGTTGATGAAACTCCAGTTGAAGATGTTAATACTGACGATGATGTTGGTTATGGTTTCGGTAAAGTTATTGATGAGGATAACTAATGTTCGAGAACGTAGAATTTACTACGGGTGCCGACCAGGTAACATTTATTACGCAGACCAATGGTGACGTAATTAAAATCACAGGTCTTAACCTAAATGCCGAGAAAGCTGCTGCGTTAGCTTATTTGGTGAATCAACCAAAGCAATTGAAAATAGAAATAGGGGTGGTAGATTAATGGCCGAACCAACTTCAGCATTAAGTTTTGAAGATCTGATCTTACGAGTTGCAAGAGAAGCTGGTATTTCGTATCATGGTTCTTCTGGAAGTGAACGAGCCATGATCCCAGTTGATGAACATGATCTTGATCTGTGTAAGATTATAGTTAATGATGCAATTCGTATGTTTATCTCTGATGCTCCACTGAAGGGGTGGCGATGGATGAGACGGATTATGAGTGTTGTTCTTACAGCCACTCGTATTACGGGCACGGCTGATGCTGATACTGATGCCACACATTTAGTAGATTTAACTTTAGCAACTACTTATACTACTACCAATCAATTAGTTGGTTACTATGCTTATATTCTTACTGGTACAGGTACAGGTAGTTTTGCAAAAATCACAGCTTACAATAAAACTACAGGAAGTTGCACCGTAACTGATTGGCTCGATGCATATGGTAATCCAGGTGGAATTGATCCGGCTACGAATTCTACGTTTGCAATTACACCAGTTGAGACAGTGGGTGGTGACATATCCCGTTATCCGCTTGCTGAGAATTTCGGTGGTGAAGTAAATGGTCAGATTCACTATGCAGAAAATACAAATCACTCATCTATAATTGAATGGCGTGATGAAGCGTATATTCGAGCAAGGAGAGTAGTAACAGTGATTACTGGTTATCCACGATTTGTTGCTTATCGACCACTCGAATTTTATGCGGGTGGAGCAGGACCAAAACGAAGATGGGAATTAATCCTGGATCGTGATCCTGTGGCTGCGGATACTCTTGAATTTCCGTATACACTTGCGTTTGATGAACTTCGATTGGAAGCTGGTTTAGCAACTAATGGTGCTGCGACTGCTGTAAGTAACAGTACTTTGGCTAATATTTACCCCAATGAGCTTTTTAATGGCTGGACGATAAAAATAATTAGCGGTACTGGTAAAAGAGCTGTGGCCATTGTAACTAATTATGTGGGTGCTGATGGTGAATTTTTTGTTGCTGATTGGCTTTATCCAAATGGTACGGCAGCAGCAGTTAATCCGGCACCTGGGAGTGCGTATGTAGCTACACCACCTGGTAACTTACATCCGGCTGGTCTAAGATTCGATGAAGCGATTAAGGCAGCTTGTCTTGCACAGGCTGAGGTAGACATTGAAGATGTAGCAGCAAATTTCGTACAGAAGTATAATCAAAAGTCACTCCCAAGAGCATACGCAATTGATACAAGATCTGCACCAAGAAAACTGGGAAGCATGAACAGGGGAGAACGACATATAAATGAACGTACGTGGTTGGATATTACAACCGATAATGATATTTAAAAAAGGCAGGATGCCACATTAAGGAGATACCACAATGGGTAGTGCTGATGGGTATAATGTAAAATGGCGTAAAGATTGGCGATCAACTTCGCCAATAAGGTACAAGACTGTAAAAATAAGTAGTGCAGAAGTTTTACTTCTTAATAGTGTTCCTAAAGTGCTCGTAGTTGCTCCCGGAGCAGGTAGAGTTATTGAATTCGTATCGGCAGTATTGCATCTTGATTATGGTTCAGTAGATTATGCCAGTTATGGTACTTTAGAAATTCGGACAATTTCCAACACTTCGGTTTTATCTGGAACTTTGGCTACTGGTGAATTACTATATGCAAGTGCTGATAAAGTTGCAGTTATGATACCAGTGTCTACTGGTATTGGTTTAGATCTTAATGATGGAATAGAATTGGATGTTCCAGACGGAGTTCCTACTGCCGGAGATAGTACAGTGACAGTCATAGTTGGCTATCGAATTCATGATTTTGTTACTTATTAATAGTCCCGCACAGGGTTTATAAATTACTGTAGCCAGGGGTTACAAGTCCCTGGTTACAGTATATTATTAAAGGAAAAAATTATGATAGGACAAGAAGCTTTACAAAATATTACCATAGTAATTTCCAATGCCAGGATGACAAGCTCGGAGCATGATGCACTCAAGCAAAATATTGCATTTGTGGCACAACGATGTAAACGAGCAGATGAGTTAGAGAAACAAATTAAGGAGCGTGAGGATGCCGCAGAAGAAACAGAATGAAGAAGCTCTGACTAAAAAAGTTGCAAGGATGCTTAAAATGATTTATTACGGGAAAAAATATCATGCTAAAATTGTAAAACCCAAACCTGTAGTAAAATCAACAGCAAGAACTAAAGCTATTACAAAAAATTTAAGATCAGCAGGACTCACACAAAAAGAAATAAATCGTTTGCGAGGCATAAAATGAAAATAAGATTTCCTTCGCAGGGTGTGGATAAAGGTCGTGCCACGTCTGAACAACCGCAAGCAACATCACCAGATATGAATAATATGCGTCTGTATGATACACTTGGTAATCGAGCACGTGGTGGTCAGCGTCCTGGACTTGATAAATGGGGGGCAGGCACACAAATTGGTGCGGCGGAACAACCAGTAGTTGCTATGTGTATAGTTAGTTCAGTGGTGTAAAATGTCTATAAGATTTGATTATTATATTACAGGTGACGTTGGTCAATATCCAGTAGGAGATTTTGCTGGGTCTAATTTCGCACCTGGTCAAACTTTTCTTGCATCAACAGATTATGACATAGAAAGTGTTAAACTAAGATTAACTAATCCTGCTATAGGTACTGGTACGCTAACAATAGGCATATATGCAGTTGATGGTTCTGGTTTTCCCATTAATTCAGCATTAGCAGAAATTACATTTGATCTAAGTACAATGTCATTAGGTGAAACGTGGTATGAATTTACTTTTCAAAGTTCAGCATCATTAACAAATGCAACCACATATTGTATTGTTTTAGAAACATCAGATAATACGGAAAATGTTGCTTGGGATAAAGGGACAGGCGGCATTTATACCGATGGAAAAACAGTAAGAAGCATAGATAGTGGTGCTTGGGGTAATGCAGGTACAGATTATGACTTGATTTTTGAAACATGGGGTATTCCACCATTACCAGGAAAACCCACGAATCCATCACCGGGTGATACAGTATCAAGTATAACACTTGATGAATCACCATTAAGCTGGGATGCTTCAAGCCCTTCTGCTGATACCTATGAAATATACTTTCGTGAACAAGGGGATGCCTGGGGAGATCCAATAGGAACTGCCCAAGCAGGAGTTTCATTAGTTCTTGATTTTGGATCAATTGATTATAGTATAACTTATGAATGGAGAGTAGATGCTACTAATGCTGCTGGAACAACTACAGGAGACACGTGGAGTTTTGATGCTATAGTATTTGCCCCCATTTTACCTGGTGCTTCTGGTGGTGCCGGTGGCGGTGGTGGCGGTGGTGGTTCTGGAGAAGAATCAAGCCCCAGCGGTGAAAATAATATGATAACTCTTAGACGACTTGTAGCTGCTGCAAATTCAAAGATTTGGTATGAGGATGTATAAATGGCGGATATTAGTATTTCTGATCTTGTTACATATAAGCGTTTAGTAGCCGCCGGAAATGATAATATATATTACGAGGATATTGACGTGGCTGTAGGAACAATGGTAGAATTAACAACAACTGCTGTCGGTGGACAGTCAAGTGGGGCAATAGATACTTCTGATAATCTTAATATGTTTGAATTATTACAAAAAGTATTTGTAGTAAATGGTAGTAATCTCAGAGTAGCAGATTTTATAAATACAAAATTAACATCCAATGCTGAAATTACTACTTATCTTCCTTCTAAGGGAGACATACTTTCACAAGTTCAAAATGGTGGTGATATAGCCTATATGGTAGTAGACTATGTGTCTGCATGGGCGAGTTCAAAGCATCTTATCTATGGATATGCTTATTATGCCGGTAGTGCCACAGCATTTGTGACTAATAAAGATGTTAAAAATGCCAATGGGAATATCGTAATAGCTCTTGCAAATTTAACTACTGTAACAGCAAAACCACATTGGTATGATTGGACAGTTTATAATGGTGATACTACTACTTATGGCACTATGCCAAATAAAGCATATCTTGGATGTAATTATCGTGGTCGTCCTGTTATTAGCGGGGATCCTGAACATCCGCATCAATGGTATACGGCCCGTCAATTTCATCCCTGGGATTTTGCTTATGTGGCTAATGATGCTCAATCCCCGGTTAAAGGTGGCAATGCTGATGCGGGTGAAATTGGTGATATTATACGTGCACTAATTCCATATAAAGATGATTATCTTATTTTTGGATGTGCTACGTCAATGTGGTTTTTAGCTGGTGACGCAGCAGACGGTGGTACTATTAATGAAATGGATCTTACCGTTGGTATATTCGGAGCTAATAGCTGGTGCTTTGATGGAGAAGGTAATTTATATTTCTGGGGAACTAATGGGCTTTATAAAACTACTATTCCAGGAACACCAAAATGTATTTCAGAAATCAAATTACCAAATTTGGTAAATGAAACAATAAACAGTGAAACAATTGATCCAGCGACTCATAGGATTATATTAGCTTATGATCGTGTGAGAGCAGGTATTTTAATTTGTATAACTAAACTTTCTGACGGCACTAATTCAAATTATTTTTATGACCTACGTACTTTGGATGAAACTGGTATTGGTGGATTTTTCCCGGAATCTTATCCTAATGAGTGTGGTCCGTATTCATTATTTTATTATGCGGCCAATGATAGCGATTATAGAGATTTACTTGTCGGGTGTAAAGATGGATATATTAGAAAATTTGATGAATCAGCAAAAGACGATAACATAGGTGGATCAAATCAAGCAATTGATAGTTATGTAAAATTTGGTCCATTACAAATAGCTGATGATCCCAAATTTGAAGGAAAAATAACTGGATTAGATATTATTTCTGCGGGTACATTGCCGAGTGGTGGTTCATCAGATTCAAATGATATAGGCTGTAAATTATATGCTGCGGATTCAGCAGAAAAAGTTATAGAGAAATTAGCAGCAGGTACAAATCCCAATTTTTCAAAAACATTTGTAGCTGCTGGACGAAGGCGTGGAAGTAATATTAGAAGAAAATTGCGGGGTGTGTATGCCGGTATTGAATTGAGGAATAATACTTCTGGAGAAACCTGGGGGTTTGAACAATTATTAATTGATGCAGTAAAAAGTGGGAGATTGAAATAATGGGAATGACTTATAGTGCAGCTATGGCCTATGCACGACAAAGGGGTGGTGGAACAATTACACCCACCAGAACACTTCCTGGTCAGTCAGTGCAATATAAAGTAACTGGTGCCGGTGGTGGTGGTGGTGCCAGTGGTGGCGGTGGTGGTGGTATAGATCCAGCGACCAGTACGGCTCTTGAAAAAGCAATGGCATTCTATAGAGAAGGTGGCGGCTATGGTAAAGGTGTTGAGGCTGGACTTGAACGTGGACGAGTAAAAGCTGTTGCAGGTGGGATGCAGGGTCTTGTAAGTGCCGGTCTTGCAGGAACAACTATGATGGGTGGTCTTGGTAAAAAATATGAGGAAGAAGTTGCAATGCCAGCACGAGCAAGAGTTGAGGAAACCAGGGCACAAGCAATTTCTGGACTTGAAACATTAAAAGCTCAAATAATACAGGGAGCAACTGAAGCTGCACGAACAAGAGCATTGCAGACATATCTTGCCAAATTACAATCCAGCACACAGATAGGAATTGCCGGTATGCGGACAACTCCTTCTATTGTGCGTACAGGAGCACGTGCACCCGCAAGAACTACACAGCAAGGTGTTGATAATTTCTACACTAAACCCCGTGAAAGTTATGGTAGTATTGCTGGCGGTGGTGGTGAACCTTATCAATTTGAAGCGGCTGAAACAATATACGGAGATCCCACTGTACGTGGTACAGAAGGACAACCTATTGGAGAAAGGCAAACAGGGGTTTATACGAGTGGCGGTTATGCTCCTTTTCCAAAAAGATGGTCATAATAACTTAATGAGAACCTATTAATATGGGTTTAATCCCAGTAATAAAATTAGATAATTTAGTTTCTATGAGACAAGCAATTCAGAAGTTGGCTCTTAAATTAGGTCCCAATTCTGAACCCACATTTGCTGGCTTAATTCTTACAGGACTTACAGCCAGTCGTTTGATTGCTACTGATGCTACTAAAGCTCTTGAATCTATTGATCTTGATGCCTGGATAGCTGGAACCGCAAATCAAGTTATAGTAGCGGATAATAGTGATGGATCAGTAACCCTGTCTCTCCCACAAAATATTCATATCTTAGCTACACCGCAGTTTACAAGCATATTTTTACAAACAGATGCAGACACTCCCAAGCTTATACTTCAAGATATAGATGATGAAAGCCGTGCTGAAATAGAGATGGCGGGCCTTACTTTGGTTATAAAGAATACCATTCAAGATGCAGATATTGCCTTTGTATTTAATTCAGGGGGCGCTATTAAAGTACTTGGGTTTAATGCCTCTGAGAATCTTTTCAATATGAGCGATACTGCCATAGGTGCAACAGTGGATTTGAAACTCGTCCCGAATGTAACTGGCGATGTAGTGTTATTCAGTGATACGGACGTAGCCGATGCTGCTGATGGTAGAAAGTTAATTATTCATAGAAAAGCGGCAGAGGGCGATAAATACCTTCGTATGTATATTGATGATTTGTCCAATCCCAGAATTGAAACAGATGGTATAAGTATTTGTTATGGCTTAAATGCTGGTAGAGTTAATACTGGTGCTTTAAATGTCTTTTTAGGAGAAGATGCAGGTTATAATAATACAATAGGCATATCTAATATGTTTATAGGGAATTCGGCTGGTTATACAAATGCTGATGGTAGCTATAATGCTTTTATTGGTAGTGAATCAGGTAAGTTAGCTACTGGCTCGTACAATCTTTGTATCGGTCGTGCTTCCGGTTATAGGTTTGGTGGCACTTATAATGTAGCAATAGGAGATAAAGCGGGGTGGCTTGCTACTTCTGCTAACTCTAATGTACTTATTGGAGGGCTTGTTGCTCAAAAATTGACTACCGGCGATAAGCATACATTCATCGGCTATCAAGCTGGGCACGAAGTTACAACGAATAGTAGCAGTGTTTGTATTGGCTATCAGGCCGGATACTATGAAACTGCGGGAAATAAATTATTCATAGATAATACTGCAAGAGCAAATGAGGCTGATGCAAGAATTAAAGCTCTTATCTACGGAGTGTTCGCTGCGGCAGTTGCCGACCAGGATTTAGTATTTAATGCTGATGTCGGCATAAAGCAAATCCCAACCAATGCTCTTTCGTTACCTTTAGACCAGAAGATAGATTTCGGCGACAATGCAGTTTACATCTTTTCCGATGACGATAGCTTTTTGGATTTGGTTGCCGATGGTGGTATAAGATTCAATACCACTGATTTAGTAGTAGATACAGTGAATCATAGGGTGGCGATTGGAACTGCAACCGATATGTTGGCTCCACTTGGTATAACTGGTGATACAGCAAGCATTGAAGATAGACATGAAGGTATATGGATACGTGGAAAAACTGGAGCTTATATTGTTCAAATAAATGTAAGAGGTCCAAGGTTGGAAATAGGTGGTGGAGCTTCTTTAGATACAACACCTGCTATGTCTGTTAATTATTTAACAGGCCACGTAGGTATCGGGACGACGACGCCGGATTATATACTTGATATTGATGCTGGAGAGATAGGGGACAATAACTATGATGGTTTGAGGATAGTTGACGCTGGTTGGAAAGCGGTCAGTCATCCAATGCTTGACTTCTATAACTCACATGCATCATTCAATGGTTCTTTAGCAAGGATATATGGTGAAATAGGAAATTTAGGAGAGAATTCTAAGTTATATTTTGCTGTGGCAGATAGTTCCAAGAACCTCCAGGATAGAATGGTAATTGATAAAGACGGCAACGTCGGCATCGGGGTGGACAGTCCTGACGCAAAACTCGAAGTCAACGGCGATGCCGCTATCGGCGATGGCACAAATAAAGCCCAGTTTGCTTCCGATGGTGAATTAATTTTGGCAGGCACAGCAAGGGTAAAAGCACAAATTCCAATAGATAATGCAAATTTAGGAAAGGGTGCAACTAAGGCAACACAAATTATTGTTGGTAATTATAACGCCTGGGAATTTGGTATAAATGATGATTCTGTTTTTACATTTCATTTGCCTCACGAATGGGCTGCTGGAACAGATATAACAATAAATATAGATTGGTATATTA
>SDBV01004508.1_pt1 | contig 19997 bp, 18 predicted proteins | sample 2277081 | NCBI WGS metagenome assembly SDBV01 (sample SAMN10402039, study PRJNA504765) | marine sediment metagenome | isolation source: marine sediment core GS10_PC15, 223 cmbsf | place: Arctic Ocean: Southern Knipovich Ridge | collected 2010 | reverse complement strand
GACCGATTCCCCTTTTTGCAGCTCCCAATCGGCGGCCGGTTCGAAAAGGCCCTCTGCGAGCTGCACGTCGCAATCTACCACTGGTCCGTACCAATGATACTGGTCATCCGGCCACTTTTCACCCGGACTTTCATTCGCGTACATCTTGAAAACCAACCCCATCTGCTTGAGATTGTTGGCGCAGGATGTGCGCCGGGCCGCTTCCCGCGCGCGGGCCAAGGCTGGGAGCAATATCGCCGCCAAGATTCCGATAATCGCGATAACGACCAGTAACTCTATTAATGTAAAACCCTTTTTCGTTGACATTTCTGATCCTCCTCTCTTATCTTACAAGTTCTGATTGAGGTTCACGTCACACACACTAATTATTGACACTCCAGGGTCGCCGGTAATTCCCACGCTCCTCGGCGACGCACGGATACTTCGGCTCTCTGCCCTCCTTTCTCGCTCACTCCGTATAGATAATGCAAGCTCCGTTTAGAGACCGCCCCTCCCTCTCCATCGCCGATCGCTTGGATCCATACCCGAGCAGACAGAGCGGAGCCAGGCGATCCGTAATTCCATGGATATTCTTATTTTTATCAGAGATCTATACTATACCTCACCTCCGTATTTGTCAAGTGATCGAATCAAGCCATCCAAGACCTTAGCTTCTCATGCAGGAGGCACAGTTCAGCTCTCTCTGGCGGATCGAAGCGACTCGCGCATTTAGCGAGGACCTGACGATTACTGCTGTGTATCTCCGGCGCCGCTCGCCTTCGCTGTTGCACGGCCGAACAATCGATTCGCTGTCCGCCCTCAACCTAACCCTTATCAGCCTCCATATAATGGTCCGCGAGATTCGTACCACGGGTCAGGAAAGCGGCCTACTTCCGAGGACCCGTCTTCTCAGGCACGCCATTTTGGTAACCCTGCTTTGGCAGTCCCGGCGGCAATTTGCCCATCTCCTGCAACCGGCGCGTCATTTCATCGCCGATGAGGATGTTGGGGTCCGAGCGGCCCATGCGCGTGGCCCCGTAACGCGTGTCGGCCAACAGGCTCACGTCGAGCGCGTCCCCATAGCGAAGGTAGCTGTCGACGACCTTCTCACTCGCCTCCACGAACCAGTCCGCCGTCGGCTGGCGAAACCCTTGGTAGGCGGAACCCGGTTGGGGATGGAACGCGAAGCCCACCGTGTATACGCCTTTCGAAATCCGCTCTTCCACGCCCTCGACGAAGCCCGCCATGGGCTCGATGCCCATCACCACAGAGCTGATCGACCCGCGCCCGCGGCCAAATATCCCGGCTGCGGCTTCCTGGGCCTCCTTCCAGTATTCGTGGGTGTAAGTCTTGCTCTTGCCGGGGCAGATCGCGGCCCAGTACGCCGGATCCATCACCTCCAGGTCGAAGGCCGTGCCATTGAGCCCGAAGTCTTTCCACTTATACATCTCGGAAAAGTCGTCTGGCGGATACACGTTCGGCGCGATTTGCAGCTCCGACAGGACGTCATCGTCCAGCGACTCGCGAAACTGGTCCATGCCCCGCTCCAGAAGGCCGGTCAGTTCGTGCCGTTGGGATGGTGGCAGCACGCCCTGGCTGAACAGTACGATGCCACGCCAGCCATTCTGAATGGCCGAGATCACGCCATCGGTCGAACGCGCCGCGACCTCGCGGGCCTCTGGCCCTATCGGATCCATCTCCGCGTTGCCGAATGCCTTCATGCAGTACTTGCAGGTCATGCCCATGACCCGGTTGTGGCAGGAAAAGTTAAGGGGAATGGACAGGAGCGAAGAGTCCCTGGCCGGCGTTCCCGTGCCCAAGACCTCGCCCATGTCGGTTATGGCCGCGTGGTCACCCTCCCACGCAATCTCCAGACGCGAGTATGGATTCGGGAATGCCGCGAGAGGCAGTTCGCAGCCGTCCAACACGATGGCGCCCCGTCCCTTCTTTGACGGCTCCTTCGCGTCGTAACGAATGCCTTCAGCGAGGACCCGTGCCTTGAGGTAGATGTCTTCCTTGGTGATGTTTCTCTTTTCAACCATGCTGTCTTCCAAGATAGTTTGGGAGATCACTCGTCCGCTTCCGCGGCGCGCCGTTCTTCGAGTGCGGCCAGTATCTCCTGATGGCGTTCGGCATTCAGCCGGTACATCAACATGAACCCAACGCCCAGAGCGGTGATAATAAGATAGACTGGGCCAGTCATGAAGAGGAGCCCGTTCACCACCTCAGGCTCCAGCTCACTTGCCACGGCATCTTCCGGAAACCCGATTATTTCGAGTCCGAAGCCGCCAATCATTGCCCCAAGGCCGATGGTCGATTTCATGGCGAAGGTGCGAATCGAGAAGACAACGCCTTCTGCCCGGGCGCCCGTCTTGTACTCATGGTCATCACAGATGTCTACCAGTTGGGAATCCACCACGATGGCCATGACGGGCAGAATCATGTAGCCCGCGAATAACGGGCCGAACAGCATCGGTAAGAAAAAGTAGGATTCATGGCCGGGAAACGCGCCAAACATCCGCAGTATGTGCGGCAACGCGACGAGCGAAGCCGAGACCAACGAGGCGAGGATAAACGTGCGTTTCTTGTCGAGCCGGCGAGTCAGATAGACCGTCAGAGGAAGTGCGACCAGGATTCCCGGCAGCTTGGCCCATCCTGAAATGGCGAGCTCTTCGGTCGAGAGCCCATAGCCGTAGAGATAGGTGAAGTTGGCCACTATGCCAAGGATTCCGAGTGCGGCAGCGAGCGTCAGCCAACTGGCGCAGACGGCAAGATAGGAGGGGTTAACGATGAGTTGCAGGAGGTTCTTGAAGTACTCCTTCGCGCTGGGGCGGTATTTGCTCGTCTGGTGCAAGAAGGGGATTTGGTCGCGCGTGCCTAAGGTACAGACCATAATGGCGCCAAAGGCGACCACCGCCCCTACGATTGCCAGCACCGGATAGCGCCCTACGTTGAGCAGGCCGTTGTCGTATCCGGGCGTAGATGGAAACAAGAGGATCAACACAGCCATCGCCACGGCCACGCCCAAGAAGGAGCCTATCACCGAGTTCCAACCGAACAGCGAGGTGCGCTCGTGATAGTCATCGGTGAGTTCCGCGCCCAAGGCATCATGAGGTATGTTGTAGAACGTAATGGACAAGCGCAGAGACACCAGGCAGATCACGAGCCACCAGAAATAGCCTGTTTCGCTAAGCCCCGCCATGGGCTGATACAGAAAATAGAACGACACCGCTAGGGGGAATGCCGAGACGAACATGAAGAGATGCCGCCTCGCCCAACGGGTTCTGACACGGTCGGATAGTGCGCCAACCAGCGGGTCGGATACCGCGTCGACGATGGCCGCAATCAGGAATGCCATGCCGAGCAGCTTGGGGCTTACTCCCAGTATCTGATTGTAGAGGATCATGGTGGTGATGCCGGCTGCGGTAACCATGGCTTCCTGGAGAGCGCCGGAGGAAAACACCAACTTCGTGCGCAACGGCAGTTTCCGGTTGCGCGCATTCACTGCGCCGTTGGCCCTCGCATCGTCTCCCAAACCAAGTTCCGATGAGCTACCTGTATCCATTCGCTGCCTTTCTCAAGTCAAACTGACGAAGCACCAGCCAATCGACTGCAAGTATGTTTTTAAGGGGCCGGCACGTCAACTTCACCATCTGGAGACTCCCCAAAAAGGGGACCAGTCTTCGCGGACGCTTGGCCTTCTAGGTCCCGCCACCTTAGGCCTATTGCCAGAAACGGTCGATCTTGCACCAGCGCCTGATTGGGATCTGCTCGCCCGTGATGCTGTCGGATGCCTCGGACGCGAGGAAGAGCGCCAGATTGGCAACGTCTTCAGGGTCGGGCGGCAGCTCCAAGCGCGGTACCGGATTGCCATCTTTGTCGGTATCGGATGGGATTACTTTGTAGTCCTTCAGCATTTGTGTCGCAATCAGTCCAGGGACGATCGTATTCACGCAGATGTTGTGCTGCGCCCACATAAACGACAGATTGTTGCTCAGGCTGATCATTCCGGCCTTCGACGCAGAGTAATGAAGCGCGCCCGGGTTACCTTTGGTCCCGGCAGTCGAAGCGACATTGATGATCTTGCCGCTCTTCTGCTTGATCATCTGCTTGCCCGCCGCGATGCAACACAGAAACGTGCCGGTGAGATTCATATCGACGACCGCGACCCATTCTTCATACGAAGCGTCCTCCGCTTTACTCTGTTTTCCCCAGGTGCCCGCGTTGTTGACGATGACATCGAGCTGGCCAAAGGCGTCCACCGTCTGCTTGACCATGTTGTCCACCTGGTCGGGCTTGGTGATATCTGTGGAGATGGCGAGGGCTTCCTTGCCGGAGGCCTTGATGTCCGCGGCCACCTTATCCAGGTTCTCCTGATTGCGGCCAACGACGACGACGTTCGCGCCGGCTCTCGAGTACTCCTTGGAGATGAATGTACCGATACCGCCTGCGCCACCCGTAACGATGGCGGTCTTGCCTTGCAGTTCGAATTTGGACATGTTTGGGTATCCTCTTCTGGTTATTTCTTGACGGTCTTAGTTTTCATTGATGTCTTCGATTTCGTTGGTGGCCGACCCGAGGGCAGGACCTTTCCCTCGGGATAGTCGGCGCCTGTGATGCTCTTGTCAACCGACCGATTCCATGCCTTCAGTTGCTCCAGCATGCGAGCGGCGATTTCGGGTTGTTGCTCGATCAGGTCTTGTTCCTCGGCCGGATCGCCGATGAGGTTGAAGAGCTCGTATTCTGCTTCGCCCTCCCTCGAAAAGTTCTTGACCAGTTTGTAGTCGTTGACCAGCCACGCGACGCCGCCGCTGGTGCGGAACCCGATGGGCCGCTCCCGCCGCGCGGGCTCCGACACGAAGACATCGGCGAGAGAAATGCCGTCGTGCACATCATTAATCGACTTCGGGTCGAGATGCGCCACTTCGATCAGCGTTGGAAAAATGTCCATTGTGCTGGCGGGAAAACTGCTGGTTCGCGGTACGATGCCCTTGGGCCACTCGACGATGGCCGGAACTCGCAATCCGCCTTCGTAAAAGTCCTTCTTAAAGCCCCGCAAATGCCCGGTGGTATCCGGGTGTACCCCGAGGTGCTCCGGGCTGTAGTCAATGTTCGGCAATCCGCCATTGTCGCTCTTGAACCAGACCAGCGTATCGTCCGCGATGCCCAGGTCCCGCAGGCCTTTGCGCAATGTCCCAATAGAGCGGTCCATGGCAACCAACTCGCCGTGATGGTCGGCGGACCCAGGGTCGAGCGACGCAAAGGGCCCTGCATCCTCTCGTGACGCCTCGAATATCCTGTGTGGAGAGGAGTACCAGATAACAGCAAAGACGGGTCTATCCTTGGCGATTTCCCTGCCAATGAATTTCAGCGCCTCATCGACGAGGACTTCGGATGAGTCACCCTTGAACTGTTCCGGTACGCCGTTGCGGCTCAGCACGGGGTTGAGATTGAACTGACCCGTGGCGGAGAGCCAGTAGTCGAAGCCGAGCTCTCCCGGATTGTGAGGGTCCTCCTTTGGCATCGGGTCTTCAGCCGGGCGACTGACGGTGTTGAGGTGCCATTTGCCAAAGTGGCCCGTCGCGTAACCAGCATTCTGAAACGCCGTAGACAGCATCTTTTCCTGTTTGTTGATCGAGTCACCGACGCGAAACGCGCCCGTGCGATCATTGGTTCGGCCTGTCATGACCGATGCCCGCGTAGGCGTACAGCTGGGCGCACCCGCGTAAAATCGATCGAAGCGAAGCCCGCTATGGGCCATTGCATCCAGATTCGGCGTCTTCAATAGGGGATGCCCGTAGTAACCCGTTTGCGCCCAACCCATGTCGTCCGCCATTACAAGAATGACATTGGGACGAACCCCTGACGGCGGGGCCGGTTCCGCGTCACCGGGGAACCCGATGGTGAGTAGAAACAAAGCGGCCACAGCAACCGCGACGGCGCGGACCGCTCCACACCGGAGATCGGGCAAGTCATACCGAGGCATGGGATCACGTTTCATCTACTCTTCCTTTGATACGGACCATCACCCACCGAATCGACGACGGGAAACGGACCAGCTAGAGAGGACTCTGTCCTTATGGCGTATACCATATCGGCGAAGTATACGCTCGTTCCTGGGTGATCATGGGGATGTTCTCGGGCAGATCCTTCAAGCCGTAGTGCTTTGCATCGTAGGCCGTCCATCGGGGCGTGGGAATCTCCAGCACGCGCACATAGTAAAAAGCGGATTCAGCCCCATTGAAATCCGGGTCCTTCCACACCACGGCCAGTTCCGGGTCGCCAATGCTGTTGGCGTAGGAGGCATCTTTCACGTCCACCGTATTGCCCACGGGTTCGACCTTGCCCGCGCCATCCTGCACACGGCCATCCGACAGCGCAACGTCATAGATCTTCTCGTGCAGCTTCCCCTGGCCGTCCCGCCAACCCTTAATGACCTGTACCCGGTCCAAGTTGGCGCCATCAGGATCTTTCACGGCCCGAACAAGAAAAGAAGGGGACTTCCCCTCAGGCCCGTGGGCAAGATCGCCGCCCATCGGCACCCCCCCAGCATAGCCCGCCTGCGCAAGATCCGAGCGCGCCGCGTCCTCCGCCGCATAACCCCAACCTCCAAAAAAACGCACCGTCATCCGCGGCCCCGTGGTGGCATACGTCTCCTTGCGCCTCATGGCCGCAAACAGGGATTCCCGCGTGTTCTCAGTGGCCCAGACGCCTGCATAGCCCGAGGCGCTGTAGTACCATTGGATTGCCGAGCGGTAGGGGCTGGGTTCATTGAGTCCCATCTTGCCCCAGAAAGTGTCCTCGTCGGCGGTCGCGAGGGCGGTGTGCGAATCCGTGCTGCCAATCATGCCAAACTTGAATGGATTGACGCCCAGTTTGGCTTCTTGCTCCAGCCCGAGCTTCAGGGCGGAACGGGCATAGGACGTTTCCTCGGTTCTTTTGAAGGCCACGCCTTGCCCATCCTTGGCGCCCTTCGTCACGTCCTTGGCACTCTTGTCGCCGTCCTTGGCGCTCTTGTCGCCGTCCTTGGCGCTCTTGTCGCCGTCCTTGGCGCTCTTGTCGCCGTCCTTGGCGCTCTTGTCGCCTCCCTTGGAACTGGTGAACCCGCTAAGCGGCGGCCACGTCTCGTAGTCGGAGAACTCATCGGCCGGGGAGAGGAATGGGTGGGTTTCCGAGTCACCTTTGATCTGGGTCGCTTCAAGGAGCGGTTCCCAGCGCGAACGGGTCCGCGCGTAGGTTTCCGTGAGCGGCTTGCCGTCAAAAGTACCAAGCTTGAACATATTGCCCCCACTTAGATTGGCGTTGTGGGGAATGGCCATCACTCTTCCTCCCGTGCGGTCCTCGTAGTCTTGCAGGTAGGCCCAGAGGTCCTCCGGGTCGTCGCTATCGAAGCGGGAGTACGGCAGGACCTGCAGGGCCTCCTCAGGGCCGCCCGCAAAAAGAACGTTCCGGTGAACCATCCGCTGGGCGTCCCGCGCGCTCCACTCATAGCCGATAAAGGCCGTGAATTTGCCCGGGTCGTTATGCCTTTGCGCGCTCGCGATCACGCCTTCCCAGACCGAGCGCTTGAAGCCTTCATCGATGCCATAGTTGCCTTGCCATGCGCCTTTGGCCGACATCAGGAGCTGGTTTCCACGATTGAATGCCTCTGCATTTTCCGCATTGAGGACGTCGGGCAGGGGGGTGAGCGTGGCAATGAGCTTCGCCCAGTACTCACTGTGCTCCGTTGCCGGCACTGTGCCATCGCCCGCGGCCAGCCGGGGAAGTACGCCCAGGTTCTCGGCGTGATCGGCCACCATGACGAAATCCAAGGGACGCCGCAGGCGTACTTCCTCGCCACCCGTCGCCTTAATCGTCTCGCCTTTGGCAAAACGGTAGGCATCATCCGGCGTCAACCGGGCGCCCATGGCGAAGGCGTCTCCCGATAGGAAGGTGTGCACGTGCGTGTCGCCCCAATAGACCTTGGTTGGGTAGGTTTGGTCCACGTAGGGCGAATAAGGTTCCTCCGCGAACGCAGTGAGGGGGGAAAGGGACAGTGCGAGCACGACTAACAGCACGTTCCCGGTACGCCTGTGGGTAGTGGATTTCATTTCTTCATCTCCCTAGTTGCGGATCCCGGTAACACCTATGTCGCTGAAACCGGTGAAGAAGTCTCCCTTGAGCGCGTCACCGGTGACGGTCCCCTCGAAGTCCATCTCAAAGTCCCAGCCGCCTTTGTCAAAGGCGTAGGTGAAACGCACGGCTCTGCCCTTGGATTTCACATTCCAAAGGCTGTGGGTCTCGCCGGCTTCCACGTCCTCAAGGGTCGCGTTGAGATCGGGACTCACCTGTAGTTTAAACTCCCTCTGAGCACCGCCCCAATCGCATGCGAGTGTCCACGAGCCCACAAGGGACTCCCCTGTGCCGTCGCCGCCTGTTTCCACGCCGGCCGCTCCGCCGGCGTTCAGGTCCTTGAGCTTCTTGGCGACCTGGCGGGTACGGTCCGCCAATTCAGAGATCTTGTTGTCATTGCAGTCGCGAACGGAGGAGAGCAGACGGTCGTTTAGGACACCCACCCATTTCTGAGGAAGGGCGCGAGCGCCGAATTTGGCGCCGAGGATCGAGCCGGCTGTGGCGCCGTTGCAGTCCGTGTCCCATCCGCCGCGGACGGCCACGACGATACCGGTCTCGTAGTCGTTTGCGCCGAAGAGAAGCCCCATGACGACCAGGGCGGCATTGTTAATGGTATGGACGCCGTGGTAGTGGCCGTACCGTTCGTTGACCCGGCTCCAGACACGTTCCCAGTCCGCTTCCTCCCGGCACCATGCCACGGTATCGCGCACGGCCACCGCGAGCCGGCAGTTCGCCGGGACCTCGCTCAGCCCGATTTCGACGATCTTCTCCACATCGCCGGTCACGAAGGCGGCCGACAGCATGGCGGCGACGAACATCTCGCCGTATATCCCGTTCTTGACATGGGATATGCTCGCGTCGCGAAAAGCAAGTTCTGCGCCCATTTCCGGCCACCCCGGCGTCACGTAGCCGAAGATGTCCGCACGGATTTGCGCGCCGATCCACTCGCGATAGGGATTGCGATACGTGGCCGACTCCGGCGGCCAGCGATGGTTCACAAAGTTGCGGTACGCGACGTTCTCGGCCGTATAGAGCAAGTTGTAGGGCATGCGGCCCAGCCAGTTGTTTGCCATGCTTCGCGGAGCGAAATCCGCCCCCTTGTCCTCGAGCATAAGCAAACCAAGAATAGGATAATCCATGTCGTCATCCCGGTCCATGTAAGTGATGTTGCCGCGCGTACAGCTCTTAAGTCGGGCGTCAGGATGGCCCTCGACATAAGGGAAGTAATCATCCAGCGGCAAGGCATTCGCATCCGCCAAGTAGCTGTCAATCTTATCTTTCGACCAGCCCTCGGAGGGTTTCCCCAGGGCACATCCCGCCGCTCGCCCCAGCCACGCGCCATAGATACGGTCTCGCACGCCGTCGTCGGTCAGGTCAACGTCCATGCGGCGCGGTCCATCAGGCCGGAGCGCGCGAATCGCATCGAGCGTCGAAGGCTCGTCATACGGAAAATCCGCCGCAGGTTCCAGGGCGTCCAATTCATCGTAGAGGGCTTCGAATGTTCCGGCTTCAACGGTATCGCCACCATCCAGCGCCGCTTGGATTCGCGCATCGATGGCTTGCGTGTCGCAACCCTCCTCACGCCGCTGCACGAGCTCCAGGCGGATAATCGATCTAAGTGAAATATTCAACGCTCTATTCCCTTTCTGGAAGTTCCTGCCATGCCGTCTGTTCTAACGGTGGCGATGTTGGCGTTTGATAGGGAATAAACATATTGCCATTCTCAACATATCCCCCATGCTGCAATACGTTCCATTTCCCCGCTTCCACAGTTGCATCCAAGATATCGTCCCATTCTATCGATTCCGGGTAGATATCCTTAATCGAGTTGTTCTCAATGGGCAAGTCTCGCAGTATGGCCCACTTCTCAGGGATTCCCTTCATGCCCAATACAGTACCCAAGATGCCTGCTACGCTCGATGGATTGCAGTCAGCATCCAATCCACAGCGCATGGCGACATTCATGCTCTTCCAAAAATCGCCACCACCGTACAAGAGCCCCATATAAACATAAGCGCCATTAATCCTGACATCCAATTTCATGACCGGTTCGCCGTCCTTCTTCCCCCATTTGAGTTCGAGCGCGTTCCAAGCATCTTGCCAGTCCGGATACTGCTGGTGGAGGTCGAGCACGTCCCGCACCATCTTCGCATAATCGCTCTCCGCGGGGATAGCTCTCAGGCTATACTCGGCCAATTTGCGGGGGTCCTTCTCAAAGAACGCTTCCCCGTACATGGCGGCCATCGCCATGCCGGCATAGACGCCGTCGCCATAATTCATCATGTGGCCCACCTTGTCGCACCACGCATTGCTTATCCTCGGCATACCGGGATTGATCAGCCCAAACAAATCGGACTCAATCTGGAAATCGATGGCATTCCCGTACGGAGTATTGTGAGGGTGGCCTGAACGCGGGGGCCAAATCCCTTTGCTAAAATTCCCGTGAGCAACTCCGTTTGCGCCCCACACACGATCGGACGCCAAGTATTTGAGCCAATCTTCGGCCATTTCAGTCGCCGTTACATCCAGACCGTGCTTCATAATCGAGTGCAAGAACATGAACTCGACGTACAGATCATCCTGGTCGGGCGTCTTGTCAGGTGTCCATTTTTCCCAATTCTGCCTGTTGTTGTTATAGACTCGATGATAGTCTCGGTATGCAGCCGGGTCCTGCTGCCAACTTGGGGCGTCATCGGGGGGGGGCTTCAATCGATACCAGTCTTCGAGATCGAACGGCGCCATCTCGCCTATCCACTTGAACTCTGCATCTTGCCCCCAGAGGACCCCTATCGCCTGGCCCAACCAACCGCCTTCCACCTTGTCTCGATAGTCTTCCATGGAGATTTGGCGATACGCTAACTCCCCTTCCACGCCCTGTGCGTATGACCCGACCGGCAACGTGCTGGCCACAACAACCATACCCAGCACAAGCACAGTGCGTGAGATTACCGTGTTTATCATTGTCTCCCCAGTGTGTTATATCAGGTCCAACGATGCCTGGAATCCTCTCCCAGCACCAGAATAGAACATCATCCGCAACAAGCCAACGAAGACCAACAGACCAAGGTCCCCTCCCCGTATACGAAGAAAGCGCCAATTCACTAGAGTTTCACAGTTCGGCTGAATACTTCAACCAGACCGGCAAGGAGTGCTTGAAGCACCATATCGTCATGCTCCATGCATGAAGTATGACAAGCTTGATCAGAAAAAAGAGCTGCCAGATCAGCGCCCGCCAGCATCGCGCTTACGCTGTTCGGCCCCTTGGTCTTGAGCGTAGCCATGGCGAAGAGATTCAGGGCGTGACGGACGCGTTCGTTGCCACGTTTGCACATTCAGGTCTTCCCGCGCGCGCTCGAAGCGACATAGATCCCCAATCTCTGCGAGCACCGTCATGGCCGCAATCGAACCGACTCCGGCGATGGAGATGAGCAGTTGGAAGTCGCGCCCGAAGAGGGTAGGGTGGGTCTCGACCCACCGGTACGCGCGGCGATCGTCGTTTACAGCAAGTCGTCGCCGCTGGTTGCCGTTCAACAGGATGCGGCCTTTACCGAGCTTTACTCTCAGAACCTGCAGGGGCAGGTTGATCCTCAATAGTTGTGGCGGCCCCAGTCAATTCGCTGACTGGAACCGCCACGTGCTTAGGTTTCTAACGTTCAGTGTGGATGAACGATCATTCGTTACTTCTGCACTTCTGCCTCGGGTCAACGCCGGCAGCAGGATCGCGGCCAAAGCCCCGATCATAGCTGTGACGCACCCTTCGGCTTATGCCAGGTCCTACATCGACCGTCCTCCAAGACGGCACCACACAATACCGGTCCCTACCACCATACTGCTTGTAGCTCGGCGTAATTCCTGCTTACGGGATACTTACCGGGATACCTGATAAACTCGACGTGGCCGTCCAAGTACAGGACATTACACCCGCCTGGAACATGGTTGAAGCCCCGGACACTCGCTGACACGTTGTCATACACCGTGGCAACATCGCTCTGCGCCATCGTGCTCGAACCGGGATTGTTGATGTCGGTAATCATGAACCGTTCAATCCCTTCCCGCGTCCTGTAAATGGTGTTACTGCCGCCATTTCCGATGATAGCGGTGGTTGATAGACCCAAGTCGCTGAGCGTCTCATCCGAGATGGCAAAATCCATGTCGTACAATGGGGGCAATAATGGCCCAACCGCCGGATCCCAGCTCGCCAACAGTGCATCAGCCCACGCAAGACCAGTCCGATCCTCGCACAATATAGCACGCTCGTTATAGTACGCCCCAAGCTGCATAGGGCCAGTAACACCCACGTAGTCTCCCCCCCACGGGGTGAAATCCCAGCTGGGATCATCATCATCCATCTTGTCGAAGACAGATCCCATGTACCGGTAGCTCAAAGCCGAAAACCACAGGCCCTGGTCGTCCCAACCTTTGTCCACGTCCCATTCGCAAGGCAACTGAAGCGTGCTATCACCCCGCGAGTTTGTAAGGTACTCGCCACCGTTCGGGACCGAAGGACAGACGTAGAGCTTCACATCCGTGACATATTCAGGGTACGTGTGCGGGAGTGACACCATGTTATAACTCCCGATGAACCAGTCGTAAGCCCCGTCCGGATACCCGGGTGTTTCGCACTCGACAACTCTACCCCACCACCCCAGCATAGGCGGGAGCCTCTCTCCTTTGGATTCACCGGCGTACATCTTCAAGATGATCCCAAACTGTTTGAGGTTGCTGGCACAACTTGTGCGTCTTGCCGCCTCGCGCGCGCGAGCCAATGCCGGCAGCAAGATGGCCGCCAGGATACCGATGATCGCTATGACCACCAGCAGTTCGATTAGTGTGAAACCTTTTCTGTGTGACATTAAACATCTCCATCTAATGTTAGATATGTAAATATAATACACAGGAACTCATCTCTGCGACTGCCTGGCCGAGATGCCCGACCTTATCCAATGGGCACATTGCCCTGTCCCTCTTCGGTCCCTCCTCCTTTCTGTATAGAGACAATCAAAATCATACCAGACGACGTCGTGAAAGTATACAGAATCCACTGCTGTCCAAGACTGATCTAAATATTACGTCGATAGGCCCAAAACGCTAAGGTTTTGGAGCAGTCATGAGAATTATGAGAATTAGAATTGTGGGAATTATGGGAGTGGAATTATGGGGACACAATACTTAATTATTTGGTGTCCGTGGCCCTTTGGGCCCTGGTTTACGCTTCCGGAGGAAGCGCCCGAGTGTTTTTTCAAGTTGTAAAATGAATGGTGCGCTGCCTAAAGGCCGTCCCGTGCGACCATGTTGACGAAGCAGACGCAGTTGTGCCTCCTCGATGTCCAGCGCGAGGTAGGCGTCCCAATCGCCGATATAGTCTATCATGTCGTCCATGTCACTGAGGAGTGGCTCGGGTTCACCGGTCAGGTGCGCGTGGGCGCTGCTCCAAGGCCAATCGCCGGGATTGTCGACAAGCCCCGCCCGAACCGGGTTGAGTTCAACATAGCGCAGGGCGGCCAGAAAATGGGCCTCGTCCATCACGAAAGAGGCGAAACGCCCTGCCACAGATACCCCCGCCACCTTTCGCGGAAGTTGATGTGACGCGTGTAACGCCGGTGCGCTTCGCCGATGGCGCGACTCAGCCCATCGAGCGTTTCCGGCACGGCGATCGGATGGACATGATTCGGCATCAGGCAATAGGCCTGGATACGGACCCGATGCCGGTCGCACCAAGTCTTCATGAGGCCCAGATAGACGCCGTAATCCTCGTCGCACAGAAAGGTCTTCATCCTGCGGTTGCCGCGTTGCGTAAGGTGATGCGCCATGCCCGGTGCAACGATTCGAGCCATCCGTGCCATGGCGGCAACATAACGGAAAAGCAATAGGGACACAATACCTAAGTATTGTGTCCCGAGAATTTCTTAGGATTTCTCCTAGAATTTCTTTCGTTGCTTTTCTCCGACAGCTACATCCTGCACTGTCCTCGGAACGCATCGGCTCTGGAACCGATACCCGGCTCCATGTCGGTTACTGTTGCATGGCCTTCTTGCGCATCACAATCGCAGCACCCACGACGAGCGTCAGAGTCAGGATGATAAGCATCCAGGTATTTGCCGCCGAGGCCGCTGAGAAGTTCGAATAGCTCGAGCTGGCAGAACCTCCTACGGTGACCGCCACTCCCCCGGCAACGGTGGTGACACCGACTGGGGTGAAGGTGAGTCCGATCGAACCTTGGTCAGGCGTTGATACGCCTGTGAACTCGACGTTGTAGCTCGTACCGGCACCGAGGTCGGTGACGATCGGGCCAGCACCAACGGTCACGTTGACTAGAACCGCCGCGAAGTCTCCTGCGTCAATACCGGCGACCGCTTCGTCGAAGGTGACCGTCCAGTTAGCGGTACCATCTACCTCAAAGGGATGGTCTGCCGCATCATCACGCGTGATGCCCACAAGATTCGCTGGCGTGGCCGGCGTGGCGGCAAGGTCCAGCATGACCTGGTCGACATCATAGGTAGAAGTGCCGGACCAGCCCCAGAGTCCGAAGCTCATCAAATCAGCGCTGATATCGCCGTCTGCCACGTGGTTCGTCAAGTCTACCGTATACAGATTAACGAAAGTCGCCGTTCCCGGTGTGGTGTAGTCGGCCGTCAGGGTGTTCCCGGCGCGCACAAACCGCAAGATCATCGGAGTTCCACCGAGCGCCCCGGCGTCAACTACATGAATGTCCCCCGCATCGTCCCCCGTGTAAGCGTCACCAGTACCATCGACATAGCCGGCCACAATGTTAACCCCCGCAGCGATATCGGCATGCTGTTCCCAAGCGATCGAGAAGCCTCGAGAGCCTATGTCAGCGCTAAGAGCCACAGCCGAATAGCCCCACGATGGCGCCGCGGCACCTAAGTCGGCAGTCGGGTCGGTGTTGATGGTAATCGTATACGTGAAATCGCCCGGAGGCAAGTCTACGGCGGATGGTAAATCGATCCCACCCGTACACCAATCTCCAACTGAAGATGTAATGTCATAGCCAGTCGCTGTTCCGACAACTACGAAAGGACAAGTGTCTCCGGAGCCATCCGGCAGCGCCGTGGCATCGCCGCTATCGTCAAACGTATACACAACTGCGGAGTTTCCTGCCGCCTTCGTTGCGGCCGTTGCCACCTCCGGTCCAAGCACCATCGTCATTGCGCACACTAGTACACATGCCAACACCAGGCTACCTACTTTAACTTTTCTCATCACGCTTCTCCTTCCCTCTATTGAGGATAAGTCCTTACACAGCTCTGCATTTTCACATCTCAGTCTACTACTCGCCCGCCACACGTTCCACTGCCCTTGAAAACGTGCGCACGCTCCATGGCCCTTGAAGCGTATTGGGGTCGAAACCACTCCGCGACCCCAAGCGCGATTCAGGCATGCTACCAGATAGTCCTCCAAGGCGCAAGCCCTAATTATTAGGGGGGTTCCTCACAAGACATATGGTGAATTTTGTGTGAATTTTGTGAAATTATGGGGACAGGGGAATTATGGGGACACAATACTTAATTATTTGGTGTCCGTGGCCCTTTGAGCCCTGGTTTACGCTTCCGGAGGAAACGCCCGAGTGTTTTTTCAAGTTGTAGGATGAATGGCGCGCTCGAGAGGATTCGAACCTCCGACCCCTCGCTCCGGAGGCGAGTGCTCTATCCACTGAGCTACGAGCGCGTAGGTGGGGCGTATGCCAGGAACGACATCCTATCACGCGCTTGAACGTCTTGTCCATCGAACCGGAAACGCGCGACGCGGCTGAACGGGCCGAATTAGCCCCGAGGATCGCTCGGCTCCACCAGCGGTCGCGAGAGGGCGCGCACCAGGTAGCCGATGAGCGCGATAAGCAGCCCAAGACCGACACACGCGATCCCGCCAACATAGAGCCCAACAGCCACCTGGCCGTAGGCCAATAGCCGCCCGATCAGGATGGCCGTGATACCGATGATGGCGAGGCCCGTCCCCGTAATCGCATAATCCTGCCGGACCGCCCGCTGATTGCGCAGCTCCTGCGCCGAGATCTGCTCGATCACTTCCTGCGACGACTCAAAAGCCGAGGGATTCTGCTCGTAGCGGCGCAAAATGGCCACCTTCCTGCGGTGAACGGCCCAAAGCAGCACAAACGTCCGGCAGATCCCATAACACACGATCAGGCCTACGCTTACAAGCAGCGGTATAATAATAAGCGACGAATCCATAGCAGTTTCCAGACGCTCTATAGACTGCCAGCCCGAACACCCGGTTTCAAATGAAACCGCCAGGCCCCAGCCGCAGTCATAAAGCTATCATGACAATATTCTTACGCAGCGTAGGCACCTCCGCCACCCTGGGCGTCGCCCTCCTCGTACTCGGTATCGAGGTGATCGCACCACGCCTCCCCCCCTACGCAGGCCCCCCCGACCTTCGTGCAAGCCGCTCCATGACCCTCCCCCCTTCCCACACCCTGCACCTCGACAACTCCGACGGCGCCGTCCGCATCACGACGACCGACAGCGCCAGCGAAATCAAAGTGGACGTCGAGATCAAAATGTACGCCCTCAACGATCGCGCCGACACACCCGCCCTCGAGCGCTACCTCGACTCCTTAGTGGCGCTCGCGCGAACCGAAGCCGGCGGCCTCAGCATCACCACCGAGCCCCTCAAGCGCCCCGCCTCGATGGCCATTCAGGCCGCGTACACCGTACACGTACCCCAAGGGACCAACATCGACATCACCGGCTCAAACGGCAACATCTGGGTCGCCGAGGGTTGCGGCGAGGTCCGCGTCCACAGCCGGAACGCCGACATCGAGATCCTCAAACCCCGCGGCGCCGTCATCGCCCAAAGCACCAACGGACGCATCAGCGTGTCCGATACCACAAAAAGCACCACCCTACAAACCGTGAACGGAAACATCCTCGCCGCGGTCCGCGCCGGCGTCCTCGAAGCCTCCTCGACCAACGGCAAGATCAAAACGCACGTGCTCCACCCCAGCGTTTCAGGATGCGTTCTAAACAGCGCCAACGGCGGCATCGAAGTCCTCCTCGGCACCGGAGTCTCATTCACAGTTGACGCTACCGCCCAACGCGGGACCGTCCGCACCGATTTCACCGTCAACGGCGCCGGCGCCGCTCGCACCACCCGAACCCTTCGCGGCACCCTTGGCGACGGCGAAACGAAGTTGAACCTCACCACCGGCAATGGCAATATCTGGCTTGTAGGGGGCTGACCATGACTACGCTGGCGGCACGGACGTGGCCGAAGCATCTGGAAACCGGCTTGAACGACGAATCCGACCGGGAACTCGTAAAACGGACCAAAGGCGGCGAAACCGACGCCTTTTCCGTCCTCGTGCAACGCCATCAGCACGTCGTCTACAACCTCGCCTACCGCTACATGCGCGATCCCGCACTCGCCGAAGACATGGCGCAAGAGGCCTTCCTCAAAGGCTTCCGCCTACTCAAAGGCTTTCGCGGCGACTGCAGCTTCTCCACCTGGATGTACCGCGTAACCTCCAGCGTATGCCTCACCGAGATCGCCCGCCGCAAAAAACGCGGCGAAGTGCAACTCGACACCCACCACGGCGGCTCATACGAAGACGGCAAAGCCGAGGCGCGTGACGCAGCGGAGGTCATCAGAAACTGCGTCACCCGGCTTCCCGAACGTTACGCAACGATCATCACAATGTACTACCTAAAAGAAATGCCCTACGAAGAAATCGCCGCAGCCATGGAAATCCCCCTCGGCACCCTCAAGACATGGATGTTCAGGGCCCGCAAAGAACTTCGCCTTCTCGTCGAAACGGAGCTTCCAGACCATGGAACCTGAAAACCCCAGCGACCTTGATCGCCTAATAGACAACACACTCCGCAACGAACCCGAGCGCGACGTCCCCTTCGGTTTCCATCGCGGCGTCGAAGAACGATTGAAGATCGCCGCGCTACTCGACCGCGAACTGAAACGGTTCCGCACATGTTGGGCCTTCGCCGGAATCCTTGCCGTTGCGCTCACCTGCGCGACCGTAAGCGTCTGGCTAGGGGCCGACCTCCCGGGAGCAGCGGCACGCGCATTCCCCGGCGTCCTCGGCTCCTACGACAGTTTCATCCTGACACTCGCAATGCGCTGGCCCACGGTCGCCCTCACCAGCACCGCACTACTCGCACTCCTATGCGGCGCCTACATCGCCTTCGCCAGACACATGCAAGCACGACGCTCCCAGCCGAACCGGGATTGATCCTCCTCCCCCCCGGCTTGCCCTTCTCAGTGCCCATCTGCAAACCTCGGCCCCATCTTCACCCCTTTCTCTTACTCGACGCCATTCTGGTATACTTGCTCCGCTTTCGGCAGGTACTGGATTATCGATCAGGCATGGAAAGGGATTGCGACGATGGCGCAGAAGTACTCTTGCACCAAGTGCGGCAAGAAATTCGTGGACTGGGGTGCAGACAAGATCAAGGCCGGTGACGGCTGCGACGACGACTGCAAAGGCGAATTCCTCGAACTCATAGGTTTTGACGCTGCGCAAGCCACTCCCAAAAAGAAGCCCGCGCTCAAGCGCAAGCGCGCCGCGGCGGCGAAAAAAAAGCCTAAGTCGGCGGCAAAGAAAAAACCTAAGCCGAAGGCCCCCAAGGACAGCGAGCTGGATCCCAATCTTGCGGCAGAGCTACCTGATGGCGCCATCGGCGATGTGGCGAATCTTGATGATGCCTGAACAACCGCGGACGACGTAATAGACTTAGCCGCCGGAGGACCTAAGCCTAAGAAAGGCTAGCCCTTAGTCGTGCCGCTTCGACCGAGCTATTTGCCGTCTTCGGCTGCAATTGCCTTCCTGTTCTTCGCGGCTTCCTTCGTTAACACGACGATCGTGTCATATTCGAACATCACCTCGACGAACTTGAACTGGTTCTGCAGGTCCTCACGCAGCAGCGACATGAGCGTCTTGTCCGGCTTCGTCGTCAAGGTCCACAGCCGCTGTCTCGGCTGCTTGTTCTCCACCGAAGGGTGAACCGTCAGTTTGACCTTAAGTCGCTCGGCCACCTCTTTGAGTATCGTGATCAAATCCACCGCGTCGTACAAAAGCGGCGCAGCGTTGACAGGGCCCGTGAGCTTCTCCATCAGACCACGGCTAACCCGTTCGCCAGTCGCGAGGCTCACCTCCTCCGAAGGAGGAAATAGCCGCTTGCGAATAAGGTCGCGCGCAGGATCGATGTCATCATATTCCACCCGGAGCACTTGCTTGCGGTTGATCCGAAGGGGGTCGACCCCCTTCACCAGCTGCACCTCGTAGTAGTAGGGCGTGCTCCTAAGTATCTGCACGCCGGACATGACCATCCCCGACTTGAGATAGAGCACGTCTCCCTCCTGGATCTTGGGTGCCGGCGTCCTTCCCTCCTCAGGCGGAGTCACTTCCTCTTCCTGGGCGCCGATGGGGTACGTGTGTATCAGGAGCACGAAAAGGAATACTGGGAAAACGGTACTTCTAAGGCTCAAGGCATGCCCTCATGGGCCGGCAAACTGGTCGTCGCGGCGATTGCTCGAATGGGAAGTCGTAACTATCCGATAGGCCTAAGTTTAAGCCCTGGATCTCATTCAAGTCAAGCGGCATCTCATTCCGTGTATAATTACCTATGTGGCATGCGCCCGCCATGCGGACGCTCCAAGGACATCTTCGGGGGACAGATCATGGCCGACATCATAGTCGCCGGACAGGACACCGCGTGCATCGACATGGTTGCCGCGGCGATCGAGGGATTGGGGCATAGAGTGCTCCATGTGCAGTCGGCGATAGACGTCGTGGGCGAAGCCATCGAGTATGGCGCGGCCATGGCCGTCCTCGACGAGCACATGGACACCTTCGACGGCTTCGAGGTCGCGGCGATGCTGCGGGCCGAGCCGGAGATTAGCGACCCGTTTCCGAT
>SDBV01004507.1_pt1 | contig 19997 bp, 15 predicted proteins | sample 2277081 | NCBI WGS metagenome assembly SDBV01 (sample SAMN10402039, study PRJNA504765) | marine sediment metagenome | isolation source: marine sediment core GS10_PC15, 223 cmbsf | place: Arctic Ocean: Southern Knipovich Ridge | collected 2010 | reverse complement strand
CTCAAACAACTTTAACTAACCTTGGTTTTGACAATGTGCGTTCCTTCGGCGCATCAGCCGAGTTGGCAATTGAGCCCCGAAAGCCTTACAACATAAAAGCCCTGCTGAAGATAAATGGCTCGAAAAAAGGCGTCTGCAAAATACTTGAGCCCGAAGCAAGACCTCTGCGGATACCACGATTTATTTCTGCCGAGGCGTGCAGAGTCAGCGTAATCAACCTGGATGTAAAAAAGCTATACGACGAACTTTCTTCTGTATTAATGGCCTTCGGACCGGCTTTTGCCGCCCCGCTATACCAGCCACTCGTCCCTGCCGGCCCCGAAGACGACCGGGAGATTAAGCTGAAGGAAGACATAATAGACCATATGGGCAGGGAGATTATTGTCGGTCAAAGTATGAAGAAACCTTTTTCTGAGAATCAGTTTCCAGCAGAATATGTTGTCGCTCTATCCATAACAAATCGAATTGCTCTTGAACAGTCGCTGGCGATTCTGCACGAAAAAAATCTGGCAATGGGCGACCCTGAGGCAAGGCGTGAATTACTGGGCCATACTATATATCTCATTCGCCCTCAAAATCTTGGCTTCTTTCAGAGAGGCGGCGTACAACCGATGGCAACGGTCCAGGTAAATGCAGAAATGGCGATACCAACTTTCGCGTTTGCATTTACAGATACCCACCTCCTGTGCGGGTTTGAATCGAGCGTTGAAAAAGCAATTCGGACACTGAGAAGCGGCGAATCAATATCGCAGGCGAGATGGTTAAATCAGGCCAAGACATTATTGCCTTCGACAGCCGGGATGGTCAGTCTTGAAGATACCAGAGCAACAGCAGAGTTTTTGTGGTGGATGCTGAAAACGCAAAAGAACGAACCAGCAAAAGTGAGCATGGCGCCGACACCAAGCTACATAATCTCAGATATGGATTTCGACTTTGCCCTGTTGCCGGAATATGAAGTAGTGAAGAAGTATCTCGGAGTCGGAGCTTCCTATCTTATCAGCAGAGATGATGGCTTCTTCATGGAGTTTAAGGGCCTGGACCAGCCGGAGGATTGACTTTGGTCATCAGGTCGATACAACAATAGTTGTCTCAATGAATCACTTTGTTGATGGGGTAGGTAATTATCCCGGAGGCGCCGGCACGTTTTAGGGCGGGGACAAGTTTTCTCTCGATTTTGTCCTCGATGATGACTTCTACAGCAATGTAGTCCGAATCAGCCAGGCTGGAGATAGTCGGACTTTTTTCAGAAGGCAACAGTTTTAGAACTGACTCAAGGGCGCCTTTGCGGATATTGAGCTTGAGGCCTACCTTCGTGCGAGCGTCAATGGCGGCATTGAGCAGAATTGAAATATTCTCGATCTTTTCACGCTTTGTCTTATCTTTCCATGAATCCTTATTGGCAATAAACCTGGTGGTGGACGTTACGATAGTATCTATCACGCGAAGATTGTTCGCAGCCAGAGATGAGCCTGTTTCGGTAAGCTCTACTATGGCATCGACGAGGCGGGCCTTTACTTCGGTTGAACCCCAACTGAATTCAACTTTAACATCAATACCCTTGTCGGCAAAATACTTACCTGTTACGCCGACCAGTTCGGTAGCGATTATCTTACCCTTTAAATCACCAGGTTTGCGAATGTCAGACTCGTTCGGCACTGCCAGCACCCATCGTGCCGGCTTTGATGTGGCCTTACTATAAGCCAACTCGCATACTTCCACTACGTCCGAACCGTTTTCAAGTATCCAGTCGTAGCCGGTAATGCCGGCGTCAAGCACGCCGTCTTCGACGTACCGGCTCATTTCCTGTGCGCGTAGCATAATCAGCTTAATCTGGTCATCATCGATACTCGGCAGATAGCTGCGTTCTACACCGGTAATATCAAAACCGGCCTTGTTGAACAACTCAATTGAAGCCTTTTGCAGGCTTCCACTGGGAATACCAAGTTTGACTATAGTTTCAGGCATTTTAACTCAACACACCTTTCTATTTTTTCTTTTTTGTTTTCCTGGTCTTTTTCTCTGTTTTGGTTTTGGAAGCCTCGGCCTTGGTGGTAGTCTTCTTCTTGCCGGCGGCCGAGCGCTTTGACTCACTTTCTCTGCGGAGCAAAGCGTAGAATTCATAAGCGTTTGCAGCAGATATCTGCCTTGTAAGGAAACCTTCTATATCACTCCGCTCAGCGGCCGGATATATCAGGTCATTGTCTCGAAGATACTGTATCATTATCTCAGTCAGCGGGATGGCATGTCCCTGCAAAGCCGTGAGCATACAGTAATCAACGCAGAAACTGCTCATGCCCTCGAATTTTTCCAGGACAGCCCGCCCCTGCCGTTTGCCGATTTTCTGAATCGAATCGAGATTGACATTATTATATTTATGGAAAACACTGGTGAGTATGCAAACGACACTTACACCAGCTTTTCGATTTGCTTCACTATCATCACCGAGCATCTCAACAATTTCCTCGGGACGGGAAACCCTCATGTCGTTGAAATCAACGAAATGGTCGTCGAATTTCCTTAAGGCGGTTCGCATTGCCGATTCGCTTATGTTTTCAAGGATGGCGCCGTGGACAAGCGATTCGGTAATATTGTCATATTCTACCTTCTTGACTTTAGGGTATTTCCGCTTCAAAGAGCGATACAGTTTTTGTATAGCCGCGGAATACTTTTTGCTGTCTTTCATAAACCACTAATCTCTCTACTGCTAATCACTAATGTATTATCATTGTTCCTACTGCTATTGACTCACTTCATCGTCCCTGAACTTGCGCGAGGCCTCATCTATCAGCCTCATTGTCTCAAGAGTCTTCTTGAAAACTTCGTCCTTTTTGAAGTGCAAAACAGGACAGAACTTGCTTGCCAATTCGCCCGCAACCAGAGACTGAATTCTGCTTCTGGCGTGTTCAATCGCGGTGAATGTCCGCCGTTGAGCCGTCTCGTCGCCTCCAAAAATACTAAGAAATACATCAGCACCTCGCAGGTCGGGCGCCATCTCCACTTTAGTCACACTTATCAATCCTGCGATGCGGGGGTCGTTCAGACCATCATGGATGGCGCTGCTGACTGCCTCTTTGATTACGCGAGCGAATTTTTCCTGCCGGCGGGTCGCCATCGGTCTAACCCTATGCTTACAGCGTTCTGGCTACTTTAACAATCTCGTAGAAATCCAGGACGTCGTCAATTTTAATATCATCAAATTTGGCCAGTTTTATCCCACACTCAAAACCGGCTTTGACTTCGCGAACGTCGTCTTTGAAGTGTTTTAGCGAAGCCATAGTCAGGTCGTCTCTGATTACTATACTGTCGCGGACGAGCCTTACTTTTGCGTTCTTGGCAACCAGGCCGTCACTGACATAACAACCCGCAATAGTGCCTATCTTTGATACTTTGAAAGTATTTCGCACAACAGCACGACCGAGGCTACTCTCCTTCTCCTCAGGCTCAAGCAGCCCGACCATAGACTTCTGCAGGTCTTCGGTTATGCGATAGATAATGCTGTAGAGCCTTATATCGACACCTTTTTGATCAGCTATTTTCGCAACCGCTTCTTCGGCAACGACATTAAAACCAATTATCAGAGCATTTGACGCTTCAGCCAGAACAACATCCCCTTCGGTTATTCCGCCGGGTGCCGCATGTAGAATCTTGATTTTGACTTCTTCAGTGCTGAGCTCCGAGAGATATTTAATAAGCACGTCAACTGACCCCTGTACATCGGCCCGGATAATAATATTGAGCTCTTTTACATTTCCTGCCTCAATCTGTGCAAAGAGGTTCTCCAGCGTGACCTGTGCCCTTGTGGCAAGAGTGCTTTCACGCTCACGAGTTTTGTTCTCTTCGGCCGCGGTTTTGGCTCGGTTAATATCATCGAGAACGTAGAATCTGTCGCCTGCCTGAGGAACATCACTAAGGCCTGTGATTTCAACAGGCATGGCGCTGGTAGCGATTTTTACCAACTTACCCATACTGTCTTTGAGCATCTTTACTCTGCCAAAAGCAGAACCGGCCAGTACTACGTCGGATTTGCTGAGTTTGCCTTCCTTAATAAGAAGGGTTGCGACGGCGCCTCGCTGGGCATCCATTTTAGCCTCAACGACCCAGCCGGTAGCAGCGATGGTATCGTCTGCCTTAAGTTCGAGCAGCTCACAGATGTAGTCCAGGTGTTCAAGCAAATCATTAATACCTTCTCCGGTCGTCGCGCTTGTTTTGACGATTTCGGTTTCACCGCCCCAATCTGTCGGAGTTAATCCATGTTCAGAAAACTGCGCGTAGATTCTGTTCAGGTCAACGCCCGGCAGGTCGATTTTATTAAGGGCCACAAGCACCGGTACTTCCGCAGCTTTGGCATGATTTATGGCTTCTATAGTCTGCGGCATAACCCCGTCGTCAGCCGCAACAACCAGGACAACAACGTCTGTCATGTTGGCGCCGCGAGCTCTCATCGCAGTAAACGCTTCATGTCCCGGAGTATCAAGAAAAGTAACTTTATGACCCTGCCAGTTGACCTGAGAAGCGCCTATATGCTGCGTTATGCCTCCGGCTTCTCCGGCCTGGACCTGGGTTGAACGAATCTTATCAAGCAAGCTTGTCTTTCCATGGTCAACGTGACCGAGCATAGTCGCTACAACCGAACGTTTCTTGAGATTGTTGCGAGGTCGATTCTCAAACTCGGCACAGATTTCCTCCTCCATGGATGGTTTCTTCTCAACGGTAAGCTCCGCACCGAATTCTATTGCAACAAGCTCAGCAACATCAGAAGTTATTACCTGGTTGGCGGTCGCCATCACACCCTGCTGCATCAGCTTGGTTATAATGTCGGTTGCTTTGATTGCAAGACTGGCCGAGAGACTCTTGACAGTAATTGGTTCGGCAAGCGTCAACTTCTCTACCCGAACAGTTGGAGCGGCAGCAAACCCAGCTTTCCTGACTGCGACTTTCCTTGAAGGCCGCAGTCTCATTCCCTCACCTGCCGCTGCGCTCAATCGTGCTTGTCTTTCTTCAAGGTCTCTTGTTCTCCGCTGAGAGAGGAACTTGGCCTTTCGAACCGCCTCCACCTCCTGTTCTTCACGACGGCGGCCGTGTGTTCGGGTTTTATGACTCTTCGACAACGTCTCAGACTTGGTGTCGGTATCTTCCGGGGTCTGCTCCTCAAGTCGCCCCATTAAAGGCTCTGTAGTAGGTTCGTTATATCGCCGTTTTGGGCGACTCTTTCGAGTCACTGCCGGCTCGGGAGCCTCAACTCGCACAACCTGAGGTCCTGCAAGCTTTGCCGGAGCAGGTTTGTCAAGCATAGGTCCTGCAGGTATTACCGGTTCAGGCTCCGGCTCTGGTTCAGGCTCGACTTCGACCTGCGGCTCGGCAATAGCTGTGCCCGAAACAATTTCTTGCGAGGTTGGCTCGGCATGGTCGGTGGTTTCCTCTTCACTCTCAGCTTCGCCCCTGGATGCTTTTGTAGTTTTTTTAGTCCTCTTTTTAGCTGTTTTTCGTTTGGGTTTCTTCTTTACCCTTACTTTTTCAAGATCAACCTTTTGAGTCGTTTCGATAGTGGTAACATTATCCCCCTCGCTAAACCATTCGCGTATCGTCGCAGCCAAACCTGCCGAAATTGTCGACATGTGGTTCTTAACGTCAAGGTCTTCGTCCTGACACTTCTTGACGATAGCAGAACTCTTTACTCCGAGTTCTTTTGCCAAAATGTAAACTCTCGTAGCAGCCAAGAATTTCTCCAGCTATAATCAACTCAAAGCAAAACCGCTCATACCTTATCAATATCGGTCGGTTGTTGCTCAGCCTGAGCCGTTTCTGTTTCTTTCTTCATTGTAGCTTCCGCCTGGGTCTGCTTGGATTCTGCAGCCAGTTGTTTTGCTCCTTCTGCAGCAGCAGCTACAAGTTTTTTTGCTAAATCAACATCCAACTGTAGTTCCGCGACCAGCGGATCAGGCCCTACGTCATCCATGTCCAGAACAGATATGATACCCAGGGCAATCAGCTTATCGACGAGTGTATCATCTGCACCGGTGACGGACTTAACGCAACTGGTCAGTCTTTCTATTCCATCGTTGTACTCGTTAGGAGTAAGTATATCGATATCCCAGCCGGTGAGCCTGGCGGCAAGACGCACATTCTGGCCGTGCTTGCCGATAGCAAGGCTTAACTGGTCTTCGTCTGCTACTACAGTGGCCCGTCCCAGCTCGAAGCACAAGGCGATTTCACTGACACGAGCGGGCATCAGGGCGTTTGTAATAAGCACCTGAGACGATTCATTCCACCGAACGATATCTATTTTTTCACCGCCGAGTTCATCGACAATATTTTTAATTCTGCTGCCGCGTACGCCTACGCAGGCGCCGACCGGGTCAACTTTGTCGTCGAGTGAGGCTACAGCCACTTTGGTGCGATAGCCCGCCTCTCGTGCAAGAGTACGAATCTCGATAACATTCTCGGCGATTTCCGGTACCTCAAGCTCGAAAAGCCGCCGGATAAAATCGGGATGAGTCCGCGATAATATGATTTTGACCTGGCTGGATATTTCTCTGACATCCAGAATCATCGCCCGAATTCTCTCGCCCGGCCTGTGTGTCTGGCCCATTATCTGCTCACTCCTTGGCAGAACGGCTTCAACTCGCTGATTGAGGCTGACTACAACAGAACCTCTTTCATAACGAACCACGCTTCCGCTGGTGATGGTGCCTTTTCGCTGGCTGAACTCGGCATATATGCTCTCTCGCTCGTCAGCGCGGATTTTCTGTATCATTACCTGCTTGGCAGTCTGGGCAGGGATTCGTCCGAGCTGCTTTATATCTATCTGCTCGCCTTCCTTGAAAGCCGTGACCTCGCCGGTGGCCCTGTCAATGTTGACTACCACGTCACATTCCGGCTGGCCGAAGTGCTTTCTCGCGGCAGAAACCATAGCCTCCTCCAGGTCAAGGAATATCGATTCCTTGTCGATGTTCCTGTCGCGTGCGATGTTCTCGACGATTCTGACTAACTCCTGGTTCACCTTATTTCTTCCTAATGTACAGACCAAAAAAAATGGAAACCACATCAGGTTTCCACTTCAAAGACACCAACAACGAACATAGGCTCTTTTCTTCACTACATCGGCCGCCTCCTCGAGCAAAAAGTCTGTTCGTTTACCGCCAATGAAGCAGAAACATCTACGCCCAAGCTACCGTTCACGCAAAGGCGCCGCCGCGCAACCACTATGTTGCGCTTATCTTTCACGGCTCGTTGACCTTGCAAAATCCATTATTACCATACCTTTACTTCAAACTTTCAGCTTTGGCATTCGGCTGCAATAAACAGCCAGCCTTGTAATGATAATCGTCGAATCTCCGCCCAGCAATGATTTTTTCGCACAATTACAACAATTTTTTGTCGCGAGAATCGCCCAAAGCGGGTTTTTCAGCCTGATAGCATGCTCAGAGCAGTGTTGCCATTGCGTTTGAAAGTTCGACTTTTGCGTCGGTTACAGCCTGCTCGATGCATTTTTTCCAGTCGTTGCCGAACTGCTCCTTGTATTTGGGCTTTTCATACGCGTAAATTATTGACCGAGATGCATTTATAAGCGCTCCGGTCCCGTCGGTCTTGCACAGCTTCACGCAATCTGTCGCAGAAGCCCCCTGCGAGCCGAATCCGGGGACAAGAAACCATAACTTGTCATATTTACTGCGAAGGGCCGCCGCATCTTCGGCGCCCAATCCGCCTACGACCATACCTACATTGCTGTACCCGTTTTCACCGATTCGCTCTTTTTCACAGGCTATTTCGTTGACGACTTCAGCTATTTGCTGATAAAGCTTCTTGCCGTCGGCGTCTGCAAAATCCTGAATCGCGGCCCCGCCCGGATTGCTGGAACGAACCCATACGAAAACGCCTTTGCCCTGTTGATTGGCCATGTCGGCAAAGGGTTTTATACCTTCGATACCGGCAAAACCATTCACCGTAATTGCATCGGCGGTGATGGTATCTTCGAGACCGATTAGTTCCTGGTTCTCCAGGTGGGCCGAGGCATACAATTCGGCTGTATGACCGATATCGCCGCGTTTAACATCGGCGATAATCTCAAGACCGAGGTCTTCGGCTTCGCTGATAAGCGAATAGAAGGTCTCCAGCCCTTCCCAGAGATACTTTTCAAAAAAGGCGATATTTATCTTCACGGCGGGCACCAGAGGGGCGATTATACGCGTTACCTGGGTACAGAAATCGAATATGGCGTCAACAGCAGCGGCGGCATCCTGCTCGTCATTCATATCCTTATGGCTTCTTATTGCCTCAGGCAGTCGGCTGTAAACCGGGTCCAGCCCGACCACAAGTGAAGTTCTTTTATTCTTTACGGCATCGCAAAGGCGGTCAGCAAAATGATTTGACATCGTTTTTTCCTATCTTTTCCATACAACAAAGCTCTGGTTTAAAACCCTTTTCAACAAACAGGCCACGTACTATAATCGCACGATATGTTTTAGGCAAGACTCAAATAAAACATCATTGTCTTTAGGGCAAAGATAATAGATGATTTTCGGGATTTAATCGCAGCAACAGCAAAATGCACATAGACGAGCTGATAGAACACGAAAAGAACAAGGATTCACAGGCGAAGAAGCCTCGCAAACGTTACGCTTTGAAGCTGGCCCTGCTTATATCAGTACTTGTAATAGTCCTGCTGACCATAATCGCGATTTTATTATTGTATAAACCTTCCGGATTCGACCCTCCTGAGGCGATCGAAGACAAGCAAGTCAGCAAGTACCTGACACATGTTATAACCCAGGACCTCTATAACGGTGCCCAGAGAGCCGAGCCTTTCGAGCTTGTTGTCACCGAGGAGGGCATCAGAGACATTATAGCAAGGCTGGAATGGCCGAAACAGCTTGGAGAAATATCGTTTCCGGTTCCTGAGATTAAATTCGAACCCGGGAAAATCGTGCTCCGCGGGACAGTTAACGCCGAGACCGTAGAATTATTCATCGCTATCGAGGCAGCAGCGTGGGTCGATGAACAAAAGTTGCTGCACCTGAATGTAACGAAGGTTAAAGTCGGGGCTGTAAGCCTTACCACGGTGGCGAAATTTGTTGCCCAGGCAATCTATAACAATGAAGCGACACGCCGACAACTGGACGCCGAAGACACGCGAGTCAAAATTATGGGAGCATTACTTCGGGATGTGCCGTTCGAACCTGTTTTTGAAATTGACAAATCAAAGGTGCGGATAGACCGAATAACAATACAAACGCAGAAAGTGATAATCCACTTCGTGCCGCATGAACAGTAGTGAGTTATGGATAACGATTTCTTTGCAGGTAAATACGTTCTGGTAATGGGCCTGGGTCGATTCGGCGGTGGCGTTGACGCTGCAAAGTACGTGGCAGGAAGAGGCGCCAACGTTATCGTCACGGACCTTGCCGGAGCAGGTGAGCTTAGCGACTCATTGGCACAGCTAAGCGCTTATACTGACATCGAGTATCATCTTGGCTCTCATAGTGAAGATGATTTCAGCAAAGCCGATATAGTCATCGCAAACCCGGCGGTGTCTCCTGATAACAAATTCCTGAAAATCGCCAGAAGTCACAACAAAATCATCACCTCACAAATAGCACTATTCTTCGAGCTATGCCCGGCAAGAATCATCGGCATAACCGGTTCCAACGGTAAGAGTACAACTGCGGCCCTGACAGTCCACCTGCTGCGCACCGCCCAAAATCCGGGTTACGGCAAGGTGTGGCTCAGCGGAAATATCGGCAATAAACCTTTACTGATGCTCCTGGATGAAATTGAACCAGACGATTTGGTCGTACTTGAGCTTTCGAGTTTTCAGATAGAACAATTAGCCGTAGAAAGAAAAGCTCCGCAGATAACCCTTCTCACGAATCTGCTGCCAAACCATCTGGACCGCTACGGCACATTCGAGAAATACTGTGCGGCGAAGGAATCGCTGTTCGCCAATCAAGTGCCTGTAGGAGAAATCTTACCGGTGTCTATCTTCAATCGGGAAGATGAAATTGCCGCTCGGTGGTATGACCAATACGATAAAGAGCCGCGCCGAAAATGTTTGACCTATAGTGCAGACAACGTCAGCGAAACCGTCAGCAACACATTTACTTTGCCGGGCAGATGCAATCTTTCAAATCTGGCGGCTGCTATGGCGGTAGCAGGTTTTTTTGGTGTAAACGATGAACAGGCAGCCGATTCAGTCGCTAATTTTAAGGCTTTACCACACCGACTGGAATTAATAGCAGAGCATAATGACATAAGATGGTTTAACGACTCCAAGGCGACTACGCCCGAGGCTACAATCGCAGCACTGGAGGCATTTGAAGAACCAATTGTTTTAATTGCCGGTGGATATGACAAAAGGCTGCCGTTCCAAACCATAGGAAAAGTCATTGCCGATAAAACCAAAGCAGCAATCTTAATCGGCCAGACTGCTGATAAGATAAACCAGGCTATTGAAAATATCGCCTCACAAAAAAGCATGCCAACTATCAAAATCTGCGATTCGCTTAACAAGGCGGTCAACTTCGCATGCCAAACAGCAACGCCGGGAGATGTTGTTCTGCTCAGTCCTGCCTGCGCCAGTTATGACATGTTCGGGAACTACGAAAGAAGAGGAGAGGAATTTGTACGGCTCGTGCATAACATAACTCGTCGTTAAACGGTGACCGTTTGCGGTGCTCGTGACGGTTGCGTTAAGCGTAAGACGTGATAAAGTCGCAACCGCAGGACGATTTACGAAACGAGTCTCGCAACCATACAACGAAAAACAGTGAGAAGAGTTATAGGAACATCTTTTTCTTCTTTGATTAAAACAATTCCGACCAGCCAAAGGTCATAACGCATTTCAGGCATGAAAGTGGGCTAATCGACGCTTTTGGCCCTGGAATCGCACTTTTTCCGGCAAACCACATTAAGAGCCTTCTGTTGTTTGTCGATGCCTAAGTTGATAACGATTTTTTCAGGAGAAGGAAAATGGAAGATAACTTCGAGAGACGAAAAGAACGCAGACTCCGTTACCATTGGCCCGTCTGGTTTGCGGAAGATTTCGACGAAATCCTATCGCAAGGTCAGATGATTGACGTTTCAAGTGAGGGTGCATCTTTTACCTGTCAAGGCGACCGCGGCTGTCCTTATCCGGGTCAGGATGTAACAGCGCGCTTCAGCGTGCCTCAATTCGATTCAGGCAGTTCCTTCGGCATGGTCAGTTTCACCCGTATCGGCAGAGTCTGTCGTGTTGATGAAATTAACGCCAACGTGCGACGGATTGCAGTGCAGTTTGCCGAACCGCTGCCGTTCAAGCCCGGTGAACAAACCGACAGCGAGATCGACACTCGTGAGAGGCTCAAGGCCGTTACGATATAGCCAATGTCAGGCTGATTACACCAGTGGTTACTCAGGTCGTCGGGCCGACGACCTCCGTCCTGCATTGAGGGATTGATGCCAGAAAGCGCTGGCCATATTTCTTATTGATAATCCTGCTGTCAAGCACAGCAACGATACCCGTATCAGTTTTGCTGCGAATCAGCCTGCCGAATCCCTGCTTAAATTTGATTATGGCAGAAGGCAGTTGATAGTCAAAAAAGGGATTGCCCCCTTGCTGCCTGATTTGTTCCAGCCTGCCGGCGACCAGAGGATGGTTCGGCACGGCAAACGGCAATTTTACGATTATTACGTTACTCAGCGCCTCGCCCGGTACATCTACCCCCTGCCAGAAGCTATCCGTCCCAAAAAGCACGCTGTTGCTGTGGGCCGTGAACCTCTTTAGAAGAGCGCTCCGGTCGAATCTGCCACCCTGACGAAGGAAATTGTAATCGTGTTCTGCAAACCAGGCGGTGCTCTTGGCGGCAACTTTGTTAAGCATATCGTAGCTGGTAAAAAGTACAAACGCCTTGCCGGCGGTCTTGGCGACATATTTTTCTATCGCCGCCGAGGCTGAATCCACAAAGTTGGGCTTGTTAGGGTCGGGAAGGTCTTTTTCAATATAAAGAGTGACCTGTTTGTGATAGTCAAATGGTGAACCGAGCTTGAGCGTGTCAAAATCTTCAAGACCGACTCTACCTGTAAAGAAATCGAAGCCTGAACTTCCGCCGCCGTCACAACTTAATGTAGCCGAAGTCATAACTACAGAATCATATACATCAAGAAGCGTTTTCCTGATATCCTCGCCGACATTCAATGGTGCGCTCTTCAGTCTTACAGTCGCCGTCCTTTTAATGCCCAGCTCAACCCAATAGACATGCCCCTTTGCCTTTTGACCAAGAAAGTTCTCAATATCGAGCACAAGTTCAGCGGCCATATTTGCATACCTGATGGTTTCATACTTATCGTCAATTTCATCGGTCTTATTTGCAAGTGATGAAAGGTGAGTTCGCAAAATCTTCAGGTGACTGGAGAGGCAGTCATCAACGAAATTACTGTAACATCGGCCGGCAGTTTCCTCTGCGTTCTTTTCATACCAGGTGCGAACGTTCCTGAAGAACTTGCTGCTCGCCGCCCTGACTGACCCGACTGTCTCAATAAGCTTTTCAGCTTGTTTGTTATATGCCAGAAAACCGCGCTTGGTACGATTGTTGAACAATTTATCCAAAAGATAGCTTACTCGTCGATTGCTGATGTCGATGCCGAAGTGGTTCTGGGCAACCGTTTCTATATTGTGGGCCTCATCGATAACGACAAAGTTGTAATCCGGCAGCAGCGAATGCCCTTGTTCTTTGAGCACCAGGTCGCTGAACATAAGGGCATGATTAGCAACGATTATGTCGGCGTTTTCGAGTTTTCGCCTTGCCCGCCGCCAGAAACAGTCTTTGAAATGACTGCATCTCCTGGCCGGGCAATTGCCGTGCTCGCTGCGAACTGCATCCCATGCCTCAGCCGACGGGATAAAATCCAGGTCACTCAGTGAACCATCGGCAGTATCATTAGACCAGCGGTTAATCTGCTCAAGTTCATCAGCTATCTGCGTGAATAGATTTCTACCCCGACGCAGCGCATACTGTAACCGACGAAGACAAAGATAGTTGGCTCTTCCCTTGGCCAACCGGGCTGAAAAATTCTGCGGTAAGGCTTTGGCCAAGGCGGGTATATCCTTATTGATTAGTTGTTCCTGTAGCGTAATTGTAAATGTACTTATGAGTGTTTTTTTGCCGTCGTTTTTTCCAAGGTTGTGTATCGCGGGAATCAGATATGCGAAGCTTTTGCCCACGCCCGTCCCGGCCTCGACCACGAGCCGGCGACCATTCAACAAGGCCTTATAGACCCCACAGGCCATTTGCACCTGTTGAGGCCGTGACTCGAATCTGGGAAGATTACGCTCAAGCAGACCACCATGGGCGAAGAATTGCTCTATTTCAACCGACGAGTTGAGTTTTATCATGGGCAAAATTCAGGCAGAGACGGATTTATTCAAAGCCAATTCGGGCACAAGCGTCACCGGCCGAGTCGCTTGTCGATTGCCGCTTTCAACAGGCCGACGGCAGGTACGTCCTGCATATCATTATAAGCAGCATCAGCGGCTTGTGAAGCTTTATCCAGACGGTCAAGCTGCATATAAACATATGCCAGCAGGAAATGCAACTCCGGCGCGCCGTTAATCTCGACCCAGGTCTTGATATCGGCGATTCTTTTTTCGACTTTGTCCATATCGCCGATCATGGTGACAATATCGATTTTGAAATCGACGTATCCATTAAACATGTCAATCGCCCGGTTAAGATACAGGGCACTGCTTAAGTAATCGCCGGCAGTGAACAGAGCATGACATTTTCCGGCGTAACCTAACGGGTCGAGAGGTTTGTAAATCGTGGCCATTGAATAGGCATCTGCGGCGAGGTAATACTTACCCTGCTGCATGTATTGTTCAGCCGCCCGCATATACCGGTTAAACTTGTCCTGCGAATGGGCTGCAAAACTCTGGCGCTCAGATAACACCCTCTGGGACTCGGCAAGAATTTCCAGTTCCGACTTCGGTTTCTTTTCCACCTGCTGAGGCTTTGTTGCGTCAGATGTAATTCTCTTGGGTTGTTTATATTCCAGCTTCCTGCCGGAAAGCTTTGTGCCAGGCAAAACGCCCTCCGAATCCTCTTGTTGTTCAGTGTCCTGGGAATCAGGGAATAGTTCATCATAAATCTTTTTGTTTTCCTCGTACTCGGCAAGCATCTGTTCGTAGACGCTGGTCCTTTCAGGTTCCTGCACATCCTGCATAGAGTCCGGCTGATGCGGCAACTGTGGAAGTTGCGGCTTATTTGTGATTTCTAACGGTGACTGGTAGGGCCTTTGAGATACTGATTTAATTGAAGGCTTAACAGTTCCGCTTTCGCCAAGAAGCTGCCTCTCCAACTCATCAACCTCTTCCTCAAGCTGCTTTAGGTCCCTGGTAAATTGTTTCCGTTCTATCTGGTACATCTTCCTGGACGCCTCTGCTTCAGCCTCGTCCTGTTCATCGCTAAGCAACGGGTAATCTCCAACCCGCTCAGTACCAAGGGGAAAGAATGTGACCCTGTCCAGGCCAAGTAAGTCTCCCCTTGAAGCAGCTTTACTCCGGTCAGACAAAAGAGGTCTCTGAGTCAGCATGTCTCGGCGCTGGGTTCTAATCTTCGTAGAAGGCGGTGTAATAACCATATTTGTTCCCGGTACGATTCGAGTAACCGTGCCTGTTTGCGAATAGAAAGGGGTATGGCCGCCGCTGTAATAATTTTGTGGAATCGTTGACCTTCTCAGAAAAGTATCCAGTGTTCCAGAACCAAGCCTGCCCCCGAAATCACTCACTGCATTGTAAGGCACCACTCCGCGGAAATGTTTGCCACCGCCCACATTGCCCGTCACAATAAGATTCCCTGAAAGATAAGTCGGTCTCGGTGATGTGACCAGTCCGCTGCGATAGGCCGTTGAAGGTATTGTGCCGCTGCCAATAGGGCTTCTCAACTGAGGATTAGTCACAGAAGGATTGGTCAGAGTCCTGTTGATCTGGCCAAAAGATGCCGTAACCATAGCACTTATCAGTAAGAAAATCCGGATTTTCAATATTCTGACCTTCATAATAATTACTACACACCACCCATGCGGTATGTTCAATCTCAATATCGTCCTAAATGCCCTTGTAGTTTGGCTTTCTCGCCCAACTAAGCTTGGAAGCCAGCGTATCCCATTCGGTCCTCAGCGGGTTATTAACAATCAAAAATGCCTCTTTGGCTTTCTGAATCCGCACGACTTCATCCACAGCCAGGGGCGATGAAACCTGACCGTCAACCAGGACCGATGAACCTTCATTAAGGCTCACTGGGGCCACTTCAATCCTGCTTTGGGCGTTTATGACTATGGGTCTGAAACTCAGCGAGTGCGGACATATGGCCGTCACAACCATCGCCTCCATCTTTCCTGAAAGTATAGGCCCGCCTGCTGATAGATTATAAGCCGTCGAGCCGGTGGGAGTTGAGATAATCAACCCGTCGCTGACACAGCCGGCCAGTGATTGACCGTCCACCGTGATTTTGAGTTCTATCATATTGAACGGAGGCCCTGCCATAATGAAAACGTCGTTTACGGCTTGAGCAGTGAATTTCTCTTTCCCGCCATTAATGACCGCGCAATCCAGCATCATACGTTTTTCTATGCGGGTCTTGCCGTTCAATATATCCTGTAAATATTGCTTGAGTTCATCGGCGCTAAATTCGGCCAGGAATCCAAGCTTGCCAAGGTTTACGCCTATCACGGGGACGTTTGCCTGGCTAAGACTTCTGGCCGCACTAATGATGCTGCCGTCGCCGCCGAAGACCACCGCGAAGTCGCTCTCGGACAGAATCTCGGCATTGCATTCATCAATGTGACAACTGGCAATTACTTCGCACCTGCCTTTGGCAAAATCAAGGAATTCGGCAACGACATCCGAGACCTTTCCTTTGACCGGGTCCCGAAATACGACGAGCTTTTTTAGTTTTGACGTAGCCATGATTTTTGCCTATGTGCCGGGATTCGCAAGATTATCGGTACTTACAACCGCGTCTTTTAGCCGACCTGGGTTAAGTATGTCCTTCGCGGTTCGGACTATATTATCGACACTTATTCCGACCTGAATAAGCTGCTCGCTGCGCCGGTCGTGCTTTACAAACTTTCGCGGCGACCCGACGGGAACTATAACCTTGCCCGCTTCGCCGCAACCAGCAGCCTCTTCCATCAGCGCCGAACCAAAACCGCAGGACAATCCGTGGTCTTCTATTGTTATAATCGGCCTGTCCGGCTGGAGTATTGCTCTGTCAATGGGCGCTGCAAACCTGGCATTAATAACTTCAGCTTCAATACCTTCTTCAGCCAACAGCTTTGCAGCCCCAAGAGCCTGTGTAAGCACAGGACCATAAGAGACGATAGAAACAACAGCTTCATCGGATGATTTTACGATAACACTTTTTCCTGCTCGGAAAGGTTCAGCGCATGCTGAACGGTCATATTCGTCAACAGGTACGGTGTCCTTGGGATACCTGATGCAGACCGGCTTGTCCTGACTCAACGCGAACTCCAGGGCAAGTTTCAGTTCAACATCATCTGCCGGAGCGACAAGAACCATGTTTGGCATCATTCGTAAAAAACCGATGTCCATCCGCCCATGATGCGTCGGGCCGTCATCCCCGACAAAGCCGGCACGGTCAATGCAGAAAACGACCGGTAGATTCTGTAAAGCTACTTCCTGGAATATCTGGTCGAAACTGCGCTGCAGAAAAGTCGAATATATGCAGACCACCGGTTTGAGTCCGGTCTTGGCAAGACCTGCTGCGATATCAACGGCGGCGCTTTCAGCAATACCAACGTCGTAAAACCTGTTGGGAAATTTCTCTCTGAAAAGCTCCAGCCCTGTTCCGCTCCGCATCGCGCTGGTTATAGCAATAACACGGTCGTCTTTTTCTCCAAGTTCAGCCAGATACTCACCGAGGGCGTCAGTAAATCTTCGTTTCGGTACAGTGACCGATTTTTCCACCGAATCACCGTTGATTTTAAAGGGCCCGGTGGAATGATACCTGTGCGGTTCATCACCGGCTGGGGTAAAGCCCTCACCTTTTTTGGTGTATATATGAAGAATTGCCGGGTGGTCGTGTTGGCCAAGAGCACTGAAAAGTTCTATCAGTGCGCTGATATCATGACCATCAACTGGACCAAAGTATGGGATGTTGAGACTTTCGAACATCTGGCTTGCCGGCAAAGCCATTCTAACCTGTTTTTTAATACGCTCAATTGTTTCTTCGACACTCTTTCCGATTAGCGGCGTATGCTCAAGAATATTTTTGGTCGTCTTTCGCAGGTCTTCATACGTCTGGCTGAGTCTAATCTTCGAAAAGTACTTGGCAAGTGCCCCTTGCGTAGCGTCTATCGCCATCGAGTTGTCGTTAAGTACTACCAGGAGCTGACGCTTAACCAGCCCAAGGTTATTGAGCGCTTCAAAGCTCAGACCGTTGACAATGCTCGCATCACCTACCAGTGCAACAATCTTATCATCCTGTTTCAGTTGGGCCTGTCCAAGGGCCATGCCTATTGCCGTAGCCACCGATGTTCCCGCGTGGCCAACTGCAAACTGGTCATAAATACTCTCAGCAGGATTGGGAAAGCCGCTCGGACCGTCAGCCTGACGGAGCCTGTGAAAATTATCTTTTCTGCCGGTAATTATCTTATGGGCATAACACTGATGGCCGACGTCCCAGAGCAATTTGTCCTTCGCAAAATCAAAGACATAATGCAGGGCAAGCGTAACCTCCACCACGCCAAGATTACTGGCCAGATGACCGCCGGTCTTACTGACAGAAGAGAGTATAAACTGACGTATTTCGTCCGCCAGGGTCTTTAACTGCTCGGCGCTCAGATTCTTGAGATCTGCCGGGCCTTCGATTTGTTCAAGTATTTCGTACATTTAACCAAATTTGGTATTATACCAAACGAACGGCTATTTAACAATCCGAGACAGAACACCTGACTTAAGATATGCAAATCCGTTGAACCGGCTATTTGCTCCGCTCCAGCAGGGTAATCGGCAATTGACGCAGTAAACAAGCCTCAGGGCCGAAAGACTCCAGGGCGGTGACTGCTTTTTGGGCAAATTTCTTCTCGATTTCACGGGATTTTTCCAGGCCAACAACCGCCGGATAAGTGCATTTCGCTGCCCTGACATCTTTACCCGCGGTCTTGCCGAGATGTTTACTTTTACCGCAAACATCGAGTATGTCGTCGGCGACCTGAAAAGCCAAACCGATATTCAATCCATAATCCCACAAGCAGCGAAGCATGGTCGTATCAGCCCGCCCCGCAATCGCTCCACACAGAATACTGCATTGAAACATCTTTGCAGTCTTATTGGTATGAATATACTCAAGCGAATTGACAGTACTTTTAACTTTTTCCCCAGCCAGGTCTGCCATTTGCCCGGCAATCATCCCGGCGCCACCTGCCGATTCGGCAAGCTGTCCGATGAGTTTTCCTGCAACATCAGAATCGTCAACTTCTTTGGCAAGGATCTCAAACGCCAGTGTCAGCAAAGCATCTCCGGCAAGTATTGCGGTCGCTTCGTCAAAGGCCTTATGACAGCTCGGCTTGCCGCGGCGCATATCATCGTCATCCATAGCCGGCAAATCATCGTGCACCAGAGAATATGTGTGTACCATTTCGACTGCAGCAGCGGCTATCTCGGCATTGTGATTAACCTGCCCGCTTACCAGCTCACAGCCCCACAATACCAAGGCTCCGCGTATTCGCTTACCCGGTGCAAATAGCGTATACTCTATCGCCTTGAGCAGGTCGGGATTCAATCCGCTTTGCGATTCAATCACCTCGCGCAGGATTTCATCGATACGCTTAGCCGTTGAAACGAGCCCGGTTTTGAAATCAACGGTTGACATCACGCACCCAAAAAGACCATACATTCTTTGATTTTATAAGTCTGGGAGTTTATTATATTGCCTTTGTCCAGCTTGAACAGGAAATTATGACAAGCAAAAAGATACTCATACTCGCAGTCACCGCCTCTGGAAAAGGCCGCTTGGCATTTGAACTGGCCAGGGCAACAGATGCTGAGATTATCAGCGTCGATTCGATGAAGGTCTATCGGCGTATGGATATCGGCACCGCCAAACCCGACAAAGGGATTCGGCAGCAGATTCGGTACCACATGATAGACGTCGTCGAGCCAAGTGACTCTTTCAGCGTCGGTAGGTTTCTTGAGCTTGCCCATCAAACGATAGCCGACATAGAGAACCGAGACAAAAACATAATTGCCGTCGGAGGAACCGCTCTATACATCAAGGCCCTGCTGTATGGTCTGTTCGAAGGGCCCGGCAGTGATGAGTCGATACGACAACAGCTCCGCACCCAGGCCCAAACTAAAGGGCTGGAGGTTTTGCACAAAAAACTGGAACAACTCGACCCCGTCGCCGCCGGCAACATTCATCCCAACGACGCCAAGAGAATAATCCGCGCCCTTGAAGTCCATACCATCACCGGCAAAGGCATCTCTTCTTTTCAAAAACAATTCGACGCCGAGCCTTCCGATGACTGGCTGGTCATCGGCCTGCGAAGAGACAAAGCAGAGGAAAGCAAGAGGATAAACGCACGAGTAAAGAAAATGATTAGCCAAGGCCTCGTCGAAGAAACTCAAAGGCTCCTTGCAGAAGAAAAACCGCTCAGCAAACAAGCCCGCTGTGCGATAGGCTACGCTGAGATAATCGAATACCTACAGGGAAAAACGTCCCTCGATGAAGCAACCGAGCTCATAAAGAAAAATACCAGAAAACTCGCCAAAGGACAGCGAACATGGTTCAAGACTTTTACACAAGTCAATTGGCTGGACATAAAAACTGATGAATCAGTCGAGAATCTTCTTCTGCGAACGATGCAAATTGTACAGGACAAATCGAACTGAACAGGAATGGTCGTTAGACCGTTTGGAGTTGTTTTTGTGCCCGCAACACGGCGGCGGTATCGCTGAAGACGAGTTGTTGCATCAGGCTGGCGGGAACCTGCGTGAGCTGAAGATT
>SDBV01004506.1_pt1 | contig 19998 bp, 11 predicted proteins | sample 2277081 | NCBI WGS metagenome assembly SDBV01 (sample SAMN10402039, study PRJNA504765) | marine sediment metagenome | isolation source: marine sediment core GS10_PC15, 223 cmbsf | place: Arctic Ocean: Southern Knipovich Ridge | collected 2010 | reverse complement strand
TACCACATCACTGAGGTTCAATAAAAACCAAAAATTCAAAATTTAGATCGTTGGGATTTTTAAAAATTTTGGTTTTTTTGGGGTTTTTTGGGAATTATTTTTGGGGTTTTTAGCAATTGGTGTTCGATTCCGGGCAGTTTGGGGGGGTTTGGTTGACACCAAACGCGCAAGTGTTAAGATGGGTAATGCAAAAAGCGTGCAAAAGTGTGTCAAAAGCGCGCACTTTTGCGCACTTTTTGGTACAAAATTGGTAAAAATGCGCGCATTTTTGGTATTTTGAATTTCAAAACTTGCGCGTTTGATTCGATTTTGCAGGAGGAAAAAAAGATTGAATCCCGCAAAGGCGCCAAGGCGCAAAGTAAAGGTTGAAAGCTAAAAGTTTCTTAGGCACGTAAATAGCTCTGCCACAGGTAGCGCTGTCTTACAGATGGCGGGAAAGAAATATGGCCGGACTCCTCTTTAATTCTCCCCTATCGTTTGATTATCAGTCTTGGCAAGGCCTTCCTCAAGTCCTCGATCTGCACCGACAAGTAAGTCGTTTGGAGGATATAGGGGGTGGCAGGGAGTTTGACCCCACCGGGTCGATATATGTACTATCCGCACCTATGGATAATCCGACTTGAAAGGTTCTGGATAAGCCATATCTATAAATACAGTTGTAGGGCTAATTTTTTGGAGTGCCACTGGGTTATTTATTAGTCTTTGGGGAAGAAAAATCTTATTAAGGTAGATACCACATATGCCGACAATGCTTCTGAGGATTTATGTATTTGACAATCTGTTTTTATGAAGGTTTTTAAATGATACCAGAGTATATTAAAAAGCATCGAGAAAAGATATTTTCCGAGTGTCGCGGATTGCTTATCAAGATTAACGGCAGTATTCAAGAAGAATCCCAAGAATCGGCATCGCTTAGCAAAGCTTCTATTCAAACTCCCGGAGATAGCAACCGGATATATAATATCTGTGGCTGTTGTCAAAGGAGTGATATTCCGAATGAAAAGATGACCCGCATTGAATCAGGCCAGCTACTGTGCCCAGCATGCTTAAGGGCTTTTTGTGCGGCTACGGTTTCACAAAACACATCGAAAAAGAGCTGCTGAGATTTCATATCGCTCTTGTTGGATAATCAAGGAAAAAGGGAGCAAGATATTGTTTTTTGGTGAGAAATGATGGATTAACAGCAACCCGCAGGCCTTCGGCCTGGGAGCAGTAGAACATGGAATTTTTCTTATTTTATTTAGGCACGTAAATAACTCCGTCTTACAGACGGCAAGTTATTATTCCCGTTGGTTCTTCAATATTTATTCACCTTCTGTCCTCCTGGGCCACTGCTTCGAACGAATTTTTCTTCAATATCATTTAGTCCGCCGAAGGCGGATTCTGTAACTCCAAAATTAATCATATAAGAGATTCAATATTTAGCCGCCGGAGTTTACCCTTGTCATTTTGCCAAGCATAGCGAACAACTGCGTTAGGAATTAATCATCATTGAGCAAAGGCTGAACTTCACTTATCCACCAATCTTTAAGCTGTTTTGAATCACCAAGTCCTGTAAGACGGTAGGTAAATACTACCAAATAAAATGCTGAAGCCGCTACCATCCAGCGAGCTCCCAACGACCTGTCAAAAGGATCTTTGGGAACGATTGTATTGGATGCAATGCCAAACCGTTCCCATAACTTAAGGCCGGGATGTGCCGCCGCGCAGCATATCTTATAAAGAGGGTATAATGCTGGGCAATTGGTTAATTCGGGCTGCTCCCTGATTTCTTTCAATCTTTTGTTCAGATGCTTTAGCCTGTTGACACCAAGGCCTTCTCTTGTTCTCTTTGCATTATCAGCCCTCTTTTTGAATAGTGAACTTTTCTCTGGCCACAATTCACCTAAGCTTTCCAGAAGCAAGGCTTCATTAAGCAGAGCTTCTCCGCCAATAATGTTTAGGCGTTCATCAACCTTATTCTCATCTGCCACAGTCCATAGTAAATTCAAGGATGCCTCAAGTACCCAGCGAGAAAGAGCCAGTGAAGCATTAGTCCTACCTGATTCGAGCATTTCAAAAGATCCGGTAATGTATTGCCTGGCTTCCCGTAAGAAATACTCACCAATACAGTAATATTTATCTTTGGGCTGTGACGCTTCTTTTTGAGATAACTTTATCTCTTCAAGCGCCTTATCAAGAAGATCGATCGATAATACTTTAAGAGAAGCTATTTTATTGGAATTGCTCATGGCACTCCCTCTCAAGAAATGACAATACCGTCTATTCAACAAGTTCCCGCTCGTCGGGGCGAAGGCACCCGCCGTAGCACGGTTGGTTCTTCAATATTTGTCCAATCTTTTGTGTTGCAATTATATGAATATACGGGATTAATTCAAGGTGTTATTTGACGGGAAGTGGGGGGGTGGTTAGTATGCAGAAACTATAGAATATTATGTTATCATGAGGAATTTAAGAACGAGAAAAGTACCGGTCACCTTAACTTTCACCCTAAACACAAAACAGGCAGGTAATAAGGATTAAAAAAATGGGAGCATCTGACAGTAATCAAATTCTACTATCTAAATACGTTGTGGCTTATTTTGATGTATTGGGTCAAAGGGAGAAATTGAACCAGCTTAAAAAAATCCCTACAACCGACAATGAACGTGAAGAGTTTAATTTAATTGCAAGTCAAACATATGGTACTGTTAGAAACCTGCGAGATGGTTTAAAAACGAGTTTTGATTTATTTAAACAAGTGACAAACGATAACATGCCTCAAACGGACAGTGAGCAATTGACAATTGACCACCAATTAACGTTCTTTTCAGACAGCTTTGCAGTAACATCGCCTTATGATGACGATCTTGGCAATCCTTTAATCGAAAACATTTTTGGGCTTTTGGTGTCTTTGTCCGGAATGATGATAGATTCGCTTGCTAATCATTCGCCTGTCCGAGGGGCTTTGGATGTCGGCAAGGGTTTTCCATGGCCTGAAGGTGGTGTTTATGGCCCGGTTATGTGTGATGTTTACAAGCTTGAGAGTGAAGTTGCAAATTATCCAAGAATCATTATTGGTAAAGAGTTGCATGGCATTATATGTGATTGGGCAAAAAAGCCTGGTGAAAAAAATGAGCCTTATGTTAAATATGGTGAAGTAATTGATGCCTGTAACCAATTGGTATATATTGACCAAGATGGCATGGCAACTTTAGATTATCTAGGGCAAACTTCGTATAATATTATGGTTCGCAACCCAGGCCTAAAAAGAAATGTGAAGTTCGCATGGGAATTTATAAATCAAGAATACGATAAATTTAAGAAAGTTCCTGAGCCCAAAATGGCATTGCGATATTCGTTGCTTAAGGAGTATTTTTTAAGTCGACTAGATATATGGGGCTTTTAAGTATTTCGATTATTATAATAAGTTAAATGTTTTGCCCTGCTTTACAGTAAATCTCTGTGTCCCTCTGTGGCTAAGTGAAGCTTCTCATTTTTTTCTGACAGCTTGTTTCTGTCTGTTCTCGGAGGAGTTCGATGCATCTGGCTAAGTATTTTAGTTCCTGTGGTGTTATTACATAGTCATCGTGGTAGCGTGCTCCAACATAGGCTTGTCTTAATAAATCAAAACGCTCTCTTTCCTGTTTGGTGCGCAGTGGAAAGACCGTGAAAAAGGCAGGGTCGTGATTGGCAGCTAATCGGCGGAGTGTATCGAGGTCGTGGGTCTTTGGTTTGTAATTCGTATAAACTAATAACACAGCACCATAAAAAGATTCTGCGGCTTGATGAAGATTAAAGGCTGCGTGTTTATAGTGTTTTTCTTTGAGATGGCACTCGTAACCAAAGTAAAAGTTATTTGCACTTTCGAACCATTGTTTGAAGTCTGCTTTTGCCTGGGCGAGTCTTTCTTTTGGGGAAAGTTCTTTTGGTTCTGCTAATTCGCAGTTTTTCGAATCGTAGAGGATTATTCCTTCTTTCTTGATATCGCTGAAGAAGTACTGGCCTTTGGCGAGTTTTCCGTTTACGAATTTTATATTGTGTGCGATTATTTTAACGGGTGTTTGTACGGGCAGTTTTCCGGCTTCGTCTTCGAGTTGGTACCAGAGATCGAGGTTATCGGCTAAGGATTGGGATTTGACTATTACGAGGATATCGAAATCCGAGGAATATTCATAGGTTGTGTGGCCATCTTTGGTAACATCCTCTACGGCGTCGCCTCTGGCGTAGGAGCCGAAGAGGATAATCATCTCAGCTTGCGGGACTGTCTGGCGAATGATGCTTAGGATACGGGCAAGCTCACCACGCTTACGCTGCGGCAGATGTGCTAACGATTTCTTCATGGACGGGAGTATAAGTCGTCAAAAGCGGCAGGTAAAGTGGAAAATGTAAAAGTAAAAAGCATGGGAAAGTTTTTTTTTGGCGATTTCGGGCTGGAAAAATCTGCAAATTTTAATACTGGAAAATGTTCGGCTGCGGGGGTATAAAATTAGTGCTAAACTGGGAAAAGCGACTTTATCGGACTACCATGAGTTTTTACCTGTTTTTACTTGAAGTCAGGCTACAAAAGATGGTATCATACGAGGATGTTTAGGCGCAGTTTGTTTACCTGAACCATGGAGGGTGTGATTCTGTGTTGGTGGGGAACTACCCGATTGATAAACACAGTAAGTACATCGAATAGTTGGTGATATCATTTTTCGATAGACATAAGAATAAGACCAGGGGGCAATGGTTCCAAAGTTGATCATGGAAGGAAAAGGATTAGATATGTCAAAAGGAATAAAAAAAACAGCTCTTGCGTTTCTTGTTGGGTTGATGCTTTGTGTTAACATTTTTGCTCAGCAAAGTCTCGCCGAGACAGCAGGCGAAAAGCAGCCTGAAATAACTCGCCAGGAAAAAGCTGCTGCGGCAAAAGAGATGGAAGACAAACGCGAACTTGAAGACAAGCGTAAAAGAGAGGCCTCTGAAAAGGCGGAAGTAAAAGCCAAAGCCAAATCTGTGGATTCGATCGATGTTGAGCAGCTCAACCTCCCTGAAGATACAACTCCGCTTTTAGCTGTGAAACAGGTAAGCATAGTTGGCAACACGTTGATCTCGACGGACGAACTTCTTGCAAAGATACCTTCGGTCTATAACATCTCTGATAAATCGATCGACGAGGCCGAAAGCACCAGCCTTTACGATTTTAGAGTTCTTCAGGATATAGTTCTAAACCCAGGCCAAACTCGCCAGGTATCCGCAAGAACTATTGAAGCCTTCACTGCATATCTCGTTTCGGTCTACCAGGAACAGAATTATGCAGGTATACATGTTGGCTTGCCTGCAGATGCAATCCAGAAGGGTAAGCTAAAAGACGAGATACTGGCAATCAAAGTTACTGAGATGCCAGTTACAGATGTCAGAATAACTTCGCTTGACGTCGAGCATAATGTAAAAGAAGAAGGTTTTTTACGTCGAGACCTTATTGAAGAATGGTCTCCTGTTAAAGAAGGCCAGGTAGTAAATAAAAAAGCACTCGATGATTTCATAAATCTGCTTAACCTGAACCCGGACAGGTATATTTCCGCAACTATATCCGAAGGTGCCGCTCCCGGCACGCTTGCTGTAGGATATGATGTTTACGAAGTAGACCCCTGGCATTATTTTATTCAGATAGATAATGCCGGTACTGATGATCGTAAATGGAATCCTCGAATCGGCCTTATAAATACAAATCTTACCGGCAGAGATGATAAACTTACTACTATGCTCCAGGGTGCTCCTGAAAAAGGTGTGGAGGATAATTATTCTGTCTTTGGCAGCTACGACTTCCCTCTCTGGTCGCCTCGGTTACGACTCGATCTTTTTGGCGGGCGTAGTGAGTATGAAGTAGATGGCGGGGGGGGCATTGATTTCTTAGGCCATGGTTCATTTTATGGCGGCGAATTACGTTACAATGTCGTTCAACAAGACGGCTGGTTCTTTGATATTCTCGGCTCTCTAAGCCACGAAAAGAGCAAGGTTACTTCTTCGATCCCAGTGATTGCTGCTGCTATTGGCACTGAAGTAGTGATGGATCTATGGGGTGTGGGTTTTGATATACACCGCCGGGACGATATGTCAAGTACCTCTTTTGAATTCGATAGGGTTCAAAGTATGGGCGGCTCCAGTAAAGCTACGTTTGATACGGCTCGACCGAGCTCAGACCCCGATTTTATTATCTTAACGTTTTCCACAAATCACAGCCAATTTTTTGACCCGGATAAGATTCACAGATTCGTTGGTTCATTCAAATATATACGCCCGACTAGCCGTTTAGTCCCTGCAAAAATGACAACATTTGGAGGAATGTATACTGTCCGTGGTTACAAGGAAAGCAGAATTGTTGCCGATGGCGGCCTGCTTGCTTCTGTCCAATATGAATACGATCTAATAAAGAAAGACGAAGCCGAAGAACCACAGCCTGTCGCATCGGAGGATAAAGGGCTGGGTCTTAGAAAACTGGCCCCGCTTATTTTTATGGATTTTGGCCGGGCTAAAATAAAAAATGCTGTTGCAGGTGAAAACAGCGACGAGGAACTTGCCTCGATAGGAATGGGAATAATCGCAGAAATAGGAGAGCATTTTAACGGGGCCGTATATTACGGTTTCCCGCTTAGAAGAACAGATACAACAAGAAGTAAAGAAGGCCGTTTGAATGTAGGAATGATGTTGCGATGGTAAAATTGCTTATACCTTTGCTCGAATGGCAAAGATTTATTGATAATTAAAGTTGTTTTTAATTGGGAGTGGAATGTGATGTATAAGCTAAAAAAGATTTCGAGAGAATATTATTTTCGTCAGATAACATCATGCGTTCTAATCGTGTATCTGCTTTTGGCCCCGGCGGTGTCGTTTGCCAGTGTCAATCCCGGGCAACTTCCCCAGGGGTGGGAAGTTGTTACAGGTAGTGTCGGTAGTTTTGACTATAGCACTACTAATGAGTTGCACATAAGAAATATTGATAATGGCACAATTATCAAATGGACCGAAGGTTTTAATATTGGCTCAGCGGCATGGACTGATTTTCAGCTTATGAATGCAGGTGAATTTGTCCTCAACAGGGATGTTACTGGCAATATGAGTGGAATTTATGGTCAGCTGACAGCTAATGGCGGAGTTTTTATAGTTAATCCCGCCGGTGTCATCTTTGGTGCAGGGGCAGTTATCAATGTTACTCAGTTAGTGGCCTCCAGTCTTGATATCAAAGACGAAGACTTCATAAACGGCCGTCTCGATTTCTCCGGCGCTGGAATTGGCGAAATTGCTAATTACGGCTCTATTGAAGCTGCTCAGGGCGTTGCCCTTATAGGCCAAAAGGTACTAAATGCGGGCACCATAACGACACAAGAAGGTGGATTTGTTGTGATGGTCGCCGGCGACAGAGTTCTTTTGGGCCAGCCTGGCAGTAAAATTCTTGTTGAAATGACTTCGGTTACAAGTGATCTTGATGGGATAGGCGACGTTATTAACGAAGGTCAGATCGATTCTAAAAACGGCACGATAGTTCTTGCCTCAGGCGATCTTTTTTCGATGGCTGCGGAACTTGATTCAGCGCCGGCAAAAATCAAAACCGGTACAGGTCGCGTAGTACAAAGCGGAAGTATCAGTGCCGGCGGTGGAGACATAACTCTAACCGCAGCCGACGAGGTAATCGTTGCCGACGGTAGTTTGACTTCAGCTAATGGCGGTATAAATGGTGATGGAGGAGAGATTATTGTCTTCTCAGGCGGCATGGCTGAATTCCAGGCAGGAGCAATGATCGAAGCTAAGGGCGGCAGCGAATCAGGCGACGGCGGCTTTATCGAAATCAGCGGCGACCATTTCCTCTTTGCCGGCGATCTTGATCTTTCCGCGGCAAACGGCTCAGCGGGTTCTTTACTTATCGACCCGGTTAATCTGACAATTAAGGATAAGAGTTTTGTTGGCCCATTAACTGAAGATATGATACTTGAAACAACTGTTGAAACACTCTCACAGGCTGGTGTTAACGCTCGATATGAAGCTGAAAAAAGTATTACATTAAATAACCTTGCGGATAATGAAATCACCGGTGGCAGTGGTGATATTACTTTTCTTACCACAACAGCCCTGGATAGTTATATTTGGTTCGTTGATCCCGGCGACACCATTTCTACTACTACTGGTGATATCACAATGGTGGCTGGAACCGGCGGCATTTATACTGGAGACCTGATAAGCGGGAGTCTTGCTCAGACTGCTTCGCCTGGTGAGATCAAACTGCTGACCATTGGCGGAGATGTTGTTGGAGGCGGGGATATTATTACAGGTGATTTGAAATCTCTAGGTGGAAGTGAGGCTCTTGTAAGTGTTGTCTCTTCGGGCAACATTTTCACAGATAATGTTGAAGCTATAACGAATAGTGTTCCGCAGGCAGCTGTTGCCATTGCACAGGTTTGGTTGAACGCAAAAGGCGATATCGATGCTGGCAATGTTAAAGCCAAAGCAACCGGATCATCAACTGCAATCGCAGAAATTCATGTTCTTGCAGGTGAGTTCATCAGCTTGGGCAGCGCAATAGCTACAGAAAATGGCTTATCAGGTACTATTGAGATTGATGATGATTTTGTAGGCGATTGCGTTGACTGCCCGACCCCGGCGACTGTAACACAGACCATAACAGTTACTGATACAGAAACAGGAACAAACACAGAAACCGATACAGCAATAGATACTGTAACTGTAACGGAGACTATAACCGAGACTGAAACTGTAACCGAGACTGAAACTGTAACAGAGACTGAAACTCTAACGCAGACAGAGACCTTGACGCAGACTAACACCTTGACGGAAACAGATACTGTTACACAGACAGATACTGTTACGCAGACTAACACCTTGACGGAAACAGATACTGTTACTCAGACTAATACCTTGACGGAAACAGATACTCTTACACTGACTAACACCTTGACCCAGACAGATACTCTTACTCAGACTAACACCTTGACACAGACAGATACTCTTACTCAGACAGATACTCTTACTCAGACTAACACCTTGACCCAAACAAATACATTAACGCAGACTAATACTCTAACGCAGACTAACACCATGACCCAGACAGATACTGTTACTCAGACTGACACTCTTACACAGTCAGACACTATAACTGTAAGCGAAACATTTACAGAGTTAGGGACTGACACATCCACTGAGCTTGGAACCGACACCTTTACAGAATTAGGGACCGATACTTCAACTGAGTTAGGAACCGATACTTTCACCGAGCTTGGAACCGACACCTTTACAGAATTGGGTTCTGATACTTTTACAACTTCTGAAACGGTTACAGATACTGATACGAGTATTACGATCGGCACAGATACAGATACGTTCACCTTTACGATCATCAACACTGCGACAATTACTGATACAAGTACAATGACCGATACAGCACCATTTACATGGGTCATCAAAACAGGCGATAGGCCTGGCGGCGAGCCTGTTGTAGAGGGCGTTGTATATGAAGGTGACATAGAAGATGCGCCGAACGTTGATCTTGAATTAAATGCATGGACAAGCATCACTATAGAGCCTATGGATAAAGGCGAGCTTAAAGGCGGTGCAGGCGATATATTATTCATTACATTAAGTGGTGATGGCTTTATCTCTTTCGATGATACGACAGATACGATAAGTACAACTACAGGAGAGATAATCATGATAGCCGGTAGTGGCGGAATAACTATTGGTAACCTCAAAACAGGTGCTAATAATGCACCTGGAACAGGGCTTATCAGCCTGATAACAGTTAATGAGGGTGATATAAGCACTGGATACCTGAATGTATTAGGCGGAAAGAACACATTTGTTTCCGTCCTTTCTGCCGGTGACCTTACAATTGCAAGTGACTCTTCAAACGCAGGAGCACTAAAATCACTTACTAACACAACCGACACCGACGAAAGTTCTACCGCAGAGGTATGTTTGCAGGCTGCAGGAAATATCAATATCACTGGCGGTAGTATTCTGGCTGAATCTCATGGCAAAACAGCAAGTTTCGCAAATATACACATTCATGCCGATGGAACAATTACCATAGATGCCGGAAATGGCGGACAGATCTTCGCCCAGGCTGAAACCTCTGGCAATAATGGAGATTTAGATCTAATGGCTGAAGCTACACTATTGATCCACTCTGAATCAGATGTTGCAGATGCAATCACCATTTCCGGCAAGAAGGACGCGGTACTTCATGTTCGAGCCAACATTAAAGGTTCAACCGATGTGGAGCAGAAAGAGGGCGGTAGCTTCACTGGTACTTTTACGGAAACTGATACTTCTATAGACGGCGAGGCCATTGGTAAAATTGAAGTCGTAGAAGGTTTCGAAGGTGAATGTGTAGATTGTATTTCTGTTGCGACAAACACCTTTACGGTCACAGAAACATTAATTAATACTGAGACCGCAACAGTTACACAGACTAACACACTGACCCAGACAGATACTGTGACTCAGACTAACACACTGACACAGACTGACACACTGACTCAGACAAATACTTTGACACAGACAAATACCTCTACTGAGTTAGGTACTGATACTTTTACTGAATTTGGCACCGATACCTTCACTGAGCTGGGCACCGATACTTTTACTGAGCTTGGTACTGACACCTTCACTGATCTCGGCACCGATACCTTCACCGATCTTGGCAGCGACACCTTCACTGAGCTTGGTACCGAGACCTTCACCGATTTGGGCACCGATACCTTCACCGAGCTTGGTACTGATACCTTCACTGAGTTTGGCACCGATACCTTCACTGAATTCGGTACTGGAACCTTCACTGAGTTTGGCACCGATACCTCTACTGAGTTAGGTACTGATACTTTTACTGAATTTGGCACCGATACCTTCACCGATTTCGGTACTGGAACCTTCACAGAGCTTGGTACCGATACCTTCACGGAGCAGGGCACCGATACCTTCACTGAATTTGGCACCGATACTTTCACTGAGCTGGGTACTGATACCTTCACAGAATTAGACTCTGAGACCTTCACCGAACTCGGTACAGATACATTTACTGAGTTGGGAGAAGATACATTCACCGAGCTTGGTACAGATACATTTACTGAGTTAGGAGAAGGTACATTCACTGAGCTTGGAACCGAAACTCTGACCAATACTGAGACGATAACAGAAATAGTAACAATAACCGAAACCGACACTTTGATCGATATAGTTGACGAAGAGACTTTTCCCGCGGCACCGCTTCCGATGCTTGTTAAACCGGAAGTCGAAGGTTGTCCGGTGGTATTGGATGCTGCAGCTTTGGAACTTGGTATCACAACCGAGACTATTCAGGTTTCCATAGCACAAGCAGTTGCTCTTTCACCGAACATCCAGCCTTGCGAAGTTTGTGAAAATCTGGTTGATTCTGCTGCGACCCTGATAGATCCGGACGGCAGCAAAATGGCGGTTATGGCTCAGATCTTCAACCAGATAGCACCATCGGATATGCCGCCAACAGATGAAATGTTTGCTTCAATAGCACTGGCATTTGCGGACAACAAAGATGATCCTCAATTCGCGACGGCATTCGAGTATGCAGAAGCTTTTGTGACATATATCGCCGCAGTTGATCAATTAAACGCGCCTGTGGAAGATCCCGTTGCTTATGCGTTAAACAAATATGGCGCGCCAACGGATAATGCAAACATTGCAGCGTACATTATGATGCGTTCACAAGCCGGCGGTCTATAACAGCCAATAAATGGTAAAAGTAGCTCGCTGATTTAGCTTTGTTATATAACAAGCTATGGTAGGTAAAGACCCTGCCATAGCTTGTTTTTTTAGTGTAAAATTTTCTTTGTTAATGATAATTTTACATTGACTAAAAACCTGACCGCTGTGATAATAGCCCCTCATGGCGGGCTCAAAAACAAAAATATTCAGATATCTGGCTAATCTGGTCGCCGTCGCCGCTTTCCTTGCCTTGCTTATCTTCAGTCTCATAAGCAAAAAAAACATGAACATGCTTTTTGTTCGTAGCTCATATTACCTCATTTTATTAATCTTTGTCATCTGGACAACCCAGGCTGCGTTATTTCTAAGACATAGCAACTTTTCTTTAAAACAACTACTGAAAAAACACTGGATCGGTATCTCGATCGCTTTTGTTATGACGCTGTTTGTTTTTACTTCAGTCGAAGTTGGTTTTAAGACCTTAAGTGACGAAACCAATCTTTTGTCTATTTCAAATTCTATGCTGAATGACAAAACACCTAATAACGCCACAATGGGCAAAAGATATTATGGTAATTTGAACATCATTAACAACGAGACACCGAAGAGGCCTTTGATGTTTCCCTTTTTGGTTCAATTATTACATGTAACGACAGGGCTTCGATATCAAAACGCCTTTGTATTTAATTTTATCATTATGTTTTTGTTTCTGTCGGGGGTCTATATCGCCTCGAGACATTTTCTCGATGTCGGCTCATCGATAGCCGCTATACTTTTGATACTGTCTTATCCGGTATTTACCATATTCGGGACATCCGCCGGCTTCGATGTCTTTAATAGTGTTTTCTTTATGATGATATTGGCAAGTGCGTACTGTTTTATCCGGCAACCGTCATACCGCTCGTTCTGCTTCATCTTCGCATCACTGATTATGTTTTCGAACATACGTTACGAGTCGGTATTCTTTTTAGTTGCATTGCCGGTCCTGCTGGTTTTTGCGGGAAGAATAAAGTGGGGTTATTTGAAAAGTGCTTCGTGGATGATTTTCATCACACCGTTGGTTACTTTGCCGTATATCTGGCAGCGAATCTTAAGACACAACGCATACCAGAATCCTGAAGGGACTGCTGTTTTTTCGATCAGATCATTCACGGACAACCTGGCAATATTTTTTAAAAACCTCGTGGACCTCAAGTACTTTCTGCCATATGCGGGCTTTTTGAGCATCATCAGCATTCTAATATTAATATATCTTATCATAAGAGTTGTACGAGCAAGGCGAACGCTCGAAAGCTGGCAACGGCGATGCCTGGTAGTTCTTGCGATATCCGTTTTGCTTAGCACGGCTATATACTTCGCTCATTTTTTCGGCGTGTATACGCATCCATCTTCGGCCAGGCTATTTATAACTCTTTCGATAATTTTTGCTATCGCACCGGTAATGCTAAAGATCGCTAAACCGCGTTTGCTGCCTGGGCCAAGCCTTTTGATGATTTCCATTGTATGCTTTCTGTTTTACCATCCGATAGCTGTCGAAGGGCGTTTTATTAACGCTTTAACTGGAAACCGTAGAACGGAGCACTGCTTAACCCACCTCTCCAAGGTTCGTGATAAAAACATACTGATCATTGCGTTACGTCCGGGCCAGTTTGTTGCTGTGGGATATGGGGCGGTTAATTTTGTGTATGCAAACAAAAACCACCAAAAAGTTTTAAAAGAATTTGGCAGGCATCTTTATTCGAAGGTTATTGTGTTTCAGGAAATTGAATATGAAACGGGACAGCCTACAGAAAAAACCAAATTACCGCCCGCTTATAACCTGGAAACTCTTGATGAAATTCAGATTTCGGCAACGGAATTTCTTAGAATCGCTGAAGTTAAACACGTCACTAAAGGCACTAATAAAAACCCTGCCCCATAAAGTTTTCAGCAGGGCGTTAGGGACTCTTTTCAGTACGAGGCAGCCGTTATCGTTTCTCGATCAACAGCTTTTACAACTAATTTTTTAGCAATAATCTTGTCGGTCCGAATTTCTTCGGCACGCTGTTGAACCTCTATGATCCTGGTTATATTCTTAGTTGTTTTCACAGTTGCCAATGCTCTCTGGATAAATTTTTCCGACGTAGCATGGTTTCCTTTTTCTCGTTCAATACTCGCCTTTATAAACAATGAAGAAACCAAAAAACGGTGCTCTGCGCCATAAACCTTTTCCTTCATGGAAAGAGCTTGGCTAATCAGTGGGTCCGCTTCGGCATATCTTCCCTGCAGAAGATACAATTCAGCCAGGTCTTCTAACACACGCGCTTTGTAAAAATGATCAGGACTGTATTTATTTATTACACTCAGCACATGACGATAGCTGGATTCCGCTTGCACCAGATCCCCTTGCGCGACAAGCAGTTTAGCTGTATCCACCTCAAGCGAAACCATGGCATAGTCATCTTCGGTGCTGCAACTGCGCATAATAACCGTTGCTTTGTCTAAGGCGGACCTGGCCTGGTAAAGTTTGCCCTGTTCTCGATAAATGGAACTCAAAATTCTCAAAGTGTATGCTATATATGGGTGTTTTTCATATAGAAATTTTCGTTGCAGCTCCAGCCCCTCCTCGCACATTTTTTCAGCGTTCGCAAACTTATTTTGCTTTTTATACAAACACGCTGTATCAATTAAACACATAGCAAATTCGTAATCAGATGCATTTGTTTTTCTTGTTAAAGCTAATGCCTTCTCCATAAGAGGCTGGGCTTTTTCATATTCACCATAAGCCATATAAACACGTGCCATTGAACGGAGCGATTTAGATGAAGTCCCTCTTGCTCTTAATTCAGTCTCTTTGCCAAGGGCTGTACTATTGTTCAATAGAACTAAGCTCAATACCAATAAAATGAAAACGGAAGTCCTTCTCTTCGCTATATGATTAATTCTCTGCATCATGTTGCCTAAATCTAATTACCAGTGAATAATAAACATTACTTCAGACTACTTAAAACATAAGAAACAATCCCCATATCGACAAATTGGATAAGTGACTTAGTTTTGAAATAGTTTATCTTTCGATGTTTTATGTTGCTGACGATACAGTTATCAAACATTTTGACTTCGTCCAATAACGATACAAATTTATGGGACTATCTGCTTCATGGTAAAAAACCGTAACAAATATTATCGGCTATCGATTTGGCTAACGGTTGTAACCATTCACAGGATTGAAGGGTATGGGGTGTTTGTATAGTGTGCTTTTAGTGACTCGTGGAAGTGCTCAAAAACAGGTCGGTTGAGCAGTACAGGTAAGGCAAATAACAATAACTAATTTATACCGTTGAAAACTTCGGAATAAATAGTAAAATATCTCAACCGGTAATTTAGAAACATTAGAAAAGGTTAATAATGCCGAAACGCAAAGACATCAAGAAGATTTTGATTATAGGCTCCGGACCCATTGTAATAGGTCAGGGCTGTGAATTCGACTATTCGGGTGCACAGGCGTGCAAAGTATTAAAGCAGGAAGGCTTTAAAGTGGTTCTTGTTAACAGCAACCCCGCCACAATAATGACCGACCCTGAGATGGCCTACAGAACCTATATCGAACCTATCACGACCGAAATAATCGAAAAAATAATCCGCATAGAAAAGCCCGACAGCCTGTTACCAACATTAGGTGGGCAAACAGGTTTAAATGCCGCCGTGGCATTGGCAGAAAAGGGTATCCTTAAAAAATATAATGTAAAACTGCTCGGAGCCAACCTGAAATCGATCAAAAGGGCAGAAGAACGTGATAAATTCAAAAAAATCATGGAGGACATCGGACTTGACGTCCCCAAAAGCGGCTATGCTCACAGTTGGCAAGAAGCTCAGGAAATAATCAAATATCTTGGTTTCCCAGCTATCATACGACCTTCGTATACACTTGGCGGCATGGGCGGAAATGTGGCCTACAATATCGATGAGTATAAAGAATATATCCATTGGGGATTGAATTTAAGCCCTAAATCACAGGTCCTTGTGGAAGAATCCGTCATCGGCTGGAAAGAATACGAACTCGAGGTAATGAGAGACAGAAAAGACAATGTCGTTATTATCTGCTCGATTGAAAACCTTGATCCTATGGGCATCCATACAGGAGACAGCATCACGGTTGCTCCTGCCCAGACGCTGACCGACAAAGAATATCAGATAATGCGCGACGCGTCGCTGAAGATCATACGCGCCATCGGAGTTGAAACAGGCGGCTCGAACATACAATTTGCCGTCAATCCTGCAAATGGCAAGCTCTATGTGATCGAAATGAATCCTCGTGTTTCGCGAAGCTCTGCTCTTGCTTCCAAAGCTACAGGTTTCCCCATTGCCAAAATAGCGTCATTGTTGGCGGTCGGTTACACTTTGGATGAAATACCAAACGATATTACCAAGAAAACGCCAGCCTGTTTCGAACCTACCATCGACTACTGTGTCGTTAAATGGCCTCGCTTTACATTTGAAAAATTCCCTAAAACCAATCCAGAGCTAACCGTTCAGATGAAATCCGTCGGCGAGGCCATGGCCATCGGAAGAACTTTCAAAGAATCGCTGCAAAAGGCTATAAGGTCATTGGAAATCGACCGATATTCGCTTGATAAAAAATATACTGATACCAAACTCAAATTGGCCCAGTTAAAGAAAAAGCTGCAAACTAACTGCTGGGATAAAATATGGTACGTTGCCGAGGCTTTTAGAAGAAAACTTACAACCGATGAAATATTCCAATTAACAAAAATTGACCCATGGTTTCTCAATAACATCAATGATATTGTCAAGTTTGAGAAAAAGATCAAGGCAACTGCTTTTGATAAACTTGAGCCCGGATTAATGCGTAAGGCTAAAGAATATGGCTTTAGCGACAAATATCTGGCGTCTATATTTGAGATACCCCAGGGGCAATTCAGAAAACATCGGCAAAAGATGTCGGTAGACGCCGTTTATAAAACAGTTGATACCTGTGGAGCTGAATTTGAAGCCCACACTCCGTATCTTTACTCAACGTTTGAAAGCCAATGCGAGGCAAACCCAACCAATAGAAAAAAAGTTATTATCCTTGGCGGAGGCCCCAATCGTATAGGCCAGGGAATTGAATTTGATTATTGCTGTGTTCACGCAGCCTTTGCACTAAAGGAAATAGGCATCGAATCAATAATGGTAAACTGCAACCCTGAGACGGTGTCGACCGACTACGATACTTCCGACAGGCTTTATTTTGAGCCGCTCACATTTGAAGATGTAATGAATATTATCGAAAAAGAAAACCCCGATGGAGTTATTGTTCAATTTGGCGGGCAGACGCCGTTAAAATTAGCGGTTCCTTTGGAAGAAGCAGGCGTTAAGATAATAGGTACATCGCCTGACAGTATCGCCCAAGCTGAGGACCGCAAGCGTTTCAATAAGCTGGTTGAAAAATTAAAACTTCGTCAGCCTTACAGCGGGACTGCCACAACATACCAAGAAAGTTTGAAGATATCCAAAGAACTCGGATTTCCTTTACTGATCAGGCCTTCTTTCGTATTGGGCGGCAGGGCGATGGTAATTGTTCACGATGAAAAATCGCTTAGAACCTGCGTTGAAAATGCAATTGAAGCTTCAGGCAAGCATCCGATTTTGATAGACAAATTCCTTGACGATGCGACGGAGCTCGATGTCGATGCTATAAGTGATGGCAAACAGGTAGTAATTGCCGGGGTTATGGAACATATCGAAGAAGCCGGTGTCCATTCCGGTGACAGTGCCTGTTCTCTGCCTCCGATTTCGATAAGCAAAAAGGTTCTCGGTGAGATTAAGAGACAGACAAAACTTTTAGCACTTGAATTAAAAGTTAAAGGCCTGATGAACATCCAGTTCGCTGTAAAAGATAACCAAATTTATATACTTGAAGTCAATCCGCGTGCATCCCGAACCATTCCGTTCGTCAGCAAAGCGATCGGTGTCCCATTAGCCAAGCTTGCAGCAAAGGTAATGACGGGAATGACTTTGAATGAGTTGAACTTTACCAAGGAAATACAGCCGAAGCATTTCTCAGTGAAAGAAGCGGTATTCCCATTCTTAAAATTCCCCGGCATAGACACACTGCTCGGACCTGAGATGCTTTCTACCGGTGAAGTCATGGGTATATCCGACGATTTTGGCATTGCCTTTGCCAAGTCACAGATGGCTGCAGGCAACAGTTTGCCGACAAACGGCAGCATACTTTTCAGCGTCAAAGATACCGACAAGAAAAAAGCGGTTGAGTTGGCAGGCCAATTACAGCAAATTGGCTTTAAGATTGTCGCAACAAAAGGCACGTGTATTGAGTTTATCAATAACAACCTGCCTTCCGAGTTTGTACTGAAGATGACCGAAGGCAGACCAAATATAGTCGATTGGATAATAAATGGAAAAATCAGCCTTATCATAAACACCACTATAGGGGCCCAATCAGTCAAAGATTCTTTTCCAATCAGAAGAACCGCTCTTGATAAACAAATCCCTTATGTAACAACTATAAGAGGTGCCGCTGCGGTGGTCAAAGCCATCTTTGCGATGAAAGAAAGAAAAATCAGCGTAAAACCTATTCAGCATTACTACAGTTAGGAGCGAAATTGAAAGCTGTTTTATTACTTGAAGATGGCACGGTTTTTGAAGGTCATTCTTTTGGCGCTAAAGGCCAAAAGTGCGGGGAAGTTGTCTTTAATACAAGCATGACCGGTTATCAGGAAATCTTAACTGACCCATCTTACAACGAACAGATAATAACGATGACATATCCGTTGATAGGTAATTATGGCACGAATGAATACGATTGCGAATCGAGAAAAATTTTCGCAAGCGGCTTTATCGTCAAAGAAAACTGCTCCTACCCAAGTAACTGGCGAAATAAAGATTCTCTAAGCGTCTACTTAGAGTCTAACAATGTAATTGGGCTCGAAGGCATCGATACAAGAATGCTCGTAAAACACATCCGCACTCAAGGTGCGATGAAGGGAATTATTTCATCGACGAATTTAAATATAGATAAGCTCAAAAACAAACTCGAAAGTTATCCCGGCCTTGTTGGAAGGGACATAGTCAAAGATGTTACCGTCAAAAAACAATACTCCTGGGATAAGCCTGTAATCGATGTATTAAACGAAACCGAACAAAAGCTCGAAAAAAAATACAAAGTCATAGCTTTTGATTTTGGCATAAAACAAAATATACTCAGACTCCTTTGTTCGCATGGCTGTGATGTTCAGGTTGTACCGGCTGATACCTCGGCAGCTGAAGTTTTAAAGCAAAAACCTGACGGCGTATTTTTAAGCAACGGCCCAGGTGATCCCGCTCCTGTAAACTACGCTATTGAAACTGTAAAGAATCTTCTTGGCAAAGTGCCTGTTTTCGGGATATGTCTCGGCCATCAAATTCTTTCATTAGCACTTGGAGGCAAAACTTATAAATTGAAATTTGGCCATAGAGGAGCAAACCACCCGGTCAAAAATTTAGAAACCGGACAGATAGAAGTTACCAGCCAGAATCATGGCTTCTGCGTTGACATGGACTCGCTCAAGAACAAGGACATAGAATTAACGCATTTGAACTTAAATGACAACACTGTTGAGGGCTTTCGATGTAAACAACTTCCTGCCTTTTCTGTTCAGTACCACCCAGAGGCTTCACCAGGCCCACATGATTCAGCATACCTTTTTGAGACCTTTATTAAATTAATGACCATTTGACCTTTGGGTTGTAATATGGTTATTATGGATTAAGGATGCGTTACTGCCGCAAGGTCAACGCACAGAGCCAATTATTGGGGCTTGAATTTAAAGACAGACTTGACATCCTACATGTGGGAGAGTTATTTTGGGGTTTAGAGTCAGCGGCGTTGCTGAGCAGGGATATAGAAAATTAGATACCAGGCTCTATGTCACAAAAGTTGTGAGCCATAAACACGAAAGGAGAATCGTTAAAGATGAACAAGATGAACAAGATATTTGCATTGGTGCTGATTGTCGCACTCGTTTCGCTTGGCCTAACGGGTTGCAAAGACAAGAGCGAACATCCAACCGGGGATCATCCGACTACATCCGAGGAAACTACGACTAACGAACACCCGACTACATCCGAGGAAACTACGACCAACGAACACCCGACTACATCCGAGGAAACTACGACTAACGAACACCCGGCTGTAGAGCAACCGAAATAACGTTTAAGCTCTTGGCTGATTGCTGCATGTAGTTAGAGGATGAAAGGTTTGCTATGAACTGGCAAAAGACAATACCAGTAGTGGTTGTAGTT
>SDBV01004505.1_pt1 | contig 19998 bp, 20 predicted proteins | sample 2277081 | NCBI WGS metagenome assembly SDBV01 (sample SAMN10402039, study PRJNA504765) | marine sediment metagenome | isolation source: marine sediment core GS10_PC15, 223 cmbsf | place: Arctic Ocean: Southern Knipovich Ridge | collected 2010 | reverse complement strand
CAGGAGGTCCAAGACCTGCTCCCGCTCGCCCTGCTAAACCAGTATCTTTAAGAGGTGCAATAATGGGCGAGCTCAAAGCCATGTTCAAATCTAGACGCCAGAGTTGATGAGGGGGAGCGCTGCCGAATACCAATTTCAAGTAATTTTTTTAAAGATAAATATTCATAAGCGGAGTTCTATTTCTAAATCCATTAAATCTTTTTTTATCTTTGAAGAGTTTTCCAATGGGTTATTCTCTAAAGAGATAAACTTCAAAGCCCCTAAATTGTGAATGGATTTTGGGAGCGTGGTCAGGTTATTATCTTTAAACAATAGATAATGTAAAGATTTCAAACTTTTTGAGTTGAAATTTTTTTATTCTTAGCTTTATGCATTATTTTTTTATCTCCCCTTTCTGTTTCAAATCCGAAAATCTTGATTTTCGGTTTAAAAATTAATTAAAATTAAAAATTCTAAAAATATAAATTATTAAAAACTAAGTTAGTTTTTCATTGGTAATATTTGTTGGAACAATCAGAAGATATATCCTCGAGGAATCCTACGGTTAAAGTAGCTCATGATCTGCAAAGACAAGTGTTAGAGATAACTTCATTTTTGAGAGTCATGAATAATTATTATAAAAGAAAATTTCAACTTCAAAATCAAATAAAACCTTTATACTTAAAGAAATCAAGAAAAAAATTAATAAATTCAAAGAAAGATAGAGATTGGCTTCACACCATGCCAATCAATTTAAACATTATAAAAGAAGATTATATAAATAAGAAAGATTCATTTAAATTTCCAGATAGCATTAAACTTTTTGAAACATGGATGAATTTAGGTATTGAGGCACTTTTTCCTCGCATTGTGCTTCAATTTAAATTTCCAGGCTTTTTAAAAAAAGAAAAAGTTAGAAACGTTTTTCAATTTATTTATTCCACTTCTCGAGGGTTTGGTTTTCCAATATATTTTGGTCCCGAATTTTATGGGTATAAATTTAAGTTTTCAAGAATTTTAGAACCTTTATTAAAATGGAGTTATAATGTAAGTCATCTAGCAAATCAAGCTATAATCCTTGGTAATAAGCTTTTAAAATTTAAAAGGCATCATCCAGGGGAATTTGAATCAGTTATCATATCAGAATATTTTAATAATACATACAAGGGTATTGATACTCTTTTGCACGGTTATTTTAAGAATGAACCAAAGGATCTTGGTGTATTTTCTTCAATTGAATCAGTTCTTCAAAATTCTATGTTCTACTATTCTATTGGAGATCATGCAATGAAAATTAAAAAAAACGTTACTGGTAAGACCTTGACGCTTCCTTTGATTACTCATAATTCAATTGTAAAGAAATACGATATTGATTTTTATTCATATGTGCGTAAGTTACTTACTGTTAATAAACTTTTAATTCAGAAGATTAACTTTTACAAAGAATTAAGAAATAAACTCATAAATCAGCTAAAAAGGATTGATAAAATCAAGTATAGATTGGAACAATCTAAACATTTTGCAAAAGAAATTACGAAAATGTCTCAAAAACTCTCAAAAAAATATCCGCAAATCAACAAATATGGGCATTATAAGATTTTAATAGAGAAAATTAGAAATTTATTATTTACAACTCCTCTATACATGCATGCTATTTTTAGTCGTCGTGAAGATGATAATTCATTACAATTTTTTAAGCAAAATAGAGAAGAATCTGATGAAATTGAACAAGAATTAGAAAATTCAGCTTTATTATCTTTCATTTATAATTATGAAAAAAAATATAATTTTATTTTTAAAGAAGTAGAAGTTGTGAGAGAGCTAGCGCAGTTAAGAGATTCTATGGCAAATATGTGGTTAAACTTTAAGAAAAGATATATTAACTATGCTTTAAAAAAGTTAAGTGAACTATCAAAAATGCAAATGGAAGAGGAGTCTTGTAGAGAAAAGATAAAAAAAACCTTAGAAAAACTCCTTCCTATTATTGCTATATATGAAATATTTAATAGACCGTTATTTGAATCCGTATATCCTGAATCTATTTCTCTAATCAAGAGATGGGGAAGTTACATTGCTCGTTTTTTAACTTCAAAATATAATCCTCTCGGTGTTAATCTAATGCAATTGTTTAATCGTTTAGCTTTTTATAATTGGAGTCATTTAATCATGAAAAAGAAATTAGATATAAATCTTTTTTTTACTTACGTGTTAAAATTACCCATTTGGAAATATATCCCAGTAAAAATTAAAGCTAAGATTTTAGAATTTAGTGCTTAGTCAATATGATGCCCTGATACTAGAATTCTAAAAAGCCAGGATCATCGAATATATCCTCAATTTTTCGCTCTTTCTTTATTTTGGATTCCCTTTCTGCGAATAAAGACTCTTCATCAGTCCGAACCCCTCGTTCTAATTCTTCTGAATCGAGTCTCAATATTGCATCTTTTTCAAATCGTTTATATTCTTCAGCTTTTATTTTCCAATCACTAACTTCGTCCATGTCAATCTCATCCTCATCTAATAATATAGCAGCTTTGGTTTTACAAAGATCCGATAAAATTGAATATGCTAATACAAGTTCTCCTAATTGGTTATCTTTTTTCAATTTCAGAATTCGTTTTTCTAACCTTTGAAGCTCTTGATCTGCATAATAGATATCTATAAAATCTCCAAAAGCATCAACAGGTTCTGATATTGAATTAACTAATACTTCTTTTGTTAATGTACAATGTCCACATTTAACAGTGGCAAATGCACCTGACTTTTTAATATTAGTAACCTTAACGCTTTTTTCACCACAATCCATGAAAAATCGGGAATCGATATGATTCAATCTGGGCAAGTGAAAATTTTTGGAACTCGCTTTAAGCGTTTTGGAGAAACTTGTTTTCTTTTACGTCGACCTATTGAAATCACTATTATTTTTTATTTAAATATAATATAATATAAATACCATAACTAAAAAATTTTTTTAAAAGCATATTAAATAATTAAAACAAAATTTCAGTATCTTCAAGAGGGTGTAAAAGAAAAGTTTTTGCAAAGTCATCAACTTGAGCCATTGTCATACCCCAGAATAAACGAGCATATATTTTACCATATTTACACTTAATTGTATTGCTAGAGTATCCCAATGAAAGTAATATATCTTTACCATCCAAACCTTCTTTAAATCTTTGAATTATTATGGGACGCTATAATGCTTTTTGAGCTTCTTTTAAACAACGCCCTTCTTTTTTAATTGCACTATCAATTTCAGTTACTCCAAACCCTTATAATCTATTAGCTATCGCAGGCTGTCCTAATACATCAATAATTCAATCTTCAATCTTCAATTCCTCATCGGAAATTTCATCAAGTTGTTCATAAGGCGCGTTTGAAACGATATTCGCTTGTTTTTCACCCATAATTAATCTCCTTTACCTATTAAAATAATTTGTCGTCTTTATAACAAGAACTCTTCATAAATGCCATTAATTAAATTCTTTTTTTAGTTATTTTTTGAAATTCTTAATTAAAACATTTTTTTTATGTAAGTTATTTCAAGTAATTTAAAGAAAAATTTTGGATTGGGTACTAGATTCAGTGATGATAAGTTGATTTGATCATCATTTATCTCTTAATTTATCAGATAATGACTACCCCAAACTAAATAATTAAGAACACTTTAATTTCAGATGGAAAATAGTTTAGACTAGTCGAGAGGTTTATAGAAAGTTAAAAATTTTAAAAGAATTTAGTAAAATTTTTTAGGGATGGTTAATTATCTCATTTACTCTTTTTTACTGAAACGATTTCACATTTATTATAATAAGGAGTGGATTTTAGGTTTGGAGCATATAAATTTAACATTGGAGCATGATAAAAACCTAATCAATAAAATTCTTGATAATATTGATACAAGATATATAATTCTTTTTTTATACATCATAAGAAATGACTTATTGAAAGATTTAAGCGATAACCAGCTCATAGATTCTTATGAGAAGGTGCTGATATTAGATGATGTATATAAGAGTAATATTCTTAATTTTTGGGATAAAGAGTTCATTGAAGTATATATAGACCTTGGTTTAATTAAAAATATTCGAAGTTTAAGAGAGTTGGAAAAAAAAACAGATGATTTTATACTTCGGTTGGGAGAAGAAACAGTAACAATTGAAAAAAATACTATTTCGGTTCCTGATGACACATTATATCTAATTATTAACAAAAAGTTTAAATCCCTAACCAGAAGAAATTTTAATTTAGCTCTTACAAGGCTTAAAGGCGTTAGATGTGAAAATAGTAATACCATTCACTCATTAGTATTTGAAATTGGTGAACACGATTATGTATTATCAGATGATATCTATTACATTTTAGATCAATATGGAAATATATATCAATCAATTAAAATTGAAGTAACAATTGAGGGGTTTTATCAAAGATTTAAAGATATTAAAGAGAAAATTATTGAATATATTAAAATACTTGAACCAGCATTAAATACTAAACCAGTTTTTAATAAGATCAAAAATGCTATGGAGGAAAATAAAGATATAATACAATATCTAAAAGATGAGAAGGTAGAACTTTCTGATAAATTTTATTTTAATAAGATTAATAAAGATGATGAAATCTTTAAACAATGGAACTTACAATTATTAACATTGCTAAAACTAAGATTTCAAATAGAACAAATCGATAAGAAATTGATAGAGTTGAAAAAATATTATTCAGGTAAGGATAAGAAGTTAGATTATTTAGAATTTATTGAAAAAGTCTCTTTTAATGATGATGAGATTGTAGACAATATTCAAAGCTCATTAATTGGTCTTAGAAAAGATTTAGTTAAAATAAATGTTGTAGTTTCAAAACTAACTTCAAAAGAATTGAAATTGTTAAATTTGGATTATGAGAGATTAATAATAATAAGTAGCGATGAGTAAAATTGAATTGCCCTGCATGTAATGTAGAAATGGAGCCCTTAGTAGCGGGAATTTCTCAATGCCCACAATGTAAGAAAATCATAAAGCAAAAAGATAGGGAAGTAGAAATAAAAGAAGAAAATAAGATTAAAGAAGGAGATTTTCAAGATGGAGATTACTTCCACAAACAAGCTTCATTGAATAAAAAGTATGAGATAGCGGAGTCTGGGATAATCATCTCTAAAACAGAAAGTAGATTATTTGCAGCATTAATCTGCCATAGTGCGTATTTTCAAGATGAGAAATATGTTAGATTATCATGGTGGAAAAATAATCAACATGTGGGAATGTTTAAAATTTATGATAAATATGCATTAAATAATGTTATTGAAGCTTTGAAAAAAATAGATGAGTCATTTGATGATATCTGGAGTTGGAGCGGAAGATTCGTAAAAAAAGAACCTAAATCAAAAGAAGAATTAGAAATAGAAAAAAACTTAGAAATTATAAAATATAGGATTCTTGAAAATAGAACTTGCCCAAAATGCCAGAATAAAATGGATAAAATGAAATCTCACTATGAGTGTCAACATTGTGGAGAAATTGTTATCTTGGAAGGATATAATCAACCAATTTTTAATATTTCAACTGAGAATCTTAATCTACAGTTTCAAGCAAATTTTCCTATAAATTTTTACTTACCAGTGAGTGGAATAACCATTAAATGGTTAATGGGTGAATGGAAAGCATTGACTGTTATCTATTCCAAGGATAATCCAAACAAAAAATGGTTTAGGTTCTATTGGTGGGTACGAGATTTAAGTAATATTTTAAGATATGGACAGAGAGAAATAGGGGGTGGTACTCAAATGGGTTGGAAAACCCAGAGAGGAGTAGCTTCACCGAATATTTATGATAAAAAACTTATAAAACCGTTAATCAAAGCTTTAAAAAAAATTTCAAGTAGCTTAAAGTGGGAGACTAAAAAATCAAAGTTATAATGAAAGGAGAGGAAAATATGCCAGAATTTCAAGACTCTACATGGAAAAGTTTATTGAATGATTTTAAAAATGGACTTGAAAAAGCGATAGATGAATTACAAAAAAGAGATGTAGAGAATATTCCTGGAGCTAAAGAATCTCTTATTCAACGATTAAACAACATGAAACTTCATTTCCCCCATAACGATGGAGAAATCTTTATAAAAGCAATTAATGATAAAATTCAAAATGCTTTTTTTCCTAATACTAAGAATTTTTCTGAAGCTTTTGAAAAAATCTTGAAATCGAGAACACATGAACAAGATTTTATAATAAACGAATTATTAAATGGATTTGTAAATTCAAAAGTAACAGCTATAGCATCTGGAACCCAAGGACCGATAATAGATAGGATGGTTGAGGCCTTTAGTAAAAGAAATGATTTTCATATTGTCGATCATCAATTTTTTGCAATGTTTGGAGATCCAAATAAACCACGCCATTACGTGAAACAACAACTTGAAACTCTTGTTAAAATGTTTGGTCTTGTATCAAAGGAACTTATAATTGAAAAAGATATTAGGAGAAGTGAAGAAAAAACATATGTATTTTATACATTTCCAGATGAAATTATAAAAATTCTTGAAGAAAAATATCTAATTATTGATAATAAGTTAGGAGTTGCTTATGTTTCAGGTGAATTCGATAGAAATGTTTTTATATGCATGTTTTTAGCAAATATTGCTATTAACAGAGATGACCTTGAAAAAATTGGAGGAATTTTTACTATTAATGGTATTTCCGCGATATTTGCTTTAATTTTATTACTTAGCTTTATGCCTAAATTAACTGTTGATGAAACAAATCCTATTTTAAATGATCCAAATTTTGATAATAAAAATATGAGTATTATTCCTAAATCTTGGATGATGAAGCAAGTTTTAGTACCATTGTTAGATCCACTAATTAAAATAATTGCATATAGAATCGGGGGAGGATTATGGTTTTCAAAAATTATTGATTCAGAGATTAACAGAAAAATTCACAACCAAATAAGATTTCTTATTAAAGATGTTTCCAAATGGATTCTTGGCCAGCTTGTACGTGTTGAAATTCCAATATTCATAAGTATAGGAAACATTTTAACTACAATAGAAATAAGTGAGAATCGAGAGTAAGGATTTTATTAAAAAAGTGTATTATAATGAGTTATAAGAAAAAATCTACAAGAACAGTAAAATCTGGAAGAAAAAGAGAGAAATGGACTGATATTTTACCCAGATATTTAACTTTCATCAGTCACATGCGTCCAATTTTAAGAGAAACAAGAAGAATTATTATTAATTTAGATGCTGACTTATTGTTAGATACAGATGTTTTAGATAAAATACAGCAAGGAGAAGCAAAAAGAAATATGCGAAAAGTCAGAGCACTTTCAGAGTTTTCTGCTATGTATAGATCAAACGTTTACGAAATAATAAAAGAATTTATCGTTAAATACAGAGAAAAAATCCCTATTATTGATATTAAAGATTATATATTAGACTTTTTATTTGAATCTGTTGATGCTTTAAATATTTTAAGACATATTACTAATCCTGATGAACTTAATTTAGAGAACACATACTTATTTCAGTTAGTAAAATACATTGAAAATAAATTATTTCCAAGAGGAGCAAACCTAAAAATTATATATAACAAATTACTTCAACATTCTCCAGATTTATATGAATGTCAACGGCATTTATTACAATCCCATACGTATTATAGAGAAAAACTAGAAAACCCAGATTATTTTGAAATCCCAGGAACATCCCCAAAAGTTTATCAAATAATTAATAATGTAACTTCTCTTTATAATCTAGATCCTAATTTTGGAGAGTTTCCTGAGAGAGAAAATTATGAAATTCCAATGGTTTTAAAAAATGATGTATTCCTGCCCTATATTGATTCTATTGCGAATGCTGAAGAAGAGGCGATAGAAAAGATTGCCGAACGTATTGGTTTACGCTTAATCGATGGAATTTTTTTAGCTCCTCAAGAAGATTTTATAGAAATTTTATTAGAAAACAATTATTTGCGTGATAACAAGCAATCGGATGGGAATATTAGGTTATTTCCGCAATTTAGTAATGAAACATTGATTTTATATTATTTAGCCTTTGCTTCTCAGAGGAGAGGTTTTTTATCAAAAGAATTAATTAATTGGATTTCAATGAATTTCGCGTTTTTAATATATATGGGTATTTTAAAGTGGAAATTATCTGATGAAAATATTTTTTACGCCATTTTTAAGGATTTGCAAACTAATGAAAAAATTCTTCCATATTTGATGAAATTGATATGTTTCCCAAATTATTTGAGTTTAGACAAGATGAAGATTAGAGATTCAGTTCAATACCGTAAAGAAATATTTAATTTTATTGGTTCTCAAATTGAAAATTTAAAATATTTAATTAATAAAATAGCAGAATATTGTTTAAAATTTGATAATAAAAAAAAAAAAAATTAAATGAATGAAAAAAGAGTTGAGCAAAAATAAGTAATTCGAATACTTCGAAGGAAGAAAAATTTGTTTTTTCTAATGATGTTATTAAAGAACGGCTTGGAAAATATGGAGCAGTATATTTTCCTTTAGATATTAAAGAATCCGTGGAGGATATCATAGGAAATGAGGCAAAAAAAGAAATTTTAGATGATTTTTTTAAAGCTATAAAAAAATATGATGAATTTGCTGAATATTTAAAAAATACAAACTTATCTCCAAATTTAACCGTTCTTCTTTATGGTCCTCCAGGCACAGGAAAAACTTCTTTAACAAGAGGTTTTGCTAAAAAATATAACATTCCGATATGTGTTGTAGAAGCTGATAGACTTGTTTCACCACTACTAGGAGATACTATAAAAAATATACGAGGAGTTGTTGAATTAGCTGGTGATATTTCGAAAGAAAGAGGTGCTTTTATTTTATTTTTTGACGAAATTGATGCCATTGGTTCTGAAAGATCTAATATTCATGAAGTTGGAGAAATAAAACGAGCTGTAATTTCCTTCTTACAAGTTATTGACAGAATTAATTATGAGGGTGTCCCTTTAGCGATATTTGGGGCTACAAACCATCAACATCAGTTAGATTCAGCAATTTGGCGTCGTTTTACTTTCCATTTTAAATTTGAATTCCCAAATTATCATTTAAGAAAAAAAATTATTGAGGTATTCATAAATAAAATAAAAAATGCAAAAATTGGCGTTGATAACTCAATTTCTTCTAAATTAAACTCAGAATACAAGGAAATTCAATTACTATCAAAAAAATTAGAGGTAAAATTAGGTCGAATTGTTTCTGAATTTGATGACAATTTTTTATGGGGGGAATTTAATAAAAATAAGAAACTAAAAGGGCTTTTACAACTAACCTATGGATATTCGGGGTCCGATATTGAAAGAGGGACTAGAGTAGCATTACTAAAATCAATTAATACAAGACTTTTAACATATGACAATTTTTACCAATCGTTAAAGCTAGTTGGTGGAACTGCTATTCATGTGGAAAGACAAGATTATTTAAGTAGTGCAAGGGATTTTAATGGAAAATTGAGAAATAGTGAGGTTACTAAAGGCAATTTACCAAGTCCGCCCGAAATTTAGTTATATTAAAAATTTAATCTCAAATTATATTTTGTCAAGGAAAAATGAGTGAAAATCAATTATTTAATCTCGAGAAAATTAAAGAGTTCACCCTTCCGATTGAAGAACTCCAAGTTAAAGTTAATCAATTAAGGGAGTATTTTAGTATATATAAGAAAAATATGCTATTTAGCGAAAAATATTTTTTTGACGAACATTTTCTGTCTCAGTTTGAAGATATAAAAAGATTATTAGAAAAATTAAATAAAAAATTACATGTAGTTTCAAATAATAACATCAATAAATTTTTAGATTTTAAAGATCGGTTAATAAATAAATATAAAGATAAATTTAAAGCTAATTTAAAAAAACTATATTTAGATAAAATTCCATCTAAAAAGATCGGCTTATTTCTAATTGAAAATAAAAAAATTAGTAAAATTATCGAACACGTCTCATTTATTCCTTCAATTGAAATTCATCAATGGTTACAGTTATTAGAGTCTTTAAAATACAATACATTGTTTTCAAAATCAGTTGAGAATTTAAAAATTTTTTATAAAGATTTATTACATGAAAAATTAGAAAGAGAATTGAGTAAAATTCCTAAAAATACAAATCCTACCTTAATAAAAGAATATAAAAAGAATTTCCAAGATGATCCGAGTTTAACTTTTAACAAATTTTTTCTAGATATTGAGAGTAAATTAACTCAAAAAGAATTAAAAGCAAAAAAAGATATCATAGAAAAAACAAAGGAAAAAGAAAAGTTTGAAAAATTAAAAAAGAAACAAGAAAAACATAAAGAAACATATGATGATTATTTAAAACTCTCTAATAGAGAATTTGAGAGAAGAAGGAGAAAAGAAAAAAGACAAAAGTTAACAGATATTTCTATTGTACCTAAGGAGGAAAAACAAATTGAAATCAGTGATGAGATATCTGAAAAAATTCAAAAATTCAAATCTCAATTCGAAAAACACTTCGAAGAAACATATCTAATTCATCGAAATGATGATGAAGATCCTTTAGATTTAGTTAGAGAGAGAAAAAAAAGAAAAAAAAAGGAATATAAAAAGTTTAAAGACCACTTTGAAAATGTCTAATTTAAAAATCTCCCTCGGTACGAAAGAAGTTACAATTCAAGATAGATTCACATTAATTAAGGGAAAATTCAAAAAAGATCTATTAGCTAATTACAAAAATAAGTTTTTTATTAAAATTTCAGAAGATTTTAATGAAATTCCGATTAAAAAGTATATCGATGTTTTTCAAGATGAATCTCAGAAAAATTATGAGTTAAAAAAAGCAGTAAAATTATTAGATTTTGTCCATGATTATCGTAAGATTTTAAGAAAAAACATTGAATTATGTTCTAATTATAATGAAATTAATGAAAGTTTAATTTCTATCCTCAGATTTATCACGCTTTTCAAAAAAAAGGATTTATTAGCAAAAGAATTAGAAATTTCAGAGAAGCAAGGAAAATCAAGCGATTTTCAGGCTATAATGGATTTATATAAAAAATTAAGTGAATCTATAAAAAACAATCAGAATAAACTACATTTTTTAGAAAGAGATTACTTTCGGTATAAGAACCAAATTAACCAAATAAAAGAAACGATAAATAAATATAAATTAAAAATTCAAGAGTTAAATAAACAGAAGAAATCTTGTTTCAGTCAAATTAATAGAATTACTCGAGAAATGTCCGGAGATTCCCAAGAGCAAGGAGAAATGTTAAATGAAATTTCTAATTCTGGTGAAAATTTAACTTATGCTGAAAAAATAAAATCATTTCAAAAGAAGGCAAAGGATATTCAATTTGAAATTAACGAAATCAACTCAAGAATTAGTAAAATCAAATTAAACCTTGAAGAATTAACTCCTCCTTATGAAACTTATAAAGCAGATTATAAAAAAATCTCCGAGTTGATTAAAAATGAAGAGAAAAAGATAATTGATCTTAAATCTGAGTTAAAAAAAAAAAATATAGATAACAATATACCTACTCTAGAATTGGAGTTGTCCAACTTACAATCTTTAAGATCATCCCTAGAGATCAGAGAACAAATTCAAAATGTTACCACTAAAGCAAATGAGTTATTAATTCCAGGAGGTTTATATAATTCAGATAATCCTTATGATCTATCTATTATCTATAAAAAATTAAAGGAGATTGAGGTATATCTAAATAATCAGGAATCAAAATTAGTTATTAAAAAAAATGAAAAAGAAATTACAGATTGTTTTGAAAATTTTCGAAAATTGGAATTTATTTTAAATAAAGGCGAATCTCTGATTAATAAATTCTTACAGGTGATTAATTTGAAATCTCAATTTAGAATTACACTCAATTCCAATGATAAAAATTTTTTTATTATTATAAATTTCATTCGAAACAATAAAGAGCAAATAATTTTTGATGAATTAACAACTCCAGAAAAAATCTTTTTTATTATCGTTTTTTACATATCTATAAAGCTTCAAGGTAAAATAGAAAATGTTATCTTTTCAAATTTATTTATTCCACGAAAATATAATAAAGCAGGTTCTATATTTAGAACAATTAGAAAAATTTTACCCATTTTTGAAAATGACGTAGATTTATTTCGATTTAAGTTAATTTTTATTATTTCCAATCTGGAAATTAAAAAAAAAATAAAAAAATTAAAAGTTATCGCATTACAAGAGAGTTGAACAGTTTGGAAATCGAAAATAATAATAAAATTGAAGTTGTAAAGCTAATAACAAAAATGATTCTAATAAATCCTCAAAAAGTAATTAGAGAAGAGGATCTTAGAAATCTAAGCAAAGGTTTTAATTTTGAAATTGTCATGAGTGAAGTATATCTGAGTTTGAAAAATGTTGGATTCGAGCTTATTAAAACAAAATTCATGGAACAACAATTTTATATTTTAACCTCTGATGGCAAAGATGATAAAATTACACCTTCTCAATATGGAATATTAGCCTTAATTATTGCTTTAAGTAAAGAAGTAGATGAAAATATAAAAATCAATGATCTAAAGGAAATTTTTACTGATGTTTGGCCTATTGAAATCCAATTTTTAATAGATAATGATTACTTAAGAAAATTTGATGATTTTATAAGAGTTACACATTTAGGAAAAGCAATAATGAAAAACATATACAAGGATTTAAAATTGAAATATCTACTAAATGTATTTGAAAATGAATAATGAAAAACATATTTAAAGATTTGAAATTGAAAAATTTGCTAAACGTATTTGAGGAAAATGAAATCTTAAACTTTAAAAAATAAAAAAAAGTTATTCTTCTTCAGGACTTTCTAAATCCATTTTAAATTGGTCAAAAATCTTTTTTACTCGTTCTGCTGAAGGTCCTGTACCTCTAACTTCCTCTTCGTCAACGATAATTTTACCATTTAATATCGAAATTATATTTTGATCTTGAATATAGTTTACATGCCCCTTTGAAAATATAGTTGCAATTCTATCTGCCAATGCTTTCATTGGAAAAGGCTCATCCTCTAAACTTACAAAGTTGTAATACATGCTTCTAATAAACAACTTTGGGTACGATTTATTCTTTTCATTTTTAGCATTAATAAGAATTAGATTCGAATCATCCGAGACTCCTTTTAATTGTCCTACAAAAAATTTATCTTTATCAAGGTAAACTTTAACTACTTTATCTACTAATAATCCTAACTCTGTATTATATTGCCTTATTGACATAATAAATCAGACCTTTTATGTTTAATAATAAATTATGTTCTTTTACATTTATTCTTAATTTATTTAATTTAAAATTTCTATTATAAGCTCGGAGATATTTTCTCCAGTTATAGCGCTTGTAGTAAAAATTTTTAGATTTGGATTTATTTCTTTTGCATCATTAACCATTTTATCAATGCTCACATCCATTACATCTAGTAAATCGATCTTATTGATTACAGCAATATCTGACATCTTAAAAAGCATAGGATGTTTTGCGATTACCCATTCCCCCTCAGTTATAGAAACTATTACAATTCTTTTCTCTGCTCCTAAAATGAAATCTGATGGGCAGATTAAATTGCCTACATTCTCGATAAAAAGAACATCGATATCATCTAAATCATAATTTTTTAAGACTTGAGAAATATGATATGAATTCAAAGCACATTCTCGACCAGTGTTGATCTGTATTGCTCTTACCCCATGCTTCTCAATTCTGTCAGCATCTATTCTAGTAGCTGCATCACCATTAATCACTAAAACCCTGTAATCTTTTGGAATCTTCCCTACTATACTTTCTATAATTGATGTTTTTCCCGCTCCTATCGCTCCAACAAAATCAATACATTTTATATTTTTCTCACCTAAAATCTTATTGTTTTCTTCAGCTAATCTGTCGTTATTCTCTATTAAATCTTCATTTAACTCAATAATTCTTGAAATTTTCTTTTCAGACATTTTAAATATTAAGAATTTTAATTGAAATCAAAAGAAATATGAAAATAAAGACTTATTCATTGATAATTTTTATGGAGAATATAAAAAAAGATTTTATTATTTGCTAAATTTATGTCTATAAACAATGTAAGCTCCTAAAATCCCCCCTAGGTCAGGCAAATAAAAAATTAAATAGACAGGATCACTTAATGCATAGAGTAATCCCGGAATTAATCTAAATAAAACGATCATTATCAAGAAGAACCTTCCTTTCATCCTAATGGGAAGAAAGAACATTAATGATGTAATTTCCCGATTCATTATTGGAAATATCGAAAAGGATATTAAACTTAATATTCCTCCCCAAGCTAGTCCAACAGGAACTGCAAATGAGTCTAAAGGATAAAGTGATACTATTGATATTCTTAATAAAAAATAGAATAATGCGGAGAATAAACATCCTATAACATATAATTTTATAAAAAACTTAGTTCCATATTGAGTCTCAATATTTCTTGCCATAAAATATAAAATATATAACATGATAAATAAGAGAAATAAACCAATAATATCTCTGGAACTAATAAAAAGTCCAGTGAAAATTGTATGGAATGTGAATGTGAATTTATAAATAAGCCCATTCAAACTCAAGTAGATATATTGTGAAATCCCATTATAATAAAAAACTAATGCGGTAATCGAAAAGATTATAATTAGAATAAATAATATCTTAGTTCCTTGATATTGAGATTTTCGTCCATACGGTCTCTGAGAAGCTCGTAATGTTCTTTCTCTCTGCTTATCTTGTCTTTTTAAATATTTTCTTAATTCCTTTGGTCCTTTCTCTAAATAATCCTTTGAAGACGCTTTTTTTTTTACGGCATCTTGTGGTCGGCGTCGCGACTCCCTTGGAGTAGCTGAAGTAATAGATACGTGTTTTAATTCAAATGTACATTCATGATTTTCTGGTAATCTATGTTTCTTACAATAAGTTCCACCACAATATTTGCAATTAAAAGGTAAATAGCTGATTTGATTCCCACAGAATTCACAATAAGTCACCTTGAGTCACCAGAAGAATAAATAATTAATTTTATACTTTAATCATATACTTAAAAAACTCAAAAGTATAATTATTTAAAACTATTATCCTTCAAAATTTTTGCTATCTTCTTTAATCTTTTTTTTTCCAAATTTTTTAGTTAATGGAAATTTTTCATAAAATTAGGCACACCATGAAAAAAAAATTATTTATTTCAATTAAAAAAAACTTATGGAGAATAAAGAATAAGACTTAATCTTGTATTCATGATTATAAATGTAACGATTAATAATACACCTAAAGATGATATTAAGAAAATGTATACTTTTTTATTCCACTTCCAAATATTTTGCCCATCCAAAATCCCAATAGGGAGCATATTAAATGCTCCTAGCATAAAATTCAAGTAAGCAGAAACTTCTATAAAATAGTTTAATGGATATAAACTATTAGGAATTAAGAAAGAAATTATAAATAATATTATTCCATACACGAGATTAACAAAAGGTCCAGCTGCTTTACATAATCCCGTTGTTTTATCTACCTTACTTAACCCTAATACGACAATTGCTCCAGGTAAAGCAGGTATAGGTAAAGAAAATGAGCCGGTAATTAATTTAATTAAACCAGAAAAAAGGGCGAAGAAAGTCAGTACCATTCCAAACGTAAGAAGTCTGAATTTTGTCTGTAATTTAAAATGTAAGGCTACTTGTCGATGACCAAATTCATGAAAAAGAAAAGCTGTCATATAAAAACCTGCTAACATAAACATGGCCCAACCATAACCCTGATCAACTAATGTAGCATCATAAAATAACAAGAAACCAATGAGATATATTAAAACAGAACCAATTATTAAATGTATAAATTCTGATTTATAAGGTAAAAGTATTCCTTTAAACTTAATTCCTGAATCAGGATCAAAAGCATTCACAGGTACCTGAGCCTCTTGACGAAACCATGTGTATGTTCCATCTGTAGTCCCACGAACTATACTTGGAGCAACTTCCTGGTGATACGTTTGTTCTTGTGGAATAGTAGAAATTTGGGGTGCTTGACCATGAGCTGGAGTCGTTGTTGGTAATTGTTGTAAACCTAAACCTTCCCTTACAACATTACAGTCATGATCTATAGGATCTCTATGATAGTTACAATATTTTTGTCCACACTGACTACAATAGAAAGACTCGCCAATAATTTCTGCCCCACAATGAGCACAGTTAGCCATAAAAATTACCAATTATGATTTCTTTTAATAATCAAAAAGAATTATTTTTTTATTTTAATATAAAATTAAAGGTTTAAAATATTATTGAGAAAATGTTTTCTCTTTTGTTATTAATTTTTGATAACGCAACTTATATTAATAAGAAATATATATTTATTTAAGAGTAAAAAATAATGATGTGAATTTTATGAATCAAGAAGAAAAAGAAGATGAGAATGCAGTAGAAAATGAGCGGAAAAAATTAAAGGACTTAGGTGTAGATAACACCTGGAATATCTTAACATCTGGAGAAAAGAAAAAGAAAGAACCAGAAAAAAATAAGGTTTTTATAGGATTTAATTAATTTCCTTAAAAGTAGCTTATTTTGTACATAAGTCATTTATTTAAAGCTGGCTTGTTGATTAAACTAAAGTTTCAAAAAATTTAATTGTTAAATAACATACTATTCATTCAACAGAGTGTGAACTTCAAGTTGCTTAAACATTGTCATCACAAGTTTCAATTCACGATGGACCATTTACTACAAATACTTTAGTCTCTAAAAAATTCCTTTTTCTCTACTTCTTTATATGGATTGGTATTAATTGAGGATAATTCTTAATAATCCAAAAAATAATTATACTTTAATGTATTTGACTTAAGCATTAATATTGAAAATGAATAAGTGGTAACTACGGGAAAAGCTAAAAAAACTGTTTTTTGTAAGACATGCGAACGTGAGGTTGTTTTACGACGAAAGAATTTCGAACATCAATACCACGAGTTACTTTGCTTCATGGTTATCGTAACCTTAGGTTTGGGTTTTATAATTTATTATATCTTAAAATACAGCAAAAAGCCAAACACTTGTCCAAATTGTGAATCTGTATTTGATTTAAACAATCTATCCTTAAATAATATTGAGATAAATCATAGTTTTGGATTCTAAACTTAATTTTTGGATTCTTTAATTTTCATTATTTTTTTGCATCTAGGACAAATTTTGTCTAGTTCTGCAAGCTCCTTTTTTACGATTATTTTTTGATATTTACATTTCGTATTTAGACAAACGAAAACGAATCTTACAAGCTTTGTTGATAAATTCTCATGAAACTCTTTTGATTTTATATCCGAAGAAATTTCATTTTGTAATTCTTTCTTTCCTTTTGCAGGTTTTTTTTCTTTTTTCTCTTGTTTGAGCCATTTATCCAAACTCAAATTTTTATCACGTTAGAACTGTTTAGACTATATAATAATTTAAGGTTTTAGAATAAATTTATGAATTACATTCTCCTTAAACTTACGATTTAATATATAATATGAGAAAAAAATAAAAAATGTATTCAAATAAAAATTAAAATATTTTTTTAAAATACTTGTTCCTTACCTTCTATTAAACGTTTTCGCAGATAAATTAAGTTTTCTTTACTCAATTTCTCTTCTGAAACTTCTTTTGCTATTTTTTCAATACTTGCGAAATTTACATTTTCAGCGGGAATTAACTCAATTGAATTTACCCAAGGATCAGTAATAGGTCTGCCAATTTGCGATAATAATTTTACGTGAGCCTCAACTATATCACCTTGACCTTTCTCAACGATTGCTCTGGAGATGTTTGTAGCCAAGATGTTATAAATTTTCCCTACATGGTTAATGGGATTCTTTCCACACACAGCTTCGAGACTCATGCTACGACACGGAGTAATTAAACCATTGCTTCTGTTACCACGGCCCACCTCACCATCATCTCCTGCTTCTGCAGATGTTCCAGTTATCGTAAGGTATATAATACCTTTTTCAAGATTATCTCCTACATTAACTTGACAAGTTACATCTCGTTCTGGAATAACTTTAGCTGCTAAATCTAGAACAGCATCCTTAATTTGATTCGTAAAACTAATATATTCATCGACGCCATTGATGAATTTGCTAACCATAGCAGCTGCAACGGTTATATCTACGTTATTATTAAATCGTTGACACATGATTTTCACGTCCTCACCCGAACCTTTACATTTGTCCTTAAAAGCCGAAGAATTAATTAGTTTTTCTGCTTCTAATGTAATTCTTTCTACATCTGAGTAAGGAGCATATCCTACTCCGAAACTGGTATCATTTGCAAGAGGAATTTCTTCAGAATGGTGAGATTCATCAAAAACTCCCGTTAGATCAATTGAACCTGGTCTAACCGCGTAATCGAACTGTATATCCTTATTTAAGTCAAGATTCCTAAATATATCTGATAAAACTTTACGCTGTGTTTCAATACATATAGTAGCGACCGGAATATATTCTAATTTACTTTTCCCATCTCCACATTCCGTTAAAATTTGATTTATTGCCCTTCCAACAATCAAGAAGTATTGTGGTTGGATTATTAGCCCACCATTAAATTCTGGTTTAGCTGTTCCGCCTACTAATGCGGCTTTATCAACATTATGGTGATATACTCTGCCAAAATTATCCAAATAATATAAGCAAAGAGCTCTTGAACAAGCATCAGCAACGGCATCACAGACAGAATCAGGATGACCGATTCCTTTCCTTTCGCAAAGTTCAGGAAATTCACTTTTTTCAATAGGTAAAAAATTAGCTTTTGAAATTTTTAACATGACTTTTTAAATTAATAATCAATTATAAAGAGTTAAGATAGAAAAATGCATTTAACGCATGAAATATGCAAAAAAAATATAATGTTATTTCTTACCTAAAATGAAATTTTTACCTGATCCAAACGAGATCAAGAATCTAAGAAAAAAATTAAACATTAATCAAAAAGAATTAGGGGAAAAGTTAAAAATTCCTCAATCTACAATATCAAGAATAGAAAGTGGAAGGATAGATCCTCCATATTCCAAATTTAAGAAAATTTTTGAGTTTTTACAAAAAGAAAGAATAGAAAGAGAAAGTCTTGGAGCAAAAAGAGCGGCAGAACATATTATGAGTAAAAAAGTATATTTTATCAATTCAAAATCATCTATTAAAGATGCGATTGCCCTAATGAATGAATACAGCATTTCCCAAGTTCCTATTATTGAAAAAGGGCAAAATGTAGGGAGTATAACCTCTAAAAAAATTCAGAAACTTATTACAGATAATCCTGGACTTATCAATGCTGATATTTCTACAATACAAGAATTACCATTTCCTGAGATTGAAAGGAGTTGGAATGTTAAGGAAATATCAAATTTGCTTATCACTTATTCTGCTGTTTTAGTAAGGGATTATAATGCTTATGTAGGAATTATTACGGATTCTGATTTACTTAAATTAACAAATGAAAAATAATTAAGAATTGTTTACTATTTACAAAATATAGGGTTATTACATAAAATGATTATTTCAAGATCTTAAAACTAGTCACTATTTCAAGGAAAAAATTTATTAATCCTTGACTTTCAAAGATAGAAGATTATTAACTTTTATTTTTCATTTAAAATAAATTTTGTCGATATTTTAGCCGATTGCCCCATTTTAGCTATTTTTTCACCCAAATTTAAAACCATTGTAGCTAACGTAAACTACCGACAAAACTCAATCAATAACTGAACTAATTTTTTATCTGTTATTTACCATTTTTTCCCAAATATCATCATAGATTAAAAATAAAACAATATGACCATAAATATAAGTATATGGTACAATTTTCTTTCTCAATATTAAAGGGTTATTATTAATGATACCAAAAAATATATAAATAAATAGTAACAATTATTATATATGGTATTTATTTTTGAAAAAAATGTTAGGACAAAATATGGGAAATATACCTATATTTGCTTAGGGCATAATGTTTACGAGAATGGAAAATCTAAGCGGGTTTGGGAGGTTA
>SDBV01004504.1_pt1 | contig 19999 bp, 20 predicted proteins | sample 2277081 | NCBI WGS metagenome assembly SDBV01 (sample SAMN10402039, study PRJNA504765) | marine sediment metagenome | isolation source: marine sediment core GS10_PC15, 223 cmbsf | place: Arctic Ocean: Southern Knipovich Ridge | collected 2010 | reverse complement strand
AGCCAAGAACAAGAAAGCGAAGCTTACGCTCGTCAATTGAGCCAAGAACAAGAAAGCGAAGCTTACGCTCGTCAATTGAGCCAAGAACAAGAAAGCGAAGCTTACGCTCGTAGACTAGCAGCTGAGCCTGGTAATGAGCAAGCAGCTCAACAACCAGCAGCTCCTGCAAGTGCAGAAGAAGCAGAGTTTGATCGTGTACTTCAAGAAGCGGTTAGAATTGCTGCTGAAGAAGAAGCTCAACGTCGAAACAATGCACCTTTTATTGCTGTACCACAGGCACCAGTAATAGAAGTAAACTAATCAATTCTTGCTACACAAAGCAAAAACAAAAGTGGGGCGTTCTTTTATATTAAGAGCGCCCCTTTCTTTTTTAGGTTTGAGCTAGAAGCTCATAGAGATGATTAAGTTCATGAGCTGGATCTGGCCAACTGAGGATGCCAGATGCTATGCCAAACTGTGCGACGCCAGCAGTTGGCCCTTATAGCATCGATCAATGCGGGACTATTAGGTTTTGTTTCTATATGAAGCCCTTTTAACCTGTGAACAGGGGGTGTTATTGACAAATGGAATTTTTTTGATTAGTATAAATATTGAGATATAAAATGTAAATACAATATTGGTAGTTATGGCCTGTGTGGTTTATTAATCTCCAATATATAGCTATGAGGAGGCCTCTTATGAAGAGTCCAAACAAATTGATTGTTTCCCTGCTTATGGGAATATTGACCGTTGGCTCAGTGTTTCCCAAGAATTCATCGTCAAGATCACGAAGAAGAGATCAACGGGCAGAGGCGGCAAAAATATTTACTGATGTAAAAAAACTAACAGAAGCAGAACAACGGGCTTTAGCTGAAGAAGATGTTGTTATGAGCCGTTTGCAAAATCTGCTAGCTAAGGTTTCGGGTTCAGCAGATCTTGCTACAGCAATATTACCAGAAACAGTTGATAAATTAACTAGGGAACAAGCCAGTGCAGGTTTACAGGCATCTGAAGGAACTGTGGATGAGCTTAGTGAGCTGATTGAATTGGTGCTGGCAAATTATAAGCGTGTAGATGAGCTTGTTAAACAAATTGATGTTTATGTTGAGCAACTTGATGCTTATGGTCAAGAAGAGATTGCTGATCAAATTGATGATTGTTGTGCAGGGCAGCTTGATTTCATATCTGAGGAAATGGACACTTTAGTCAAAGAGATGAATGATAAGCAGACCTCTATGAGCACTAAAATTGAGCAGGCAAAAGAACATCTGAACCAATCTTATGATTCTATAGCAACATTGTCTAGGTTAGACGAAACTGTTCAAAAGTATATTCAAGAGAGGGAGCAAGAAGAGGATGCTCGTAAATTGAAAGAAGAGGATGCTCGATTGCAAAAAGAGGAAGCTCGTTGGCTAAAAGAGGCAGAAGCTCGATTGCGAGAAAAAGAAGCTCGATGGCAAAAAGAGGCAGAAGCTCGATTGCAAAAAGAAGAAGCTCGATTGCAAAAAGAAGAAGCTCGATTGCAAAAAAAGGCAGAAGCTCGTAAATTGAAAGAAGAGCAAGAAGTTGCGAGTATTGCATACATACAGTAGCTACAAAAAGAAGAAGAAGCTAGGTCTGAGCTAGCAGCTCATAGAGATGATTAAGTTCATGAGCTGGATCTGGCCAACTGAAGATGCCCGATGCTATGCCAAACTGTGTCACACCCAGCAGGGCAACTGCAACAATATTATCTTGATTGATGCCCCCATCGATAGCGATAGGTATGCTCAGGCTCTGTTTTGCAAGCTCATCTTTGAGGGGTGCGATCTTTTTGAGAGCTAGTGGCATTAATTGTTGACCAGAAAAGCCAGGATTGACCGACATAATCAATACCTGATCAACAGCTGCTAGGTATGGAAAAATGGTCTGGATGGCTGTATTTGGGTTGATTGCAATGCTTGGGAGCCAGCCTTTGGCCTTTATGGCATCTATCAAAGCGGGAATGTCTGACTTAGTTTCTATATGAAACGTAATATAGGTTCCTTTTGGCACAAAGAGGGTTTCAAGAAAGCTTTCTGGTTTATCGATCATTAGATGAATCCATAATGGTTTGTTGGTATTTTGGGCAATCGCATTTATAAACTGTGCACCCCAGGTAAGGTTGGGTACAAAATGGTTGTCCATCACATCAAGGTGCCAACCATGGCACTGATTGCTCAATTGATTAATGTTTTCTTGGAGATTCATCAGATTGGAAGCTATTAATGAAGGCCAAATTTCTTTCATGAGGGCTCCTTTTAGGTACTTTTTCGCTCTTACTGTTTTTTATGCTACATTACTAATATGTCACTATATAATCAATCTTTTAGGGATAAAGGAACATGATCTATGTCATCAGGACCGATTGAAAAGATGCATATGGTTATTCTCATGCAATCAGACCTTACAGCTGCTATCGAGTTTTATAAGCAACTTGGGGTTAACCTTATCTTTCATATCAAAGGCAAATGGGCAGAGATGAAGCTTGGTGAGGTAAAGATTGGGCTATGCCCGACTGATCATATGATGGATGGGCATCGCACCGGCATCGTTTTGCAGGTTGCTGATGTGCAGGAAGTCTATGATGAGCATAAAGATAGGATCAGTTTTTTGACTGAACCTAAAGAGGCAGTCCATGGGATTATGGTTAGTTTTAAAGATCCAGGCGGTAATATTCTCGATCTGTATCAACCGACACCAGAAAAAGTGGTTGAGCTGGTAAAAAAGACTGCAAAAGAAGACTGCTGTGGTAGGGATGAGAGGTGTTGTGAGGCCGAACAGAGCGGGATCGCTTAAATTTGGCAATTCATGGATTTTTTTGTATACTTATAGTATATGAGGGTTCCTAGAGAGCCTGTTTAGCTATTCAAAAACTATTAATTATCTGTTTATATCAGGAGATACTATGTTTGAAAAATTCAAACCATTGGGAGACCGTGTCTTAGTCAAGTGTATTGACGAAGAGGAGAAAACTGCCGGAGGAATCATTATTCCTGATGCTGCAAAGGAAAAAGCGCAAACCGGATCAGTGTTAGCGGTTGGTGCAGGAAGAAGAGACGTAGAGGGGCAGGTGATTCCTCTCGAAGTCAGGCCTGGTGATGTTATCTATTTTGGTAAATATTCTGGAACCGAAGCTGGTAATGATCATCTGATTATTCGTGAAGATGATATTTTGGGTATTGTAGAGAAATAAGAGCAATCGAAGAATATAGTGCGTGTAAAAAATTATTTAAAGTAGGAGTTTACATTTATGGCATCAAAAAAGATCGTATTTGGTTCTGATGCGCGTGAACGTATCCGTAAAGGTGTTGACCAGTTAGCGGATACAGTTAAAGTAACTTTAGGGCCAAAAGGTAGAAACGTTGTCTATGAAAGTTCGTTTGGTTCACCAAGAATTACAAAGGATGGTGTGACTGTTGCAAAACAGATTGATTTAAAAGATCCACTCGAGAATATGGGTGCACAGATGGTGCGTGAAGTTGCAAGCAAAACAGCAGATTTGGCTGGTGATGGCACCACGACTGCAACTGTGCTGGCTCAAGCAGTATTCCGTGAAGGAAATAAATATGTCACTGCTGGTGCAAATCCAATGGAATTAAAGCGCGGTATTGATAAAGCAGTTTATGCAGTGGTTGAAGATATCAAGAGCCAAGCTAAATCAGTGAGCGATAAAAAAGAGATCGAGCAGGTTGCAACTATTTCAGCAAATTCAGATGTTTCTATTGGTAAACAGATTGCAGAGGCAATGGAACGTGTTGGCCAAGATGGTGTTATCACCGTTGAGGAAGCAAAAGGTATGCATGACGAACTGGAAGTTGTTGAAGGTATGCAGTTTGATCGTGGTTACTTGTCACCTTACTTCATGACCAATGCAGAAAAGATGGAAACGGTTATGGATAGCCCGCTCATCTTAATCTGTGACAAAAAAATTAGCAGCATGAAGGCATTATTGCCAGTACTTGAGCAGGTAGCAAAATCGGGCCGTGGTTTGTTGATTATTGCTGAAGATGTTGAAGGTGAAGCCCTTGCAACTTTGGTTGTCAATAAGTTGCGTGGCACCATTAATGTGTGTGCAGTTAAAGCACCAGGATTTGGTGACCGTCGCAAGAATATGCTTGAAGATATTGCTACGTTGACTGGTGGTGAAGTGGTTTCAGAAGATAAAGGTCTGAAGCTTGATAACATCACTATACACAGTTTGGGTAGTGCAAAACGTGTGATTATCACTAAAGATGATACCACTATCATTGAAGGTGAAGGCGATAAAGAAGCAATCAAAGCTCGTGTCACACAGATTCGCATGCAGATTGAAAACACCACATCAGATTATGACAAAGAGAAGATGCAAGAACGTTTGGCTAAACTAGCTGGCGGTGTTGCGGTGATCAAGGTTGGTGCTGCAACTGAAACTGAAATGAAAGAGAAGAAGGATCGCATTGAGGATGCTTTGAGTGCAACACGCGCGGCCGTTGAAGAAGGCATTGTTGCCGGTGGTGGCGTTGCTTTGATGCGTACACAAAAGGCAGTTGCTGCATTGAAACTTGAAGGCGATGAAACCTTAGGTGCACAGATTGTCATCAAAGCACTTGAAGAACCTCTTCGTATCATAGCGCAAAATGCTGGCTTTGATGCATCAGTGATTGTCAACAAGGTGCGTGAAGAATCAGGCAACAAAGGCTTTGATGCAAAGACAGGTGAGTTTGTTGATATGGTAGCTGCCGGGATTATCGATCCTGCTAAAGTAGCACGATCAGCAATTCAAAATGCTGCATCAATTTCTGGCTTGTTACTTACAACTGAAGCTTCTATCTATGAAATTCCAGAAGATAAAAAAGAAGCTCCTGCTATGTCAGGTGGCGGCATGGGCGGTATGGGTGGCATGTCGGGCATGTACTAAAGTAAGTTTTGATAAGCAAAACTTGAAAGAATTAAAGGTCCGATCAGTAATGGTCGGACCCTTTTTTTATGGAATTGATATACTGGATATATTTACTGTGCAATCTATCAGGACTGCTTATGCGCTATAAAGTTTACTTGTTGGTCTCTTTGTTTTGCTCCACATTATGCACGGCTGTAGGTGATATTGTCGTTGTGCACGGGAGTGGATGTGCTGGAAAGTCAAGTTTTTGTAAAGCATTTTCAAAACATGCAGGTTGGGACTATATTGAAGAAGATTTCCTTGCTTTTACGCATCTTAGGAGCTTTTTGTCAAAAGCTTTTGACAAGCAATTTCGTGCTATTACAGCTGCTGTAGAAGAAAAAAATATATATCATGCGATTGAGCGTAACCAAATTATATTTAAGGCTGGTATATCACGCAAACAAAAAAGCCGCGCATTTAAGGCCGTAAGGCACATTGCTGATAAATGGCACAGTGGCTCAAATAGTGTGCGTCGTTTGACGTATGCAGCAGTAAAGGATGCAGTTATAGAAAAAGTTAAGCATAAGATTGCGCAAGGGATTAATGTTATTATTGATTTTCCAAATTTTGAGCAAAAAAAGAATGAGTTATATCAACTAGAAAGCAACGTATACACGGTGCTTTTATATTGCCCCTTTGAGTGTATAATTGAGCGCATGCAACAGAGGAATATTAAAGCATTGCATGCTCAGGATTTATCTGAATACAGGTTATATAGGTACTTATTGAACAGTTTTCATCAGTTGTATGAAGTATGTCAAGAGGGTGATGAACCTATTGGTTTCTTAAATAGGGACAGCTTGTATGCCAGTTTTAGTCAGATCGGCAAGGAGCTAACCATGCTAGTACCATACCTTATGATTCCTGGTTTATCATTCTTCATAAGGGAGCTGAACATACAGGAACTTAATACGGTTAAACAGAAGTATTATGAACTGTTTAGTTTGAATCAACATGATCTGGCCTATATTAAGCCTAAGTTGAGTTATGATTTTATAATTGATACAACGGTTATGAGTCCTCAAGAGGCAATCTTGCCTTTACTTAATCTGTTAGGAAAATGAAAAGATGTATTTACTTAAGGATATGCATTGAAAAAAATCTCTATACTTTTGTTATTCGTTACTTTTGTTTCATTGGCCTACTATCGCCATGCACATAACCCGCAAGAGCAGCAGATCAAAAAGGGTACTTCACTAGAAGGTAATAAAAAGCATCCACAACAAGAGCCTGTGTGGAGTACCATTAAGGCGATAGATGGTGTTGATCTTGCCTATGCAGCTTATGTACCAAGCTGCCCAGAGGCTGCTTTAATCTTTTGTCATGGCAATGGTGCGCATAGTGGTGCTGGTTACACCTATATGGCTGAACAGCTAAGCAAGAACCATAACATTGCAACCTATCTTTTTGACAGAAGGGGGCATGGTAGGTCAGGTGGCCCTCGTGGTCATACACCAACTGATTGCCACATATGGCAGGATGTACGCACAGCTTATGAGTTTACGCAACAAACACATCCGAACATACCAGTCTTTTTAGGTGGGCATTCAGCCGGGGCGGGTGTGTTGCTCAATTATGCTGATTGGACTGATCATAAAGATCCTGCTGGCTATCTGTTAGTAACACCTTTTTTGGGCAAAGATGTTGATATTTTTCGTGAGCGTGAAAAAAAAAGTGAGCGATCTTTTGCTACCATACACTATTGGTCTTTGCTTGTGCATTATCTGACAGGTGGATTGATTGGTGGTAACTGGAGGGCAATGACCATGGATTTTCCTGAGCATTTAATAACTAAACAGGGCTTTGTAGATACATATACGGTTAATATGATTAATGCACTCAATACACGTGCACCGCTTGCGACTTTACAAAAGATGCAGGTTCCAACCTATATATTTATTGCTGAAAAAGACGAGCTGTTTGATCCGTGCAAACTAGATCAGGTATTATCTAATGTGGTAACTGCAAACAGCTTGATAAAAACAGAGCATCTTCCTGATGCCAAGCATCTGACGGTATTAGGTGAAATTGATGATCATATTGGCAAAGTAATACATGCATTAGACTCAGAGTAAAGCTTTCGCTTGTTCAACTGTCGCATTATCATAAACAATTGCCGAAACGGCTTGTGTTAGTTTAATCGCATCCTGCAGACTATGCTGAAAAATATTGCGTCCAATAGCAGCACCATTGATGTGACCATTATGTATCTGCTCATATATGCGTTTTAAAAGCTCAGCTTTGTCAACCTGTTTACCACCTGAGGTGACAACCATGGTATTGCCTGCAGCCTGTTTGGCGATCTCGAGTTGCTCTGCTTTTGCTGGTGCCCTTACTTTAACCACATCAGCACCTAAAGCGTTGGCAACTCCAGTAGCTCCGGCAAGAAGTTCAGCCTCATCCAAAGCATTGGCAACTCCAGCGGCCTCGCCAAGCAGTTCAAATCCGCTAGCACTGCTCACATGCATGCCCCGTGGGTAGATCCACAAGATGGCAACGAGTCCCTTTTTATGCGCATTATGCACCACTTGGGCAGCTTCTGCGAGCATTTTATTTTCATATTTACTGCCTAAATAGATAGTATAACCCACGCCACGAATCGAAAGACCGGATGTTTGTTTGAGTGCCGCAACATCATCGACTGACCACAACTTACTGCTTATGGGGTCGCGATTATAGAGTATGTTTGCGATGTTTGTAAGAGTACCCCAGAACAATGAGTGTGGTCTTTGTTTTATGATATTGGTTTTACTATTTAATTTTACAATATAATCAATATCAGGATACTGCATGCCATATCGTTCAATTAAGCCAAACTGTGTAGCAAATGCACCGATATTGCCTTGCTGCGCAATACGAAACAGGTGCTGCGGACCTGCTGCATCAGGATGAATTCCCTTACCATGAAAATCTTCATTGAGGTGTTCTATTTTTTGATCAGCAGCAAACAGAAATAGATGATCTTTATTGCGTGTAATAGCTTTGAGATTCTCAGTAAAGAGTTCTTTTTTCTCTGCTGGCACATCAGCGGGCACATGCATTGTATAACCTTTTTTTATCAAATCTGCACGTTGATATTTAAATAACTTAGCAAACATATAGTCTACATAATCAAACTCTACTTGTTAGTTAGATAACTTGTCAATGTAATTAATTTTGCTCTCGCTCCGCTCATCCTGCCTGTCCGCCATAGCCTTGGCGACGGCTGGGAGTGTTCTATGAAGCTTTAGCGTAGTAGAATGTATCGAAGGGTATAGAGCTTACTCAAAACATTTATTTATCGAGGCGAGAAGTTAACTTTAGATTTTTAAAATATCAGTTTTTTTTGAGTTGGTAATATAATCCGATAATTTATTGGTGTAACTGGGTTATTCGCCCTTCGATACATTCTACTACGCTAAAGCTTCGTAGAACACTCAGGATGAGCGGTGAAGAAAATGACATAGTTTAAATACAATTGATAGTGTTGCTGAATCTATACCACCCTGTAAGTGCACTGTTAATGGCCCTAGAAAACATGTCAGCTTTCTTGCTAAATGGTCGAATTGAAGGTAATCTTGATGCTGTATTTTCTTGTTACTTCTTCTGTAAGGGCTTATCATGAAAAAATATATTCTATTTTTGCTGTTGGCCATATGTTCAGTTAGCATTTCTGGAGAGATAAATGAGTTCCAGAATGTTTTTGGAATTATAGCTAATACGTTGGAGTCAAATATTAATGAGCTTGAAAGAGATGCCAATAAGGGTGATCTCGCCTCTATGCATGATTTGGGTCTCTTTTATTGCGAGCTTCAAGACTTTAATCAGGGAGTTTGTTGGTATGAAAAGTCGGCCTATGGTGGATTTGTTCAGGCAATGATGAACCTAGCGAACCTTTATGAGCACCATTTTCAAGATTATGATAAGGCAATTAAATGGTATCGTAAAGCAGCAGAAACTGGCCATATTGTTGCTATGGCTGAGTTGGGTTCCCTATATCTTGAAGTTTATAAGGATTATGATCAAGCTATGCATTGGACTGACCAAGCTGCGCAAAAGGGTGATCCTTGTGCAATATATAATTTGGGATATATACATCTATTGAAACAAGATTATGATCAAGCAGTAAAATGGCTTGAGATGGCCGCTCAAGAAGGGGAAGAAAGGGCAATGTATAACCTGGGTCATATATACTTTGAGCATTATAAAGATATTGATAAGGCTATAACACGGTTTAAAGATGCTGCTCGCAAAGGGTTTGTGCTTGCTATGTATAATCTAGGATGTATCTATGCTGATCACCATTCAGATTTTGAACAGGCAATAGACTGGTTCACCAAAGCAGCTCATGAGGATAATGCTGAAGCCATGCATAGGCTTGGTCATATATATGGAAAACATCTCCAGTATTTTGATAAAGCAATAGAGTGGTATGAAAAAGCTGCTAACAATGGAGTTTCTGATGCTTTGTTTCATCTTGGGTATATATATGAACATTTTTTGCAAGACAAAGCTAAAGCGATGGTATGGTATAAAAAGGCTGCTGACTGTGGAGTGAAAGAAGCTCAAGACATTATTGATCATACACATATTTGATGTATTTTATATTACTCTATCATGAATAATGGTTTTTTGTGCAACCTTTTCAAATAAGGGCACTGCAACTTGCGATGCATAAAGGCCTGGCCGAGCTGCCTCTTTGATAAAGTTCACGATCACTCGTTTATAGTTACCTTTCTTGATAATACCGGCACAAGAATAACTATTTTTAGTATCAATATAGACGCCATTTTCAAGTAGATTAGCAGTACCCGTTTTGCACATGACCTCATATCCTTGCATGCGTGCACGGCGTGCGGTTCCTTGCAATGTAGTGCGCTCAAGTATGGTATTAAGATCATCGATAGCTGATTGACTATAAAGAGGTCCACAGAATCTAGATTCGCAGAACCTAGGTTCGCAGAACTCAGGTTCGCAGAACTCCGATTCACAGGTGTTATCAAGAATAATGCGTGGCTTGACCATATAGCCGTTATTAGCAAGCAACGTGAATGCACGTGCAAGCTGCAGCAGGGTACTGGTTATTTCATACCCATACGAAAGGGATATAACCGATTGTTTTGACCAGCAGGATGGAGGGTTAACAAAACCTTTCTGCTCACCAGGCAAAGCAATACCTATTTTGGTTCCAAAACCGACTCGGCGGTAATGATGATACAGTTGCTCATCTAACCGTTTTGCAACAAGAGCTATGCCAATATTATTGGATTTTTCAATTATCTCAGAAAAGGTTAATATGCCATGTGCAACCGTGGTGTTAACTCGTCGTCCATCAATATAGGTTGTTTTTGTGTTTCTGCAATCGATAGTCTCGTCGATGCTTACCACGCCTTCCTCAAGTGCGGCGAGTGCGGTAAATACCTTCATAACTGAACCGATTTCGTATTGCTCAGCAATGCAGTAGTTTTTGGTGAGTGCCAAATTAAGATGTTGCGGATCATTTGGATCAAATGTGGGGTAGTTTGCCATAACAAGAATATCACCAGTGTTCGGATCGAGCACAATGACCGATCCCTGTTCTGCCTGAAAACGATCGACTGTCTCCTGGAGCAGTTCAGATACCAAAAACTGTAGATCACTATCAATTGTTAATTGTACTGGCGTACCTTGTGTACCGATTGAAACGACCGTTCGATCAAAATAAAAGTATCCTGAACGAGCATCCTTTTGGAGTGCATATGATGAGCTGGAACCTTTTAATTGTTCGTTGCATTGATATTCAATGCCAAGGCTGCCAACGTTATCAATATTAGTGATACCAATTATGCTTGCCATGCTTTTGCATGGATAATAACGATGTGCTTCTTTAACAAATTGTATATCGGGTATCTGGGCATAGGTAATCAGATCTTTCTGTTTATCAGTTATATTACGTTGAACAAACATGAAGGTACGCTCTTTGTGCTGTTGATAGCGTGTATATGCGTGCGGAAAACAGTGTTGCAAGAAGATATTCAAACCTTTCTCATCAGATACATGTTTAGGGCTTATAAAGGCTGATAGTGCAGTTTTATTCAGCGCAACTGGACGATTGTTACGATCGATAATAAGAGCTCGTTCGGGAGTGTGGGTTACGTGCAGTTGATACTGTTTGTTTGCCAAATCTGAGAAAAAAGTATGTTGATAGATTTGCAAAAAAAAGAGATTGGCAATAACGGTGCTATAGCACAGGCAAAAGATAATAAATACCCCGGCAACACGAAGTTGCTGATTATGCAGGTGCATCAAATTTGCGGATCTGTTTCAGGGTAACCGGCATCATAGAAAGATATTTTTGGGCATAGCGAACGACCGTTTTTTTGTCATGGAGCTCACAGAGCTCTTGCTGCAACGTTTGTTCTTGTTTTGAAAGCTGGTTGAGTTCTTTTTCGTGCCGTTGTTTGGTATAGCTCAGCTCGGTTATCGCATTATATTTATGAATATGCAACAACAAAAAGCCAACATTGACTAAAATAACGGTAGTAATAAAAGTACGTCTCTTCATGATACCCTCATGCCCTTTCTTTAAGCCTATTTTACTATATCGAGCCCACTAAAATAAAGAGTAGATTGTTTTTCTTTAAAATCTCATGCTAGTATTTTATAAAAACCAAAAAGAAAGGAGTGAGTATGTTCAAATATACGCACCTTATGATAAAAGTATCTGTTCTTTTATCATGTGTATCATCAAGTGCATCACCAGACATCTGTACGGTGTCAGCACAGTTTATGACCGAGCGTGACAGAAGATTGAATGTTGATTCAGTTGCCGTGTGGCATGGCCCTGATGGGCAACATTGGCTTGTTGCTACAGCAAAAGCAAGCCATACATTGCCAGTTTATGATGCTGCCACTGGGCAGTTGATCAAGACCATCGGTGAGCCCGGTACCGATTGGAGTCAGTTGCAAAGACCAAATGGCATTGCTATTCTTAATGATCTTTTGTTTATTATTGAACGTGACAACAAGCGATTGCAGATATTTAACCTTCCAGAAGGTAAAGCCCTTGGCATGACAACCGACATGATGGAGCGCCCATATGGTGTTGCGGTAGTGGCTATCGAACCGGGCAGGCGGTATATGATCTATGTTACCGATAATGCAGGTCGCCATGGCGATAATAACCCAAAAAAGATTCATCAATATGAGGCCATATACCAAGAAGATCGCGTAGAGTTGCAATGGATAAAAACTTTTGGTGATGATGATGGCAACGGTGCCTTATGGAAAGTTGAATCGATTGCGGTAGATCCTTTTTATAATCGGCTTTTTATCGCTGATGAACATGAAGAGCGTCAAAATGTAAAAATATACACGCTTGATGGTCAATTTACTGGTCAGACCATTGGTGATGGGCTTATATTATATGAGCCTGAAGGGATTGCATTATATGAAACGAATGATCATGAGGGCTATATTATTGTGACCGATCAGCATCGGCAGGGTAATCAGTTCTGGTTGTTTGATCGTAAAACCTTGGTGCCCATAAAAGCATTTATAGGCGAGGAAACGCGTAATACTGATGGCATAGCAACCACCAATCACAGTTTTGGCCCATTTAGCTCAGGTGCTTTTTATGCGGTGCACGATGATGGTAATATTCATGCTTATGATTGGCACACGTTGGATACCACGTGCAGTATTAAACAAAAGGGCCAATGATCACAAAAAAAGGGTGCTCGATTGAGCACCCTTTTAGGCCTGTTATGCTTCGGGTCTAATTGTGCCCTTGAGTAAACCAACAAGTTCTTTTTTTTGAGGATCGGAATCCTTTAATTGTTCTGCTAGAGCAAGAGGTGATTTGTTCTTGACGTTCTGTTTGAGTGAGAGAGCTTTGTGTTGGAGTAAAAAACGCACCATTTCGATGTTTTTATATATTACAGCAAAATGCAAGGCTACCCACCGCAGCTTCTCGCTTGCAGTATTTGCATCTGCACCATTAGTAATCAACTCTTGAATCAGCTCCCAATTAGGTTGTTTATCTTGTTGAGTAGCAATTGCATTAAGTTCTTCGCGAAGTTTGTCATTCAATGGTTGTTTACGCTTACATTCTTCTTGTTTATTATCATTATATTTCTTTTTTGCATAGAGCATGACTGCGCCTATTGCTATCGAACCTGCAATAAGGTACTTATGTTCCTTTGCTTTTTCAAGTAACTTGCTACCATGAGGAGCAATATACTTCTCGTAGGCGGTGGTGGCTACAACAGCGCCTAGCGCCTGTGCAGCACCAGTTCTGATGCTTTCCCAAACGGCTCGGTTAGCGATCAAACTCCACAAACTGAATGGTTGTGTTGTTTGTATTGTTAGTCCTGATAGTATCAGGATGCTCAAAAGAGCTTTGTTTGGTTTAAACATAGTATATCCTCCATATATTTCGTTTTAAGTTTTTTTTATATCGAACTCACTGGGACTGCACCGTTTTCGTACAACCACGTAGTAATCGGCGCATCCTCAGCTAGCATCATCTCATCCTCACTTATCACCTTCTCATTAATTACTATTTTAGAGGTTAAATTGATTAAAGGAGCCGAATATCCTAACTCATCAGTATGGACGTGATAATTAACATCAACCTTTTTTTCTTTAATAAGATCTTTTATGATTGTCCAATCTCCATCTGAGACATTACCTGACTCTTTAATTTTTTTACTAATTATTTTAACCTCTTCTTCAAATAGTTTTCTGTTCTTTTTCAGTTCATTAAATTGATTAGTATTGCCATTAAATATATCAATGATACGAGCGCGAGCTTCAATATTTTGTACTTTATCTGCAGCTTGACGAGCAGAAATACCATCTTTGATTTGAATGTCGGGATCTGCTTGATATCTGACTAACTCTTCAACTCCTGCCGAGCATTCCAAGATAACAGCAAGGTAAAGGGGGGTCATTCCTGCATCGTTTTGTGTGTTAACATCACCACCGCACCTAATTTTTTGTAAAATTATTACAAAATTATAATCAATGTTTGGGCTAGGCTCGCTAAGTAGTTTTTTAATTTCATTGTTTTTTTTATTGATATATTCGCGATGCTTGTATATATCAAAACATTTTTTTGCGATGAAGCCACATACCATGCAAGCTGCAATGGTAGTCTTGTGCTCTTTTGCCTTTTCAAATAACCAGCTACCATAAGGAGCACACTGTTGATATGCATCCGTTTTGCTCAAGCGTGCGCAAAGTTCGTTGCCTTGCCTATAGATTGAGTTGTTGGTTAGCCAACTCCAATCTACCGGTTGTGTTGTTTGTACTGTTAGTCCTGATAGGATTAGGACTAACAAAAGAGCTTTAGCTTTATTTAAATTAATCATGGGGCTTCCTCTTCATTTTTTTGGTTTGTAGGCGACCAAACTTATGTTTAATTTTTTATCTTCAGCATTCAGAGGAATTAATCCGTTAGGGGATTGATTTTTTAATTTATTTTGTTTTATCAATAAAGCTATGAGAGTAGTATCATCCAAGACAGGTGTGAAATCATTACCGTCTTGATAAATAAGAAAAGAAAGTGATGACCGGTATGAATTAATTTTTCCGGCATCAGCAATGATAAAGAATATTTTATCCAATCCTTTTTTTGCTGCAAAAAGTATTGGACATAAATAAAAATCAAGCATCTTACAATCGTTTGGGAAACAATCTAAAACAGTTTCATGCTTTATAAGCCATTTAACCATTTCAAGATCATCTTTTTCGATGGCCAAATAGAGAGCAGAGTAACCTTGCTCTGAAAATGCTGGATTGATAAAATGATCAACTCCAACCTTTTTTTGTTCAATTAGTTCTTTGATGATTTGCCAATCGTCATCAGAAACATTTTTTAAATTGTTAATTTTTTGAAGCTCTTTATCAAAAAGTTGAATCGGTTCTTTGGCCTCTTGTTTATCATTTTTTCTCTTTATAGATTTACGATGCGTATACATGTCATAATATTTGTCATAACATTTTTTTGCGATGAAGCCGCATACCATGCAAGCTGCAATAGTAACTTTGTGTTCCTTTGCTTTTTCAAACAACCAGCTGCCATAAGGAGCACACTGTTGATATGTATCAGATTTGCTCAAACGTGAACAGAGCTCGTTGCCTTGCCTATAGATTGAGCTGTTGGTTAGCCAACTCCAATCTACCGGTTGTGTTGTTTGTACTGTTAGTCCTGATAGTATTAAGATGCTCAAAAGAGCTTTGTTTGGTTTAAACATTGTATCCTCCATTAGAAAACTTTTAAGAAAACTTATCTATGAGTAACCGTATCCAAGAGTAACAACCCCACGGTTATAATTTGGCGCGTAGCTTCTGCGTTCAATATTGTTTGTCTATTAGGCATATGGGATGAACCAATCGTTAGACCTACAATCGAAAAACCAGCAATGTTTGCAATACTCGAAATCGCTTCAAGATTTTTTGATTGATGCTTTTTCAATAGCATATTTAAGGCTAAAGGTATAATACTCATTAAAGCAGCGTCTTGTAGGGTTCTCATAGATAGGATTTGTTTCAAATTTGGTGCCGAGTATCTCCCATCGACTTCTTTTACGGTGTCCATGCCATTTGCAATAATACTAACAAGGCCGATATATTGAAGAAGACCTTTGTTTTTATTGGCTTCTTTAAGTAGCAAGTTGCCATAAGGAGCGCCTTTTTTATACACATCCGTTTCGCTAAAATTTGAGCAGAGCTTGCTTCCTTGCTTATAGATTGAGTTGTTGGTTAACCAACTCCAATCTACCGGTTGTGTTGTTTGTACTGTTAGTCCTGATAGTATCAGGATGCTCAAAAGAGCTTTGTTTGGTTTAAACATTGTATCCTCCATAAAAACCATTTATAACATAATATTATACAGTATTGTACAGGTTTTTCAACCCCTACGGTTATTGCAAATAGAAAGGTTTTGTTGCTATCCTAGGAATAGGACATGAGTTCTTGAAGGGAATTTAAATGATTAAAAGAACAGTTAATCTTGCATTGGGCCATGTTGAGCTCAAGGGGGATCTGGTGATTCCTAAGGGGTCAGAGGGGCTGGTGATCTTTGCCCATGGCAGTGGCAGCAGTCGCCATAGTGACCGCAATAAGGCTGTAGCCCATCACCTCAACTCTATGGGATTGGCTACTTTTCTTGTTGATCTGTTGACTGAAGAGGAAGAGAAGGTGGATAATATAACCCGTGAGATTCGCTTTGATATTCCATTGCTTGCCAGCAGATTGGTGGGTATTGCAGATTGGGCCCAAAAAGATTCTGATACACAACATCTGCATATAGGCTTCTTTGGCGCCAGTACTGGAGCTGCAGCAGCATTAATTGCAGCAGCAGAGCGTCCTGAGCTTATTAAAGCGGTTGTCTCTCGTGGTGGACGTCCCGATTTGGCCGAAACAGCACTGCCATATGTGCTTGCGGCAACACTATTCATTGTTGGTGGTCATGATACTCAGGTACTTACATTTAATCAGTTTGCTTTTGAAGCATTAGCCACTTCACATAAAAAGCTTGAAGTAATACCGGGAGCGACCCATCTATTTGAAGAACCGGGTGCGCTCGAGGCTGTGGCTGAACTGGCAGGCACATGGTTTGTGGCCTATTTGCTTTCTGATAAAACAGATCTATAGCTGAGCAGTCTTGGCCAGGCTAGGAACGAGCGAAGGACATGCATATTTAAAAGAAGCTATGAATAGTTGGTCAGGGCAATCGCACTTAAAACACCTAGTTTATATTAATAAAGGTTTTTTAAGTTGAGGGGTTGGACGGCTTTAAAGCCTGTGGGTAGCCTTTTATACTTATACCGTCTCTATATTGCTCACCAATATCATTCGCAATAATTTTAAGACCAGGACGTTTTTCAGCTGCAATCTCTTTGAGTTCATCCACCTTATCAGGATCAAGTGGATTTTTGTCTAAATTAATATAAGTCAATTCAGGAAATTGTTCAAGCATCTTGTGAAGGTCAACAGAACCAATCTGATTTTCTGAGAGATCAACCCACTCTAGAGAAGTAAGTTTGAGTGCGGCAGGGATGTCGTCTATCTTGTTTCTACAGAGGTGAAGCGTTCTTAATTGAGTAAGATTATTGAGATTGGCAATATCGGTAATCAGGTTGCCTATGAGGCAAAGCATCGAGAGCCCAGGAGGAAGGTCAGAGGGGATAGTGCTAATCTGATTTCCACTGAGAACAAGATATTCTAGATGGGGAAGGTTGAGATGAGGGATATTATCAATTCGGCCGTTGCAGAGGCTCACCTCTTCTAGGTTAGGAAAATTATTGAGGAGAAAGATAGTGGTAATTTGGCTATCTGTCAGGGAAAGCCGTTTTAGGTTAGGGGCGTCGAACTGAGGGATAGCAGTTACTGGATTGTGCTCGCTTTTTTTGAGAGTAAGTGTTTTAAGGAGAGGGAGATGGTGATCTGTAAGGGCTGCAATCTTCTCGCTGTTGAGGATAAGGGTCTTTTTATTTTGTATTTCATCTCCAGCAGCTGCGCTACAAAGGGATATTACAAACAAAAAAATGAATACAAGCTTTTTCACGATTTATCCTTATTTTTAAGACTTTTAAACCTATCTACATTTAATAATAGCAATTTTTCCAAAAAAATCAAGCGCCTGGCCTGAGTCATTTTGTCATAGCAATACACCTATAAAATTGATCAAAGTTTGTCAATTTTGACCAAAAAATCCTATTTTTATAAAAAATTGCTCCGAGGGGGAGCTTGTCTTTTCATATAGAAAAGCCCTTTTTAAGGTGCTTTATACCAATCCGCCGTCATTGGTGGAATAAATTTAAGCCAATAAAAGCCAGTTATATCACCAAACACATTAACTTAATTTGTTATAGGGCGTTAGCGGAGTGGTATTAAGTGCGATCGCGCTGTTCTTTTTGTCAAACCCTTTCCTTTTCCATTAGCGATTTATTACTATTGCAATATAATAGTTTACAGCTAATCATTATAAATTATGTTAAAAATAAGAAGGGTAAGATGAAACATAATTTATGAATTTATACCGGAATCAAGATATGGGGGGAGGACATGAAGTTGTTATGATTACAAAAATAGTATGATTGTTTTTTGAGTTAATTAACCTATTTTCTAGGAGATTTGTTGTGAAAATAAAGAAATTATTTTTTAAAAAAGTATTTTTTATAGTATGTGCTTCAGTACATGCAGCCTCTTTTTTACAGGCAGCGGCGGACGAGCAGAGGGGGAAGATGTTTGTGAAGACATCGCTACCTTTGTCTATAACAAAAACGTCACTACCGAAAAAAAAGTGGAAGTATGGTGGCACGCTATATGAGGTTCTTCAAACAAATAAAGAGGCGGTTGCTCAAGTGATGGCTGGACTTCTTAGTAGTTTGCCTGCTGTTATCTGTAATCAGGCGGGCAAAGGCTATACCCTAGATCGCCAGTTACCACATTTTACACTTGCATATATCATCAACGCAACCCTCAGTCCAGTCGATCAAATGTATATGGATGAGAACTCCACGCTTAATCAGGAGCTGAAGACGTTAGTCGGAAAGCATCAGTCCATAGATCTAGTAAAGCAGTTTCAGAATGTTGAGCTGGATATTTTTGAGGTCCAAATGCCAGGTAAATATCGATACTACATAGTGATGAAGTTAGAGAACACCCTGGAACTCGGAGCCTTGGCTAAAGCAATAACCGATCTTTTGGCGGCCCACGGGGTAGACCTCGAGCATGCAGGCGATTTTAAGGCTCATATTACTTTTGGGCAGATGGATACGAGCGTACAGCTATCTAAGGAGCAGCTGCAGGCTCTGAAAGATAAGCTGCCAGTTCTTAAGGACTTAGATAAAGTTCACGACTTCAGAATAAATGAGATCCAATATACCTACCCCGTTAGAGGTAAAGTTCCAGGTGCTGGTAAAAAAGGGCCAAATATACTACAACAACCGACGCACAAATTTAACCTTGCTTCTCTTGGTGGGTTTGTTCCCTATGGGCCAGCTGTAGGAGCTCTGGGGGTCGCATACGCCTAACTAGAACTAGAATCTTCTAAAATAGCCGCTCAAAAGCAATAAAGAAGAAGTTTAACAAGGGCGGCTTGAGCAGGAAGAGAAGGATAAGGACGAAGAGAGAAAAAGAGATTGATGGTGGATAATGGAGCCTACTTGCCATCAGCACTACACGGTCTATAATCGAGCCAATCATCGAGTAGGCTCAGATTGCACTCCTCGTCTACTTTTCTCACAAAAAAGACGCCATATTTGATTGCATCGATCATAAGACGGTATTCTTGATTAATGGTCAGATCTTTAAATACATAAGGAGGCCGTTTGTTCAGATGCCAAACTACCATAGTCTTTTCACATTTATGCACCTCATGGAGCATGTTATGTAGTGCAAGAAACATAGAAGGGTAATGTTCTTGATCATGTGGGTAGCAGGAAATCAGATCAATAATTGCCTTGTCATCAACCATCATCTGTGCATGCTTGCGGTTTAAGATAATCCATTGTGTGTTTTTATAGTGTTTATCCAATGGAATATGTTTTATGACCCGATGTGGCTCATAGAGTTTACTTTCAGGATCAGTGTGTGGATTCTTTTCATAGCGAAAAGTAGTTTTGCGAGAATCGATCAGTTCATTATAGATGAAATCAAATGATTGCAGCGGAATGCTGTTATACGAACAAAAGACAAACATCTCATTATAGGGATCCTTCAATGCTTCTTTAAGCAATGCTATTTGTGCCTTCATGGTGCATCCCCAGCTTGATTCAACTTTGTAGGGCATCTGGAACTGTTTGAACCAGCTTGAAGGGTTTACTCCTTGCTTTGAATCCACAATAATAGTGCACTGCTCCTCATGGCTACGAAAAAAGTCACGCCAATACTCTTCATGATATACGTTGGCCATAGTTAAAAATAAAAAGGCAACCTTTAGCATAGTACTCTCAGGGCAAACGCATTAAAACAAGAATCTTCAAATCGACCTCAGGACTTTTTTTACCTTGTTGTATCCGCATCCCCGCTCGTCCTGAGTGCGAGATCTCTTTAGATCGAGCGTATCGAAGGATGCTTAGACATACACAAATATATTTTAATCGAGGC
>SDBV01004503.1_pt1 | contig 19999 bp, 36 predicted proteins | sample 2277081 | NCBI WGS metagenome assembly SDBV01 (sample SAMN10402039, study PRJNA504765) | marine sediment metagenome | isolation source: marine sediment core GS10_PC15, 223 cmbsf | place: Arctic Ocean: Southern Knipovich Ridge | collected 2010 | reverse complement strand
AGGATCTTTCAGCAAACAGATATCGCACCCTAGTATCCGCTGGCAGCTCTTGCAGTAAACATACCTGTGGCCGTGATGATCCGTTTGCTTCCAGCATCCGAAAGTATTCTGCCCACCGCGACAATGTTCTACGGGACCGTCCTTCCATCCCGCTGCCCGTAAATCCTTATGACAGGTGACGCAACGAATCGGATACGGAGCCAATTCTCCGCTGACTTCGCTATCGTCTACTTTGATGGCCATAGCTGCTTGCTCGCGCCTTCTCCCGTGTTAATATCTCGCGCTCTTTACGTAAGAAATTTTCCATTTTTTGGAGCCAGCCTCGTTTAGTCACTGGTCGGCTACTCGGGTTTTTGACAAAGTGATTACCGAGAGCCGCAAAGGTGCGTTCGAGAATCAAGGGAGCAAGTCCATTGCATGTGACCGAAACCCTCTCCCACCATTTGTGATTTAGAAAATGAGCCATAGGAATTTCGACCAGCTTTTGACTCAACAGGAATTTCCGAAGCCAATCATCCTCTCCCCAGGTGTCGTTTTCGAGCGTTAGGCCGAGCGACGGCTCCTCGGAGGCCGGAGCGCATCCCCCCCCCTTCTTCTGATGGTTAAGGACGGTTAAGGATGGTTTGGGTGACACCACGTCACCCCCTTTGACACCTGTTGTCACCCCCATTTGACACCTGTTGTCACCCCCCGGGTGACGCTGTGTCACCCCCCCGGGTGACGCCTTGTCACCCCCCCCGGGTGACACCACGTCACCCCCCCCGGGTGACACCACGTCACCCCCATGACTGAGTACGACTTCAAAGATGTGAGTCCCATGAGGTCCCTCGCCGCGATAGGTCCTGAGCTCCCCGGAGGCCTCCAAAACGGGCAATATCCGCTTTATATTCCGCTCGGTAGTCCGGCATTCAGCCGCCAGGGTCGGAATAGAGGGGAAAGCGTTTCTTCCGTAACGGTCCGCGTGATTTGCGATCATCAACATCAAGGTGTACGCGACGCCGGTCTGACGTGAATTGTCTATTACGTAACTCATTGCCTGGACACTCATCCCGGACTCTCAATCGGCCAACGAAGAGTCATTTGTCCGCGCTCTTTTGGATGTCTCCCCGCACCAATAAGAGCGCCATCTTCTACATTCCCTGCCATGACCCATGTGTAGGGATCAGGACCGCCGGCTACTTGAAACCATTTTCTTACCAGTTCATGTCCCTGGACTTCCTTGGCCATTTCTTTGAAAGCATTAACTATTGTGGGAAATCCAAATTCAGTGCGTGCCTTGTGTTTATCCCAACACTCTGTAGTCAGAGAGCATGGAGAGTTACAGTAAAGCTCGCTACCCGGGGGCGTAATCAGCTTGCTGATCGCATACCCACCGCCGAAGCCGAAGTATCCAACACAAGATAGTTTTTCTTCCAACTTCATCTTGCAAGCTCTTCCCGCGCCTGTTTGATCGCGACGGAGATCCGCTGAAACTGTTCTGCATCTCCCCCATGGTCCGGATGATATTCCATGGCAAGAATCCGATAAGCCTTTTCAGCAACGTCCAACGGGATGCCCTTTTGATCCGAGAGGCCGAGAATTTTCCTCCAATCGTCCGGCGCCGGCAGTGCGACGAATCCGGTAAAGGCACGGTCAAGGATCTCCGCCCCGCCATGTCGCTCGATCGCCCGCATAGCCGAGACCGTGGCCGCGACGGCTGCAATGTTTCCCGCGACCCGATCGTAACGATCCACGGCCATGCACTTCGTGTCCTTCTCGGCTGGCATACGCCAATAAACGGATACGCCCGGGTCCAGAGGCTCCGGTCTATTGGAGTAAGGGAAGCCGTCCAAGCGGACCTCTATATTTGTCGAGGTAATAATGTCGTGACGATCTCCGACTCCGAGTCGCATCAGCTCTTCGACGAGCCGGTTGATACCGTCGGCAACGGAAAGAATTTGCTTTCCGCGGAAGTTGCTTCTGGATCCGTCAAGCATTCGGCTGAAACGCGCGCGCTTGCGAAGATCAGGCGCGGTGCGCTTCCAGCCGGCGGGCCAGGTCAAAGGGTAGGCTGATATCTCCATGCTCATTGTTGCGGGATCTGCTTCCATTCCTTGCCGCCGATCATGCAACCCGCGCTGTCCGGTCGCGGTCCGCCCCATTGCTTAAAGAAAAATGGGACGCCTGCCGCTTGGCACTGATCCCAGATAGAGCGGACCCATTGCAAGGCTCTGTCGGTAGGATGATAAATTCCACCAGATAGCGGCTCCTTAAAGACCAACCTCCTATACTCAGGTCCTCCGGATTCTCCGCCGACGATGACCCAGTCGATTTTATTCTGACTGCTGTATTCAATCCCCAGATTCGTTACATGTCTTCCTCTTAAGCAATCTATGACACGCGGATAATTGGTCGGCACAAAGTCTCCCAGTCGTGTTTCTATGTCCCTATTGACGGGGATTGCTTGTAAATTTATTTCTCCCAACAGCGGCTCGATGCTGACAAACCTCTTCGCTGCTGGGATCTGTAGCAATTTCGGAATGCGCTCGTCTGCCTGGCGCTGGTTTTCGACGGAGACTCCAGGCCAGATGTTGGGCCAGGGCTCAGCATAAGCTCTCATTGGATAAGGCAATAAAGGCAACCGCTTAATCTCATCATCTGATAACATCCAAGGGAACTTCACTCTTTCTATGCGCTTAGTAAGAATCAAAAAAGTATGTTTGTCGCGACTCCGATAGATCACATCCATTGCTTCATCCCTCCACTCATCCGCCTCCTCGATAAAGAAGTCCGACCAGGGGTTGACGAAAATCCGCTGGGGGTCTTTCCACTTGAGCGGCGCATCGAACCCCTTCGCCCTGGTCACGGTGTTAAAGTCCTTGCCCTTCCACTTCATGTCCCGGTCCGCATAGCAGTAAGCGCAGCCTGGGCTTATCCGCCGGCAGCCGTACCAGAAGCCATGGGATGCCGTGCACCATTGGACGCCGCTGCCTTTACCCACCGTCTATCTCCGATTCTGTCCGCTTGAAAAATGAAAACTCTGCGGCATCTCGACAACATTGGGGGTCATCGTTGCAATACCTGATATTCTCATGCGCCACGACGCTTCCTATTTTGAGAGGCTTCGTCAAGACCGATATCGAGGAGTCGGGCCGCCTCTTTTTACAGATATGGCAGGTCCAAGTGAGCATCAGTGTTTCCCTCCGGCCGGTCCCCTGTCCTGCAGATCCCCGCACGCCCTCAGCCGCTTTACATTGTCAGTAATATCGACCACCTCGCATTTCGCCGGCTCCCAACCGGCGTTCCTGCAGGCCTGCTCCGGTGTCTCCGCTTCAACGACGTCCACTTTGCGTGTGCCTATAAGGCCTACGTGATAGACCCGCATGACTGACAGTGTTTGCTTATTTCACCCTTCTCAGAGGACTTTGCAGCCGACGTCCTATAGGCTCCTGAATCGGCGGTATTTTAATCTGCGACCTTGCTTCCCGCCGCATAATCCGTAGAATGCGTCGCTCTTCGAGCCATGTCTTGATTGTCTGCCAAATTGTGATTCGCATAGAAATCTCCCGACTTTAGGGTACCGTCGTCGTGGTTGTCGTTGTGGTCGTTGTGGTCTTCGTTGTGATTTTTAATACGCCGGGCGCAGCCGGCTTTGGCCCACAGGCGATGTTCGACGGATCGGAGTCACCGCCGAGGTTTGTCGCCCTGACCTGATAGCAATAGACCTTGCCATCCGGCGTGGTATCGACAAAGCTTGTCGTGTCGACTCCAACTTGTCCGATTTCGGTAAATGCGCCCGTATTGCCCGGACGGCGCTCGATTTTGAACCCGTCCTCGTTGCCGGAGTTGTCCTCCCAAGTGAGAGTCAAGGTTGCGGCCCGAACAGGAACAGCAAACAAAAGAAAACCCAGAACCAATAATTTAATCTTCATGCTGTTGTCCCCTTTCTTTCAATCTCTCGATTTTGAGTAGTTGAACAATCATTGATCGGATCCGGTTAAGCTGCGCGCCGGCGGAGTTTATCAATCTCTATCGCCGTGAGCTCGAGCTCTTTCAATAGCTCAAGGCGCTCTTCAGACCTGGTCTGTCGGGCTTTGGCAAGCAAGTCCAACCATGCCGTTTCCTCAAGGGATAGTTTCATTGTCCAGTACTCACTTTTAGCTCTCATGGCGATTCCTCCGACCCTCCTGCTGGGACCTGTCTGGGCAGGTCTTGTTCCTGACTACCGCTCTTCCTGCCAGTGAAATTAAATCCAAGCTCCCTAACGATTCTTATTATCTTTGCGGCCATTTCGTCCGTTAGGTTGCCGTCTTCTGCCTGATTCACCGCTTGATGGTGGAGTCCGTCTAGCAGCTCTGAAACTTTTAGTGTTAGAGCCATAATTCATCTCCTGACACATAATCTATGTGATGCTGTTTTGCCTGCCTGTCCTTTTTCCCGTCGTATCCAATCGAGGCCGACCTTTTGACTTTCCCCGTGCTCCGTTACGGTGAGTTTCTTGATTGCCTTTGATGAAGGAGTCCAGCCGGCGCCTTCTGATCTTCAACATGGACGCGATCTCGTCGAGGCGGTGCTCCAGCACGATCTGGCCGGATAGCAGAAGGGAGACTGTGCTTTTGTGGAGGCCGAGCTTTTCTCCGATGGCCTTCTGCGTGAGGCCCCTCACGACTAAAAAGATATTGAATTCTCTGCTAATCATGTCTATAAAATCTGTTTAGTAAACTTCATTCATAGTCTTATCCTAAAATGGGAATCTATGTCAAGAAAAAAAATCCTAAAATTGGAAGAAAATAACCTGGTTGCCCGAAAGATACGTGATCTTAGGAAGTTACGGGGGCTTACCCAAGCTCAGTTTGGGGAGCTGCTAGGAGTCTCTAACCGTACGATCAGCAATTGGGAAAAGGAAGTCGTACCTGTTCCAAAATCAGCCATAAAAAACATCTGTCGCGAGTTTGACGTGACGGAGGATTGGCTCCTTGGAAAAAGCGCTAAAGATCCCGTCAGTCCCGGACCAATTGCGCCCGATAGCAAACTCGGTCGCAAGGAAAAGAAATTATTAAAAGAAATCGAGGATTTGCTGGAATCCGGAAATCAGGCCATTATTGCCGACCTAAAGCGGTATATTCAGATGCTCAGAGCTTGGGCAGATAAGCGGAAATAGACCTGACTTGATCTTGGCAAGCCGATTGCATAGTAAGCAAGAGGCATGCCGAGGAAAGGATCTAAGACTTCCGCTTCGGAAAGGCGGAAAATCCTTGGGATGGCTGAGCAGCTTCTACGAAAAGGCGATCCGGGAATCTACTCTAGCCTGAGACGGAGAGTCTCATTTTATAACAAATGGCTCAAAAAAAGACGGTCAAAAAGGATCACATACTGAGACAGCTCCAACTATTAGGCGAGTTGCTCCAAGTTCGAGAGACGGCGAACCCGAAGAAAAATGGGGTAGGGACATGACTATACTTACTCGAATTGGACAGAACAGTTAAACAATTCAATCCTAGAGACTCGGGCCGAATTGAGTTGAAGGAGAATGCAGTCAAGAGCTAAGAGTGGACGCGACCCCTTTTTCGCGCGTTTGAAATTTACGAAAGGGTACGCCACCTACTTCCTATTTCCACACTTTTTGAGTATAGCTCGGAGAAATGGCAAGCATCGACAGGGAGCGAATGATGGAACAGAGTGTGCCTTTTGAAACAGTGACCAAGCTTGAGGCCGCTGAGCGCCAGCTACGTGTCGCGATCCGAATGTTCTTCGAACGCCGGGACATGATCGCCGTCCATACGCTCGCAGCTGCGGCACAAAGTGTATTACGCGATTTGGGCCGACATAGGGGCTTCCTAAGTCTATTCGAAGAAGGAGCCACAAGAATAGTTCCTGAAAAAAGAGATGAGTTTAAACGGTTGTTTCGAGAGGCGCAGAACTTTTTCAAACACGCCGACAAGGACGCAGATGCGAAGCTTCAATTCCACGGCGATGCAACAAGATTCCACCTCATAGACGCTGCGCGTCTCCTGGTTTTGATAACGGGACGGCACAATGCAGAAACCGCCGCTATGACCGGCTATTTCGTAATGAAGTTTCCGAATATCTTTAATTTTGATGACCTACCCGAACTGCAGAGGGTCAAGGATCAATTCGCAAAGCTCAATGCGGCGGACTTCGAGATGATCCTGTACTGTATGGACCGCCTCAAACTGTCAGTGTGAGTGTGCCAAGCCGCTTTCGAGAATGGTTAGGCCCATCTCTCCGGCAATCACACTGGTTAATGTAGTTAGGATTGAACTGTACGACGCTTCAGTGGAATTTCTTGTCGGATTGAACAGAAGGGCTATTCTGTCCAATATCGCCTTCCGCCCTGGAGATCAAGCTCCTATCCACTGTTCGGGCCGAGGAGTTGACACAGACCACCCCCAGCGATAAAGCTACGCTATGTTTCGCGGGTACGACAGCGGAGTGGTCCTAAGTTATGAGACGGCAGACGGAAGACCGCAGACGGCGGTCGGCAGTCAACGGTCCGCGGTCATCTAAGTTTTGAGAGGGTCCGGCAGTATTAGGCCGAGATCGAGCAGTTGCAGAAGGAGATCGATGAGGTCAAGGAAATGATATCTCTTGAAATACTGACAGGTCAACCAATGTGGTATACTGACCATATATTGTTAGTTAGAGCTTCCTGAGAGCCATGGACAGTCAAAAGGTAATTGCGCAGACCAAGGCACTGCGATCTCGTATCCAAACTTATGGGCGTACCGCATCAGAGGGACAACCCAGTCAAGGGGCGCAGGCGCAAGTTTGCGAATTCTTACGCAACTACGCCGGACAGAAGACCGCATTTACGAACCAAGCCGAGGCAGCTGGGGGAAGCGAAGCCTACCTAGTCGCTACCCTATCGGCGATTCTCGACTCGTTTGTCGAGTATCTCGAAGCCGGACTCGCTACAGGCCTCAGTCCCGAACGGCAGGCGCAACTTGACGTCGTCTCAGATGTTTTAGGACAAGCGCAGCTCATGCTTGACGATCGATCATATCACCCTGCCGCCGCAGCCGTTCTCGTCGGCGCATCGTTGGAGGAATTCTTGCGAACATGGGTCGAAGCAGCCGGGATTTCAATCGGAAACGCCAAGCCGACAATCGACTCGTACTGTAAAGCACTAAGGACAGCGGATCTTATTTCGAAGCAAGATCTTAAGGACATTACTTCTTGGGCCGGGATACGCAACAACGCCGCGCATGGCGAGTGGGACCAGGTGGCAGATTGGGGTCGCGTAAGGCTCATGTTGGAGGGCGTCAACCTGTTTATGAGACAGAAGCGTGACGCGTGGAAGGCCTAGGGTGACTAGGTCGGCGCTTTAGACCAACCCTTAGCAGGCTGAAGGTGGCTGAGTTTAATGTTATAATTATATGGTTGGGACGGAAGAGCAGGGCCGTGCGCGCTCAAGGTTCTTTTGTTTTGAAGGCCTTGAGGATGCGGTCGCCCGAGGGATAATGAAGCCAAAGGACCGGCGCAGGCCCAAACTGCTGGACGCACACAAACGGTCGAAGCGACAGGAAAAGAGTGGAAGGCCCTTCACACGTTAGGAATTCTCTTTTTGATTGTCGGCTTCCCCGTGATGGTGACAGGGGAACCCGTTTTGGGGGCATGGATAACTGGTCTTGGCCTAGTTATATGGATAGGCGGCCGCATAGGTAGTTGGTGGTATCACGGTTAACCGAAGTATAAGGGCGTCAAATGACTAATATCCTCACACTTTTCATTTCTCCGCGTCGATTTTCTACAAAACACAACCCCATATTTCAACCAAGATGGCTGTATAGGCGGAATAGATCGTTCCAATATTTCGATATCCGGAAACCTGTTTAGGTAATTCCATGACATTCTAAAATAGTCGCAGTCAACTAAAGTCTTATAATTTAGTATCAAGTAATTTGCTTCTAGCCATTCTTCGAAGAAAAGAAAGTATCCATTAGATTGGTCAAATATATTGCCAAAGCAAATATCCGAATAATTGTGCAATTGTTCTAAGACTGCGCTTGTAAAAACGAAATCAAATTTGTAATCACTCAATTGTTTCAAATCCTCACGCTCAAGAATAGAGCCTTTTAAAATTATGATATTATCTACTTTTCCTTTCTTAAATGCTTCCTCGAACTCTGGTGGTGGCGCCTTGGAAAATTCAGTTGAAATCCTCACCCCACTTTCAGTAGGTTCAAGACCTACAAACAGTGCATCAGGAAACAAAGGGGCCAGCATTAGCAAGTTCAACCCAGCTCCCGATCCAACCTCGAGTACGGATTTAAATTCATATTGTTCTATTTTTTGAGCTAAGATCTTTCCGATGCCCATCTTTCTTGCCAAGAATGGTGAGATCTGAGGATGAATAGAGTTATCGTAATAAAGAAAGGGCAGTTTCCGGAAAATATCTCTGTTATTCCAGAAACTAGCCCAATAATTGTCATACTCTGGATAAGATACGGCGGGCGTTCTCAAATTTTTCTTAACAACAAATCGGAACAATAGTTTACCAATAATTATAAACCGATAAAGAATCTCCCTTATATTGGCTCGGATTTCAGTTCGTAATAAATGGGCGTTCATTGAGGACATCCTTCTGAGAATACAGCACCTCAACGGTAAAATTGGACAGAACAGTTATTCTGTCTAACGAGGCTGTAGAAAAATCCCTTTCCCCCGGAAATTCAAGTTTGTAATCTCTTGATCTTTTGGAAAGAAATTTTTTGGGAAGCCTCGGATTTCGCCTTTTTCTACAGCCTCAACGATCGTGGTGAGCCGCGCTGGCCCGGGCTTCGTCGCGAAGCACCTTCGACGTTTCACGAGGTCGGCGCGACCACATTGTTAGGCATATAGTCATTAGTAATACTGGTCTTGGCGCCATGTTTCCCCGCGTTGCTGAAGCTGTTGCTCTACCCATTCCTTTGGTATAGGCGCTACTCCAGCTATCATTTCCGAGCTAATGCCGTCGTGACTCAGGATATAGAGCTGCCGAAGCTGCGCCAATATTTGCCCGCGCCGGTTTTGCTCCGCCTGTGTGATTGCAGCAGCGGCCTCCTGTTTCTTTTCTTGTAGCTCAATGCGCTGCGTCTTATGTTCAATCTGCTGACCAAAATAGAAATAGCCAAAAGCGCCAAGCGCCGCGACGATGGTGCCACCAAGAATGAGCACCTGGCATATTGTCTGGAGAGATTCAAAACTCATTTTGTTTCGAGCCTAACGCTGTACTCAGTCGCGCGTATTCCGCGTCGATCTGAAACTATTGGTTAGGTGACATTCCTCTCTCTGCCTAAGCGCTTCGCTTCAAACGGCTAATTGCTTCATCAACGTCATATCGCCATCGGGTGACATCAAGCTCGGGATGATCTCCTCCCTGGACAGTCATGAGCCAACTGCTGCCATTGTCCTGTACATAAAACTTGTATTGCCAATATTCTTTCGGCAGCTTATACGTGTTTTTGGGCTCCCCTCTTTTTAACGTGCGGAAGAAGTCAGCCCACGGGATCACAAAGATGTCGCGCAGTTTCCCTTTTGCACCTCCGCAAACGAGCACAAAGTCGCCTTTCTCTTTCAGCTTCTTCGGATCGACACCCAGAAAGTACAAGCCCCGTCCGGCGTTGTACGACACAGACTTAGTGAAGCACTTCCTACCGTCAACAGTTACAGTCTCCGGCCATCCGTTGACCCGATTGACGATTCTGCAATCCAAGCCTCTTGAATTCGCTTGGCTGCAGAACTGATCCATCCATCTGGGCCGTGATCCCTCAAATTGAACAGTAGGGCTATTCTGTCCAATATCGCCTTCTTCTCTGGAGATCAAGCCCCAATCCACTGTTCGGTCCGAGCGGTTGACACAGACCGTCCCCGGCGATAAAGGGACCTCAATTTTATAGGAGCGTTTATACAAAAAAGATCCTAAAGGCGTGCGGTTTGCGACCGATCTTGTAGTAGTAAGAGCGCGTACTCGCCTCAAAAGGAGAACTAATGCCGTACTTTCAACTAGAAACACATGGAGGTGCGTGGTCGCATCAGCCCCTCGGTGAACCTGGACAATTCACTACCATTGGGGTAGCTCAAATCAGACAGAAAATCCGTCAGCCAACACTAAAGGCAAGATTAGAAACATTCCACAAGGCTAAAGATAATGCGTTACAATCGGCTAATTTGATTTGTACCACAAATCCTGACTGCTCTGGAGTCGATTTTGTAAAGTACGTGAACCTCAAAGAATACGGCTTTGCGGGGATGCTAATGCTTGAACTCACAGTTCAGTGGCACTGCAAATAGTGGAAGAAGAAATAGGAAACCGAAGAAGCCAGCGGGGTGGTGCTAAGAGGGGATATCCTGGAGCGGATCCGGCAGCTCTACAAGGAGATCGAGAAGTTGCAGAAGGAGATTGACATACAGAAGCAGAAGGCCGTTGCCGCCGTGGAACGCCTTGAGAGAACGAAGAAGTGGCTGGGCATTATTGACTAACTGATCCACTCCCGACTCAAACCCTCCCCCATCCCGTAGCTGAAGAAAAAGGGGGATAGGCAGGTAAGGGTAAAGAACCACCAGAAGATAGTTACTGGTAATCTCCTTTCAAACCTCGCACCTATCGCCTTTTTAGATTCGTCGCCGCTTGCGGTTCGGCAAAGTTTATCAAAATTGTTGCGTCTAACCCCCATGGGCTCCTGACGTCAAAGAAATCTCAGCCGACGCGAGCCTTTGAAGCTCCCCTTACGACTGCCGCGCACACGGTCGACCTCAAGTAATCTTTCCTTCTCCATCGGCCCCAACGTGGCCCTGTTAAGGTGCTTCTCCTCAGAATAATACGTATGGCGGACGAACTCGGTCACATCCTCTATGCTCACCCAACCGCGACCACGAAACTGATGCTGTAAAAGATCTCGGAGTGGAGCGATTGGCAGGTCTAGGAACAATTGATCCGAGTCGTTAGCATCAGAAAACAAACGGCCCGTTTGCGGGTCAGCCTTCCAGGTTGCTGCCTTTATGACGGTGAGTCCTTTTGGCTCATTGGTGCCGAAGGCGAGAAAGTACTCTGTTACCCCTAAGCGATCCTTCATCTTGAAGGTGCAGTTGTATTTGAAGCCGCCCTCTGCGAGAAGTTGCTTTCGATAAAGCTCAACCATCGCTCCCTCATCGCCTCGGCAATCCCGCCAAATCGGGCTCCCATACAGCGCGTCCACATGACGTTCTTTCTGCTGGTCACCATGGATTGCCCACCGGTTAATTGACTTGTATGTGAACGTGATGAGGCACTCTGAGTGGGCAACGCTAGCAATCCGTTTTATTAGGAACATCGGGAGGCCTGAGTAACCAAAGGGATCGATGAAGACAAACATTGGCTGACGGCCACGCAAGGACGGACGGTCGAAGTTACGCGTCATGACGGTCTCGAACTCCCCTTCCTCAATGTGATACTTAATCCATCGTGGCAATGACTTTTCTTCGAGCAGTTTCTTAACTTCTCCTCTCAGCTTCGCAACGCGATCTACCCGCTCCTCTATGAACAGAAAGTCGAGTTCGCAACGGGGCTGCTTGTCTTTCAGTGCACGATTGAAGATCGCAGCTCGAAGAGCAATAATTGGTGAACCTGGTTCTCCCTTTTCATACACACCCGGTCCAGCAAAGCCGTCCACATAGAGTAGTCTAGGAAAGCTACGTGTCATGATTGGTAGCCAAGCGTCAAGATGACGCCGAAGAATCAGGTGTTTGACTCTACTGTGAGGATCGAGCGGCCAGATGGTTGGATCGTCTGAGACCATACGTCCGGGGGCGAAGCTAAAGCGAAGTCTGTAGTATCTTTGGCGCGGTGGGAAATTCATCCCAGAGGTGGCGATCCAGGCGGCGGCCTCCTGTCTTTGGAGTCGGCCCACCCCATTGCTTGTGGAAGAACGCCACGCCGTTAGCCTGGCAAAGGTTGCGTATCTCTCGAACCCAGTTCAGCGCCTCTGGCTTAGGGACCCAACCCCGTGAGTTTTTGACTACAAGCGCGCGCTCAGGTGGGCCGCCGGACTCACCTCCGGTAATGAGCCACGAGATCCCCCGAAGATCAATTCCATTCAAGGAGCTCAAGAGGGGCTCAGCACTAACAAACCGGACTGGTACATTTATTTCCCGTAGCCTTTCGATGCGCCAGAAATACTCAGGCGTTTCAACTGACACGCCAAGCCAGATATGACTGGGTATCGGCCTGTTGTTATGGGTACGATGCCACGTCAATATTCGATCTGCACGTTTCGTGAGAACTTGGAAGATGTGCTGGCGAGCGTGTCCCATGATATCGAATACCTTGTCAACGAAGCTGAGTGGGACTTCTTCATGAAACAAGTCACTCATGCTATTCACAAAAATCATACGGTGCTTGCGCCATTTAGGTGGTAACCCCAGCCGTTCAGGGTGGAGCTTGACGTCAGTAAACTTTCCGCGTCCCCAACGCTCGGTGACACGCTCCGCGTAGCAGAACTTGCAGCCGGGGGAAACCTTGCTGCAGCCGGTAACAGGATTCCACGTCGAATCCGTCCACTCAATCGCGCTGAATTCAGCCATCAGGACCCATCCTCGACCAAGGTATGTTGGCCAATACTATTCGTCGTCATCAGATTGTCGGAAATCCACTTACCCCAAATTGGAGAGAAGGGCTATTCTGTCTAATATCGCCTTCCGCCCTTAAATACAATCTCCACCTTTCGGTTTCCAAATTGGACATCACAGGACTAGAAAGGTTTCCAGCCTAGGCCTTATGTCTCGCGGATACGGCAGCGGAGTGATCCTACGGGAGAATATTATTGAGAGGGTCCGGCAGTATTATGCCGAGATCGAGCAGTTGCAGAAGGATATCGATGATTCAGAGCGCAAGCTATTCCCTAACATGGAAACAGGTCGTAAAAGTGAAAAGCCTTTGGGGTTTCTCTGAGACTAGAGTTGTGCTGTCTCAATACTCTGGGAGAGGGGTATTACCATTCCATTATCGCAGAATTGGAGGGCTTTTTCGAATCCTCTAATCCGTTTGGAAATTTCTTGGATGCTAACTGGAGTGAAGATAATATCATCAGCACCACATGCCATTATCAAATTATTATTCTGCGGCTGATCAACTGGCGACAAAGCAATAACGTAAGGAAAGCCGGCTCGGTCCCTCTTGCACCCAAGGAGGAATTCCAGCGCATGGAAACTATCTTCAGCAGGGAGCGACATGCTTAGGATGACAATATCAATTGTTTCACGGCTAAGCTGAAATTCCATTTCTCTTGTGTTTTTTACAACCAGCAGTTTAATTTTATAATCTGCCTTCGTTAGTCCTAGCTGCAAAGCATCACGAAAAGAGACGTTGCCCTCAACTAAAAGAACGCGCAGGATTTCCGTATCTATTATCTCTTTTTTTATTGTTCGAAATAGCATTTTTCCTTTTATAACGCACAAAAGGCGAAGGAATAGTCTAATCCTTGACCTGCATAATATGCTACCAGAGAGGTTGTAATTGTCAAGATTTAGCCTGTTTCAATTATCAAAAAGTTCCAAATTTAACTTTTCCTATTTTGATAATTGCCAGGGAAGGCTTCCAGCCTAGGCATTCCACAACTACGTGCGGGGTGTTGATACAATCGCCGCTGTCATAGAAGCTAATGAATTGCGTCCTATGCATGGTTTAGCAAAAAAGACGGCGGCCCGTGTAGACCGCCGCTTCTCGAACTTCTGGGACTATGGCCGATCAGTCAGGCTACTTTCTTACGCTGCCTAAAGAAGCCTAAACCTGCTAGGCCAGAGCTGAGAAGGACCATGGTGGAGGGATCTGGAATCGCCCTCTCTGGATGCACATTTACCGAGTCACTGAACAGATCATCCGCCAATTGAGATGCCGTTGCTAGGCTGGAAACTATCATCTCCACCGTTACCATTCATTGCTTGTCTACTGTCTGAGTTACCAACAGCCGAGACAGATAGTGCTAGGTCGATCTTAGATAGCGACTCACCTATGTTCAATGAACCGAGCCTTCCCCTGACATATTCCAACACCTCCCGCATTGCAGCCCTGGAGGCTTCGATTTCTTTTAATCGCTCCTCAACCCCTGTAATACGAGCTGAGAATTCCTCTTTGAGTGACTTAATATTGCTCTGCCAGTGCTCTTGCTTAGCCTTAAAATCCTCAACTACTGCTACCAGCTTGGGGACATCGTTTTCTATCAAGTTCTGCACGTATGAGCCATGTCCCAGCAGTCTCTTAACTTGCTCAGCCCGTTCTTCGATCAATTGCAATTCTTTCTCGTCCACAGTTCACCTCCCTAATTTTTTTAAGATCAAGCTTGCATACGCAAATGGAGTGCCAGCTTGTGATCATGCAATTATTGGGAGCTTTTATTCTCGGGAGCCTATAAGACATGCCATTATTGCGAATTATTTCTCAAAAGCGTTTTAGTTTCGCATTCATGAAAACCCCTCGGGGTGGCCAAAACAGGCATAATATTAGCCCCTCACGGAACCGGCAGGGAGGAAACCATGGACGAACAGACATTGAAAAGGGAGAACCGTAGACGGAAGTACTTATGAAAGCTGGGGGAATGTTTTTACAACTATTTGGTCATCTAATTCGGCTATTAGGGAAATTCGGTATGCCTGTGACTTGTAATTCAGCTTTTTACAGATCGGCACACTCCTTGCAAGAATTAAGACTAAACCGATTCAATTCACAGGCTGCTATGAAAAAAGTCCTCATTATAGAAGATCATCCGGATATGCTAGATATTCTCAGTCGGCAACTGGAAATTATGGGGTTTGCCGTCGTTTCGGCCAATACCGGCATGGAAGGTGTCACAAAAGCCATCGAGGAGAAACCTCAGTTGATCCTTATGGATATCATGATGCCAGGCATGGACGGGCTAGAGGCAACACGTCTGATCCGCTCCAACCGAGAGACAGAGAAGATCCCCATTTTAGCAATTACGGCCCTATGTAGGGAATCGGAGCTAAACGCGTGCATCGAAGCCGGATGCAACGACTACATTTTGAAGCCATTCAATTTTCAGAAGCTCAAAGAGAAGATTCAAGCAATTTTACCCAATCGGATTCTGACATTCTACCCCATTTCGAAAGCTAAAGGTCATGGAGTCTAACGAGCGGAATGGTCCTACGGGAGGATATTATTGAGCGGATCCGGCAGCTCGAGAAGGATGACACAGGATCAGCTCGATTTGTCCTTCAAGGCCTTGACGATGCGGTCGTAGACGTATTCGAGGGTGACGTTGTAAAAGGAGATCGTCCGATAGCGCTTGAACACTAGATTCCCCTTGTGATCGCGCTTTTTCTCTTTGATCTGTACGACGACGCCGCTGTCAGGGTCCTCTGGATCCGGAGCGGCGGCCCCGATGTCGTCATCTTTCATTTCTCGGAGAATACTCTCCAGGTCGACAGCCGGGAAGTCCATGCTGCTGTTCAACTCGCGGAGATCGAGATCCGCAGCATCTGCGAATTCAGCCAGGCTCGTCTCGGTCATGTGTCCGTACTGAGAAGAGATGAGAAGGATCTTCTTTTTTGCATGCTTGACGTCGTGGGCCTCGATGTAGTCGACGGGGACCTTGGGGATCCGCCAGCCCTCCATGGCCATCATGTTAAGCGTCCGGTCACGTTGATGGCCGTCCAGGGTCCAGAGCTTGCCTCTCTGCTTCCAGACGAAAAAAGGGAAACTTATTCCCTCCTCGATTATCACCTGGCGCAATTTCTTATAGTTCCCATCGGAAAGCGATTTGAGCGATCCTTGCAGGGTATAGAGCTGCTCGAGGTCCACCAGGTCGGCCCCCTGACAGGTGACGCGGATCGATTTAGTCACGGGCCGTAAGTCTTTGGTTGCGGCTTGTTTATGAATGGTCATGGGAACTTGGCGTCCTTTGCGTCTTTGCGAGAGTGATTTATGTTTGTTCAGAACTCAGCTGGCGACTTTGGCACTATGAAGATAGACGGGATCTCTTCAAACTTCTTGAGTCGCTCCTTCAGGTCTTTGATCTCCTTTTCCTTCACATCGGCTTTATAGACCCCGTGAAAGATCGTAATCCCATCGGAGCGCACTGAGATGACACTACCCGGCTCGTTGGTGCGGCAGACGACGGCGGATCCATATCCGTATCCGCCGGCAGGTATCCCCCCGGGCATGGGCAGGATCGCTATGGCTCCTCCGCCGCCGCCGGCAGTCACCTGACCACAGGCGGATGCGTTATTCTCCGCAAGGGCCTCCACGGTCTGTTTCAAGTTGATCAAAGTCTGAGGATCGATCTGGAAGCAACCTGCCAGCCCCAGGAGCAAGACTAAGAATACCCCCCTCATTAGGGTAAGCCCCCCCTGAGATCGTTCGATCCTGGGCAATTATGGCCCTTTTCCCCCAAATCGGGCGTTACTCCAATAACGTCTGCCTTGAAAATGCCGCTCATCCTAGTTTCGCCCTGAGCCATTGATTCAGGCTCTCGATGGAGGTCGCCAATTTAATGTTGGCATCGGAGGCGCGCTCCCTCGAATCGATGTCTTTCTCTATGATGCCGATCAGAGTCGCTTGCCTGTCTCGTGCCCATTTTTTGTCCTCGACGTTGTTTTTCCGCTCTCGGATAAAGTCCCGATGGTAAAAAAAACCGACCAGGATTAAAATTAACGCCAGCAAAACAGTGGCGCTCAGGTTATTTATTGCTTCTGCCTGGCTGATTAGATTTTCCATCTGTCTTTTATAGATTATTCTCTTCAGCCGACCCCGCGACTTTTTCCCCTCGGTAGTATTCCACCCCCGCGGCGATTGTCTCGGCGATCCGCCCCTGGACGTTACGGTCGTACAGTCGGCTCGATTCCTCAGTATCGATAAAGGCGAGCTCGACGAGGACAGCAGGCATGGAGGTCAATCGCAGCACGGCGAAATTGGCCTCTTTGATTCCCCGCCAGGTCCGGCCGGGAAAGAAGACCGGCACGGCCAGGGCGATCGCTTCGGCCAGCTTCCGCCCCTTTTTGGATCCGGGATAGATCCATATTTCAGAACCTCTGGCCTCGAGATCGCCGACCTGATCGGGATCCGGATCGGCATTGGTATGCAGACTTATGAACAGATCGGATTTGTTCTGGTTGGCGAGCCTAGCTCTTCTATGGAGGGGAACCCGATAGTCACTCAAACGAGAGATGGAGGTAATATGATTTTTACTCTGGAGAGACTCGCACAGAGCCAGGCCGACGCCGAGGGTTACGTCCTTCTCCCGCAGCGGCCCGAAGGTCGCGCCGGCGTCGGCTCCTCCATGGCCGGGATCGACGAAGATTTTCATGATGCACCTATCGTTGTTATCCTTGTCCTGTTCCTAACACTTTGTTGAATGATTGAGACCCGAAAACTACCGCGGCCTTTCCCTTGATATAAGCCTTGCGCAGATCTCCCCCCGGTAAGGCAACCATCACAATCAACCCCACCCGTAAATCAACAGACTCAGCAGTCGACAATGTCACTACACCTGATCCTGGAATAGAGACCTCGGCAAGATCTGGATTTTCAGGAAAAATTGTCACTACTTCCCCGGAGAATACGTTGTCGACATTCCTATCCCTGACAAACCTTGATAGTTCGCTCATCTTTTGCTTCCTATCTCACGATATCTTTGTACTCCACTACTTCCAGGGTATCGAAGAAGCTAACCTCTTTGGTTTCGTCTATGACCACAGCGATCGTAAGAGTATCGATCCTGTTGCGAACGCTCGCCAGCCCTCTCTTGGTAAGAGAAAGTCTGACAATATCGCCTTCGGCAAGATCTGGATAATGACTATCGAGCTGCAGCGTTCTGCTTAACTTCGAGTGGGTTCCCTTGTTGATCTCCAGAGTAGCCCTGGCCTGAATCATTGCCTCAGTAACCAACAACGCATCTTCTATTGGAGGCATATCCGTAAAAGGTCCAATCTGAAATTTCTTTGTTGGGTCCCCATCAATTCCCGTAGCCTTCAAATCATTTGACAAGTCGGTATTGAATTTAGCCAGTGCTTCCCCGGACGATGGCGGTGTTGAATCCGCCGTAATTATTACTTCCAGATCAGTGCCGAAATTAACGGTAGCCGAAGCCACCCGATTCACACTCGCATCCATATCGGCCTGGGTGTTGTAGATATCTATCTGCATTTGGGTGCCCGCGTCTGAAAGCTTCACGAAAAACCGTTGGTTTGGAAGAAGATTCCAATCAGTCACTTGGAAAGCCATGCAGCTACCCCACCATTTTTCTCAGACAGGAAGAACGCAGTTCAAGTTTCTCCTTTGGATACGATCTCAGGCTAATTCCATTGTTTAATATTCGCAGTTCGTTCACCGAATTATTTTTTACACAGTAGATAGCGCGGCCCACTATATTGCTCGAACCTCCCATGATAGCTTGACCCACGATTGCGCAGCACACTTCTTCATACCCCGTCACCTCGATTATAAATGGAGGCAGTCCGTGTCTATGAAGGGACAAGGCGAGCGCTACGATCTCAACGTCTGCAGGAACATTATCCCAATAATTAAGTTCCTGTTCGGTAATCTCTAACCCTGTTTTTAGCCTTAGCATCCACATAAAATCCTTAAGCGGCCGCGGTCATCCAAATTTGATTCGGGTGCGCTTCTCCACTGGACGGAATCGTGACAGTATCCCCCACCCCATCCCCGCCAGAATCGGAAGGTCTAACTACATTCGCCGAGCCGCTGGTTCCCCCTGGCTGCGTGGTCAATACAGTCCATACCGGCGCTCCCTCAGTGCCTCCATCATTACCAGAGATGGTAACAGTAGGAGTGGCGCCAGTGAATGCATACAAGAAGTTGAAAACAAAAGACATGCTGTCGCTCGGAAGGACGTCACTAGGAAACTTAAAATCAAAGTTAAAGAAAACATCACCGGCACTAGGGGCACTGGCTGACAATTTGCAGTATCCGGCATTCCCCTTCAGCCTGCTGGCATTATTCACAGCGGCCCCAGCGGTGAGCCCGGCCGGCCACCAACTTGCTCCAGGTGCCGTGTCCAAGCCAATAGCTCCAATCATGGGTAGATCCCCGTTGACGGTAGTTCCCGTGAAGATTTTATTGGCATTCGTATTCAGATTGAAGTTGTCCCAGGCGTGAAGCTCGGGAATGGTAGAAAGATCCGCGCTAAAATTCACCTTGAACACATTCTTTGCGGCTATTTGTCCAATGCCGACCGGTCTATATGGAATGGCCATTGTTTATTCTCCTACTATGTTACGTCTTTTTTCACTGACTCTATCGAGAGCCAATGTCGCGAAAGAATGCCTGGTTTGGTAGATGGTGGCGCCTCTCCAAGATCTTCAAGAGGAACATTCACCATCAAGTTAGCATCACCTTTCAGATAAGCCGTTTTGGCAGCAAATAATACGTCTCCTTTAAGATAGAGATTGAGAAGACCGAAAAGATCTGCATCACCTTTTAGGTAGCGGGCAAACAGAGCAAAAGCCACACCCCCTTTTAGATAGATTAGATTTTCGATCCGAAAAGATACATCCCCTTTGAGATAGCGCTCTAATTCTGCGGTAAGAGAGGCTTCACCCTTGAAGTATAATTTTCTTATAGCCTCAAGAACAGCATCCCCTTTGAGATACCTCGACGCCGACGAATCAGGTGGAGGTAAGGGTGAACGATACCAATCATAGTACGCTCTGGCCCGACGCCGTAACTGCCAAAATAGAAAATCAGATCCCATCAGTCCTCATCCCATACCGCGGTATAAGTCGAGACCCCAAGGCCGACAACAGGCCTACAACTAATCTGCTCTGCCCCGATGATGATAAGCTCCTCACCGGGAGCGGCGAGCCACCTGACAACACCACCATGGGAATTCCAGCTCTCCGCAAAGAGCGCCCCTGCAGTAAGCGTCGGGTGAGTTGTCCAATCCTTCACGAAAGCAATCTTGTTAGGATCCGATTTCGGATGTCTCTTTTGAACGTCTCCAGAAACGGGAGTGACCCCGCTTGCCGATCTGCTCACTCTGGTTTCCATCGCAGTTGTTACGGTAGACTG
>SDBV01004502.1_pt1 | contig 20000 bp, 9 predicted proteins | sample 2277081 | NCBI WGS metagenome assembly SDBV01 (sample SAMN10402039, study PRJNA504765) | marine sediment metagenome | isolation source: marine sediment core GS10_PC15, 223 cmbsf | place: Arctic Ocean: Southern Knipovich Ridge | collected 2010 | reverse complement strand
TGTCGCCTACCCCAAAAGAAAACTTCTCAAGCATAATTATTCATTCTCCGACATCTGTTGTTCCAAAGTCTGGCGGTTAACGCACAAAGCCCCTCAGGATACTTGTATTGTACACTTTTTGTCCGGCAGAATCCCCTTGGAGCAAGAATGAGCCAGGGCATACGCGTCTAATAGTGTTAGATTTGAGTATTTCACAATTTTTCTTTTTTTACAAGATTCACAAGATCTTGGAATCGAAATCTCTTTGGCTCAACCAGCTAAGCCAAAAACATCTGCAAACCCAAAACTTCATGTCATTAGCAGCCCCACACCGCCTACGGCGCAGATTCACAAAACGACATAAACCTCGTCTCCGCTTCCCCCACCGTCATTCCCGCGAAGGAATCCAGGAGCTAACCCAGTGCAGCTCAATAACTTACAGCAAACGCGTCTATTAATTCACAGTAAATATTCGATAAACCCGTAGTACTTTTGGACAAGGCCCGCAAGAAAAGGGACACGTCTTCGCTCGAAGACTCGCTTGCTTGCTGGTCTCCTTCGGAGCCCTTGTCCCTTTTTTGCTTAGTTTTGTTTGCTCTTGCACGGGTTTATCGAATATTTACAATTCACAGCCCCATGTCCTTAGCAGCGACAGCAGCAGTTGTTCTTACAACTGCCCAGGGGCTCCGACAGGAGACCGGAAATCCTCGTTCCTCGGCGCCGCTACCATGAGAACTACTTGGACAGGGCCGTGCCCGGCCACGGTTCGGTAGATTTTCATGGACTTATTGAGTGCGATGATTTACAATGACAACAAGTGAGACATAAATACGGAAGTAAACAAAGAAAATCTCTCGAACAAGAGGGCAATTCAATGGGAGCAAGACTAATTCTATTTGGGCTACTTGTCTTTATGCTGTGCAGTCCCTCTTCCGTGGCGGACTCGATCAAGGTAGGTGATAAAGTCTATGAGGACGTAATAGTCGTTGATGACAAAGGCTCATCATTCTACTTTATACGTATTCCCAAGGAAGGAAAGACTCTTTCCGAATTCAAGTCAAGCGTGAACCCTGAAGATATTGTAATTACGCAAGACGAAGAAAAGAGGGATGCTTTGATTGAAGCATACAATAGGACAAGGGAAGAAAGGGGGCTGACTCCGGCCAGGCAACCCCAAGATATCCTGAATGAGCAACCGGCCTCCAACTCGAAAGCCATGGACCTCACTCCTGTCCAAGAACAAGATTCAAAACAACATCTTGAGCATTTCAAGAAAATGCAGGAAATGATTTCATTGGCTCAGTTTGAGGGTGAACTTGAGCGTTGGAGGGATTTTTCTGACGAAGAGAGAAAAGCGGTCATAAACCAAACGCTTGGGACATACTACGCGGGCCAGAACTCAATGACAGCACGTATACAATCTTCCGAGAATGCCCTTGGAATCATCGGTGCTTCCCTAAAGGTCAATAACGAAAACCGTTCAGAACAGGCATTGGCAATTTCTTATGGGTATGCCGAAGAGCGGGCCAATTTAGAAGAAATATACAATGACCCTCGCTACCAGTGGGACAAGGCGATGTTGGACATAGCATTTGATGACTTAATAGCCCACAGGGCATTGATGCATACAAGATATCGCATAAGAAGCCATCATTGGTTTGAAATTAATGCGGCAAGTGATCGTGTATATGAATACTCCGTCAAAACTAACATGCATTTAAATAGACTTAACGCGCAGGCTACAGCAACATCGCAGGCGCATGAAGCAACAAGGCAGACGCATCGCGACCAATTATCGGCATTGAACGGACAGGCCGCACAACTGGAGAAAAATGAGACACGGGCACGCAATATCCAAAGTCTTGCAGCGGGGAATGCGCATAACCAAGAGAAAAGAAACAGTTCAAAGCTCGCTCGACTAGCCCTGCTTGACCTTGCTGTCGAAAAGGACTACAAGCCAAGACTCAGGACTATTGCCATTGAATCTTATGGGGCTGCTCATTCCATGGAAACTCCGCCCTTCCGCATAAGTGCCGAACTTTGGCGCATCGAATGGAGTAGACAGAGAATGTCTAATGACTCAGTGCGTCGTATAGACGTTTTCTCTACGGCAAGCAACAAGCTAGTGAAAAGCATCATACCAAAATCTGAACCTCACTTGAATTTCTATATCATGCAAGATGCTGGCGAATACTACCTTAAGATTCGTCCCGCTTCCGGAATGGAGTGCGAGGTGAAAATAGCCCAAATCCACGATTGACCCTGGACGCTTCTTCTCCTACTCAGAAACTCTCGCCTGGCGTGGGACTTATGAAAGTGGCTGAGAGCGCCTAAGTCCGAACGGGTCATTCGATACCTTTCCTCGTTCCCAAGACAAGGGATTTTAGTCCCTTGGCACCCCAACCCTCGTCAATACAAGGACAAGGGTTTGCAACCCCTTGCCTGCCCTTGCCAACCCAATCGAAGATAAGAAGAATCGCAGGGAATAGAATTAACATGGATGGATGGGAGATTCAGGATAAGAAAGAATCCTGTTCATCTTGTGCATCGACGTTGAAATTCCCCATTGTGAGCGCCTCACCCCCTTCAGCAGTGGCGTCTTCTTTGGGACTTGTGTTAAGATTCTTGCACTTCTGCATGGGTTGCGTCTTCCTGTGAATTCTGTGCATGAGTGGTAATAGCTACGATAAGCGAGGGACGAAAATGAAAAACCTGAAAATACGCATTGCTTTGTGTGCCGTTCTGGCCGCATCGACACTGGCGGCACATTCTGAAGCCCCGAAACGGGTGATAATGGTTGTCGTGGACTGTCTAAGCGCCCGCCATTTGCATTACATGGGATACGAGCGGCAAACGTCCCCATGGCTGGACGAAGTTGCAAAACAAAGCGTAAACTTCGAACTGGCAATCGCGCCATCCGACTCCACCGGATCTTCGGTTCCGGCATATTTCACCGGGAAATACACGTCGGTATTGCGCCAGATGCGCGGCCGGATCTTGTCGACGGGAGCGACCATTCCCAAAGAGGTTAAGACCTTCGCCGAAGTCTTCAAGTCCAAAGGCTATCAAAACACAGCCTGGGTGACGAATCCCGTAGTAGGGAAGCGCGCTTTGATGAACCAGGGTTTTCATGAATTCCATGAGATTCTGCCGCTGGAAGCGCCAAGGGCAACAATCGACGATATAATCCGTATAGTCAAGAGCACGTATACACCGTCAGCAAAACCTGAGTTGCTCTACATTCATACGATGGACGTGCATACTCCTTACGTACCGCCGGTTCCCTTCGAAACGATGTTCATAGACTCCTACAAGGGCAAACACTTTTGGCGCGGAGGCCTTTTCGGCACTGAAAGAGAAGACATCCGAAGCAATCTCCCTTACTATTCGGAGCATCACAATTTGACCCAAGAAGACATCGACTTCTTCAAGGCGCAATATGACGGGTCTATTGCTTATACCGACAACAGGCTGCCGGTGCTGCTGGACGCTTTGAACTACAGGCCGGGCGAGGACATGCTAATAGTCACTTCGGACCACGGCGAGGGGTTTTTCGAGCATAACTTCAAGGGGCACAAGAAGGCCACGCATATCGAGGAGCTTCACGTGCCGCTCTTGATAAGCTATAAAGACTTTTTGCCAGCCAAACGACAATACCCCGTCAGCCTGCTCGACCTTATGCCCACCTTCTGCGACTTGTTGGAAGTTGAAGAGCCGAAGGGCCTGTTCGGACGAAGTCTGTTACCGGACCTGATGGGCAATCCTAAACCTGTGGGTTACGTATGTGCAGAAGGCGAGGACGTGCGCGGGCCGACGGGTGTTTTGATCTCCCAGAAATACCTTTATTGGATGAACACGCGCGTGCATCTGTATGTCGAACCAACGCGCGTGTGGCCCGTGCGGGAATACCTCTTCGATCTGGAGAAGGACCCTGATTGCCAAAACGACCTGATGAAAACGAATCAGGACATAGCCGACGTTATGAATGCGGAGTTGCGCAAGCGCTATCCAAGGCTGCAAAGCTTTGCCCCCGACCGGATTCGGCGGGAAGACTCGGAAGTGAAACTCAGCAACAATCTCTTCGCTCCGGCGGAAGGGCAAGGCAAGGACTGGGAACTTTCATCGGAGGGTGAGACATTCAAGAAGGCCAAGAACTTGACCATGCTGATAAGAAACGTAACAGTGAAGGCACAGGCATCAATCAAAGACGTAGGCAAAGCGCACGTGTTGGAACTACAATATAGCGCGAGTAAATGGACGAGATTCACGGCAAAACTGCGCGATAAGAAAAGCGATAAAGTATTCTGGACTTACAAATTCTACAAAGAACGCGATAAGGTCAAAACATTTAGGGCTGTCGTATATCCACCTTCTGAGGAGGTGGAACTTGAAATTGAACTGCACTTCGGACGCCTCTTTCTTCGATGGCCGAAGTTTCAGAAGGCACACCTGCCAGTTATACCTGTAAAGCCATGGCGGGGAGTAAAGCAATCGGCAACACAGAAGTCTCCTGAAGACAACTTGAGCGAGGCCCAAAAGGAACGAATGAAAGCCCTGGGTTACGTTCAATAGTAATCGCGATAAGAGTTTATCGATGCATCGAATTGGAAGAATAACCGCCTGCCTGAGCTTGTGTCTGGCCATAGCATCAACGTTCCCGTCCCAAGCCGCGCCCCCAAAAAGACCGAATCCCCTGAATTCGCTAAGTTTCGTCCCAAACAATGTCAACTTCAGCTTCGAGCATGAACAAGACGAAAAAACCCCGGGTTGGGCCTCAAGAGAATCAAACGGAACAAAATGGAGGCCAAACGCCGAATCGTCAAAAAGCGGCAAATACTCGATGGCGCTGACTGGTGCGGCAGCAAACGAAAAGGATTTCCGGTGGATCAATCTTTTTTCTGACACCATGCGCGTAAATCCGGGCGACTCGGTAGATTTTGCGTTCTGGGTCAGGGCCGATGGAAAACCGAGTGAGGGGCTCAGGGCTTTTGTATACGGAAACTTTGACGGCACATGGAAGGCATTGCATGACGGGAGATATTCCGGCAAAGGAAAGGGATGGCACAAGGAACAATTCACAGGCATCGTTGTACCGGCAGGTGTAAACGAAATCAGGCTGGAAATACTGGGCACTAACAAAGAATCAAAAGATGTAACATGGTATGTTGACGATTTTGAGTGCCGGGTGGTCTCCTTTTACCGATATGCCAAGGCCAACAGAAAAAGCGAGCGTTTCAACGATACGCTGTTGCTTGTTGCCGACGCGCTGCGGCAGGATGCCCTGGGTTGTTACGGCAATGCCAAGAACCACACACCGAATATAGATTCTCTGGCAAGCCGAGGCACGCTCTACCATGAAGTCACAAGCGCCTCGACCTGGACACGGCCTTCGTTCGCGTCACTATTCACATCCCTTTACCCATCGCAGCATGGTGCTGAGGAGACAGCGACACCGCTGTCTCTGGAGAAAAAGACTCTCGCCGAAGCGATGAAGGCGAAGGGGTATTTTACAGTTGGAGCGGCCTTCGGCGGCCCGGAAGGCTATGTAGGCTCGGCGATGGGCTATGCGCAAGGCTTTGACGTCTATTTCGGCGGATCCAACCCGGACGCAATTCACGAGATGCTTGAGCGTTTCCTTGACGCTAATGCCGACAGTATAAAGGGACTAGCGGGTGGCGGCTTGTTCATTTTCTATCATATGTTCGGTCCTCATCTGCCATACGTTAACCATGAACCAGAATTAATAAGAAACGAAGGTTTGCTGGGTACAGTCAATATAACGGCGGATATAATGCAGGAACTTATTCATGAAAAAACCAATTTCACGTCTCAAGATGTAGAATATATAAGAAAGGTTTACGACTCGGAGGTAGTGAGATGCGACAATCGTGTCGGGGAGATTTTATCGAGAATGATTCGACTAGGGGCGCCAGACTCGCTGAACATCGTCTTTACCGCTGACCATGGTGAAGCGTTTCTCGAAAACAACACTTGGGGGCATTCACACGCTTATGAGACCTGCGTAAGAATACCCCTATTATTCGTTCTTCCCGGCAAAATGAAGGCGGATGTAAAGGACACCAATATCCTCGTGAGCAGCCTCGATATCATGCCCACGATTCTGGGTGCGATCGGCGCGAAAATACCGGCTGAAGCAGAAGGCCGGAACCTGTGTCAGGACGATCCGGAAGCTTTCACTGCCAAATACGGCATAAGCGAAGACAAGAAACACAGCAGCTTGACGATAAGAGATGCGCGCTTCAAGATGATCGCAAAAGGTGTTTCGAGAAAGACAAAAGACAGACGCTATCGGTGGACAATAGACATGCCGGATTCGCCAGCGCAGTATGAACTGTACGACCTGCAAAAAGACCCGGCTGAGCTAAAAGATATAGCCAATAGCGAACCGGAAACGCTCAGGCGGCTCAAGAAGGCGCTAATGGAACATTGCGCCGCCAAAGGAATCAGCTACAGGGCTGTCCCAAATCCGGCGGCGACGAGAGAGATATCCGAAAACACCAGAAAGATGCTGGAATCGATTGGTTATTTCGACTGATACTACTTAGCGCGGCGTAGCGCGCCACAGGCGGCAAACAAAAAAACTTTTTTGACAAGATTAACGGGTAGTGGGATGAAGGACATTAAAAGAAGAGGAAGAGTTTTGTCCGCAGATTGCGTGGATTGCGTGGATAAGAATTTTTTGACATGATCTAGATGATTTGCAAGATTTTTTACCATGGATTTTTTACCATGAAGAGCATGAATGACAAGATAATAAGAATATTCGCGTTCATTAGCGGTCAATAAAAGAGGAAGAATAAACCGCTAATGAACGCCAATGAACGCGAATTGGCCCTATGGAAGCCTGTGCGTAAGGTGTTGTGATGGTGGGAGTTGTGTGATAAATGTTGCTAAGAAAACAAAGTTTTGACGGATAGTAGTAATGGAAAGTCAGGTATGAGAATTGAAGCTTTGAGGAATACGCACATGCGCGTTTTACTCGCTCTATTGTTGTCCACCATGGCGGCGGTCGAAGCCGGGGCCCAAAACCGGGAGCCCAAAGTGATATGGCTCACAATCGACACCTTGCGAGCGGAAAACCTGCACTTCATGGGCTACGAACGCGAGACCTCGCCGTGGATGGACAAGTTGGCCGGGAAGTCCGTTGTCTTCAAGTGGGCGTTGTCGCCGTCACACGCAACCGTCGTCAGCGTACCTTCGTATATGACCGGCAAATACCAATCGGAGCTATTCTACAACTCTTTTCGCGACACGTGGCTTCCCAGCAAATTCACAATGTTGGCGGAATCATTCAAGGAAGCGGGTTTCAGGACCCACTGGTACACCACCAACGGCAACGCCGCGCGCGCAAAGAACCACGACCAGGGTATCGATGAATACCACCAGTTGTTTCCCCAAGGCCAAGTGAGCGCCAATATCGAGGAGGTAATCAACTTTGTCAAATCGAAGTACTCGCCCGGCGTCCAGAAGGAATTTATTTATGTGCATCTCAACGATGTGCATGACCCGTACCGTCCGCCGTTTCCCTTCGACACAATGTTTGGACCAATGTACAGGCAAGCAACGGTTCACGAGGGCTATGCCCTGAACAAGGACCGAATCAGGCTTTTCTCCAACATTCCCTACTTTTCCGAGAAGCACAATCTTAATCAACACGACATAGATTTCTTAATTGGTCAATACGACGGCGGCATTCGCTACGTGGACTCGAAGTTGAACGAATTGCTCGAAGCCTTTGATTTCGATTTCAAGCGCGACATGTTGATACTGTCCGCGGACCATGGCGAACAGTTCTTTGAACACGGTTTTCTTGCGCACGGACGTTCAATGCGCAGCCAGGACTTTCGCGTGCCGCTGATCATATACGGTCCAAACTTCAAACCTGGCCAATACGATCACGCTGTAAGCCTCCTGGACCTTTACCCAACTTTGGCTGAATTGTTCGGCCTGGAAAAACCGGCCGGTTTGCGCGGCACAAGTCTTGTCCCGGTTCTCAAAGGCCAAGCTTACGAGCCGCATAAAGTAGTTGCCGAGTCGGCCGACTGGCGCGGCAGGTCGGCATTGGTCGTTTACGGCAAGTACTGGTACGCAATCAACACCCAGGCAAACATTTTACGGCCTTGGCTCGATTGGCCTTACATGGAAATGCTTTTCGATATTCAGGCTGACCCAAAATGTATGGTGAACATCGCCGCCAAAGAATTTGATGTCGCGAACCGTTATAACGAGATGCTGCGCAACTTGGACGAGCGATTCTCATCGTTCGCGCCAAACGTTATCCGAAAGCAGGGCAAGCTTCAGTTTGGCCCAAATCTTTTCAGTACTGACCCAAAGAACGACTTGTCCTTTTCGCGATTTCAAAACATGCCGGGTCTGACAAAAACTAAGGGCGGCGGAGTGAAACTTGACGTGCCTGCCGCGAAAATCGTGTTGACTGCGGAAACTGATCCGGGATTTAGGTACCACCTGTTCGAGGTTGATTTCAGCTTGGAATCGGGGTGGCTGACCTTTGAAATGCAGCGTGCGGATAATGCCGAAACGCTTTGGAAGCATGAGTTCAGAAAGCCCAAATCAACCGGCGCAAAGTTTCGGCACGCCTTCTATCCAAAATCGGAAAAAACGCAACTGCTGATTTATATGGAGAAGCCAGGTAAGGCAACAATCAACCCACCCACCTTGCGCGAAAGCAACATGAAAATCGTATGGCCAAAAAGGCTGCCGATTCATATGGAAAAGCCTGAGAAAGAAGACAAAGGTGAGGTTACCGAAGCCGACAAAGCGCGGCTGGAAGCGCTGGGATATCTCTGATTTGAAAAAGCGAGCCGGCATTACCGCACTTAGAGCCTTGAAGGCCATTGGGTCTAACGCAGCCCAAACACCGCTGACTCCGTCCGATGAAGCGCTTTCCTTTCTTGTTATGAACATAAGCGGCATTGGGAATGCGCTTATGGTGACGCCGCTGCTGGCCGAACTTCGCAGACTTTGGCCAAACTCAAGAATAGACCTGCTGACTCGAAGCGCATCAGCGGAGATCCTTTCAACGAATCCACACGTATCTTCAGTAATTGTTGACTCTCTCGCCCACTCACAGAACCGATTCTCGGATTATTGGAAGACATATCGCGCAATCCGCAAAGCAAAATATGACGCATGCTTTCTTAGCATTCTTTCGCTTGGATTTTCGTACAGTTCGAGAATGACGTTGGCGCGTATCCCAAGAAGGGTGATTCATGCCTATGATTTTCGACCGGAGGACGACCACACACTTAGCTGCACACATCGCGTGCCATTTGATCAGACCCGGCACGACGTGGAAAGCAATCTTGACCTGTTGCGTGCAGTGACGGATGCCGAGGTAGATTCTCCAAATCTCACCCTTCCCGTCACTGAGGACATGCGGCTCCAAGCTAGAAAAACCCTTGAGCAAAGTGGCTGGGAACACGGCAAAACCGTCGGAATCTGTCCAGGCTCCGGACCCACAATGCTTTGGAAACGTTGGCCACTGGAAAAATACGCCGGGTTTAGCAAGCGGCTACTGGCCGATCATCAAGATGTGAAGATTCTTGCGTTCTGCGGACCAGATGAAGAGGAAGACGCCGAGTTCTTGCGAATCAACGTAGAAGACGAACGTTTTCTCGTAGTAAAAGGGATGCCGCTGGAAAGCTATCCGGCTGCTGTCGAGCTGTGCAACGTTGTTGTCAGCGCGGACAGTTTACCGGTGCATGTTTGTGCTGCCTTGCAAAAACCAATTGTCGCCTTGCACGGCCCTACCGATCCGCGGCGCACTGGCCCGTGGAAGTGTCCCGCAAAAGTAATCGCGGCAAAATGCGATTATGCGCCATTCACGTCCGTGCCCTATCTCCCCGACCCTGCCGAATTCGATCCGTGCATGCCACTTATCCCGACTGAAGAAGTCCTGGCGGCAACGGAAGAATTCCTACATATCTAGCCGTCTCTTCTCGATCAAAACCGCTTCATAATGAGGATACTGCGTATAACTGGTTTTATTAGTAATTATCTACTCATTCTCAAGGGTATTCCTAAAATAAAGTGTTGACAAACCCCATCGACTTGGTATATAACAGATCCTGTAACAGTTTTAGATGAGCTGCGAATCGTACGCGTTCAGCACGGGACGTGTGCCCGGGTGTGTCGTAGTAATGCCAATTTCCAAATGTGAGCTTGGAGGGTTAGCGTCATGAGTAGTTTCAATTCCAACCGTTTTCGTGGATTCTCGATTGTTCTGAGCGCCGCAATTTTTGTGGCGCTTTTTTCTTGTGGTTTGGCCGAGGCCGAATCCAAGGTCGTGGACTTCACCCTGTCTGGAACAGTGTATGCTCCCGATGGAGTTACACCGGTTCCTGGCACTCTGGTGCAGATAGAACCGCTCCCCACAAAACAGTACGCGACGGAGACTGACGGCACTGGTCACTACGAAATCCTGTTGCCGCCAAACACTTACTACATTGACGCCACGCCTCCAATCGAATCGAATTACGGCCCGGCATTTGTCGACAACGTTGTTGTCGATGCTAACAAGATCGTGGATATTATCCTTACTGATGCCGGACCTGGCGGCGATTTCATGCTTGCAGGGACAGTGTTTGCCCCTGACGGTCAAACGCCTGTCTCGGGAGTGCTCATGGAAGCGGCCATTTCGGGCGCCCCGCCGGCAAAAAGCACGTCACAAACCGACGTCACGGGATATTTCAGTATGTTCTTGCCCGCAGGCACCTATGATCTGAGCGCCACACCTCCCCCAACGACCGGTTTAGATCCCGTCATTATTCAAGCAATACTTGTCGAGGCCGACGTGATTCAAAACGTCACTCTTGCGGCCAGTCAACCAGCCGACTTCAAGGTTTCGGGAACAGTATATGCGCCGGATGGCGCCACGCCCGTTGCCGGCGTGAACGTGCATCTTGACGACGAAGGCCCTCCGGTAAAATTCTTTGCGGACACTGTGACTGACGCAAACGGTTACTATGAATTGTTCGCGCCCGCGGGAGTATATTCTGTCGATGCTGTGCCTGCGCCTGAATCCGGTTTCGGGCCGGCCTTCGCCGACAATGTCATTGTGGAAACGGACATAGTACTGGATCTGATCCTGACTACGGAAGTCCCTGGCGACCTGAAGCTGTCTGGCATAGTGTATGCGCCCGACGGAGTCACGCCAGTGGAAGGCGCAACCGTACATGTTGACGATGGCTCTACAACAACGAAATTCTTCGTAGAAACACTCACGGATCCCACAGGCTATTATGAAGTATTCGTTCCCCCCGGCCTCTACACAGTCGGCGCTATGCCGCCTCCTGAATTAATCTTCGACATGGTTGTTGTTGAAAACGTCGCCATAGAGATAGACACAGTCCTTGATTTGGTCCTAAACGAGTCCGCAGGCGACTTCAAAGTCTCTGGCATCGTGTATGCGCCGGACGGAGTGACGCCGGTGCCAGGCGCGAACGTGCATTTGGACAACGAAGGTCCTCCTGCCAAGTTTTTTGCCGATACAGTGACCGACCCAACGGGTTATTACGAACTTTTTGCGCCTGCTGGTGTGTACCATGTGGATGCAATGGGACCTCCCGAATCGGGTTTTGGTCCGGCGGTCATGGACAACGTGATTGTTGAGGCCGACGTAGTACTTGACCTGGTTCTAACCGACGGCGGCCCAGGCGACTTCAAAGTCTCTGGCATCGTGTATGCGCCCGACGGCGTGACGCCGGTGCCAGGCGCGAACGTGCATTTGGATAACGAAGGCCCTACGGCCAAGTTTTTCGCTGATACAGTGACCGATGGTGCGGGTTATTATGAACTTTTTGCGCCTGCTGGTGTGTACCATGTGGATGCAATGGGACCTCCCGAATTGGGCTTTGGCCCGGCGGTCGTGGACAACGTGATTGTTGAGACCGACGTAGTACTTGACCTGGTTCTAACCGACGGCGGCCCAGGCGACTTCAAAGTCTCTGGCATCGTGTATGCGCCGGACGGCGTAACACCGGTACCAGGCGCGAACGTGCATTTGGACAACGAAGGTCCTCCTGCCAAGTTTTTTGCCGATACAGTGACCGACCCAACGGGTTATTACGAACTTTTTGCGCCTGCGGGTGTGTACCATGTGGACGCAATGGGACCTCCCGAATCGGGTTTTGGTCCAGCGGTCGTGGACAACGTGATTGTTGAGGCCGATGTAGTACTTGATCTGGTTTTAACCGATGATGGAACGACAGGCGACATAAAGCTTTCGGGAACAGTATTTGCGCCGGACGGTGTGACGCCGGTTCCGGACATTGTGGTCCAGGTCGGTGAAGAGGGCGGCTTTCCAACAGCGAAGTTTTTCATGGAAACCGTGACTGACGCAAACGGCTACTACGAAATCTTCGTGTTTCCTGGCATATATTACGTAGACGCACTGCCGACGCCCGAATCAGGGTTCGGTCCTGTGTATACGGATGACGTGCTGATAGAAGCCGACACCGTGCTCAATCTCGTGCTATCCGAACTCGGCGACCTAAAACTGTCCGGTACCGTCTTCGCGCCGGATGGTGTGACGCCGGTCCCGAACGTGGAGGTGTTCGTGGATGGCGGCGGCCCGACAACAAAGTTCTTCATGGAGACCATGACCGACGCTAATGGCCACTATGAACTATTTGTGTTCGCAGACGTCTATTACGTGGAAGCAATGCCTCCGCCCACGACCGGGTTTGGTCCTGCTTTTGCAGACAACGTGATAGTGGAAACAGACACGATCCTCGACCTTGTTCTCACAGAGTTCGTCGAATCCGTCAAGATTTCCGGAATAGTGTACGCTCCCGATGGAGTTACGCCGGTTCCTGGTGTGATGCTGCATCTTGACGACGGCGGGGCCCCTCCCGCGAAGTTCATGACCGATGCCATAACTGACGTGAACGGCTATTACGAGATGTTTGTCCCGCAGGGAGTTTACCATCTTGACGCTATGCCGCCGCCTGAAACAGGTTATGGGCCGGCATTCGTGGACAATGTGGTAGCAACGGCCGACATAGTGTTGGATATTGTTCTGAACGATGAAGGGCCTGGGGGAGAATTTAATCTGTCCGGTGTGGTCTACGCCAGTGACAACCAGACACCTGTTTCGGGAGTAAGGGTTATGGCCCAACCGTCAGGTGAACAGCCTTTCAAACAGTTTGGCACCGGAGTGAGCGACGAAAACGGCGTTTACGAGATATTCGTTCCCGATGACTCGTACCGTTTGGATGTGGTTGATGATCCCGAACATCCTATGAACATTCCCTTCCCCGAGTTCTTCTACATTGAAGGAATAGTTCCGGAGGTCGTTGTGTCGGGAAATACCACACAAGACATAATCTTGCCTGCTCCGGCAAGAATTTCAGGTTTGACATTGTCGCCTGACGGCATAGCCGTTGGAAACGTCCATATCGAGGCGCACCAGATGGAAGGCACGTCGGGTTCGTTTGCCGAATCTGCCCCCGATGGCGCATACGAGTTGTACCTGCTTCCGGGTGTGTACCAGATCACAGCCTTCCCGCCGCCCGAGGCCGGTTTGCCAATGGCATTCCTGGACAATGTGGTGGTTGAGGTAGATGGGATATTGGACATCATACTCGAAGGCGGCCCTGCCGGTGGTGAAATCACATTAACCGGAATTGTGTACGCTTGGGACGGTGTTACGCCTGTTTCAGGAGTCACCGTCGCAGCCGAAGAAATCTTCGGCACAAAATTCTTTGGAATGTCGGTGACGAACCCGGACGGTGTGTACGAGCTGTCCTTGCCTGACGGCACATATAGTTTAGGTGTCGGCGACGGCATGGGTGTTCCCACGAACATACCGTTGCCCGAGTATTTCCACATCGAGGAACTGGTTCATCAGGTGGTCGTTAGCGGCCAAAGTGTGCAGGATATCATTCTGCCGCCAACTGTGACGCTTTCAGGGTTCACGAAAACACCTGAGGGCGCTGCTGTAGGCGGAGTGCACATAGAAGCGCACGAAGCGATGGGCATGTCCGGTTCGTTTGGCGAATCCGATCCCAATGGCTTCTACGAGCTGGTGCTGTTCCCAGGCGTGTACTTCTTGAATGCCATGCCTCCACCGGAAAGCGGCCTTCCAATGACCTTTGTGGAAGATGTCGCCGTACCTGTTGACACCTCCTTTGACATAATCCTTGACGGCGGAGGTTCATCTGGTCCGATCACTCTGCAAGGTACCGTGTACGCATCGGACGGACAGACCCCTGTTTCCGGAGTTCGTGTGATGGCGCACGGCGACGACGGCTTCAAGCTCTTCGGAACGTCTATTTCCAACGAGAACGGCCTGTACCAAATCTCAGCGCAGGACGGTCTTTACCGGCTTGACGTTTCGGACGACGCGGTGATGCCAGTCAGCATTCCATTCCCGAGGTTCTTCTACATCGAGTCTATAGTGTCTCATGTGGTCGTCGCCGGAGAAACACAGCAGGACATCGTGTTGCCGGTGCCGGTGTCGCTTTCGGGCACAGTCACAGGAGCGGACGGAGTGGCTGTCCCTGGCGTGTTCGTAGAGGCGCATGAAGCAACGGGTGGAGCCGGTTCGTTCAGCGAATCGGACGCCACAGGGCACTACGACATGATGCTGTTGCAAGGAACGTACTTTGTCAACGCCTTCCCGCCGCCAGAGATCGGTTTCCCCGAAACCTTCGTAGATGGCGTCACTGTTTCTGGCAACACTACACTGGACATAGTGCTCGATGGAGGCGGCTCGGGTCTTCCCGTAGCTAATTTCATGGCTGAACCAGATTCAGGCCAATTCCCGCTGGAAGTCTTCTTCACCGACACATCGTTCCCGGGTTCCGAACCGATTATCGCATGGACTTGGGATTTCGGTGACTTCTCGGGAAGTCATGATCCGAATCCGTCCCATATCTACCATCTTCCCGGAAGGTATACAGTGTCTCTGACGGTAATCACGCCCTTGGGAAGCGATACCGTGACCGAAGTCGGCCTTATCGTAGTAGAGGCTGAAGCTGGAGCTCCCGTCGCGGATTTCAGGGCGGCTCCCACTTCAGGTCAGGCCCCCCTCGAGGTTCATTTCACAGATACCTCTCTGCCGGGTAATGCGGGCATCGACAACTGGTTCTGGGACTTCGGAGACGGCGCGACAAGCACGGACCAGCATCCATCTCACGTATACACTGAAGATGGAATATTCACTGTATCCCTCAGCGTGGCCGGCCCTGTCGGAGACGACACCGAAACGAAAAGTTCCCATATTATTGTGGCTTCGAATCCCGTTCCGCCACTGGCGAATTTCACGGCGGACAACCGCGAAGGCACAATACCATTCGAAGTGCACTTCTCAGATCTGTCCGCGCAAGGCACTTCGCCTATCGAAAGCTGGGACTGGGATTTCGGTGATGGTTCCACGAGCGATGACAGACACCCATCCCACACTTACACGGAAGATGGAAGGTTCACTGTCTCGCTCACCGTGACCACGGAAGTGGCGAGCAATACCAGGACTAAGACCTGGTACATAGACGCTCTGGGCCTGATAGCAGTGCCAGACTTGTCAGGCCTGCCTCACTATGAGGCCATCGTGACCATTTTTGCGATGGGTCTGCAAATGGGGTCAACTGATTATGCATACGACGACACGATTCCCGCCGGACACGTCTTTGCGCAGGAGCCCGCGCCAGGCGCCGAAGTGAATTTCGGTGAGGAGGTGGACATCAGCGTCTCCCTCGGTACACGATTTGTTCCCGTGATCCTTCAAGGGCCAATAGTCACCTTCGTGGAGACCGACTCCGCCCTGATCGAGTGGGAAACGAATGTCCCAACTAACAGCACCGTCATATATGGAACGACGTTGGACGAGTTGGATACCAAGACGTCGCAGCAGCAGGACGATGCCCTTGTCACTCTACACGCAATGGGGCTCGATGCACTCGAGGTCAACACGCAGTACTATGCGCGCGTCGTTTCTGAGGATACACAGGGCAACGCAGTCGAAAGCCACATTATCGACTTCAGAACTCTCGCTGTTCCAGATGACACGCCACCGGTCATCATCGCTGGCCCGATTGCTATCGCCATAAGCGATGTGGAAGTAACCATTGTTTGGTGGACGGACGAACCGGCAACAAGCGACATAAGCTACGACGATGGAACGACCGGCTTCGAAAGTCTCAACGACGATCTGAGCATGGAGCATTTCGTCCATCTGACCGCCCTGGCGCCGGCAACTGCGTACAACTACACGGCCTCGTCAACTGGAAACGCAGGCACCGTATTAAGTTCGACGCAGACATTCGTAACGCTGCCAAATCCGGATACAAGCCCACCCGTAATTATAGAGGGTCCGTTCCCAACAAACGTCGGGGTAACATCCGCATCAATACGTTGGATTACGGATGAACTGGCCGACGCAACAGTGAGCTACGGCCTGTCTCCGGACAATCTCGCGTCCAGCGACGGCACCGACGCGCTGTCACAGTTGCATTACATCAGTCTCCCAGGCCTCGATCCGGACACAGAGTATTTCTACCGTGTCGAGTCCACGGACGGCTTTGGCCACGGCCCAACACAAAGCGTTGTGGATACATTCACCACAAATGATGCGCCTGACACAACGCCGCCTGTCTTCCTCATAGGACCGGAGATTATCTATGTAACGGACATAGCGGCAACCATCTTCTGGATCACGGACGAGCCAAGCGACTCGGTAGTCAGGTACGGTGTGGCAGGCACTCCGCTTCTGTTGCGTTCCAACGCGGACAAAGTCACGGAACATCAGATTATGCTCGTGAATTTGGCGCCGTTCGCGCAATACGAGATCATTGTATCCTCGACGGACATCGCAGGAAACACCACGACCTCCGGGGCCGCGGTAAAGGATGGTGACACTGGACTGTTCTGGGCACAGAAGGCCGACGTCGCTTTCGTAACTGACGAATTCCCCGACGAGACACCGCCCGTAATCAGCGAAGGACCTCTACTCGTGTCGATTACCGACACCACGGCCCTCGTGCGATGGGTGACAGACGAAATCTCCGATTCGGCTGTTAGTTACGGCCAGGCCGGAGCTTCGCTCGACTACTCAGCCGGTGAAGCCACCCACAAGTCTGAGCACCTGATATTGCTCACGAATCTGACTGCGTCGACAAACATGTCGCTGAAAGTGGCGTCCACCGATCCTTCGGGCAATGGACCAACAACCAGCTCGGTCGTGAATTTCACAACGCTGGCACAAGCGGACAGCACCGCGCCGGAATTCGATGAAGATCCAGAGGTCTCCGAGTCCGATGCTACATCCGCAAAGATGGTTTGGATTACCGACGAGTTCTCGACTTCTCAGATCAAGTACGGCACCGCCGAGAATGATCTGCGTTACGTACAGACCGTCACCGGGTACACCACCGACCATTCAGTCTCCTTGACCAATCTGGATCCTGGAACAAGCTATTACTACCAGGCAGTGTCTTCGGACCATTCAGGTAATCAGGCAACAAGCACGGTGCAGCAATTCACCTCAGCAGCGGGAGTTGGCTCGCTTACAGTGACCATCAATCCCGAGGCGGCACGCACTGCCGGCGCTCAGTGGCAGGTCGACGGCGGAACATGGCATGCAAGCGGAGACACTGTGTCCGACCTCAGTATTGGCCAGCACATCGTCTCATTCCGCCAAGGCATAGAGGCATGGTTCGCGCCGGACAGCAAGACGGTGACAATTGAAAACGGCCAGACTGTATCAGTCAGCGGACTATATGAACTGGTCGCGTCTCGAACGGCCGACATTAACGGCGACGATGCGATCAATGCCGTAGACGTTCAACTGGTCATCAACGCAGCCCTGGGTATCGACATAGGAGGATTGATAGCCGACGTCAATGGAGACACCGCGGTCAACGCCGTGGACGTTCAACTGGTAATTAACGCCGCTCTGGGTATCGACATATAAGGGAAACCTCCGCTTGCAGCGCAAAAGCGGTGAGATAACAGGGCGAGAGGAGTTGCGGCAGTAAATGGCCCAGGTTTGCCGGAAAAGACACCCGGCAAACCTGGGCTCCTCGTTTGTGAGCGCCGCGCCTCCTATGGCGCGGATTCGTAAAACGACATAAACGTAATCCTCGCGAAAAGCGGCCATCGAAAGCATAAAGATCGGTCCGATCCGACCGATCCGTCGGATCTTCGAGCTAAACCAGCCACGTACAACGTCACACGCAATATTCGAGCAAAAAAACTCCCAAGTCTTGGACTCATTGAGACCAATCGTGTAAACTCACAAGAGTGAAGGTTGTTATAGAGCTTAGGAGACTTTAGGTATGTCAGAGCTGCTTGAAAGAATTGCATGCTGCACCGAACGAGGCAAAGTGAACAAGGAATCGCCTTATCCCCCGGACATGAAAGACGAGGACGGTGTAGACGAGTTGACCGAACGTGCGCTTGGGGATGGAGAAGACCCCAATGATGTGCTGAATCAGGGCCTCATGGCGGGCATGGGGCGCGTAGGCGAGAAGTTCAGCCGCAACGAAGTCTTTGTTCCCGACCTGCTCATGGCCGCTAAAGCTATGGGCGCGGGCATGGAACACCTCAAACCGTATTTCGAGTCAGGGGCCGCCCAGCGCAAAGGCGTTTTCGTGATAGGAACAGTCGAGGGCGACCTTCACGATATCGGCAAGAACCTTGTTCGCATGGTTATGGAAGGCGGAGGTTGGGAAGTTGTCGATCTCGGTGTGGATACCAAAGCGGCTCAGTTCACCGAGGCAATGGAATCGCACCCTGGCTGTGTTATTGGCTTGAGCGCGTTGCTGACCACAACCATGGTTAATATGGAAAAGACCGTGGCTGCAATCAAAGAGAAGAATCCCGATACGAAAGTTTTAGTGGGCGGCGCTCCGCTGACGCAGGACTTCTGTGACAAAATCGGCGCGGACAACTATTCAAAAGACCCCCAAGTGGCGCTCGATTACCTTACGGCTGCTTGCGCATAGACAAATGAACGGATACCTTGTGGATACACAGGCAACTCTCCAACAGTTTGCCATTCCTTTTCGTTCGCTCGACATCACCAGGGAGTGCGTTGCGCGAGGAATGGGCTACGCGGACGGAACCTTCCCCGAATCCTTTGCCGAGGTCGTAGACGGACTGTTAGGCGAAGTAGAGGAACATGCCCGGATTGAAGGCGGCTTCCGCGTGTTCCCTGCCGAATCTGTGAGGATCGAATCCGATGGTTTTTGGATTAAAGATGCCCATTTTGCAACAGACAAAGTCGTGGCGGCGCCCCTTAAACAAGCAGAAGCTGTTGCTCTTTTTACAGTAACTGCCGGGTTCGGATTCACCGAGTGGATGCACGAACACATGGATGCCGATAAGCAGTTGGAAGCTTATTTCGTTGACGCGCTGGGTTCTGAGACTGTCGAGCTTGGCGCGGACTGGATCGAGAAGCAGGTTGTGCAGTGGGCCGAGGCACAGGGTTGGCGGACAACCAACAGATACAGTCCGGGATACTGCAATTGGAGCGTAGCGGAGCAACACCAACTTTTTTCACTGCTGCCCGAAAACTTCTGCGGCATAACCTTGACCGAATCGGCCCTGATGCAACCAACCAAATCTGTCAGCGGTGTTATTGGGATTGGCCGGGATGTTGAGAAAGGCCCTTATTCCTGCGACGTTTGCACAATGGAGAATTGTCTCAGACGAAATCTTCACCGCTAGTAATTCGACCGAATACAAACAAGACGCCGCCGACAAAAGTCGAGGATTACGCATTTGCTAAGGACATAAGGTTTTAGGTTTGCAGATGTCTTTGCCGTAACCGATTGAGCGTCAGTGGCTAAGGGTAGAAGATTGCTTCGTTACTCCCTACGGTCGCGCCTGCTAAGGACATGGGGGGTTGGTTTGGTTCGGTATCGGGATATCTGGTTGGGACGCAAGAAAAGGGACAGACACGTCTCCGCTCGAAGACTCGCTCCGCTTGCGTCAGTCCCTTTTTTGCTCAGTTTTCGGTGTGTGGGGTTGAACTGGTC
>SDBV01004501.1_pt1 | contig 20004 bp, 14 predicted proteins | sample 2277081 | NCBI WGS metagenome assembly SDBV01 (sample SAMN10402039, study PRJNA504765) | marine sediment metagenome | isolation source: marine sediment core GS10_PC15, 223 cmbsf | place: Arctic Ocean: Southern Knipovich Ridge | collected 2010 | reverse complement strand
AACCGGCGATAAATATGATGTGATACATTTTAGTTTCGGTGTTGTTATCAATGCCAAAATGATGATGCCTTTTATCCAGGAGCTTTGCAGCGAAAAGGAACACCAGTATCGCGAAGGTTTCGTGGCGGACGGTGAGTTAAAGGCAGCCAGGCATAATCAGATAACCGTTCTAATGCAGGAGATGCGTCCGCTTGATCGCGGAAGCAATTCGCATGAGGATTATCGATACGGTGACGATGGCGTTGCCTCGCTTTTCTTTGTATGCGAATATGTTTTCGATCGTACGGGTTACGACTCCTTAAAACCAGTATCTATCAAAGATTTGATCGGTCAGGGTGAGAAGAAGGTGATTGAAAATATAATATTTTAGCACCCTTGATGCTTTAATTAGCTAACATTTTAGGGATAGTTTTAATGATCAGAAAAAAAGGTAATTTTTTAGAGTTGTATATTGAGAAGCTGGTTCTCGGTGTTTCGATCGTTTTATCACTTGTGATGCTATGGCTCCTTGTTCTGTCCGGTCCTCATTCAGTCGAGTACGGCGGCAAGAAGTATGATCCCGGTCAGATCGATCAATACATTAAACAACAGGTTGCGGATATTCAGGTCAGACTCGATGAACCAGTCGAAACCCGTTCTTACGATCAGAGCTATGTAAAGGAGTTTTCCGAGAAATTGAGATGTCCGATACAGAGGATACCAAACAATGTTTACTATCCGCTTCCTTCTCGCCGTGCCCATATCCAGGCAGATGATCGTATATATGAAATACCTCAGATCGGTTTTGTATTTTCTCCGATGGTCGATGCCATTCGTATGGTAGCGCATGTTCCGACCGAAAGGGTTGATGTGGAAACGTCTTACGAGTCGGTTCCTACAGAACTTGGTGATATCGATCTTGTTACCGTTCAGGCATCTTTCGATATTGTCGGTCTTTACAAAAACTTTGGTAACGGTTTTTCCGGTAACAGGGTACGAGGCGACTGGCGTGACGACCAGCTTGCCACGCCTGTTTTTGCAGGCGTCGATCTTCAGCGACGAAAGCAGCTTGGCAAGGGCAACTGGAGTCAATGGACGAAGGTGTCCCGAACCAAGATCGACGATTTACGCTCTTTACTGAAGGTACCTGAAAGTGCGGTCGATCTTAAATACGGTATTGAGTTTACGCTTGATCGTTTCCGTGAGTTTGAGATGCAGAAGGGATTGCTTCAGCCAGAAGCTTATGAGTTTGCAACAAATGTCGACGAGTGGCTTCCCCCGGAATATCACAAGGAACTTTTTTCATTGTTGAAGAAGGAACGCGCCGAGGCAAAACGTTTGCAGATCGAACAGAAAAAGGCTGTCAGAGAAGCCGCCAAGCAAGCTAAACTAAGCCAAAGAAGCGGTATGGGCGGCGGCGGTATGATGGGTCAAATGGGCGGCGGCGGTCGATCCAGGCCTCAGAGAAACACCCAGCGTATGAGCCAACGTGATAGAAAGAAAAGGGAAGCAGACAGCAAAATCAAGAAGACCAAAAAAGAAGAGAACAGAATTGATAAGGTTTTCAAAGAGTTTGAATCGCGTTTGCTTGAAGAAGATACGAGGCTTTCCAGTATGAAGGATCCGCTTATCTTCTGGGCCCATGACGATACGGTCGAACCTGGGAATACATATCAATATCGCATCCGGCTTGGTGCCTTTAATCCGATCGCCGGTAAGAACTGGTTCACTAAGGCACAAGCGTATCTGGAAGATCAGGTGGTTTTATGGACCGAATTTTCCGATATTACCGAGTCTGTGTACGTTCCTGAGATGATGCATCTGTTCCCGCTTGATTTAGCAAAGGAAGACGAGGATGCGGTAAAGCTTAAGGTAGCGAAATATTATCACGGTAAATGGGAATCTCATGACTTTACCGTAAGGCCCGGTCAGAAGATAGGACATACCGTCGAAAAGGAAATTGACGAAGATGAGGCTTTCCCAGGGTTCGGGGAAGATTTTACAATGCTTAAGTCTGACGATGCGGACCCTATGACACGTGAGATCGATTTTACTGCGGATGCAGTTGTTGTCGATATTGTTCATGCGAATGTCTGGAGCGGTGCGACTGTGCTGAATATGAATGGTTATGCAGATCTGCTTTATACTGAAGACGGCGAGACAATCAAGCATCTGGCAGTTAAGAGCAAGAACTGGCCCAAAGATATTCAAAAGGAATTCAACAGAGTAAAACAATCCGAAGACGAGAAGGTGATGGTCTTTTATGTTCGCGGGCAGGGGGGCGTCGACAGGACCGGTAAGCAGAGGTACTCTCCGATGGGACCGGGCGACATGATGGATCCGATGATGGGTCCGGGTGGTATGATGGGTCCGGGTGGGTACTAGAGCAATTTGTACTATTTTTAAAAGGCGTGGCCTGCGGATCTGAATTTGACTTTTATCTGTTTTGGGCGGGCGGGTTTGCAGGATTCGATGGTCAAACGATATTGACGGTTTGGCAGGACGTCTATAAAGTTGTCCGCTGTTTTGCAGATCGGGTCGCATAGCACTTGCAGATCCTTTATGAACTTTTCCGAATTAATCTTCAGTTCAAACTGCGTATCCGATATTGCGGTTACCCTGCTGTTTAGCTGTGGTTTTGGGAAGTTTATGAACTTGTCGGGTAAGTAGGTTAACAGGTTTTCGGCGAATATTTGATCGTCATTTTCCATACGCAGATGCAGGAAGCATTCTTCTGGTTGTTTCGGTTTAGCGATGGCTCTTGGCAGTTTGAACGCTCCTGAAACTCCACAGCTACCGGTCGCTACGGGGGCGACGATGCTGTCAATAATGCTGCCGTTAAAATCGTAAAGTATGCAACTGAGCGACCCGGTGACCGCCTTTATGGAATCGTTTACGATTACTGCTGCGTTAGGTGTTAGCGGTAGTGGCGCCGCATTGTCGAATTGCTGCTGGATGCCTATGGGTGTAACGATGACCGGGGCGAAAAATCTTTTGGCATAAAAATAGATCGCTTTTTCGTATGCAAGGTGGTCGATGCATGAAGAACTCAAAGCCGGCCATGGGTCGTTGTAGGTCCAGATCATAACTCCCCGATTTGTGTGGTTGTTTGCTCGGAGGTGCTCGATGTATTTTTTTGCGGCGCGTGCCTGTGTTAACTGTGTAGTATAGCAGTGGTCGGTGAGGTCGGAGGGGGGCGGGAAAAGCTCGGAAGCGTAGCGTGCGATCTTTTCATTGCCGTCAAGCTGATAGTTGTGTTTTTGGAACGTCTGCGAAGATGGTTTAAGCCGGTTCCCGGGGCAGAATGTTTTTACGGTTTCAAGTGCCGGTGCCGATTGGGTGCCGAACTCGGTTACAAAACGGGGTGTTTGGTCGGGCGGGCATATAAGATCCCTTGTTGGGGCGTTTTGTTCCCATAACTGTTGGTGGAACGTTCCTTCGGATGGGTCATTTATGTTCTTTACGGTGCCAAACGGTGTGCTTGGTATGTAGTCGATGCCCGGGTCGAGCTCGTGAATGAGGGACGGCAGTATTTTGTGGTAGATGTTTTTTCCATAAAACTTTTTGCCTTTCCCATATTTTCCGGTGTTGTGGTCATGGTCGATATTGCTGTTGCCGCACCAGATGATCAGTGATGGGTGACTTCGCAATTTTTTTATTACGTCTGCGGCTTCCTTCTTTATCTGGTCAGTGAAAAAGGTTCTGTCGGGGTAGTAAGCTTCTGCGAACATGAAGTCCTGCCATACCATTATGCCGAGCGCATCGCATGTGTCATAAAATATCTCGTCTTCGTAGTATCCGCCGCCCCAGACTCTGAGCATGTTTATATTTGCGTTGGCGGCTTTTGTCAGCAGGAGCTTGTATTGTTGTTCGGTTACGTCAGCGGGGAACATCGATGCGGGTGTCCAGTTGGCACCTTTTATGTAGACAGGGCGGTTGTTGATCTCGAACTGGAAATCGGAGCCTGCTTTGTCTTTTGAGCGGTTTAGCTTTACGGTTCTTATGGCGAACTGTTTTTGTGCGGTGTCGATGACCCGATCGTCGCATGTCAGTTGTATGGAGAGTTTATACATGTTTTGATCTCCATGGCCTGCGGGGTTCCATAGCTTCGGTTTGTCGATGCGTATTACGGTCGACTGTCGGTCGTGGTGGGGGTGTATGCCGAAGGTGTGTGTTATGTCGTTTTGTCCGTCGGAGATCGCCATGTTGCAGACAAAAGGCGTGCGTGCGATGGAGTCTACTTTTAGGTCCACTTTGATGTCTGCGTGTTGCCGGGTGCAGTCTACGGTTTTTATATGTATGTCCTCTATGCGTGCCTTGCTGATCCCTTCGAGACGGACGGGTCGCCATATTCCGCAGCCGGGCAGTGGCGGGCAAAAATCCCACCCGAACTGGTACTGCGCCTTGCGGATGTATGCTCTTTCGGGGGCGCCGTGGATGTCACTTAAGCGGCCGTAGCGGTTCATTAGTTGTGCGGCGTGTTCGGCGGCGGGGCTGAATTTTACCAGCAGGGTGTTGCCTTTTGGTTTTATCAGTTTTGTGACGTCGAAGCGGTGGGCGAGAAACATGTTCTCTGTTTTGCCTACGAGCTTGTCGTTTAGCCATATCTGCGTTGTGGTGTCAAGGCCGTCGAAGATAAGGTCGACGCGGTCGGAGGTGAGGGGCCAATCAGTTGCGTCGAAGGTTTTTTTGTATATCCAGGGTTTGTCTGAAATGTCGCGGTAGTTTTCCGGGTTGGTGTAGAGGTCGGTTTTGTCGATGCGGCCGGCATCTATCAGCGAGGTGTAGATGGACGATGGGACTTTTGCGGGCATCCATCCGTCGCCGTGGAGGTCTCGCATACGCCGGGCGTGGTGCGGGTATTCCTTAAACTCCCATTGTCCGTTAAGCTCTAACGCCGTCGTTGGCATAGATTCAATCCTTCGTGTGGTCTTTAGATAACCTGAGATGTTATTTTAGCATGAAAAAAAATCTTGTAAATGCAAAAGGTTGTTCCTGATTTTGTCTTTCTTAAATCCCTACATATATTAGCGGGCAGCGTTCAGCGTATAGGATGCCACCTAAGGTGTAAATTTGCGGGATCTCCAGCCATCGGCTGGTTTGGCGGCTCTGCGTAAGTCTTTTGGAAATTTAACTTTATGTCCCTTAAAAATCTTGTGGAGAGATTTTTTTGCCGATACCATTATATTAAGAAGAAATATTGGGCATTAATCCCATTGGATTGGTATAATAAATAGGAATATAGGTCGAATAAGATGGATACAAAGATTATAAACAGGTTTTTGCGTGATAAACGCACTAAGATCGCGATTTTGGTGATCATTGTGTTTATCGCGGGGTATCGTTCGCGGCCTGCCGGTCAGGACAGGGGGGGCGATTCGTCACAAACCACGGCGGCGTTGGCGACGATCTGGACGTGCTCTATGGATCCTCAGGTGAGGCAGGATGAGCCTGGTGCGTGCCCTATATGCGGGATGGATCTTATTCCTCTGGAAGCATCAAATGTCCTTGAGCGTCAGATCGAGTTTACTGAGGCTGCGAAAAAGCTGATGCAGATCGAGACGTCGGTAGTTGAGCGGAAATTCGTCACCGCACAAATCCGAATGGTCGGTAAGATCACATACGACGAAACGCGTGTCAAGTATATCACGGCGTGGGTGCCGGGTCGGATCGAACGTGTGTTCGCAGATTATACGGGGATGACGGTTAACAAGGGCGACCATCTTGTCGAGATGTACAGCCCGGAGCTTTTCAGCGCACAGGCGGAACTGCTACAGGCGGTCAAGTCGACAAAATCGATGAAAACCGGCAGCAGCGAGTATGTTAGCAAGTCGATCCATTCAACGCTTAATGCAACGAGGGAAAAACTAAAACTGCTGGGTCTTGACGCCGATCAGATAAAAAAGATCGAGCAAAGCGAAGAGCCCGTACATAACCTGACGATCAATGCTCCTATCGGCGGTATCGTTATTCATAAAAACGCCACGGAAGGGATGTATGTAAAGACAGGGACGCAGATATACACTATCGCTGACCTGTCGCAGTTGTGGGTTATGCTTGATGCTTACGAATCGGATATGATGTGGGTTCGCTACGGTCAGAAGGTTGAGTTTACAACAGGCGCTTATCCCGGTGAGACTTTCGGGGGCAGGCTAAGTTTTATCGACCCGATGCTGAACGAAAAGACGCGGACGTTTAAGCTTCGCGTTAATATTGAAAACCCAGCCGGTAAGTTGAAGCCTGAAATGTTCGTTAGGGCAGTACTTAGCCCTGTTCTGGCGAGCGGCGGCAAAGCAATGGATGCCGATCTTGCCGGGAAATGGATATGCCCGATGCATACCGAGATAGTCGGAGACGGTCCGGGCGAATGTTCGATCTGCCAGATGGCGCTTGTGACGACTGAATCGCTTGGATATGTTAGTACGGCAAACGAAGAGGCACCTTTGGTTATTCCTGCGTCGGCACCTTTGATCACGGGAAAGCGTGCGGTAGTTTATGTTCAACTGCCGGGTACGGATCAGCCGACTTACGAAGGGCGAGAGGTTCGGCTTGGCCCGCGTGCGGGGGATCACTACCTTGTCGAAAGCGGGCTTGCTGAGGGCGAGGTCGTAGTTACGAGGGGTAACTTTAAGATAGATTCTGCGATGCAGATACAGGCGAAACCAAGCATGATGAACATGCCGGCTGAGCACGAGCATACGATGGATAAGCCAGGCGAGCAGACGGTTTGCCCAGTTATGGGCGGGGCGATCAATAAGGATGTATTTGTGGAATATAAAGGCAAGAAGGTTTATTTCTGCTGTCCGGGTTGCGAAGGGCCCTTTTTAAAAGACCCTGAAAAGTATATGGATAAGCTGCCGCAGTTTAAAAAATAATTTTTTAAAAAAAGAAAGGATTTGAAATGGGAAAAATAGTTAAGTTATTGTTCGTTGCGTGGTTAGTATCTTTTGTTGTTTTTGTCGGATGTAAGAAAGCCGAGCCTGTGGAAGAGGATCATTCGGGTCATGGGCATGCTATGGGCGAGATGGATAAGGCGGTAGAAACTGCTGATACCGCTGTTGCAGCGGTTGGCGAGCAAACAACCTGTCCGATTATGGGCGGTCCGATCAATAAAGAAATCTTTGTCGAATACAAAGGCAAAAAGGTTTACTTTTGCTGCGCCGGCTGTGAGGGTAAATTCAACGCCGATCCGGAAAAATACTTGAGCAAGCTGCCGCAATTTGCGGAGTAGGTAGTTATTAGTTCGGAGTTCGGAGTGGCAAACAGCTAGAAAGCATAAACAGGTAACACCAATGGTGTTTTTTTTGTTCACGTTGTATGCCGGTTAGTTGTTGTGCAAAAAAAACCGCGCATTGATACTTGGTTTTTATATATAAAAGGTATGAGACGACTATGGACGGTCTGGGCAATTCAAACCCATCAATGCTTGACAGGCTGATACGGGCCTGTCTTGAGAACAAGCTTATTGTCGGGATCCTATTGGTCTCGGTTATATGCTGGGGTGTGTTTGTTGCGCCGTTCGACTGGCAAGTTGGTAATTTGCAAAGAAGTCCTGTACCGGTTGACGCGATCCCTGATATCGGTGAGAACCAGCAGATCGTGTTTACGACCTGGCCCGGCAGGAGTCCTCAGGATGTTGAAGATCAGATCGGGTATCCGCTTACGGTATCGCTTATGGGGATACCGAAGGTCAAGACGATCCGAAGCTATTCATCGTTCGGCTTTTCGAGTATTTATATTATCTTCGACGAGGACGCCGAATTCTATTGGTCGCGAAGCCGGGTTCTGGAGAAACTTAATTCCCTGCCGGCAGGTACGGTCCCTACGGGTGTTCGGCCTGCACTTGGCCCGGATGCTACGGCGCTTGGGCAGGTTTTCTGGTACACTATCGAAGGACGAGATGCCAACGGCAATCCGACGGGTGGGTGGGACCTTGATGAAATACGTTCGGCTCAGGACTGGATAGTTCGGTACGCACTTTCGAGTGCGGAGGGTGTTAGTGAGGTTGCGTCTGTCGGCGGGTTTGTAAAGGAATATCAGATCGATGTCGACCCGGATGCGATGATCTCACACGGGGTGAAGCTTGGCGATGTTTTTAACGCGGTAAAGATGTCGAACATCGATGTCGGTGCGCGAATGATCGAGATCAACAATGCCGAGTACATCATACGGGGGCTTGGTTTCATCGAGAACATTGGCGATATCGAAGACACAGTTATCAAAGCGCGCGAAAATGTTCCAATATATGTAAAAGATATTGCAAAGGTTTCGTTTGGCCCGGCGCTAAGACGGGGGGCGCTCGATAAATCCGGTGCGGAAGCGGTGGGGGGAGTTGTGGTTGTTCGTTACGGATATAATCCGCTGCAAGCGATCAAAAATGTTAAGGCGAAGATCGATGAGATCGCTGTGGGGCTTCCGCGAAAGACGCTTGCCGACGGGACGGAGTCTCAGCTAAGAATAATACCGTTCTATGACCGGTCGGGGCTTATCTACGAGACGCTGGGGACGCTTGAGACGGCGCTTATCGAGGAAATACTCGTTACGATTATCGTGGTTATCGCGTTGGTGATGCATTTGCGGAGTTCGATCCTGATAAGCGGGCTATTGCCGATCGCTGTGCTGATGTGCTTTATCGCGATGCGTATTTTTAAGATCGATGCTAATATCGTAGCGCTGTCGGGTATCGCTATCGCTATCGGAACGATGGTGGATATGGGTATCGTTATATGCGAGAACATCCTAAAACACCTTAACGAATCGAAAGAGGATGATAACAAACTGGAAGTGATATACCGGGCGTCGAGCGAGGTGGGCAGCGCGATACTTACGGCTGTTGCTACGACGGTGGTTGGATTTTTGCCGGTGTTTACGATGACGGCAGCTGAGGGTAAGCTTTTTAAGCCGTTGGCATTTACGAAGATGTTCGCTATTATCGCTTCGGTAATCATAGCACTTACGGTGATGCCTGCGGCGGCTCATATTATATTTACGCGTAAGGGGCATATCAGGCGGACGTGGCGTATCGCAATGCACGCTGTTCTGGTTGCCGTTGGTGTTTGGGCGGGGTTTGTGTTTAACTTTTGGATAGCGGCGCTTATTGTTGTGTTTGGTTTGTACCATCTTAAGCAGGATGTAACTAAAGGCGCGGATTATCATGGGTCAGCAAAAGCGGCAAATATTTTTGCGATGGTGTTTATCGGGCTTATCCTTACAAGTCACTGGCTTCCGATGGGTGTTGAAAAGGGGATGGTAATTAATTTCATCTTCGTCGCGTTGCTGATAGGGGGGCTGCTTGCATTCTTTACGTTTTTCCAGAAGAAATACGCCGTGATCCTTTCGTGGTGTCTCGATAATAAATTGAAGTTCCTTGCAATGCCCGTTTGCATTCTTATCCTGGGATGTGTTATCTGGGCCGGGCTTGGTAAAGAGTTTATGCCGGCTCTTGACGAAGGGTCCTTCCTTTATATGCCGACAACGATGCCGCACGCGTCGATCGGTGAAGCACTTGACATACTTCAAAAGCAGGACGCTGCGTTTCAATCTATTCCGGAGGTCGAGTCTGTGGTCGGTAAGATCGGACGGGCAGAAACTCCTTTGGATCCTGCGCCGGTTTCTATGATAGAGACGGTAATCAATTATAAATCGGAATATGCTGTCGATAAGGACGGACATCGGCTGCGATTTAAGTACGATAAGAAGCAAAAAGACTTTGTCCGAGATGCCACTGGTAAGTTGATAGCAGATAGGCGGGGAAAGGTTTACCGGCAGTGGCGTGAGCATATCAAGAGTCCGGACGATATATGGGATGAGATCGTTGCAGCCGGTCAGATCCCGGGGACGACGTCGGCGCCGAAACTCCAGCCGATCGCGGCACGTCTGGTTATGCTGCAAAGCGGTATGCGGGCACCGATGGGCGTTAAAGTCAAAGGGCCCGACTTAGAAACTATCGAGGGTGTGGGGCTTGAGATCGAAAAGTATTTAAAGGAAATTCCGTCGGTTAAGACGTCGGCGGTATTTGCGGATCGTATCATCGGAAAGCCGTATCTTGAAATAGACATAGACCGAAAGGCAATTGCACGCTACGGCATCAATATCCAAAATGTTCAGGATGTTATTGAGGTTGCAGTCGGCGGCAGACAGATAACGACGACCGTCGAGGGGAGGCAGCGGTACCCGGTTCGTGTTCGTTATATGCGTGAACTGCGGGACCAGATAGAAGAACTGGGATCAATCCTTGTTCCTGCATCTAACGGCGTCCAGATTCCGCTTATGCAGCTTTCTGAGATCAAATACATCAGCGGTCCGGGGGTTATCAAAAGCGAGGACACAGCACTTGTTGGTTATGTTCTTTTTGATAAAGAAACCGGTCACGCAGAGGTTGATGTTGTTGAAGATTGCCAGGGGTATCTGAACAGTAAGATTGCCAGCGGCGAATTTGTTTTACCTGCCGGTGTTAGCTTTACGTTCGCCGGGAACTATGAAAACCAGATACGTGCGCAAAGCACGCTTATAATCGTGGTGCCGCTTGCGCTGGTTATTATTTTCCTGATACTGTATATGCAGTTTAAGGAAGTTTCATGTGCGCTTTTGGTATTTTCGGGAGTGCTTGTTGCGTGGGGCGGTGGATTTATCATGATATGGTTCTATGGTCAGGACTGGTTCCTCAATTTTTCCGTGTTAGGTGTGAACTTGCGAGAGCTTTTCCAAGTGCATCCGATCAACATGAGTGTTGCGATATGGGTTGGTTTCCTTGCGCTGTTTGGTATAGCGACCGACGACGGGGTTGTGATGTGTACGTATCTAAAGCAAATTTTCAGCAGCAGTGAGTTCGGCACTTCCGCGGAGATCAAAGCGGCGGTCATCCGGGCGGGTAGCAGGCGAATTCGGCCTTGCCTTATGACGACGGCGACGACGATATTGGCGCTAATTCCGGTGCTGACTTCGACGGGCCGGGGGTCCGACATAATGGTCCCGATGGCGATACCATCGTTCGGCGGGATGCTTATCGAGGTGCTCACAATGCTTGTTGTGCCGGTTTTGTACTGCTGGATCAAAGAAATAAAAGCCGCCAAACTGCCTTTAGGCAGGGAAGATCGTGAACCGTTAGTTGGCTAAGTGTAACCGATGTCTGCGAAATCAGCCTAAAAACAGCATTTTTCAAATTTTTTAATTTTTTTTTAATTTTTTAGTTGATTTATCCGATTAGTAAGACTAGAATGCTCCTATACAGAAAGGCAATGGCTAATGAACATAGTTAAGCAAAATACGGATTACGCTTTACGTGCAATGATCTATCTTGCCGGTGAGTATGGGCAAAACGCAGTTTCGGTTAGGGTTCTCTCTGAGACCGGGGATATATCTTATCAGTTTGCGTGCAAGATACTTCAGCAATTGCAGGGTGCCAAGCTTGTGAAAAGCACTATGGGCCCTAAGGGCGGGTATTCTCTGGCGAAGGCTCCATCTCAGATAAGTTTGCTGGAAGTCTTATCTGCGATGCAGGGTTCGCCATGCGTTAACAGTTGTATTCTGGGGACCAAGGGGTGCCAGCGAAAGCCGAAATGCGCGGCGAGTATGAAAATGCAGGAATTGCAGAATTATATGGAAAAGTTTCTGGCGGGTGTTACATTGGATGAGTTCCTTGAGAGCCGTTCAAAGAAAAAGGGAAAATGATAAGGGGAAAGAATGGCTGAGAATATATTACAAGCTTGTGTTTCAAATCCTAAGGACCTTGGTTCGCTGGTTGAATATTCCGAGGATTCGGTCGTCAGCAAAACTATTATCAATAAGCCGGTGGGGACGGTGACACTTTTTGCGTTCGATAAAGGGCAATCGCTTAGCGAACATACATCGCCTTACGATGCGCTTGTGCAAGTCATCGACGGGACGGCGATGCTTACGATAGACGGCAAAGATATCGAAGTAGCAGACGGCCAACTGATCATCATGCCGGGTGGAGTTCCGCATTCTGTAAACGCCGAGGAAAAGTTTAAAATGATTTTAGTAATGATAAGATCGTAGAGCTTTGCTCAAATACGAAATCCGAATATCGAAATACGAAACAAATTCAAAAAACCAATGTTCGAAATTTAAAACGCCATTGGGACGCAGTTAGAAAGGAGAAAGCGATGGGGAAGTGCCCACGAGAGGAACATAGAGATATAAACGAACTAGATGTTCACGAAGTAAAATGTCCTGCGTGCGGTTGTGTGATTGAATTTTTTGCAGAGGATAAAAAAGTTAAATGTTCTCAATGCGGGGTAATAGTAAGTAACCCAACGGCCAAAGCCTAAGGGTAAATTAATTACGACAATAAATTAAACCATAAATCGAAAGGGTAGAAATGTTTTGTTATCAATGTGAACAAACAGCGGGCGGTACGGGATGTACGAAGGTTGGCGTTTGCGGTAAGAATGAAGATATTCAGTCGCTGCAGGATATTCTCTTGTTTGGTCTTAAGGGGATCGGGGCGTATGCGTATCACGCAAGAGAACTTGGGGCTAAAGACGAGGCTGTCGATGCGTTTATGCATGAGGCGATGTTCGCAACACTTACAAACGTGGATTTCGACCTTAACCGTTTTCTTGGGCTGGTGCTTAAAGCGGGCGAGATGAACTTTAAGGTCATGGAACTGCTGAACAACGCTCATGTTGAAAAGTTTGGCAGCCCGACACCTGCGGAAGTGAAATCAGGGACGATAGCCGGGCCCGGGATACTTATTACCGGTCATGACCTGCTTGATCTTGAAGAACTGCTAAAGCAGACCGAGGGTAAGGGGATCAACGTTTACACTCATGGTGAGATGCTGCCTGCACACGGGTATCCTGAGCTTAGGAAATATAAGCACCTGGTGGGTAACTACGGTTCGGCTTGGCAGAACCAGAAGACCGAGTTCGATGCGTTTAGCGGAGCTATACTTGTGACGACAAACTGTATTATGCCGCCAAAGGACTCTTATAAGGATCGGCTGTTTACTTGCGGTATCGCAGGTGCCGATGGCGTTACGCACTTAGAGGGTAGAGATTTTTCGGTAGTTATCGAGAAGGCTCTTGCGTCGGCGCCACTTACAGATAATCAGACAGGTGCGCATACGACGGGGTTCCATTATACAGCGGTTCTTGGACTGGCTGATAAAATTATCGAAGCTGTTAAGGCAGGGAAGATCAAACACTTCTTCTTTATCGGCGGATGTGACGGAGCTAAACCGGGGCGTAACTACTTTACAGAGCTTGCAGAGAAGGTGCCGGATGACTGTGTGATCCTGACGGCTGCGTGCGGGAAGTATCGGATCAATGCTCACGAGTACGGTGACATCGACGGCATACCGCGTTTGATAGATATGGGTCAGTGTAATGACTGCTTCGGGGTTATCCAGATTGCCGTTGCACTTGCCGGTGCATTCGATTGCGGAGTGAACGATCTGCCGTTGTCGCTTGTTGTTTCGTGGTACGAGCAGAAGGCGGTTGCGATACTGCTGACGCTGCTTTATCTGGGCGTTGAGAACATACGGCTTGGGCCATCGCTTCCTGCGTTTATCAGCCCGAACGTGTTGAATGTTCTTGTTGAAAAGTTTAAGATCAAACCGATCGGCGATGTTGATACGGACCTTGCCGAGATGCTTGGGAACTAAATGTAAAGATCAAAAATTAAAATGGAAAAATATTGAACCGCCTATGGCGGAGCTGTTTATTGTTAAGGGTCAATATGTCAGTTAGAAATATAGTAAAGATCGATGAGGAAAAATGCAACGGGTGTGGTGATTGCGTAACCGCTTGTGCCGAGGGAGCGATCGAGATCATCGACGGTAAGGCGAAACTGGTTAGCGAGATATATTGCGACGGGCTTGGTGCGTGTCTTGGGACCTGTCCTATGGACGCTATCACTATCGAACAGCGCGAGGCGGATGAGTTTGACGAGAAGGCAACCGAAGAGCATCTTGCAAAACAGAAACCGCAAAAGCCCGGAGGGTTCGTATGTCCGGGATCGATGGCGAGGCAGATGAACAAACCGCAAACGGGCAGCTCTGAAAGTGTTCCGGTGCCATCGCAGCTTACTCAGTGGCCGGTGCAGATGGGTCTTGTTTCTCCGCAGGCACCGTATTTTGAGAATGCGGATATGCTTTTGGTTGCCGATTGTGTTCCTTTCGCGATGGGCGATTTTCATGACAAGATATTAAAAGGCAGGGCGATCGCGGTTGGGTGCCCGAAACTTGATGACAGCAGTGCGTATATCGATAAGCTGGCGTCGATAATACAGCAGAACGATCTTAACAGCCTTAGCGTTATACATATGGAAGTGCCGTGCTGTTTTGGGCTGACGCATATTGCGAAAGAAGCGATAGCCAAAAGCGAAAGCGACCTCAGCTTTGACGATGTTACGATAGGCCTGAACGGAGAAATCCAGAAGACCGTAAAAATGTAAAGCAAATAACTCTCTTCCTATCCCGGGACTGCCTTCAGGCAGATAACCCGTTGACGCTTTTGTTGGCTAAGCAGGACAAAATTTAATTGTAGAACTCTCTTCTTATCCCGGGATTGATAGCACTTATCTCTCCCGGGTTTTTTTTAAATAAAAGGGGCTTGGGCTATTTTCCATCCCAGAGATACATCAACTGCGGGGTTGCGAGTTTTTCGATCATCTTTCGGTCGAAGTTAAATATGGTTTCCGATTGCTGGACGCCGAGGACTGACGACAGCGTAAACGGCTGAGTGTATTCAAAGACCTTTGCATTTTCGATATGTGCGAGTTTTTCGGTCATGGCTATGGCGTCTTCTATGAAACCCAGCTCGTCAATGAGCTTGTTATTATATGCTTCCGGAGCGCCATAAATGCTTCCGTCTGCAAGTGTGATGACCTCCTGCAGGGACAGGTCTTTTCTGCCGTCTGCAACGAGCGCGACGAAGCGGTCGTAAGCGGGTGTTACAAGTTTTTCCTGCAAGTATAATTTTTGCTCTTCGGTAGTTTCTGAAAAAATGCTTGGCCAGTCTTTTTTCTCGCCGGACTTAACGACGACGGGTGTGATGCCGAGTTTTTCTTCGAGCAACTGCTTTAGCACCATGTGGGTTGCCATGACGCCGATGGAACCTGTTATCGTTGTCGGTTCGCTGATGATCTTGTCGCAGGCGACGGAGGCGTAATATCCGCCGGACGCGGCGATGGTCTGCATGAATGAAACGACGGGCTTGTTTGTATTGTTTCTAAATTTGCTTATCTGGTGATGAATTCTGTCTGACGCTGCTACTCCTCCGCCGGGGCTTATGACCCTTAGTATGACTGCTTTTACGGAATCGTCTTTGGCGGCGCTGTCGAGCTGCTTTTTTACCATATCGCTGAGTTTGCCATCGATGATGCCTTCCAATCTTATGACGGCGATTTTTTTCGATGACGATCCGCTTCGTATGACGTTTTCAACGAAGGAGTCTGTCTGGCCTACGGAAACGAACATAGAGGTGGCGATCAGGAGCACGAACAGAAAGAAGTTTGCAAGGACCGAAAGCAGGAAAGCTACGATAAAGAATATTTTCCAGAAAGAACCTTTCTTTTTCGGTTTTTGCGTAGGTACTTCAAAAGCACGAGGTGTGTCATTGGCGGGGACATACAGCGATTCTTGCTCTTGATCGTGTTCAAATTCCATAAAACACCTTTCAAATAATAGTAGCAATCAATTATATGGGGAATAGTTTTACTGTCAAGCATTAAGGGTATATTATTACAGGTATTGACAAATAGTGATTATATTCGATAATGCCCATATTATGTTCGCGGTCAAGCTAAAAAAGAGAAAGAAAAAAAAAGGCAACGTTGTTGTCGATTACCTTTTGTACGTTTTGCTGCGCATTGGATTGCTGATCCTTTATCGGTTTAAAGTTGAAAGTGTCCTGTGGTTTGCGAATTTTCTCGGGGACCAGATGTGGAAGCATTACGAGCGTGGGAAACAGCGGACGATTGACCATCTTAAGGCAAGCTATCCGGAAAAGGACGGCGCATGGATCGAGCAGACGGGCAGGCGAAGCTTTCAGCATATTGTGATGCTGACGGTTGATATGCTTTTTACGCCTCGGCTGGTCAAGCGTGATAACTGGGAGCAATATTCGACGTACATCGATCTTGAGCGGACCAAGTGGCTTATCCAGGGCGGGCAACCGGTGCTTATGGTGACGGGGCATTATGGTAACTTCGAGATCATGGGGTACCTGATGGGGCTGTTCGGGTTTAAGACGTACAGCATTGCCCGGCCTTTGGATAACCGGTTTATCAGCAAATATCTTTATAGCATCCGTGAAAAGGCGGGGCAAAAGATCATCGATAAAAAAGGAGCTTCGGAACATATGCAGCAGATGATCGAAGAGGGAGCCAATATTGGTTTTATCGCCGATCAGGACGCCGGGCGCAAGGGCGTCTTTGTTGACTTCTTTGGGCGAAAGGCGAGCACGTACAAGAGCATTGGTTTGCTTGCGATGCAATATAATACGCCGATTTGTGTGGCGTACTGTCGGCGGGTTGAGAACCGGTTCTTTTTTGAGATCGAGGTACAGCGTCTGATCATGCCGGAAGAATGGACTGACAAGGACAAACCGCTGGAATGGATCACCGCTGAGTACACACGGGCGATCGAGGATTTTGTTCGCAAGGATCCGAGCCAATATTGGTGGCTGCACCGTCGCTGGAAACACAGACCAAAAGAAGAACGAAAAGCATTAGGGCAAAACAAAGCATAGCAATTTAGGTACTTGACATAGCTGACGTGTTTCTTTACATTGCTTTATACATTGTTCATTTACGGAGCTATTATGGCTAAATCAGGAAAAAGTTGGGAAAAGCGGCTTAGCGGCGAAACAGACGATCTGGCGATCAATTTTGTGGAATCGCTTTCTTATGACACGCGGCTGTATCGGTATGATATCGCCAGTTCGATAGCGCATGCGCAGATGCTGGCCGATCAAAAGATAATCACCAAGACAGAAGCTGCGGAGATCAAGAAGGCTTTGCTTGAGATATCCGACAAAATAGCAGCGGGCAAATTCAAGTTTGACCTGGTGCATGAAGATATACATATGGCTGTTGAAAACGCGCTTATCGAAAGAATTGGCGATGTCGGCAAAAAGCTGCATACCGGCAGGAGCAGGAACGATCAGGTTGCGACGGATATGCGGCTGTGGATGCGGGACGAGATCGAGGTGTTGCAGACTAAAGTTACACTGCTGCAAAAGGCGTTCGTGAAACTTGCTGCGAAATACATTGAGGATCCGATGCCTGCATATACACACTTGCAGCGGGCCCAGCCTGTCAGCATCGGTGCGTATCTGCTTAGCTTCGTAGAGCAGCTTGCAAGGGACAACACACGGCTGAAGAATTGCTCGGAGCTATTGAACGTTTCGCCGTTAGGATCGGGGGCTGTTGCCGGGTCGACACTTCCACTGGATAGAAAGAACACTGCTAAGCAGCTTGGTTTTGCGGGGATTACGTGGAACAGCATAGATGCGGTTAGTGATCGGGATTTTTGTGCGGAGTTTATATTTGTTTGCTCGCTTATAGCGGCGCATTTGTCAAAGCTGGCAGAGGACTGGATCATCTACTCGTCGAGTGAGTTTTCGTTTATTAGGACCGATGATAAGTACTGCACGTCGTCGAGTATGATGCCGCAAAAGCGGAACCCCGATATGCTAGAGCTTATCCGGGGCAAAACGGGCAGTGTGTACGGATCGCTTGTTGCGATTCTGACGATATTGAAGGCTCAGCCGTCAACGTATAACCGGGATCTGCAGGAAGATAAGATACACATCTTTAATGCCGCCGATACGGTCGGTGCGTCGCTGGAGATGAGTGCGGCTATCGTTAACAACACTAAGTTCAATGCAAAGCATATCGCGGCGGGGCTGGACAAAGGTTTCCTCGAGGCGACGGCGCTTGCGGAGTACCTGGTTAAGAAAGGCGTGCCGTTTAGACAGGCACACGGGATCGTAGGGACACTGGTTGCGCACTGCGAAGATAACAACTGCAAGCTGAGCGATCTTACGATAGACAGGTTCAAGCAGGACTGCGAAAAGATCGAAGCGGATGTGCATGATACGCTTTCGCCTGCGGGGGTTACGAATCAATATCTGACCGAAGGGTCGGGATCGCCAGAGCAGGTTGGGAAACAGGTTCAATACTGGAAGAATCAGTTGAAGGAACAATGAGCGCGGGCGAAGATAAAATAACGGCGTGGCTGGCCGCTCGAGTTAAAGCTCCCGAGAGACTTTGTCCGATTGGGATCGGCGATGACATGGCGCAGCTTAGGCTATCCGACGATGCATCTGTTTTGATCACAACCGATATGCTGCTGGACGGAGTGCATTTCGACTTAAAATCTGCGTCGCTTCAGCAGGCAGGCTACAAGGCAGTAGCTGCGAGCCTTAGCGATTGTGCGGCGATGGCGACGATACCATTGGCAGCGGTTGTTTCTGTTGCGTTGCCGGAGGGTTTTGGGGCTGACGAGCTTAAGAAACTTCACGCAGGGATAACGCGTGCGGCCGATATGTTCGGGTGCCACTTAGTTGGCGGTGATATTACTTCATGGGCCAGCGATAAGCCGCTTGCAATAAACGTTGCGATGCTTAGTAAACCTGCGGCGTGCGAACCTGTAAGACGCAGTGGCGCCAAAGCGGGGGACCGTATATGCGTTACCGGAACGCTTGGCGGGTCGCTAAAGGGCAAGCATCTTGAGTTTAATCCGCGCGTGCATGAGGCGATAAAGATCGCGACAACAGTGAAAGTCAACTCGATGATGGATATTACCGACGGGCTTAGCACGGACCTGAAACGAATATGCGATCAGAGCGGTGTCGGAGCGTACGTGGATGCGGCGGCGATACCAGTTTCGGATGCTGCAAAAGAATCGGATGATCCGCTGGATGCGGCGCTGAACGATGGTGAGGATTTTGAGCTGTTGTTTACGCTGGCAGAGGATCAGTATCGAAAGCTGTCAGAGGTGTGGAGTTTGCCGCTTGAAATAACGAAGATAGGTACTATTGACGATTCGCAAAAAATGACGATAAACATGCCCGATGCCGGTGTGGAGGAATTGATACCTAAGGGGTTTGACCATTTATGAGTGAGAACAGTTTTGAGATCATCTCCAAGTCGACCGAGCAGACGATAGAGCTTGGCAAAAAGATCGGCGCGTTACTAAAGGGCGGTGAGGTGTTCGGTCTTATCGGCAACTTAGGTACAGGCAAGACTCATCTTATAAAGGGCATCGCCGCAGGTGCGGGCGCTCCGGATATGGAACACGTTAACAGCCCTACGTTCGTTATCGTAAACGAGTATTCCGGTCCGGAGGCGAGGCTCGATATATTTCATCTTGATGCTTATAGGCTTAGCAGTATCGCAGAGTTTGAGGCGCTTGGTTTCGATGACCTGTGTTATCGGGATTCAGTAGTGCTTATCGAATGGGCGGACAAAGTTTTGCCTGCGCTAAAAGACCTTGATACGATAACCATAGAGCTTTCGCACGTATCGGAAACACAACGGAAGTTTATTTTCAAAAATCTACCGAGTTATCTTGGCTCACTAGATCAATAATTGCAAAGCGTTTTTTACGCGCAAGTTAATCTTAGCATCATGCCTTTTACGCCCCTTTTTATCGGTCGCTAATTCGCCCAAAATCTGCAATTTTAGTATGAAAAAGGCTGGTTTTTTTATATTTTTGCGGTTTGGCATACCTCATTTTATTTCTTATATTTTCTATGGTTAAAGTGATTTGTCGCGTGAACAGGTCACTTGCTTAAGTGTGTGTGTGTGTGATTAATGCTTTTGGTAGTCACAAATAAAGAGGCCCAAAGGGTAATGCCTTGGCCCGGGACTGATCCCCATGTGACTCCGACATTAGCGCAGACGACCCTTGAACAGGTGGTTTTGTTTTCAAGACAATAGCTTAAAAAATGTTAATCCTTAATTGGGAGAGGTTATCATGAACTCTAAAAGATCAGGTTTTACTTTGGTAGAGATTCTGATTGTGATGGTCATTCTGGGTATCCTCGCAGCTAT
>SDBV01004500.1_pt1 | contig 20005 bp, 10 predicted proteins | sample 2277081 | NCBI WGS metagenome assembly SDBV01 (sample SAMN10402039, study PRJNA504765) | marine sediment metagenome | isolation source: marine sediment core GS10_PC15, 223 cmbsf | place: Arctic Ocean: Southern Knipovich Ridge | collected 2010 | reverse complement strand
CTCCGATGGAGATCTGAACGCTGGGTCATCACCGGGCACGAGTGGGAGAACGATCCGCGACGGCGTTAGCCGAAAAAAGGGGATGGGGACGGGAGTCTTTTTCCCAATCCAGCAACAACGCCGCTTGCGGCTTCGCACCCCGGACCAGGGGGACACGGGCTCGTGGCGTCGATGAAAAGACTCCCGTCCCCGAAGCTTTTTTCACGCGATCCGTTACGGATGCGGACCACCGGGCGATCCGTACGGACTGGATGGGGCGCCGCCGTGTGACGGGTAGTCCGAACGCCCGCGCGGATCGTGCGGGGCGCCGCCGTGCGGCGGGAAGTCCGAACGGCCACGCGAATCGTACCCACGGCCACCCGAATCGTAGCCACGGCCACCCGAGTATCCTGGCCGATAAGAACCCGTCCCATAGCCGGGCGAATACGGCCCATAGGAATACGGAATTCGTCCCAGGCCGTAGGGGTTGTTCCACGAGTCGAACGGCAGCGTCCAGGGACCGCCCGGATTGCCCCAGGGACCGTAAGGCGTGGCCCCGGCGCGGTACGGGAAGAGCCATTCGCCATAGGGCCGGATCGACTCGCCGGCGCCCCAGGTCTGCACCACGTGCAACCGGTCGACGCTGCCGTCGGCCCCTCGCTGGATGATCCGATGGTGGCGATAGCCGCTTTCCTGGTAGGTCGGATCGGAGCGCACCAGCGCGGGTTGCTTTCGCGCGTACTGATCGACCCGGGCGCCGGTGTACGGGTCGTGGGTGTATTTCGAGGGTTTGAAGATCCAACTGGCCTTTGCGGGGCAGGCAAAAGCCAGCGCGACCGCCGCGGCGGCGATCGGTAGAGCAAGGTGCCGTCTCATGGGGAGTCAACCTGGTGCTTGGGCGGCCTCGGCCGGCGATGTTTCAAAAGATCACACGCCGTGGTGAAACCTCAACACTGATGCAATCCGCGTCCGTCTCCGACATCTCCTTCACCTTCCGACATGACGATGTTGAAAAAAGGCAACGTTTTCGGCCGTTTTCCACCCGACTGCTGCCGGGGCCGACTAGGGAGCAATTCCCGTTCCAAGCGCGGCTCTCATCGCGGACGCTCGACCACCAGCGGCGGGTCCTTCGCGTCGTAGGTGCTCATCTTGGCCGCCTTTTCCGGCAGATAGACGTAACGTTCCTCTGCGGTGCGGAGTTCCGGCAGCTTGAGCCCGTTGGCCTTGATGACCTTTTCCATGAATTCCTCATGCGATTTCGGAAAGTGCCCGTTCAGCGCTCGGTAGATATTCATGGTGTGCGGGATCTGCATGTCGAAGACGACCCGCTCGCCGATGGTGAAGTAGACCTTCAGCGGCGTGGAAATCGGTCCGCTGCCCAGCGTCTGCCCTCGTCCGGTTACGCCCGGCCGGACCACGGTTCGCTCCACGTTCGGCGGCGTAACGGGCGGATCGGAAGCGGTTTCCTGCGGTGGGGACGGCGAATCGGGCGTGGCCGGATGCGGGGGCGAAGAAGGCGGCTGGTCCGAATTCTTCTGCGGCTTGTTTCCCCCTTGCCCCGGCAAGTCGACCGGGGCCAGTTGCCCTCCGACTCCCATGGCGGGCGCCCGTCGCGGCCCGTCGCGATCGAAGGGACTCTCGCCGCCGCAGCCTGCGATCATCCCCATCCCAAGGATCAACGCCGCGGGTATCCGTCGCATGACTCGACCCTCCTGTCATTGGGTTGAAGTCTGCCGATCCTCGGGCACCACCTGCTGCATCTTCCGCTGGGATCGCACGACGGGGCCCGGCCTGACAGTATTATCATTATCCTCCAAATCGTCGCCGGCGTCCATATCGGGCAGACGAAACCGCCACGGCTGCATCTCGGCCAGCGTCGCCGGCCGGGTCATGTTGTAGTCCAGCGGGGTCAGCGTGACCCGGCCCTTGGCCAAGGCCGAGAGGTCGGTCTCGTGTCCCTCGGTGGCCGTCGCCGGCCCGCCGGTAATCCAGAAGTATTCGCGTCCCCAGGGGTCGATCCGTTTCTCGTACCGGTCGCCGTATTGGGTGACGTCCATGGGCACGGTGGCCACGTGGGGCGTTCCGGTCAGGGCGGCGAGGGGGATGTTCACGTTGTAGAGTTGCGGCCCGGTTTCCCGGCGATTGGGCCCCTTCTGTTCGAGGATCTGCTCGACGAGGCTGCGGGTCAGCCGGGCGGCCTTGTCGAACGGGGCGTGTTCGTCGAATTCCAGCGAGACGGCCACGCTGGTGATCCCGTAAAACGCCCCCTCGATGGCCGCCGCCACCGTACCCGAGTAGAGCACGTTGATCCCCGCGTTGAGCCCATGGTTGATCCCGCTGACGATCAAATCCGGCGGGCGGGGGCAGAATTCGGTCACTCCGATCTTCACACAGTCGGCCGGACTGCCCTCGACGGCCCATCCCCAGCGCTGGTCGCCATGGAACACTTCTTTGACGATCAGCGGGGTAAGGTAGGTGATCGAATGGCCCACGCCGCTCTGTTCGGTGGTGGGCGCCACCAGGCACACGTCACCCAGCCGCCGCATCTGGCGCTCCATGGCCGCCAGCCCCGGGGCATATATTCCGTCGTCGTTGGTCAGTAGGATGAGCATGCGAGATGATCGATTCCGATAAAACCAGCTTAGGGTGCCGTCCGGCAGGCAATATCCCCATCTTACCCGCGGTGGCAGGGCGTTTCAATGGCCCGTAAACTCGCCCCACCCGACCGTCGGCGTTTGCCGCTTGCGGCTTAGCAACTCCGCCCGGGCCGATTGCACAAGAATGTTTAGCCGTTGCGAAGGATTTCAGCGGCACGCCAACATTTCAATTGGGTAGGCGCACGCGGCCGGAGTTGGCCACCAGGGCCACAAATCGCCGGCCGGCCCGAGATTGCACGGAACCGGACGACCGGCTGCGGCGTCTAAACCGCACGGGGGCGTGTGCCCCACACGGAGGCCCGTAAGCTACGATCTACCAAGGGCTTCCGCACACGCCGCCGGCGCCCACGGAACCCGTTTAGCGGCCGACGACCCTGGTTCCCAAGCTCCAGCTTGGGAACCGACGTTTGCCCGGAAATCGCTCCGAATCGCGTGGTTCCCAAGCTGGAGCTTGGGAACCAGGGTAGACCCGTTTATCGGCCGACGGCACGTCGGCCACCTCGAGGCCTTCTAGGAGACATGCCATGAAACCCTCCCGTTGCGTGTTTGCCGTGGCTTTTCTGGCCCTTGCCCTGCTGTCCGCCGCGTTGCCGGCGGCCGAGGAGCCGGCCGATGCCGCGGCGGCTCTGATCTCGGCTGACGCCCCGCCGGTGCCCGAGAAGGTGCAGCAGTTGATGCAAGATCGCAAGTATCCCGAGGCCATCGCGGCCATCGACCAGGCCGCCAAGGCCAAAGATGCCCCGGTGGATTACTTGAGCTATCTGAAGGGTCGGGCGTTGTATCTGCAAAAGCAGTACGACCAGGCGGCGGCCGCTTTCGACGGCATCCAAGAGCAGTTCCCCGAGAGTCCCTGGGCGCGGCGGGCACGGTTCGGCAAGGCGTTGGCCTTGGCCCGAAAGGGGGACTTCCGGGCGGCCGAGCTGATCGTCCGGGCCGAAGCGGAGTATCTGCTCTCGACCGACCGCAAGCAGCAGATCGCCGACATCTACCTGGAGTTCGCCGACACCTACTTCAAGCCGCCCAAGGAAGAGCAGAAACCGGACTACGCGAAGGCCTTGGAGTTCTATCAGAAGGCGCTGGAGGTGGGGCCGAAGCCCGAGAAGCGGATCGAGGTGGAGTTGCTGGTGGCCCAGTGTCATCAGAACCTGGGCAAGCACGCCGAGGCGGCCGGTCTATACGAGAAGTTCATCAAAGCACACCCGGAGAACTCGTTGGACGTCGAGGCCCGATACCGCCTGGGCGAGTGTCGATTGGCCGAAAACAAGCTGAAAGAGGCCCGGCGGACCTGGCAGGACCTGTTGGCCGAGCATGCCGACTCCGAATCCCAGCGGATCGCCGAGGCCACCTTCAAGCTCTCGCGGACCTGGAAGATCCCCAAGCCGGAAAACGACGTGCAACTCGGCCTGGGCACCGCCGCGCTGGAGGCCTTCATCAAACGTTTTCCCGCCCACAAGCTGGCCGGCCAGGCGCACCTGGAGATTGCCCAGAGCAATATCCATCGCGGGCGTCATGAGGACGCCGTGACCAACTTGAAGCGATTCCTTGCCGACGAGCGCTACGAGGATCGCGTCGAGATCCCCGACGCGCGCAACCTGCTGGGTCGCTCGTACCAGTTGCAGAAAAAGTTCCCCGAGGCGTTGACCACGTGGAAGGAGTATCTCGTCAAGCATCCGGCCCACAAGGCGTGGAGTTCGGTGCAGCGAGAGATCATCAACACGGAGTATCTGATGGGGTTGGAGAAGCTGACCGCCGAGCAGTACGAGGCCGCGCGGAAGCTCTGGAGCGAGTTCGTGGCCAAGTATCCGCTGGACGACCGCAACCCGGGAATCCTCGTGGAGTTCGGCCGGATGCACTACCGGCAGAAGGAGTGGGACGCGGCGGTAGCCGAGTGGCGGCGGCTTGTCTCGAAGTATCCCAAGCACAACTGGTCCTCCCACGCCCAGTTCATGATCGGCTTCACGTTCGAGAAGGAGTTGGGCAAGCTGGAAGAGGCCTTGGAAGAATTTCGCAAGGTCACTTGGGGTGACCACACAAACAAGGCCAAGCAGGCCATCGCCCGGCTGACGGCCAAGAGCATGGCCGTGACCACCGAGCGGGTCTTCCGCAGCGACGAAGTGCCCAAGCTGAAGCTCACCACCCGTAACATCGAGAAGGTCACCGTCCGCGTCTACAAGGTCGACATGGAGACCTACTTCCGCAAGATGCACCTTGCCCGGGGCGTCGAATCGCTGGACATCGCGTTGATCGACCCCGACAAGACCTTCGAGTTCAAGGTGCCCGACTACGCCAAGTACCAGCAGTTGGAAAACGAAGTTGACCTTCCACTGCCCGATGAGGCGAAGTCCGGCGTGACGGCCGTGACCATCAGCAGTAAAACGCTCGAAGCGACTACGCTGGTGATCCAGAGCGATCTGGACGTCATCGTCAAGAGTTCCCGCGACGAGGTCTTCGTGCTGGCCGAAAACATGCGCACCGCCAAGCCGTGGGGCGACGTGCGGCTGTTGATCTCCAACGGCAGCAAAGTGTTTGCCGAGGCGGTCACCGGCGCCGACGGCGTCTGGAAGCAGACCTACCAGCAACTGAAGGACGGTGGCCCCCTTGAATTGGAAAAAGGGGTCCGCGTGTTCGCCATCGCCGAGGGCCACATGGCCTCCAACGTAATCGGCCTGCAAGGGGTGGGGGTCGCCCAGGGCCTTTCGGACAAGGGCTACATCTACACCGACCGCCCGGCCTACCGCGCCGGACAGATGGTCCACGTCCGCGGCTGTTTGCGTCACGTGCCAAGTAGGTCAGGGCTTGCCCTGACGGCGAAACCAGTAGACCCGGCAAACCCGGCGGAAGCAGCCGAAGCAGCCGAACCGGAAGGTGTCAGGGCAAGCCCTGACCTACCACCCAACGGCGACGTCTACACCGTCGAGGAAGGCAAGAAATACACGGTCGAGGTGTTCGACGGCCGCAATCGGCTCGTGCGGCAGGAAGACGTCAAGCTCAGCGACTTCGGCACCTTCCATACGCACTTTGTGCTGCCGGTTACCAGCCCGCAGGGTCAATACCGGGTGCTGGTGCGCGAGGCAAACGTCAGTGACGCCGGGCAGAGAATGACTTACCAGGGCACTTTTCGGGTTCACGAATATCAACTCGAACCGGTCCACCTGGTGATCGATACGCCGCGGAACGTCTATTACCGCGGCGAAGAGATCGAGGGCACCATCAAGGCGGCGTACTACTACGGCGCCCCGCTGGCCGGCCGCGAGATCCGCTATCAAATGGCCGACCAACGACTGCACACCGCCAAGACCGACGAGCAGGGCGAAGTGAAGTTCAAGCTGCCTACCCGCGAGTTCCACGAGACCCAAGTGCTGCCGCTGGTGGTCACGCTGCCGGAGCGGAACTTGCAGACGGCGGCCAACTTCCTGCTGGCCACCCAAGGCTTCTCGATCCGCCCAAGCACGATCCGTCCGGTCTACGTGGCCGGCGAAACGTTCGAGCTGACCGTCGACACCGACGACGCCGAGGGCAAGCCGGTCGGTCGGAAGCTGACGCTGAAGGTGCTCAAACAGACGAGCGTCCGCGGCAAGGTCGGCGAGCGGCTGGTCGAAGACCACGCCGTTGAAACCGACGAAAAGGACGGTCGGGCGCGGCAAACGCTCAAGCTCGAAGAGGGCGGCCGCTACGTCCTGCGCGTCGAGGGGACCGACCGGTTCGACAACCCCATCTCGGGTCAGTACATCGTGCAGATCTCCGACGACAAGGACGGCGTGCGGCTGCGGATCCTTGCCGACGAGCACACCTACAAGGTCGGCGACACCGCCAAGGTGACGCTGCACTGGCGGGAAGATCCCGCCCTGGCGCTGGTCACCTTCCAAGGCGCCCGCGTGTTGGACTACAAGCTGGTCGAGCTGAACCGGGGCAACAACGAGCTGGCGATCCCCATGGTGGCCGCCCTGGCGCCCAACTTTGAGCTGGCCGTGGCCGTGATGACCGATCCGCGGCCGGACAAAGGGGAGAAGGACGAGGCGAAACCGATCAAACGCTTCCATACGGCTTCTAGCCCGTTCGCCGTGCAGCGGGAGTTGATCGTGAAGATCGACACCCGGCGCAAAGCCGGCGCCAAGGGACCGGTCCGCCCCGGCGAAGAGGTGGAGGTGACCGTCACCACCACCGATCCGCAAGGCCAGGCGGTGGCGGCCGAAGTGAGCCTGGCGATGGTCGAGCAATCGCTGTTGGAGCGATTCCCCTGGCAGGTGGCCTCGATCCAGAACTTCTTCCGTGGCAATCGGCGGCAGTCGGCGATGCGGACCACCTCGAGCATTACCTTCGCCTACAACCCGTCGACCCGGCCGATCAACCCGCGGCTGCTGGCCGAGCGGGATCGGCTGGAAGTCGCCCGGGATGAAGCCGCCAGTCTGCTCATTACCGAGACGCTCGCGTTGCACGACCGGCGGCTGGCAGGAGGGCGTGTTACTCCCGGCTTCGAGATAACCTCCAGCGGCGACATGGGCATACCACTGAATCAACCCGACGACGGCGAGCGGACAGCCGCTGCGGGAATCGTGTCGAACGGCGGCCAGAGCCTGAGGATGATGGTCACCCCACGTATCATCGTGCAAGCCGGGGAAGGCGGCCGCAACGGCCTCGACCTCGACCTCGACAGGAGTTTTTCGGTCGGATTCGGCAGGGGTTTTTCGTTCGGAACCCAGGCGAACCGCGGGGGCCAGACCATGGGGCGCTACTACAACCGTAGTCGAAACGGGGGTCAGTCAACGGACGCCGATTTCGACGGTCTGATTGAAATGATCGCCGCGACCATCGAGCCAAACACCTGGGACGACGTGGGCGGAGCTGGGTCGATTGAAGGATTCCAAACCAACCTCAGCCTGGTTATCAGCCAAACCCAGGATGTCCACGGGCAAATCACCGTCCTCGACGCCAACGGCAACATGCAGAATCTGAGCCTGTTTCTGGGCGACGGACAAGTGCGCAAGGATCCCGAGCAATTGGCCAACGAACTGGCCGAGGCCGGGACCGTGGTGCTGGGCGCGACCAACGGTCGCGGCGTTTCGCGGCAGGCAACCGGCTACTGGAACCCGGCCGTGGTCACCGGCGAGGACGGCAAGGCGACCGTCACCGTCACCATGCCCGAGCGGTCCACCGCCTGGACGCTCATGGCCAAAGGCATTACGACCGAGACGCTGGCCGGCGAGGCGACCGACGAGTTGGTGGTCAAGAAGGAGCTGTTCGGCCAGTTGAAGCTCCCCACGGCGTTCACCGACGGCGATCGGGCGGAGGTCACCGCCTCGGTCCACAACGACGCGATCGAAAAGGGCAAGATCGAGGTCACGTTGAAGACCACCATCGCCGGACGCACCGTCGAGGAGAAACAGACGATCGACGTGAAAGTCAAGGGCATCCACGAAATCGTGTTCAAGACGGTGCTCAATCGCCCGGAACGACCCAAAGACGACCAGGCCGCGACACCGCCCGAGATCAACGTCAGCTTCGAGTTGGCCGTTACCGCCGGCGGTAAGCAGGACGTGGTCCGGCGGACGGTGCCGCTGAAGCCCCATGGCATGCCGGTGTTCGCCATCGCCAGCGGCTCGGCGACTTCCGATACCACCGCCTGGGTCGAGGCGCCGAAGAACATGCCGCTAGAGTCACCCGGCTTGCAAATCCTCATCGGTCCCACCGTCGAGCGGAGCCTGATGGACATCGTGTTGGGACCGGCGCCGATGTGCCAGATCGCCGCCGGCCGGATCACCGTGGGCCTGGAGTCCTCGACCAGCGACCTGATGGCCTCCTTGGCCCTGCTGAAACTGCTGGGCGGCAGCCGCGAAGCGGGCGGCCCGGAGGCCCGGGCGCTGGACGGGCGGATCCGCTCCAGCCTCAGCCTGCTGGTCTCGGCGCAGAACGACGACGGCGGATGGAGTTGGACCGGACGCGGCGGCGCCAGCCGGCGCTACGGCACCTCGCGGATCGTCTGGGCGATCAGCCTTGCCCGAGAGGCCGGATACACCGTGCCCGAGGACAATTTTAGTGGGAGTCGTCAGCGGCAACAGGGGAGTCAAGGCGTCTATGAAAAGGCCATCGGCTACCTCCGCAAGCAGGTCGCGGCCACCGCCGAGAGCGAGTACGAGAGCAAGGCGATCCTGTTGCACGCGTTGTCGACCGCCGGCAAGGGCGACTTCGCCTTGGCCAACCGGCTGTATCGCAACCGGCCGGCGCTGTCGGCCGCCGCCTTGGTCCATTTGGCGCTGGCGTTTGCCGAAATGGACCGCAAGCCGACTGCCGGGGAGTTGCTCGATCTGCTGGCCCAGCGGAACCTCGACGACCCGGTGTCACGCCGCAAAGCGGCCGGCGGCTCGTTGCCGTGGAGCCACTCGTCGACGGAGCTGCGGGCGTTGTACGCCTTGGCGATCCAAGAGGTCTCTTCAACAAGACAAGAAAGATCGGCCAGCGCCAAGGAGCAGATCGACTGGCTATTGGCCCATCGCACGGGCCACCGCTGGACGCCGGACAAGGCGACCGGCCCGGCGACGCTGGCGTTGTGCCGCTGGTTCGCCGCCAACCGCTTCGAGGCCGAGCACTACAAGCTGACCGTGTTCGTCAACGACGTGCAGGCCAAGGTCCTTCAGATCGACCAGGCCAGCGGCACCTTAATGAAGACCATCGACGTGCCTTCTCGGCTGCTGAAGCCCGGCAAACAGCGGATCAACTTCCAGATTACCGGCCGCGGACGCTACACGTATCAGTGCATCCTGGGCGGGTTCGTGCCGGACGAAAAGCTCGCCGGCACGACCACCGACTGGCGCCTCAAGCGGACCTACCAGCCGGCGCCGCTGGAAGTCGACGGCCGGGAGATCCCCCGCGGCTTCGGCGTGCTGCAAGGGAGTTATTCAGCGTTCAAGAATCCGTTGACGCAATTGCCCGTGGGACGCCGGGGACTGGTCGATCTGGAAATCTGGCGGCAGAACGTCAGCTCGAACACGCCCGAGCAGCACCTGGAGTACCTGGTGGTCACCGAGCCGATCCCCAGCGGGACCACGGTGATCGAAAAGTCGGTCAAGGGCCCCTTCGAGCGGTTCGAGATCTCGCCCGGGGCGATCACCTTCTACATCGGCAGCCGGCGGAGCATCGGCACGATCCACTACGAACTGTACGGTTACTTGCCAGGCAAGTACCATGCCGGACGCACGGTGATTCGCAACGCCCATCGCCCCGAGCAACTGATGGTGGCCGAGTCGAAGTCGCTGGCCGTTTTGCCGCTGGGCCACCAGAGCAGCGACAAGTACCGGCTCACGCCGCAGGAGCTTTACGAGCTGGGTAAACACTACTTCGACAAGAACGAATCGGGCACAGCCGCAGAGCACCTAGCCGAGCTGCTCGCCAAGTGGAACCTCGATCCCAAGGTCTACAAGCACGCGGTGCAGATGCTGCTGGACGTGCATCTGCGGATCGGTCCGCCGGCACAAGTGGTCCGCTACTTCGAGATCATCAAGGAAAAATGGCCGGCCGAAGAGATCCCCTTCGAGAAGATCGTCAAAGTGGGCGCCGCCTATCACGAGATGGGCGAGTACGAGCGGAGCTACCTGATCTTTCGGGCAACGGTCGAGAGCAGTTTCATGCGGGAAAGCGGCGTGGCCGGGTTCCTCGAATCGCAAGGGGAATTCGCCCGAAGCGTCGAGGTGATGGGACGGCTGCTACGCGAGTATCCGCCGGAAGGCTACATCGCCTCGGCCACCTACGCCTTGGCCCAACGGGTCTATGCCAAGGCCCCCGAGGCCGCCGGCGACGAGAAACTGCGTAAACAGAAGATCAACCGGGTGGACTTGATCCGCCGGGCCCGGGCGATGCTGGAGGGCTTCCTGACGGCCTATCCCGAGGACCCGGCCGCCGACCAGGCCGCCTTCGCCGCGGCCAACTCGCTGTTGGACCTGGAGGCCTACCAGGAAGCCTCGGCCGCCTGCGACCGGTATGCCCGGCGGTATCCCCAAAGCGACCTGCTGGACAGCTACTGGTACATGATCGGCTACTGCCACTTCGCCGCCGGCGAGCACCAGGCGGCGCTTCAGATGTGTCGCAAGGTGGCCGAGGCGATGCGGACCGACAAGACCACCGGCCGGCGGCTGGAGGCCCGAAACAAGTGGCGGGCGATCTACATCCTCGGCCAGGTCCACCACAGCTTGGGCGAGGCGGCCAAGGCGATTGCCGAATATGGCCGCGTCGAAGACCGCTTCGCCGACGCCAAGCAGTCGATCGCGTACTTCACCCGCAAGGCCATCGAGTTGCCCGAGGTCAGCACGGTCAAGCCGGGCGAGGCGGCCGAGGTGGAGTTGAAGTTCCGCAACATCCCGGCCTGCGACGCCAAGGTGTATCGCATCGACCTGATGAAGTTCAGTCTGCTGAAACGCAACCTGGGCGGTATCACCAAGATCAACCTGGCCGGCATCCGACCCTACCACGAGGCGACCGTTGAGCTGGGCGACGGCAAGGACTACCGCGACCGAGAGCACAAGCTCGCGCTGCCGCTGAAGGAGGAAGGCGCCTACCTGGTGGTCTGCCGCGGCGAGGACCTGCACGCCAGCGGCCTGGTGCTGGTCACGCCCCTGGCGGTCGAGGTGCAAGAGGACGTCGCTTCCGGCCGCGTGCGGACCACCGTGAAGGACACCACCGACGACCATTACCTCAACGACGTCCACGTCAAGGTGATCGGCAGCCGCAACGACGAGTTCGTCTCCGGCGAGACGGATCTGCGTGGCGTGTTCGTGGCCGACGGCATCCAGGGCACCTCAACGGTGATCGCCCTGGCCGACGGCGGCCGCTACGCCTTCTTCCGCGGCCAGACGCCTTTGGCCGTCGCCGAACCGGCCAGCACGGAGCAGTCCGCACCGGCGAGAGGAGAGGGCAAACCGGCTGCCCGGTCGAAGGACTCGTTGAAGAGTGAGTTGCTCAGGGGCCTGCAGGAAACCAACGTCAAATTCCAGGACGAGCAGGTCGAGCAGCTCAAGCAGATGTACGACGCGGCCGGCGAACAAGGTGGGGTGAAAGCGTCCAAGGCGTTTTAATAGCCGATCGGGCCGGCGGCGTGACTCCGGCAGCAGTCGTTTAGGATCGTTCGAGAAAAAGGTGTCGGGGTGGCTGGGGTCGAGCGTAGCGAGCCCCCAGTTCTTCCGCCAGACAACTGGGGGCTCGCTACGCTCGACCCCAGCCACCCAATCGTTTCATGCGACACTAATCTCTCGAACGATCCTTAGCCGCCGCGGCCGTGCGGCGTAGCAGTTCACACGGCTCGGCCTCACCGAAAGGGGCCCCCCTTTCTTGCTTTTCGGTTTGCCTGGGACCGCTGGCCGACGTAGAATTGCCTGCTCGGCGGCCGGTGGCGGATTTTCCTAAAACACTGGTCGTCGTCGGTGGCCGCCGGGTTCGACCATCGAGAAGATTCCTGCGCGCTGGACTTGGACGACCAGCAGTCCCGCGCCAATGGACGCAGGGAGGGACTGTCATGTTGAGATTCGCCCCGAGTCGCGCCCGTCGCTCGTTTCTGGGAAGCTGCCTTGCGACCACTTTCGGACTATTCTTGGCAGCCGTCGCCGGTTGCGGCGATTCCGCCCAGCCGAAGCCTTCGGACCGGACCGATTCAGCCACTCCGGCGCTGCCGGCCGAAACGAAGTGGTACACCTCGTACCGAGAGGCCGTCACCGAAGCCGGCCGGCTCGGCAGACCGATCCTGGCCGACTTCACCGGCAGCGACTGGTGCCCCCCGTGCATCATGCTGAAAAAGGAGGTTTTCGACACCGAGGTGTTTGCCGCTTGGGCCGCCCGGAACGTCGTGCTGCTGGAAGTCGACTTCCCGCGGAACCCGCCTCTGCCCGAAGATCAACAGGCCGAGAACGAGGGGCTGGCAACGAAATACGGCGTTGAGGACTTTCCCACGATTCTCTTTCTGAACTCCGACGGCGGTGTGCTTGGGAAGATGGGGTATGCAGAAGGTCCGAAACGCTGGACGGAAGCAGCGCAAGAGATTGTTTCGTCGAACTGAACGACATTTCGCGATTCGGGGAATTCTTGTAGCGTGGGTCTGTCGTTTAGCCGCCGCGGCCACGCGGTGCTCGACGTTGGTGTGTTTTCCGTCGCTCTCACCGCGTGGCCGCGGCGGCCAAACGTTCTTGCGCAAAACCACTTGCCGCAACGGGAACTACTTAGTATTTGCTCATGCCGGCTTGGAACCTGGCGGCAATTTCATCGCTCTTCAGCGCCCGGCGGTAGATCTGTACGCCCGTCATCCGGCCGGTCACCTGGTACTGCGGGGCCTGGCTGGAGTATTGGCCGAGGATCAGCGGGCCGGAAAAGGCGGCGCGGCTCGGGTGGCAGTCGACCGAGGCCACTTGCTTGCCGTCTTGATAGAGGCAGGCACGATGCCCGTTGAACGTGCCCACCAGGTGGACCCATTTCCCGACGGCCGGGCGGCCGCCGTCGCAACTGATCCCGCCAAGGTGCCACCGCCAGCCGCCGCCGTAACGCTGCAAGAACCAACCGGTCTGGTTGAACGCCCCGCAGCTTAGAATCACCGGCATATCGCTTGCCTTGTCGATCCGCAGCCAACATTCGATCGACAGCGCCCTGCTCAGATCGAACTCGGGCAGATGCCGAAACGAGGCGAACCCGCTGGTGCCGAGTTGAAGCCCGCCGTCGGCCAGCCTGGCGTCGCCATGAAGCCGGCCTTCGAGCACCTGGCCGTCGAGCAACGCGGCGCTCGGCTTGCCGTCGAAAGCGGCAACGAACACCGGCTCCTTGATTTCCGGCAAGGGGGTGACTTCGACCAGGTTCGACACGGGGCTCTGCCGTCCGCGACGATCGGTGGCGCGAACCACGTAGGCGTACTTCGTACCCGGTTCCGCGTCCCCATCGATGTAGCTCAGCGCCCGCAGCGGCTCGGCGTTGAGTTTGGTCTGCCCGTCCGTGTCGGAGCGGCTGCGGTAAACGTCGTAACCGAGGTTGGCCTCTTCCACGCCGTCCCAACTCAAGGCGATTTCGCCCGACAACGCCCGCCCGCCGAGGTTCCTCGGCGCCGGCGGGGGTGGCGCCTTGGGTACCTCTATCGACGTGAAGGCCGGCCGGCTCCGCTGTTGGTCGTCCCAAGGGGCGCTGAGAACCAGCGCATAGTGTTGCCGGCCTTCCGGTGCCAGTGGGTCGACAAACCGTCCGCCGGTGGTCAGGGCGATCCGCGTCGACTCCACCGGCGTGAAGTCGGCCGTCGCCCAGCGGTGCAACTCGTAGTGCAGGCCGATCGTCTCGGCGGTCCGTTGCCAGGAGAGTTCCACCGCGTAGTCGGGTCGCACCTTGGCGGTCAGCTCCGGCGGCTTCTCGGGCACCGGGATGGGCACCATCAGCCGGCATTCGCCCGGGGTGATCTCCGCGCCCGGCATGTCCACGCGAGGCTTCGCCAGGGCCTCGCTGCGGGCTTTGCGGACGATCGCCAGCATCGCCTGATAGTGCGGATCGTCGGTCGAGGTAAACGTCACGTGCTGCTCGCCGCTGGGATCCCACGGAGGCTGCCGCGTCGGGTAGAGGACATCCGGCGGCTGCACGCCTTGATCCACCAGCCGGTAGCCGGTGCGGGCCTTCCGCTGGCGGCAAAAGGCCACGCCCAGGCCGTCGCCGTGCCGGCGACCGCTAAACGATTTGTCGTCCGGCTTGGCTTTGTCGTCCGGCTTGGCCATCGGCGCCCGCAGGATCCGGCTGAACTCGGGCGTTTGCAGATTGACCCAGTCGTTGCCGATATGGCCGGCGGCGTGGCACTCGCTGCAGCCGGCCTGTTGCATCGCGGCGGACAACGGCCCTCGGGTAGCCATGATCGCCCCGCAGGTGGCGTTTTCGGTGTAATCCCAGGTGCCGTAGTAGTTGCTGTTGGTGTCCATCCAGGCGAAGATCAGGTCGCGCTCGGCCCGGGTCATCTGGGGATACTTCTTGATGAGAATCTCGGCCAGCGGCGCGCCGCCGGAGCCGATCGTGCGTGGCCGGAGGCGTTCGGAGGTGTGTACGCTGCCGTTGTTGCAGTTGAGAAAACCGACCTGGCGGTGCTTGATCAGTGTTTCGTAACTGATGTTAAACGCCCAGGTCCATCCGCCCGAGTAGTCGAGTCCCTTGGCGAACCCCTCTTCGCCGCCGTGACAGCGGACGCAGTGCTTGTCCAGGATCGGTTGGATCATGGTGGGATAGTCGACGAATCCGCTGCCCCACGACTCGGGTTGGGGCCTGGCCGGCTCGTCGAGCATGGCCAGTGGCACGGCGTCGGGCCGCACGGGCGAGGACCGCTTGTCTTCGTGGCAGCCGACGCACGAGCGGGTCACGCCCGAGGCGGCCTGCACGAAGGTCCGCATCCGCTGCACCTCGCGGCCCTCTTCGTCGAGCGCCTCGAAGTACACGGCTTTGCCCGGCGGCACCTCGAAGTAGGCCGAGCCGTCCTCGTATACCGGGACCGTACCCAGCACGTTCTTGACAATATAGGCCCCCTGCCAGCTTACCAGGAAGGCCTGGTTCCACCATCGGCCGCCCGGCGGGATGCCGCTGACCCGCGCCGTCTCCTCGACCACCCGTAGCCGTTTTATCGTACCCGGCTCGACCCCTTCGAGCCCCTGGTGTACGTCGACCAGCAGGAAGCGGCCCGGTGGCGCGGGTTCGGTCGGTTGGCCGCCGGCCGTGTTCGGACTGAGCACCGCCGGCGTGGCTCGCGGCTTGACCAGCATCGGCGAGTAGCAGGAGATATCCGGCTCGGCGTGAACCAACTCGCGATGGCCGAAGCGGTCGAGGATCTGGATCACCCCGTGTCCCTTGGCGTTGTTGGCGATCAACACCACGTCTTTCGACAGCGGCCAAGGATCGGAAGGACCCCGCCGCAGGCCCTGATCCATTTTGGTGGGATACTCGGGCGTGAAGTTGGTGACCGCGGCCAGGTTGTTCTTGCCGCGGCGGGAGTCGATCATCACGATCGCCCCGACGGACTGTCCGTTGTGCGGCGTCAGGGCGGCGCAAACCAGGTTCGTACCCGGCACCGGTCGGGCGTCGAGCACGGCGGTCGGCCGGGCCAGGTTGTTGGCGAACAGCGCCTCCTCCATCCGCCCGTCCGGCGACATCGTCCACAGGCTCTGCATGTACAAGGCCGTCTTGTCGATGTATTCCCAGCGGCCGTAGAGGATCCGCCCGTCGGGCATCACCGCCGGGTCGAACTCGGTGACGTTGTTCGACGAAAGCGGCCGGATGTCCCCCCCGTCGGCGTTCATCACGTGCAGCGTGTCGACGCCCGAGTTGAAGCACGGCACCAACGACCCGGTCCGCGTCGAGGTGAAGGCAATCCGGCCGTCGGGCAGGTAGCAGGGCGTGATGTCGTGGTGGCCTTGGCCGATCCGCCGGGTGTCGGGCTTCACTTCGCAGTCGCAAGGAAAGGTCAACTGCCGCAGCCCCGTGCCGTCGACGCCGATTTCGTAAATGCTCGTGCTGCCGTTGGCCTCGCCCTTGAATGCGAACACGATCCGTTGGGCGTCGAAGGAGAGTTCCGGATCGCGATAGACGCCTTCGCCGAGCGTTTCGTCGGTGTTCGGGTCGATCACCGCCCGGACCTTCTGTTGCTCAGGCGGGTGTGAAGGATTCTCGATCACGTAGATTCCCCCGCCCGGGTGCCAGGTGAGGTAGTCGTCGTAGATATGACCGGCCATGTAGGGATGCCGCTTGACGAACAACAGCGGGGCGTCGAGCCGCTGGCGCAAGCTCGTCTGTGAATCCTGCTGCCGATCGTCTCCGGCGCTATCGGCCGGCTCGGTGTCCGGCTCGGCCAAGGCGGAAAGGCAACTCCCCAACAACACGCAAACCACGCTCATGGCAGTCCATGCCGAGGTGGACAACCGTCTGCAGATCCTGATCATGGGATCCTCCTTTTCTCGGGGCGTGCACCAACAGACCTTCATTATGGCAGAAAGAGGTGCATGAATTCAACCCACCGTGTTTCCCAGCGGTCCTCGCGCTTCTAATCGCATCGAGGAGAAGATCATGGAACCTTGGTGGGAGATATCAACTCCGCAGCAGGAGGCCCCCGCGAAGAGGTTGCGGATGATAACCCAGATTACGGCCTATTCGAATCGGACGCTCCGGCTGCCCCGTGTCGGTCACGTGCGGTCACTGGGTCAGCCCGTGAATAATGAATAGTGCCGACCACACATGACGCCACGAACCGTCTCTATTCATTATTTACGGTCTGATACTATAACCGCCACGTGCAGCCCCCCTGCCGGTGGACTAGGATGTGTGTGTCCAAAACCCATCCACAGTCCACCAGAACGCGGGCGTCGAACGCACAATGAGTAACGTCGGTGACTTTGGCAGCATCTCCGCCGGTAATCCATCCGTCGTTTAGCTCATCGATCATTATCATTTCGTAGGGGTACACCAACGGGAATCGGAACCAGTCGCGGAACCCCTCACCGGTGAAGTAGGTCTCGTCGATCTGGCCCAACTTCTCCTCGGAAACGAACGTCTTGGCACGCTTGATGAACTGCTGCCGAACCTTCTCGTGCGCCTGATATCCGGGTGACGAGACACGACGGCCACATGAACAGAGCAACACGGCAAGGCAGATCGACATACACGTTATTGTTCCGGCTGTCTTTTTCATGGTTTCACCATAACCACTTTGGCAAGACGGGGACCCCGACCCCGTCTTGAAACGGAAACGGACTCCGAGGGCTTCTGCCGGTATCTAATGGAGAATCCTCGTTTTCGGCAGTGCTTTGCGTAATTCGCTGACACCCTCGTCGGTAACGGCCGTGGCGTTGAGATTGAGCGTCTTGAGTTTCGTCAGGCCCTTCAGATGTACCAGGCCGGCGTCGGTGACGTTGGTGGCGAACAGGTCGAGGGTTTCCAGGTCGGCCAGTTCCTCCAGATGCACCAGCCCGGCGTCGGTCAGCGGGTTGTGGATCAACTGCAACTCGCGCAGCCCGGTGAGGGGTTTCAGATGGGCCAGTTCGGCGTCGGTTATCTGCGTGCCGCTGAGATCCAATACGGCGATCTTCGCAAACGGCTTCAGCCTTGCCAGGGAGCCCTTGGGGATCGGGGACAAGGCCAGGTTGCAGCTTGTCACGGTGCCCGATTTGTCGCGACCGAGAATCGCGTGCATCCCTGTGAGCTTCGCGACGGCATTCTGTTCGCGTAGCCTGTTCGCGGCGTCCTTGATCACCAGGGCGTCCTTGGCACGGCCGGCAGCCGCCCGGCTTCCCGACCGGGCCAGGGCCTCCAAGGCCGTCACCGCGGGGCCCGAGGTGCTCGGATCATCCAAACGAGAGAGCCATACCAGGACGTACAGGGCGCGGCTGCGGACTTCGGCATCACCGCCTTCGGCCGCTTTCTTCAACGCCGGGATGGCCCGCTTTCCGGTCTTCAACAAGGCGCCGGTAGCCTCTTCGCGGATCGGGTAGCTGTCGTTTCCCAAACGCTCGATCCAACGGTCGATGGCCGGATCGTGGGGTTGCCGCTGTGGCACGACCTGCTTGGGCCCTTCGCCGGCAGCGATCATTGACAACAGGGCCCATGCTGCTGCGATCGGCAAGAGTCGTTTCATGGAAACTTCTCGCGTGGGCGGTGGCATCACTCTTTCCCTTGTTTCGCCTTCAACTCAGCGGCCAACTCCTCGATCATCTTCTTCAGTTTGCGATTCTCGGCTTCCAATTGCTTGATGCGTTGCTGGAGTTGCTGTTGCACGGTGGCCTTGGCGGGCGGTCGCTGGGCGAAAGTGCTGCTGGCTTTCACGGTCGTTGCCCACTGGGTGTTGCCCGCCGCGTCGCGGAGTCCGACGGCGTCGATTTCGTTCCAGTTCGGGACGGCGGGCGAGTCGAGATAGATTTTCAGGCGGCTTGTTTTGTGGTCGAACTTGATGGGAATCGCCGAGATGCCCTTTGCTTTGCCCGGCGGCGTGGGGTCCTTGCCCGAGAAGACTTCCACCTCGGTCCCGTCGGATTTGAACACGGAAACTTTTGTTAGGGCACCGGGATTGTAGGTCTCGTAGACCAGGACCGCCTTGGGGACGACGGCCGTGCGATACTGCAATTCCAGCCACTCCTTTTGCCCATCCTGGCTGGCGGAGGCCCAAGCGGTCTGCCTATCGCCGGCTTGCGGCGTATCGGGTGGTCCGGCCGCCTGCTCCGGGCCCCAGGCACGTTTTTCCGCCGCCGCAAGGGGCTTGCCCTGCTGCTGCTGGGCAAGCGATGCTGGCGTGGCCCACAGTCCCAGCAAGACACAGGCTGCCGCTGCGCCCAACTTCTTCTGCTTCTGCAAGGCCCGGGTCATCTCCCTTCCTATCCAAACGAGGTAGAGGAAAAAGGGGACCGACACCGTTTGCCGCCGCAAAGACGGGGTCGGGCTTTCACTTTACACCTCAGGACGTAACGTGGTAGACCGCATCCGGGAAGTTGGTCCGTAGCGTCCCGGTAGTCTAGCAGATCCTCTCGCCACAGCAAAGTGACCTCACAACATCAGATACACGGCGCGCAGCAGGAACGCGCAAAGCAATCCGGCGCCGGTTCCCAGCACGTATCCTACCACGCCCATCAAAGCCCCCACCGATGCCAAGGCCGGATGAAAGGCCCCGGCGACGATGGGCGCGGACGCCGCCCCCCCGATGTTGGCCTGCGAGCCGACCGCCAGGCAGAAAATGGGGGCCCTGAGGAAGCGGCGAAGCAGCAGAAGCGCCGTCGCATGCAGCGCGATCCAGACCGCTCCGATCAACAGCAGCGACGGGACTTCCACCACCTTGGCGAACTGGGCCTTGGCACCGATGCTGGCCACCAAAAGGTATAGCAGCACCGAGCCGATCTTGCTCGCTCCCGCCCCCTCCAGTCTGCGCAGCGGTGTGTAGGAGATCGCCACGCCCAGGCCGGTAACGATCAGCACCTTCCACGCGAACTCGCTAAGAATCTCCGCCGCGCCGGGCCACAGCGAGGAAATCTCCGGCGCGATCCACGTGGCCAACGCCGAAGCCACCACGGTGCCGCCAATCGCAATGAACAACATGGTGAAATAATCGTTCAGACCGGCGATCCTGGCGACCTCCTTCTGAAAGGATTCGCTCTTGGCACGCAGCTCTTCCAGGCTCCGCCGATCGGCGCCGATTCGGGCGTCCATCTTCTTCTCGTGCCCGGAGAAAAACAGCAGCACCGCCATCCAGACGTTGGCCACCGCCACGTCGACGACCACGATCATGGCCAGGGTGGAATCGGTGGCGCCGACGCTCTCGCCGATGGCGAGGAAATTGGCCCCGCCGCCGATCCACGAGCCACTCAGCGCGGCCAGCCCTTTCCACGCCTGATCGCCGAACTCCGCGGGAACCA
>SDBV01004499.1_pt1 | contig 20010 bp, 15 predicted proteins | sample 2277081 | NCBI WGS metagenome assembly SDBV01 (sample SAMN10402039, study PRJNA504765) | marine sediment metagenome | isolation source: marine sediment core GS10_PC15, 223 cmbsf | place: Arctic Ocean: Southern Knipovich Ridge | collected 2010 | reverse complement strand
GGCTTGTTCACGAGTTGCTGCACGCCGGGGCGATTTGCCGGCACGACGCGTCCGTCGATGCGGCGTGCTGCTTCCTCGAACCACTCGAAATAGTCGGCGGCGCGCTGCACCTCGTCGCTGCTTTCGATGAGCGGCTTGCCTTCTTCGAGCGTCATCAGCTGGGCGATGCGGGGCGCGCGTTCGCGCATCAGATCGGCGGCGCGCTTGAGGATGCGGGCGCGTTCGGCGGGCACCGTGTTACGCCACACGTCGAAAGCTCGCGCCGCAGCGGCCAATGCGCGTTCGAGATCAGCGAATGTCGCGAGCGGCACGCGGCCCAATTCGCGTTCGTTGGCCGGGTTGATGACGGCAGCGGTTTCGCGTTCGTTCGCGGCGATCCATTCGCCGTCGATGAACAGATAAAGGGGATCGTAGGTTGCGTTCATGACGAATGCCTGTCCTTTGAAAATGACTCGATAAACGTAATATTCAGGTCTGTCGTGCTATTCCGATGCGTTCGACTGCCTGATCTCGAAACGAAGTCTATGCGCCGAGGCTGCCCGCTTTTAGTGGGGCGGGAAAGAATGAATCTTTCCGGGAGAGGGAAAGTCGGGCGCCTTCTGGGGCGCCGCGCGTTTGACTTGCGAACGGTCGTGCTGCCACGTCCGCATCCTGGCGAATGGCGCGTCGCGCATGTCATCATGCGGACTGCACACGCCGCGCGGCTCGGTGCCGCTCATCGAAATAACAATGGAAGATCAGCGAGGATTGACGGTATGGACAAGCTCTACAACATGTCCGTGTTCGCGAAGGTGGTCGAAATGGGCAGCTTCACGGCTGTCGCCAATCATCTCGACACCACGGTCGGCAACGTGTCACGGGCCGTGACGGTGCTCGAAGAGACGCTCAACGCGCGGCTTCTGCAACGCTCGACACGGCGTCTCGTCGTCACCGACGCGGGGCGCCGCTTCTACGAACGCAGTGTGTCGATTCTCGCCGACCTCGAACACGCGGAAGCCGAAGCACGCGACGCGCTGCTCGAGCCGAGCGGCACGCTGCGTGTGCACGCCGTTCCGGGCCTTGGCCGCCAGTTGCTAACGCGTGCGGTGCTGGCGTATCGTCAGGCATATCCCGAAGTTTCCGTCGATCTGCTGCTGTCGCAGCGGATGCCGAACCTGCTCGAAGAGCAACTGGACGTGGCCGTTGTGATCGCACGCGCGCTGCCCGATTCGGCGTACGTGAGCCAGAAGATTGGCACGAGCCACTGCATTCTGGCCGCTTCACCGGCGTATCTGGCGAAGCATCCCGCGCCTGGGCGTCCCGAAGATCTCGCCGATCACACCTGTATCCAGCTTGGCACTGTCGACCACGCGCCCGACGAATGGCAGTTGCAAAGCGCGGCGGGCACAGTCGCATATCGACCGGCGGGGTCGCATTTCAGCGTGAACGACATGGAAGCGATGGTCGTCGCATTGCGCGACGGCGCGGGCATCGGCTTGCTTGCCGCGTTTTCCGCTATCGACGATTTGCGCCAAGGCACGCTCGTGCGCGTGCTGCCGCAATTCCACACGTACGAGCGCAACGTCTACGCTATGTACCCGTCGCGACAATTCGTCGACGCGAAGATCAAGAGCTTCGTCGATATTCTCAAGACGCGGGTCGGCGGCGAATTGGCCTCGTACGCAATAGAGCTCCGGATAGACATCGCCAAAGAAAGCACGTAGCGGTGAGCTGCGTAGGAAGCGAAATCTGTTGAATCTCTCGACGTGCTGATCGACGGACGTCGTGCCAGGTCCGCTGCCAGACAGATTGCGGAACTTGGCTGCGATTCATTGATGGACCGCTTCCGGCAGGATAGTGTCTGGATGTAATTACGGTGAACTGGCACGACTCAGCAGCTCGGGGCAGGTACATTCAGTCCAACAGCCGCCAAACTGCCGGAGTCGACCCTTCTCTGCCGTTCAATCTGAACACAGTGAATGGGCGCTTCGGCCACCCGAAGCAGCCATTCACGATACCTGATCCCATGCGGTCGGCCCTTCGGCGTATTAGTTATTGATGTTCGTCGATGACGGAGTGCAACCTTTAGACCTGGTTTCGGCGGCGGGTCGGCAAGCTTGTTCAGGTGCGTTCCGTCCGTCGCCTTTCTCTTCTCGCAGTGGATGACGCCTGACACAAGGCCATTCATCTCACATTCGAATCACGTCCATCACCGTCTTTTTCTTGTCCTTGAACTGATAGATGGTGATAGCGGCATCTTTCAGGTCGCCGTGCGAGTCGAATGCAATTTTCCCGATCACGCCGTCATACTGGGTTACCGGCATCGCGGTGAGCACCTTCGTGCGATCGGTCGAATTCGCCCGTTTCATCGCGTCGTAGATCACATAGACCGCGTCGTAGGCGAACGGCGCATACGCGTCGATCGGCACCTTGTAGCGCGCCGTATAGCGCCGGTCAAAGTCCTGCCCCTTCGGCATCTTCGACAACGCAAGTCCGGCCTCGGAACACACGAGATTGCCGATTGCGTCCCCTGCCAGGCTCACCATCTTGTCGGTGCACGCGCCGTCGCCGCCTAGCACGTTCGCCGTGATACCCAGATTTGCCGCCTGCTTGACAAGCGGTCCCGCCGTGGCGTCGGAGCCGCCGTACATGATCACGTCAGGTTTCAAGCCCTTGATTTTAGTGAGAATCGCCCGGAAGTCGGTCGCCTTGTCGTTGGTCGCCTCGCGGGTCACGATGGTCGCGCCATTCGCCGCGGCGGCCTTGGAAAACTCGTCGGCCAAGCCTTGGCCATAGGCTGTCGAATCGTCAATCACCGCGATTCGCTTCGCGTGCAGCGAGCCGAGCGCATAACGGGCCAGTGCCGGGCCTTGCAAGGCGTCGGTGGCGACGACACGAAACGTCGTTTTGTACCCTTGCTGCGTGTAGGCGGGGTTCGTCGAGCCTTGCGATATCTGTACGACCTGTGCTTCGCTATAGATGCGCGATGCCGGAATCGACACACCCGAATTGATGTCGCCCACCACCGCCACCACGCCGTCATCGACGAGCTTCTGCGCGACCTGCGTACCGGTGCGAGGGTCGGCTGCGTCATCCTGCGAGTCGAGCTTGAACTGCACGGGCTTGCCGCCGATCACTGGATGCTGGCTGTTGATTTCATCTATCGCAAGGCGCGCCGCATTTTCGCTGTCCTTGCCCATGTTGGCGAGTTGTCCCGTAAGCGGTGCTGCGTGGCCAATCAGCACGACAGCGGGTGTTGCATCGGCGGCATGCGCCGGTGCGTGCAGGGCAATCAGCGCGATTGCGCCGGCAATTGAACGATAGGTCGATTTCACGGGCTGTCTCACTCTGTTAATGTTTCGGACGAACGGCGCGGTCGGTGAAGCGGAGCGCCTGAGAACCAGTATTCGGTCGCCGTAATTGCGCGTCCAACGACAAATTCTTTTTGCTGCCGATAAACAAACCTTATGCCGCCGGCGCGTTCAGGCTCGTATGCAGCAATACCTCGACGCTGCGGCCTATCGCCAGAATCGACGCGTCAGCAAGTGCGAGCCCGCAGATCGAGAGGCCGACGGGCAGTTCGTCTGCGTTGTGGCAAGGAAGTGTGAGCGCGCAGCCATCCATGAAGTTCACGACGCTCGAGTTGCGCAACACCTTCGCATTCACCGCAAAAAAAGCATCGTCGTCACGCTCGACGTCTGCAATTTCCGGCGGCACTATCGCAACCGTCGGCATCAGCCACGCGTCGAACATCGCCAATCGCGTTTGCGCCTCTCGCATGAATCGCTCGCGCGCTGCAAGCAGGTCGATGTAGTCGGCAGCGCTGCGCCCCTCACCGATCCGCAAACGCTTCAACACACGCGAGTCATATGCTTCGGCGTCGCGCGCGACGTGTTCTCGATGCCATGCCCACGCTTGCGCCGCCGTAATACCCGCAAGCGGAAGATGACCCGCAACTTCATGCAACTCCGGAAATACGAAGCGTTCTACGGAAGCACCCGCGCGCCTCAACATGCCGATCGTACGATTGAATGCAGTGCTCACGGTTTCATCCAGATCATCCGCGACGTAATCAGAGGTGACGCCGAAGCGCAGCCCCGTCAGCGGGCTCGCCGTTGTATCGAGCGTCTGCGCAGAGACCACACTATCGATGAACGCGCAACAATCAACGCTGCGTGCGATGGGCCCAATCGAATCGAACGACGTGGACAACGGCACGGCCCCATCGCAGGGCACACGCCTTGCGGTCGGCTTGAAACCGACGAGCCCGCAGAATGCAGCAGGAATCCGCACTGAGCCACCCGTGTCGGTGCCTAGTGCGGCTGCGACATGCCCGAACGCGACAGAAGTTGCTGCGCCAGAACTCGAACCGCCGGCGACCCGGCTCGCGTGATATGGATTGACGGGAGTACCGTAGTGCGGATTGAGTCCGAGTCCGGAAAACGCAAACTCGCTCATGTTGGTACGGCCGACGAACACCGCGCCCGCCTGGCGAAGACGCGCAACGGCCGCAGCGTCCCGTACGGCGGGTGGCTCGCCGCACAAGATCCGCGACCCAGCCGTAGTTACCTGGCCTTTCACGTCGAAGAGGTCTTTCACGGAAACGGGAACGCCGGCCAGCTCCGAAGGCACATAGCCACGATCGCGGAACGCGTCGCTTGCCGACGCGGCTTCGCGCGCCGCTTCGCGGTCGACGTGCGTGTAGGTCGCGCCACCGCGCACCTGATCGGCATCGATGGCGGTGAGACTCGCGTCAAGCAGTTCGGCGGCCGATACCGTTCGCGTGGCAAGCGCCATACTTGTGTGACGAATGGTGCGCATCGCCGTCACTCCGTATGTGCAAGCGGATCGACCGAATAGCGATGCCTCAGGCTGCGGTCGAGCACAGGATCGTGCAATTCAAGCTCGTAGGCGTGCGCCGGCGTCAACGGCCCGAGCACCGGCTGGGTCCCGCAGAACAGCACGGTTTCGGGAACCATCGAGGTCGCCCCGAACGCTAGCCTGATTAGCGGTTCCGGGGGCAACAGCCGCGCGAGTGTACCTTCCTGATAGCGAATGCGCTCGCCTGCTTCGTCAATGCGCCAGCTGCGCGCGACGAGCGCATCCCAGTGCGCGGCCACTTCCGAATACCGCCAGAGCATGCGGCCGAGCGGTTTCGCGCACATCTGCTTTGACACGGTGACATCGTAGCTTTCGACCTTGCGGTCCGTGTGGTCAGATCCGATGCCGACCAGCAGCCCGTCTGCCTCAGTCTGGATCAATACCGCTTCGACTTCGCCCGACGAATGCCCGCCGATCACCTCGATGCTCGTCGATGTCGTCAGCAACCCAGACGAGACTTCATAGAACAGCGGCACGGCCGATGGCCTACGTACCCCGATCGCTTCCAGTTCCCGGATATGGTGCTCGACCTCGGCGCTATCCCTGCCAGCCCAGCCCGCAATCACCAACCGGCTCGCCGTCACTTCGACGTGCGTGCCGCCTTCGATTTCACATGTCACCTTTTTCATCGCAACGTCCTTTCTTTTGTCAATCGCCTTACCGATTCCGGCCGTGCCGCTTCATCGGCATTCGTTGCGAAGTTTTGACGCAGCGCGCGCCCACGTCCAACAAATTAAAGTTGTCGCGACCCGGAAAATTTTCTTGTCACGCCAGACAAGACACGGCGCTACACTGGGCCATTCCTGCTTGCCCCGCCAGGGTCAACAATGAATCTACGATTCCTCGAAACCTTTGTCTGGCTGGCCCGGCTGCGCAGCTTTCGGCTGACTGCTGAGCGGCTTCACGCAACACAGGCAGCCATTTCCAGTCGCATCTCCGCTCTCGAGCAGGAACTGGGCGTGCGGCTCTTTGAGCGAGGCCCGAAGGAAGCGACGCTCACGCAAGACGGTACGAAGGCGTTACCGTTCGCTGAACAGATGCTGAAACTGAATCAGGCGATGATCGCGAGCGTCGGCGACCGCTCGAAGGTATCGGGGTTGTTGCGGCTAGGCGCCATCGAATCGATCGTTCACACGTGGCTGCCGGATCTGCTCAAGCGCATTCGCGACGAGTATCCGAACCTCGTGATCGAACTGACCAGCGATACTTCGTCCAACCTGTCGGCGCAGTTGATCAACGGTCATATCGACGTCTCGTTTCAGACGACTAGTATCGCAGGCGCCGATATGACGAACGCGCCGCTGGGCAGCCTGCCGATGCGCTGGATGGCCAGTCCAGCGCTCAACCTGTCGGCACAGGCATTGACGGAGGCAGAACTGGCCGCTTATCCCGTGATCAGTTTCGCTCGCCATTCACCGCCGCATGAATTTCTGACCGGCCTGTTCGCCGCAAGCGGCGACGCACAGGTGCAGATCAATTGTCTGTCGTCGGTGGCTGCGATCATCCGGCTCGTCGTCGATGGTTTCGGCGTTGCGGTGCTGCCACCTGCATTCGTCATGAGCGAGCTTGAAGCGGGGAAGCTGCAATTGCTGCAGGTCACACATCGCGTGCCCGAGCTGCCACTCGTTGCAGCGTATCGGCGCACGCCCGACAGCTTGCTCGCCGAATCCATCACGCGACTTGCGCTGAACGTCGTGCTCGAATTCAGCCTGAAGTATGGGCCTGAGTTCGCTCTTTTTCCGCCCACGGACGAACCTGATTCGCGCCCGTGAACGGCTGAACATCACCACAATTATCACGACATGCTGACTGTCCGCTCCGTTTCAATCGAACCGCTCGACGCGGCCCGTTGCGAACCCTATGGCTGGATGCTAGGCAAGCCGGCGCGCGCCGACGGCGATGCTCCCGCATTTATCAGCCCCGCGTCGGATTTCTGGCGCGAGCATCTATTTGACACCGGTGCGCCCGGCGAAACAGAAATCCTCTGGGTCATCTACCGGAATTGCGATGAAAGTGTTGCATCACTCGAAGTTCATCGGTTGACGCAACAGGCTATCGTACCGCTGACGGCACTTGTCATTCATATTGTCGCGACCTCTACCGAAGAAGGGGAGCCGGACCTGAACACGCTGCGAGCATTCGCTATTCCCGTTGGGATGGGTCTATGCATGAGGCCGAATATCTGGCACTCAACACGCGTTCGCGAAGGCGAGGCGACCTGCCTCATGCTGACGCGACCTTCTACCACCTACGATCTGGTCGTTCATCTTAAAACGGGAGCGCCAGCGTGTGAGACCGTGATCCGGTCCATTGAGCCTCAAAGACTCGCGCCTCTCGCCTGAAATACTTCGCGTCGACACAGCTAACAGGAAGTGCACGCGCATCGCGAGATGCTTGCTCGGACGCGTTCGCAACTGGCAGGCAGCGCACTACCGTATGCGCAAGATCGTCAGCGCGTGCATTCGTGCGGCCGATCTCTGTCACGCCGCTTTTCGTGCGCAGTGGGCGTGTTGTTGCCGCGTGCCCATGCTGCGAAGCTGTCACCCGGATGATTGGAGCGCATCGGAGATGCGCACGATGACCGTCGGGTACAGTTCGGCTTTCGCGGTCGTTGGTCCCTAAAGTTGTCAGCGGCCGGCATGGGTTCCTCGGCGGCCGATGAAGGAGCGTTCGCTGGCGACAATTGGACGACCGCTTTACGGGGTGGAACCGACACCTGAACGGTCCACCGACCACATATATGAACGGCGGCTCATGGCCGATTCTGTTGAAAAAGTCGGCCGGTATGTGAATTGTTGGCTATCCTGGAAGATATCGGTCGACGGGAGGGCCTCGAGATGATGGGTCAACTGGGCAGCGGACAGGACAAACTCTTCTACTCATTCAATCTCGACAATCACATCCCTCGCGAACACCTGCTTAGAGGCATCGACCATTTCCTCGATCTGCGTGATCTGCGTCAGCATCTCGCTCCCTTCTACAGCCCGATCGGTCGGCCATCGATCGATCCGGAACTCATGATTCGCATGCTGATCGTGGGCTACTGCTTCGGTATTCGCTCCGAGCGCAGGCTATGCGAGGAGGTCCATCTGAACCTCGCATATCGATGGTTCTGCCGTCTGGGTCTTGACGACGCCGTACCCGAACACTCGACATTCTCCAAGAACCGTCACGGCCGGTTCCTCGATAGTGATGTGCTGCGCCATGTATTCGAGACGGTGCTGGGTCGCTGCATGTCGGAAGGACTCGTGGCAGGTGAAGGATTCGCGATTGATGCAAGCATCATCAAGGCCGACGCGAGTCCTGCACGCGGTGTTCCCGGTACAGAATCCATTGACTGGGGTGACGCCAAGGGCCAGAGCCGTGCAGTCCGAGAATATCTAAAGGCACTGGAGGAAGCGAATCCAGCCGGCACAGAGACGCACGAACCCACTGAGACGCCAACGCCCCCGAAGAAGATATCGCTGACCGATCCCACTGCACGGTGGACAGCTGCGCCTGGCGGCCCCGCGTTCTTCGCCTACTCGACCAACTATCTGATTGATCTGCTAGCAGGGATTATCGTGGACGTCGAAGCGACCCCAGCGAACCGTTTGCACGAGGTCGAATCTACAAGGACGATGATCGATCGGATCGAACGGCGTCATGATCTCAAACCCCACCGCCTTGTGGGCGATACGGCCTATGGCACTGCAGCGATGCTCGGCTGGATGGTCGGCCGGGAGATCGCACCTCATGTTCCGGTCTTGAGCAAAGCGCCACGCAAGGACGGTACATTCTCCATCAGCGAGTTCGAGTGGCATGAGACTGCAAACGAATATCGTTGCCCTACTGGACACGCGCTACGCAGTGATCGACGTGAGTTTGTAAATCCGCGTACCCACATCACGAAGGCTGACACGATCGTCTACCGTGCAAGCCAACCTGACTGTAAGGACTGCCCGGTGAAGAAGCGCTGCTGTCCGAACACGCCAATGCGCAAGATCGCTCGCAGCATCCATGAAGACGCGCGCGATGTGGCCAGACGCATTGCAACGACGCCTGAATACAAACAATCTCGCCGTGAGCGGAAGAAGGTGGAAATGCTCTTCGCCCACCTCAAGCGCATCCTGAAACTCGATCGTTTGCGACTACGTGGGCCAACGGGTGCGCATGATGAGTTCCTCTTGGCGGCAACCGCACAAAATCTGCGGCGAATGGCAAAGTGGCTCACGCCGGGATGCGCCGGAAGCAAGATCGCCACTGGATAGAGGGCGACGGAGCGGCCGCTCCGTTCGAACTGGTTTGTTCGTCAACATTCACGGGCAAAAAAAACGATCAGATGAAAATTCTTCGGCACCGCGAAAACAAGACTTTTTCAACAGAATCGGCCAGGAGCTGCCATTCGGTCCCTGTATCGCCCGGTCGTACCAATGTCATTGCGCAACAGCAAACGGCCACTCGCTATACGAGTAAGTGCAACGCATTATTGCAGTGGACCCGATAGTCCCTTTGACTGTCCACGACTCCACCCGGCTGCGATGCCGGGTGGGACACAATCTTCTCAAAGGGGCTGCCGAACTGACCTGAACGCTGCACGGAGCTCCTCGGCAAAGCGTTGCGGCTGCTCCCAGGCCGCGAAATGGCCACCCTTGTCAACCTCGTGGTAGTAGTACAGGGACGGATACGCCTGTTTGCTCCAGCTTTCCGGCGCACGGTAAATCTCGTGGGGGAACACGCTGATGGCCACAGGTACCTTGATTCCACGCGTTTTCTGCGCATCGGCGCTGAAATTGTTGTTGTTGTTCTCCCAATAGAAGCGCGAAGATGACGCCCCCGTATCCGTGAGCCAATAGAGGGTGATGTCATTCAGGATGGCGTCCCTGGTAAGCACGCGCTCAGGAGCACCGTTACTGTCGCTCCACTCCGCAATCTTTTCGTAAGTCCACGCGGCCAGGCCAGCCGGAGAGTCCGACAGCGAATAACCGATGGTCTGTGGACGCGTGACCATCATCGCACCGTAGGCGGCATTGCGGCCGAAGAAGGAACTCAACGACTGGTAAGCGGTGCGCTCGGGAACCGACAAGTTTGCAGGTGCTGGATCACCGGCAAGGATGGATTTCATGAGATCGCCCGGCACGGTGGCAGGCATATTGAGATGGATGGCCAGCAGGCCCGCCGGTGCCTGATGCGCAAGCGCGTCGGAAATAACCGAGCCGTGATCGCCGCCCTGGGACACGTAATGCGTGTAACCGAGCCGCTTCATCAGGACGTCCCATGCGCGCGCTGTCCTGTCCGGACCCCAGCCCAGATCCTTCGGCTTGCTGGAGAATCCGTAGCCGGGGATCGATGGAATGACAACATCGAATGCGTCTTCTGCGCGGCCGCCGTAGGCAGTCGGGTCGGTCAGCGGACCAATCGTCTTGATGAACTCGAAGATCGAACCGGGCCAGCCATGCGTGAGAATGACCGGCAAGGCATTCGGGTGGCGCGAGCGAACGTGGATGAACTGGATGTCCACTCCATCGATCGTCGTAACAAACTGCGGAAGCGCATTGAGCTGCGCCTCGGCTTTGCGCCAGTCGTATTGGGATCCCCAATATCGAACGAGTTCCTGTACTTGCGACGACTGGATGCCTTGAGAATCGTCGCTGACGGTTTCCTTGTCGGGCCAACGCGTAGCTGCAATACGTCGACGCAGATCATCAAGTTGTGCCTGCGGCACGTGGACTCGGAAGGGACGGATGCTCTCGTCGGCGCGGACATGCTGCGTGCCTGCAACTTGCGCGGTGCGGGCCGTCGATTCGTCGATCGTCGCGGAGACGGATGGACTATCGGCAGCGAAAGCATATGGCGAAGCCACGGTCGCGGCGAGCAGAAAGAGGTCGATCACTCGTGTTCTCAGCGAGCCATAGGAATGTCGCCGTGTTGATGTTATGGAAAACATGAATATGCAATCCTAATGAAAATGAAAATTAAATAAAATGCCGTCGAGATCGCTGCGCTGTCTTCCCTAGTAGCTGGCTACCTCAATGACTGCATCCGCAAACGCAACCGGGGCTTCCTGCGGCAAGTTGTGACCGATTCCCCCTGTGACGTCGCGGTGTCTGTACGTGCCAACGAACTTTTTGGAATAGGCAGCAGGCTCTGGATGCGGCGCTCCGTTTGCGTCACCTTCGAGAGTGATCGTTGGCACCGAAATGACGGGAGCCTCCACCAGATGCTTTTCCAGCGCATCGAACTGCGGCTCCCCTTTCGAAAGGCCCAGGCGCCAACGATAGTTGTCTATCACGATCGCCGCGTGGTCAGGGTTCTGGAGCGCACTCGCAGATCGCTCGAAGGTCGTATCGTCGAAGCTCCACTTCGGCGACGCAGATTGCCAGATCAGTTTTGCGAAATCGCGCCGGTTCTCCGAATAGCCTTGTGCGCCGCGCTCCGTGGCGAAGTAGAACTGATACCACCATGCGAGTTCTGCCTTTGGTGGCAAGGGCGCCTTGTTGCCTGTCTGACTGCCGATCAGGTACCCGCTCACCGACACTAGCGCCTTGCAACGATCCGGCCAGAGTGTAGCCACGACGCAGGCCGTGCGTGCGCCCCAGTCGAAGCCAGCGAGTATCGCCGTCCGAATGTTAAGCGCATCCATTAGCGCGATGACGTCGACCGCAAGCACTGACTGCTGGCCGTTTCTGGGCGTTTCCGGCGATTGGAAGCGCGTCGAGCCATAGCCGCGCAAATACGGAACGATGACCCGGTAGCCCGCCGATGCGAGTCGAGGAGCAACCTCGGCAAAGCTGTGAATGTCATATGGCCAGCCGTGAAGTAAAACCACGGCGGGGCCATTAATCGCGCCAAGTTCCGCATATCCCACATTCAGAACGCCAGCGTCAATCTGCCGGATCGCAGCAAACGATGTGTCGCTGGTCACATTGCTTTAGCTAGCGCCTACGCGTGCGGACTGCGCCTGCGCCCATCGGCTCAATCCCGCGCTCAATGCTCCGATGCTGACGGCCGCTGAGCTGAGAAACCGGCGACGTCGACTGTCGATTTTGTTTGACACAATTGGTCTCCTCCGCTCCCCACACACATTGCCAGGTGAGCGCGTGCGCGTCAGGCCGCGAACTTGTCGTTGAACTGGGTGACGAAGGCCGCCTCATCTGGACCGACATTGCTTCGCATAGGGCGGGCGATTTCGACGAGAGCCTCGATCGCGTCGGTGCCAAGCTCGCGCATCGTCTGCTCGATATAAGGGTCGAGCGGCATCGCGCGTGGTTCGTTCTTGCTGTTCAAGAGGTCGGTTTGAACCCAGGGTGGAGCAACTTCGACAACGCGCACCGACGTATCTTTCAGCTTGTACCGCAGCGACTGTGAATACGAATGGATCGCTGCCTTTGTCGATGAATAGACGCCCGCCATTGCCATCGGCACGAATGCGAGCACTGACGAGACGTTAATAATGGTCGCCTCGTCCTTATGCTTCAGGTGTTCGATGAGTGCGCCGGTCATCCGGATAGGACCCATCAGATTTGTGCTGAGAGTCGACACCAGCAGTGTTTCATCGACGGGTCCGGCAAGATCGTCGATCTGCATAATGCCTGCGTTGTTGATCAGCACATTTAGCGACGGCCATCGGGCGACGAGGTCGTCCGCGACCCAAGCGATGCTCTGAGGGTCGGTGATATCGAGTTCAATCGCCTCCATTCCGGGGCTTGCCGCGATGGTCTCGTCGAGAGAGGCACGGCGCCGTCCGGCGATGATGACCTGATTGCCTAGTCGATGGAAAGCTTCAGCGAGGCCACGCCCGATGCCGGAACCGCCGCCAGTGATGAAAATCGTATTGCCAGTTGTCTTCATGGATTGCTCTGAGGAAATCGTTCTAATGGGCAACCTGCTTGCGCGCCCATCATCAAAGGTATTGAAGTTGCCCCCAACACAAGCCGGGGCGCGGTTCCACGCCGGGTGACGGCCGCCCGCGCTCGTCGTTGTAAGACCAGATGCGAGTGGCGCAGCATGTAACTCCGATGCGTGCCCTTCACCGATATTTATACGGTCAACTGCTCATGGCTGAAAGGACGTATAAACTACGTTTTCTGGACGCGCCCGATTCCGGAGGCTGCCATGCCGACAATTGCGTTCGTAGTATTTGACGGCTTCTACTCGATGGCTCTCGCTGCGCAATCAGTGTTCGAGTTCACAAACGTGGAACTCGGCGAGCCTTTTTACGAAATGTTCAATGTCTCGGTAAGCGGCGGTTGCGTACGCGCTTCGAGCGGTCTGACCGTATTGACTGAGGCAATCGACGATCGTGTATTCGACACGGTTATCTTTCCGGGCAGCAATCCAGCTGATGTCGGGCCGCCGCTGGCAGTATTGGACTATGTGCGACGCAGTGCCGAAACGGCACGGCGTACCGCTTCCATCTGTACGGGTGCGTTCGTGCTTGCCGAGGCTGGTTTGCTCAACGGCCGTCGTGCGACGACCCATTGGTACTACGCCCACGATCTACGGACGCGGTTCCCCTCCGTCACGGTAGACGACGACCGGATTTTCATCGCGGATGGACCGATCTGGACCTCTGCAGGGATGACCGCGGGAATCGATCTCGCGCTCGCACTCGTAGAAAACGATCTTGGTGCCAAAGTGGCGCGGGCGGTCGCCCGAAATCTCGTTGTTTATCATTGGCGGACAGGTGGGCAGTCGCAGCACTCGGCGCTGCTCGAACTTGAGCCGAAATCCGATCGGATTCAGGCGGTGCTGACCTATGCGAAGCAGAACCTCACAGAGCCGCTTTCGATCGAAAGTCTTGCGGAGGTTGCCCGGCTGAGCCCACGACAGTTTAGCCGCGCGTTTCGCGAGGAGACGGGGCAAACACCAGCAAAGGCCGTTGAGCGTTTGCGGCTCGAAACAGCCCGCCTGATGCTCGAGGATAGCCGGCACACAATCGATCAGATCGCGGCAGCGAGTGGCTTTGCTGATCTTCGGAGAATGCGCGAGGCGTTTATCCGCGTGTTCGGGCAACCACCCCAATCATTCCGTCGCAATGCCCGTGCGGTGACGTCGTGACTGGATCTAGCATGGTGTTTGCGCGGCCCGTCGTTTCGAACGCGTAAGCGACTGCTTTACTCCCATAACTAGCCATTGACGTTCCGCGAGTCCGACGGACCGATAAGGGTCGCGAGTACTCATCCACTCGCATCGGCGCCTGACATTCGAGGTTACTACAGCGCGAACGGCGGCAAAGCGCGTATCAGCTGCCTCACAGTGGCCGCCGCTCTAACGGCAGCAATGGCCGACAGCTTGCAAGCGGGGGACCGCGCGAATGGCCGCTCTATCTGCAACCGACCATAGCCCTTGCGCTGGATCGAAAGGTCGTTGTGGTCGAACTCGGCCGACTGCAGTATGCCCAGTTCGCCGATAGGCCTTCGCTCGCTCTTTCTGGCAAGCACCCGCGTCCGGTGGTATTTTTGGTGGTATCCGTACCGGCATAATTCCTCAACCCCGCGCCAGCAAAGCGATAGCAGGAATTTTTCCATTCCGGCCCTGGCACCAGCAACTCTATTCCGTGAATCAATCGTGCGAGCGGGCGCCAGCGCCCCACGGACAGACCCGTTTCCGCCTTGAAGTTGCGCGACAAGCCGCGCCGCGACAATCCAGCTGCAGCAGCAAGCACCTCGAGTCCGGCTTCATCGTCCGGCTGGCGTAGCCATCGCTGCGCGACGCTACGTAACGCGGGATCATTCGGCGTCGGCAATACGATAGGCGCACCCCGAGCGTCTGCGATCTCGTCGAGCAGCACGGCCAGAAGGCCAATCTCCGGAGGCGAAAGCGAGTCGATCAGAACCGGAATACTCATTTGGCCTGAAATCATTCATTGATAGGCAATCATGCGTCGCGTCGAACGCATGGAAAAAGGATAATCCGGTAAATTTCGCGTCCACAGGCGTCCTGTTACCACGATGAAACCGATCTCCGCCTACCTCTTACGGCTGATGCTTGCCGCCGCTGCGCTCACGTTGGTTGCATGCGCCGGCACGAAGGTAAAGGACGTGCAATCCACCTCTAACACCACGGCAGGTTTCTCGCCTCATACGATAGCGATCGTCGTCGAGAACAACAGCCCGCCGCCCAGTAAGGTCTCTCGTCGCGCCGCACAACTGGAGGATGCGAAACTCGTCGTCACAACCCTGACGGACCACCTGGGGAAGGTGCTCGCCGGGCGAGGCCTCGTAGTCGTATCGACGGATGCCCATCCGGACTTGACGCTCCGTTGCAGCGTTCTTGATGTGCGCGGAGGCAACGAGTGGTTGCGGGTTCTGATCGGCTACGGCGCCGGCCGTGCGGAACTGCGCACAAAAGTCACGCTACTTGGCTCGACCGGGACGACTCAGCCCCTGGTGACCTTTGACACTGAAAGCACGACGGGCAAGATGCCCGGCGCAGGATTTGGTCTTGCGTCAGGACAGGCTCTCGCGGCAGGTGGCGCAGCGCTGAGCGTACCAGGCGCAATGAGGCAGGGCCTCGGGCTGGAAGTGAACGACAGCGTCGAGCACATTGACAACGAACTGGGCAAATACTTCAAATCCCAGCATTGGCAGTACTCGACCGGCAACGCGGCAACAGTCGACGCGTCCCGGACAACGTCCTCTCCCGACGCGGTGCCTATCCAACGCTAGCCAGCGGAAGAATCGACGGGAAACGGTTGATCGAAGTCTGTTAGCGAGCGACGGGCACAATCCCGGCGGCTCGCCGCAGCTTCACCCTGTACCCCACCCACATCGCCAGCAACCAGACCGGCACCAGCCAGACGGAAACCGACAAGCCCGGCGTCATCGCCAGAATCACCAGGATCATCGCCATGAAAGCAAGGCAGATCCAGTTGCTGAGCGGGAACCAGAACGATTTGAACACCAGCGTCTCGCCTGCCTGCACCATAGCCTTGCGCGACTTCAGATGCGTGAGACTGATCAGCGCCCAGTTCAACACGAGCGCGGCCACTACCAGCGCCATCAGCACGCCGAGCGCTTCCGCCGGAATCAGATAGTTGATGATCACGCAGGCAAATGTAGCCAGCGCCGACAAGCCAATCGCCAGATACGGCACGCCACGGCGGTCCACCTTCATCAGCGCGCGCGGCGCGTTGCCCTGCTCCGCAAGACCGTACAGCATGCGGCTATTCGCATACACGCCGCTGTTGTACACGGACAGTGCGGCCGTCAGCACCACGACATTGAGAACGTTCGCCGTCAGAGTCGAGCCGATCTGCGAGAAGATCATCACGAACGGACTGCCGCCTGCCGCCACCTGATTCCACGGATACAGCGAAAGCAGCACCACCAGCGAGAGAATGTAGAAAAGCAGAATCCGGTAGATCACCTGATTCACTGCTTTGGGGATGCTCTTGCGCGGCTCGTCGGCCTCGGCCGCCGTAATGCCGATCAATTCCAGGCCGCCGAACGAAAACATGATCACCGCCAGCATCATGAAGAGACCGTGGAAACCGTGCGGGAAGAAACCGCCGTCGGCCCAGAGGTTCCTGATCGACGCCTGCGGGCCGCCGTGACCGCTGATCAGCAGATAGCCACCGAACAGAATCATGCCGATCACCGCCACCACCTTGACGATCGCGAACCAGAACTCGGTCTCGCCATAGGCCTTCACGTTGGCCAGGTTGATCGCGTTGATGCCCACAAAGCACACCAGCGCCGACACCCAGGCGGGAACGCTGGGCCACCAGAAATGCACGTAGGTACCGACGGCCGTCAACTCGGCCATGCTGACCAGCACATAGAGAACCCAGTAATTCCAGCCCGACAGGAAGCCTGGGAAATCGCCCCAGTACTTGTAGGCGAAGTGGCTAAACGAACCCGCCACCGGTTCTTGCGCGACCATCTCACCGAGTTGCCGCATGATCATGAACGCGATGATGCCGCCGATCGCGTAGCCGAGAATCATCGACGGACCCGCCGCCTGCAACACGCTCGCCGACCCGAGGAACAAGCCGGTGCCGATCGCCCCGCCCAGCGCAATGAGCTGGATGTGACGATTCTTGAGCCCGCGCTTCAGGCCGTCTTGCTGCTGTGGACTATTCAAAATTGCGCCCCAGTGTATGGATGTCAATGCGCCGGGAAAACTGATGGGTTGAGCCGGCAAAGCCGAACATTCTAGCTTGCCGGAGATGACCCATATACTGGGATGAACCCGTGGCGCAGGATTTGGCTCAATGGGCGCGCCGTTTTTGCACTCAGCGCCGGCGGCATGGCGTTGGTCATCGAGTCATGATTGAACGAGGTGCGCTTTTTGCCTGCGGCGCCTTGATGTTTGGTTGGTGTTCTTACGGTGTTGGCCTTTCCTTGTTTTGCTTCTGGTCTATTAGCGTTGCCCCTGTGCGGGGCTGCACTTACTTTCTTTGCGGCGGCAAAGAAAGTAAGTGCCGCCCCGCACAGGGGCAACGCGAATAGACCGATAACAAAACAAGGAAAGGCCAACACCGTAAGAACACCAACCAAACACCGAGGCGCCGCAGGCAAAAAACCCAAAGCGCCGCGCGGGCAAAAAAACCACTAACTCCCCCCTTCCGGCACTATCTGAAGCCGCGCAGCCTCCGACCCAACAATAATCCCAGCCTGCACAAGAAACGCCCCGGCGGCAGCCATGAGACAAACCTCCACCCCCCAATGCCCACTAATCGCCCCACCCAGCAGCGCGCCAAGCGGCCGCGCGCCATAAGTCGCGGTTCCATTGATTGCCGAGACACGCCCCATCATCCCACCAGGCGTAATAGCCTGCCGCAAGGTAGTCGACCCCACCACCCAAAGAATCGGCCCCGCACCCAGCAGAAAGAAACTTAGCATTGCCAACCAGAATGACGGCACAATCAAAGTTGCCACCATCACCACCGAAGCGAGCAGCCCGCAGAACGGACCAATCGTCAACACACGCCCGAACCTGAGCCGCTCCGCAATCGAAGGCGCCGCCAGCGCACCGCACACCATGCCAACACCATATGCACCCAACGTCACGCCCACCGCCGACGCCGTCAGCCCAAGCCGGTGCACCGCATATGGCACATACACCGCCTGCAGCATAAAAAAGCCAAGATTGAAAAACACCGCGGTGGCGATCATCGGACGCAGCAACGCATCTCGGAGCACAAAGCGCGCGCCGTCGCGCAGTTCACGCAGGAAATGCCGCTGGCCTGTCTGCACGCGCGGTGGTTCGCGCAAGCCGGCCAGCAACGCGACGGCCAATGCCGACAAGCCTGCCGCACAACCATACGCCCAGCCCGCGCCGGTCCAGCCCACCAGCATGCCGCCCAGCGCCGGCCCCGCTGAATACGCCGCGCTGCGCGCCAGTTCGAGCCGCCCATTAGCCACCGCGAACGACTCGCGCGGCACAAGCGATGGCACCAGCGACTGCGCCGCCACGTTATACGCGACCGTACCCGTTGCGCCGAGACAGCCGAGGGCGGCAAGCCATGGCAAGGTCAAGCCGTGCGTCACGATCAGCAGCAACACGCCCAGCATCGCAAGCACGCGCATGCCTTCTGCAAGTGCCATCAAGGTTCGACGCGAGCGGCGGTCGGCCCAGACACCGAACGGAATCGACAGCAGCAAAAACGGCAGGGTCTGTGCCGTCTGCAGCAAGCCGGTGTCATGCGCGCTCGCACCGAGCGTGAACACGGCGACGAGCGGCGCCGCCGCAAGGCTGATCTGTTCGGCGGATTGTGCAACGAGGTTCGACCACCCGAGCCGCTGAAACGCGGCCGGCAGTCTCACGGCGGAATGTGGGATTGACAGGCGCATCGATAACCTCCTTGAAATGTAAGGTCATCGTCGCCGTTTCGGACAGGCGGTACGCTCCGCTTCTTGCTCTGTTATTGGTGTGGCTGAATGAACATCGAAATCGCCGGACAACCCAATCGCAGGCGGCAGACGCTCAAGGCGCGTATGACGAAGCCATGCCGCTCTCCAGCCCATGATCGAGCGTCGTGCGGATAATCGACAGCCCGCGCGTCAGCGCTTCGCACGACGGCGCGCCAGTCATGCACACGCGGATCGCATGCGGGGCGGCGTTGCGGCCAATCACGAAGCTGTCCGCCGTCTTGACGAGCACGCCCTCCTGACGCAATGCCGCCGCAAATTCCGCCGCACGCCAAGGTTCGGGCAGCGGCAACCACAGGTGCGAACTGGTTGCTGCATGCCGGTAGGTCACGCCCTTGAGCACCTCGCTCGCCACCTGATGCTGCGTTTCGATATGCGCGCGCTGCAAGCCGTTCAGACTCTCCATTTCGCCGTTCTCGATCCAGCGCGACACCACCTCGGCCATCAAGGGCGCCGTCATCCAGCAATCGCTGCGAATCACCGCCGCAATCTTCGAACACCAAGCGGGCGGTGCTTGCAGATAACCGACCCGCAGCCCCGGGGCGACCGATTTCGACAAACCCGCAATCAGAAACGACTGGTCCGGCAAACGTGTGGCGAGCGGCTCGGGCGGCGTATCCAGCAGCATGGCCGGTACGAGGTCTTCGATCAGCAGCACGCCGTGCCGTTGCAGGATCGCGGCCACGGCATCACGCCGCTCAGAGGACATGGTTGCGGTGGTCGGATTGTGGATCGTGGGCACGCAGAAGATAGCGCGCGGGTGCAGCGACTTGCAGGCCAGATCGAGCGCCGCGGGCACCAACCCCTCGGCATCGATCTCGACGCCGACCAGATGCAGCCGCAGTTGCCGCGCCAATGCAATGATCCCCGGATAGCTCACAACCTCGGCCAGCACGGTGTCGCCCGGCCGCGCGACCGCGCGCAGCACCGACGCCAGCGCGTGCTGCGCCCCTTGCGTCACCAGCACGCGCGAGGCGCTTGCCGGACTGCCGGCTCGACCGAGCCAGGCCGCGCCGGCCAGCCGATGCCGCATCGAGCCGGCCTCCGGCGCGTATTGCAGCAGTTCGGCGGCAAGCCGTTCGTCGCTGGCGATTTCGTGCAGCGTGGCGCACAGCGCGGCCGCCTCGCCGGTCGATTGAGGCACGTTCTGGCCGAGATCGATCAGCGCCGGCGCCGGTGGCATCCCGGGGCGCAGGCCACCATGCGCGCTTGTGCCCGAAGACATCTCGCGAGCGCGCGCCTGGGCCACATAGGTGCCGTCGCCGACACGGGCATTCGCGAGCCCCTGACGCTC